>Ga0180085_1000557_pt1 | contig 13068 bp, 10 predicted proteins | sample EasRiv730_16_10D_FD_123013 | JGI IMG/M metagenome (GOLD analysis project Ga0180085, IMG submission 123013) | Soil microbial communities from meander-bound floodplain in the East River, Colorado, USA - East River metaG ERMLT730_16_10D | ecosystem: Environmental > Terrestrial > Soil > Floodplain ... | reverse complement strand
TTGATTTCGTGGCTCTTGGTAGAAGTCGAGAAATCGGCTGTGGATTGCAGTCTCAAAGCCCTTGGGTTTTCTTGTTGATCCCAACGATAATGAAAGGGCTTTGCGCCTTTAACTGGGCGCCCGCTGAGTTTGGCCTCCGTCTTCTCACCAAGATTTGTTCAGGCATTGAGCCTGGATCTCTCCGTAGCAACAAAAAGGGCGACACGCAAAAACAAGATTTTGCAATCCCCGACCAAGAGCCACGCATTTTTGAAGGTCCTCGCCGCTCCTGAGCTTCCTCCGGGCCTTATTCATTAACATGATCGAAGTGCCGTAACACGCAAGGATGTCCTCCTCGGCGCAGCTTCCTATCCAGCCAGCTCTCCAGAACACCCACAGTCCAGCGGTTTCGCGTGGCCGGCTGCAATCCCAAATTCCAAGCTTCAGCGTCTCAACCACGAGACTTCATCTCGTCTCTAGAAAGTTAGTCAGATGCCCGGCTGCATGCCGCGCGCCGCGTGGCGGTGATACGCCCAAAGTTAGCGTCGCGTAGCTCCTCGGCTAGCGGCTCCGGAATCTAGAGATCGGTCCCGGAATCCGCATCCTTATGTCGGCCGCCGCTTGATACCAGCTTGGTCTTAGTTGTTGGTTTCTGGTTTTCGCCGCCACCGGTCGTGGTTGATGTTGTGGATCTTGACCTTGTAGTTTAGAACACGGCGGCTCACGCCTAGTAGTTCGGCGGCATCTTTCTGAACCCAATTGGTCATCTTCAGGGCTTCGATGATGGTGTTGCGCTCCAGGTCATCGAGCTTAATACCGCTTGGTGGGATCTTGATTCCCAAAGCATCGATGGAGGATGCGTCTCCCTTGGTGGCATTCAGAGTGAGGTCTTCAACACCAATCAAATTTGACTCGGCCATCAATACCGCCCGCTCGATGGTGTTTTGCAGCTCACGAATATTGCCCGGCCAGTTGTGACGAGTCAGGTACTTCACCGCTTGAGGTGAGAATCCCGAAATCGTCTTCTTTAACTCGTCGCTGTACTTCTTTGCAAAGAAGTTTGCCAGCGGCAGTACATCTTCCTTGCGCTCTCGCAAGGCAGGCGTTTCGATTCCCACGGTATTCAGGCGGTAGTACAAATCTTCACGGAAGGTGTTGTTGGCAATTGCATCCTTGAGGTTCTTGTTAGTAGCGGCGATGATTCGCACATCGACTTTGATCGTCTTCATTCCACCGAGCCGTTCGAATTCCTGCTCCTGCAACACCCGCAACACCTTTGCCTGAGTGCTCGCGCTCATGTCTCCGATTTCATCGAGAAAGAGTGTGCCCCCGTTTGCTTGCTCGAAACGACCGATGCGCTGGCGGTCGGCGCTGGTAAAAGCTCCCTTTTCGTGGCCAAACAGTTCGCTTTCGAGCAGGTTCTCCTGTAATGCGGCACAATTGACTTTCACAAAGCTCTGCTTTGCCCGCAAACTGTTGTAGTGGGCCAGCGAAGCGATCAGTTCCTTCCCTGTACCCGTTTCGCCAGTGATCAGAATGGAGGCATTGCTGCGTGCAATCTTCTTGATGATCTCAAAGATTTTTCGAATTTGCGGGCTGCTGCCAACAATGTTGTTATGTTCCAGTGCCTGGCCACTCTGGCTGCGCAGTATCTGCAGCACACCCGTATCACGCCGGTGCTCGAGCGCACGGTTGATTTTGACTTCCAGTTCCTCAAGTTCGAAAGGTTTCTGGATGTAGTCGTAGGCTCCACTCTTCATGGCCTCGACTGCGCTCTCAATGGTGCCAAACGCTGTCATTACGATTGCGACCGTTAGATCGTTCACCTGTTTGGCAAACCGGAGCACTTCCAGCCCGCTCTTTTTGGGCATGCGCATGTCGGTTAATACGACATCGTAGCTCTCTTCTTGCAAGCGTTCCGTCGCTTCCTCGCCGTCGCCTACTTCAGAGACATTGTGGCCGTTCTCAACCAACGCTTGCACCACGCTGCTCCTCAACACATCATTGTCTTCAACAACCAGGATCTTCCCCATGATTCAAACAATCCTCAACATTTAGATTACCCGCACTTCGGGTTCGATTAATGATTTCCCTGCAACGGGAGTTTGATCGTGAACACCGTTCCACTCCCAACCTCGCTCTCCACATCGATACTGCCATGATGACTGTCGACGATCTTCTGGGCGATTGCCAGCCCAATGCCTGATCCCTTCTCTTTCGTCGTAAAAAAAGGATAAAAGATTTTGCTCAGGACTTCGTCCGAGATCCCCTGTCCGGAATCTTCAATGCGCACCCAGGCATACGGCGCCAAGTCCACCTGGCGGCTGAGGTTTTTCTCAGAAACCTTGCCACGCACAGACGAAGCTGCGCGCTGAAAAAAAATGGAAGGACCACACGCAATTTGAATCTTGCCCTGCTCGCCAATAGCCTGAAGCGCGTTCACCATGATATTGACAAACACCTGCTTCATTTGGGCGTAGTCAATCGGCACCGTCGGTGTATCCTGATAGTCCTTGACGATCTCAATGCCTTCGCGATCCACCGTGGACAGCGCGTTTCCAAGCGACTCTTCAAGCAGCGATTTCAGATTGACTTTCTCCGGACTCACCTTCACCGGACGCACGTACTCGAGGCAGTCCGTCACAATCTTATTGAGTTTTCGCACTTCGGATTGAATCGACTCCAACTGCGCCGTATGTGTCGGCTGGTCGTTCATTTTGCGCTTGATCAAACTGGCTGTGAGTTCGATAGCGGCCAGCGGATTGCGTATCTCGTGCGCGAGTCCGGCTGCCATTTGCCCTAGAGCAGCAAGTCGGTCCTTCAGCTTTTCCTGCTCATTCAGCTGCTCCACCAACGTGAGATCCTTGAAGAACAGCGAAACTCCATCAACGACCCCCGCATCATCCTTGGTGAAGGAAATCGTATAGCCAACAGTACGGGTCTTCCCGCCACGCAGTCTCAAGTCCAGTTCTGCTCGGCTGGGTAGATTCTTCATCTGGTAGGCGTCGTTTAGAGTCTGAAGCAACTGCTGCTGCTCGCCGAGAACCGCTTCCACATCCATGCCGACGAAATCTTGCGTTTCCAGTTCGAAGATTCGGATCGCAATCTCATTGATAGCGGTAATGCGCCGCTGGAGATCGACGGACAGAATCCCACAGCGCAAACTATTTAAGATCTTGAGACCGAAGTCTTGATCAGTTACTGTGTGAAACATGAAGCACTAGACCGAATTACAGATTCGTTCTGATATGTAGCACCGAGTTACGCTTTTTTCAACTTGCTGATGTGAAACACAGCGAGTTTGGTTATACAAAACCTGCCTAATTCGGTTTCATGTCGTTGTCATACAATGTGTTCGGCTCCAGTACAAATCCGAACTTCCAAACATATCGTCCCAGACGGTCCGAGAGATTAGTGCAAATTTGAAACCAGACCAATGTGATTTTGCCATCCTGGAGCGACAGAAGCGATGCAGACTGGACTAGGCAGTTGGGCTGGGGACCAGTCCTGAAGACCAAGCCGCTCCCAACCGGCAGGTCAAACGCGAGGGAGTAGGGGAGTCTAACTGAAGTGAGGACGGAGTTTGCTGAAGGTCGTTTCGAGAGTTTCTGGCAGGACCCGAGTTTCTCCGACGATTGTCATGAAGTTTGAATCTCCGATCCAGCGGGGAACGACGTGCATATGAAGATGATGCTCTACACCCGCCCCAGCGCAACGACCGAGGTTCATTCCAATATTAAAGCCATCCGGCTGATAGGTCTGCTGCAAAGCGAACTGGCAACGTTTGACCAGTTCCAGCATTTCCGCCGACTCTTCCGGGGAGGATTTCTGAAAATCCGCTGTATGGGTGTAAGGGGCGACCAGGAGGTGCCCCGTGGTGTAAGGAAAGATGTTTAGAATTACGAAGCTCAACCTACCCCGAAAAACAACAAAATCCCTTTCGTCGTACTCACCAGAGGTTTCCAGGCAGAACACGCAACGACTCGGAGGATTCTTAAGGCTAGCAATGTACTGATACCTCCAGGGAGTCCAGAGATAATCCATGATTAGCTGGCAGCCGCTGTGGTGCTGTTAATGAGGTCTTTCAGCTCCTTGCTCGGCTTAAAGTAGGGGACCTTCTTTTCAGGAACGCTGACTTTCTCTCCGGTCTTGGGATTTCTGCCTTGTCGAGCTTTCCGCTCGCGAATTCTAAAACTCCCAAATCCCCGAACTTCCAGCTTGTCGCCGGTTTTGAGTGCCTTGATGATGCTGTCGAACAGTGTCTCAACGATGACTTCCGAATCCTTTCGGCTGAGCTCTGTTACCTTCGAGACTTCGTCGATCAGGTCTGCTTTGGTCATGAGTTACTCCTTAGGGTGTCGTGGAGAAATGCTTAGGTTGATTTCTGTAATGGAACGTGTGAAAGGAACTACAAACCCCTGACGATCTGGAGAACCGAGTTGTTCTTGCCGGGACGCTTACAACTTTTTCACTTCCAGAGATAAGAGAACTGAATGCGTTGGTCCGGCAATGCTGCACCGAAGGGAAATACACGGCTCGTACCGCCGAAGAAAAGATCGATCAGTCCTGTGCGTTCCCGGGCCGGATAAACCAAGTGAGGCTCGCCGGTAATCTTTGCCATCTTGGCAGTGATCTGAATCGCGTCCTGGAATCCGCCAATCTCATCGATCAACTTCTTTGATTTGGCATCTTTTCCCGTATAAACGCGCCCATCGGAAAGCGTTTTCGCCCTCTCGATATCGAACTTTCGGCCTTCGGCAACCACCTGAACGAACTGAATGTACATATCATCAATAATGTTTTGCAAATACTTTTTTTCTTCGTCAGTTAGCTCTCGTACAGGTGAACCAGCATCCTTCAGCTCGCTGCTCTTGAGCACCACGCTCTTCAGCTTGGCCCATTTAAGCAACTCGCCATAGTTTACCCACTCTGCAATGACACCGATGCTTCCTGTAATGGACGCCGCATTGGCCACAATCTTATCGGTGCCGCAAGCAATGTAATAAGCGCCCGAAGCGCCAACAGAGCCGATCGAAGACACTATGATTTTGCGCTTTTCTCGCCGAATCCTGAGCACTTCGTTGTAAACCTCCTGCGAAGCAGCCACACCACCGCCTGGACTATCAATGCGCAGAATGATGGCCTTAATGGACGAGTTGTTCGCAAAACGCTGCAACTGCTCGATCCAGGACTTGGAGTCGAAGATGACTCCGGACAGCTCGATGACACCGATCTTGTTGCTGCTGAAACTGAAATTGCTATCTCCCTCGTCATGCAACACATAGAGCAACAAGGCAACCGTCGTCGCGACCGCGAGGACAAAGGACGCACAGCCCACGATGACCCAGACCAGCCATCGCGATTTTTTCTTTTCCATGGAAAGTCCCCGAATTCCTGCAACTCAAAAAACCGTGCTATTGCGTGTCAAAGATAACCAAACGAATTGAGGTGTCAACCCGAAACTGGCGAAGAAGCAAACCGCTGGGAGGGGACAATGCCATTTGTCACTAGTCATTTATCACTTAAGTGACAAATAGCAAATGACCAATAACCAATGACAAATGCCCTTGATGCTCTCCGACGGTTCTTCTCCCCAGAGGAGTCCCTTTTCCGGAACTAGGCTGCTCCTTGCTTCAAATCGTCTCCAACGAGGCGGTCATAAATCCACCCTCCCCCAACCCCTCCTAGCAATGGAGCAATCACCGGAACCCAGAACCAGTAGTTTCCAGTCACAAAGACCTGCGGTCCCCATCCACCCACCAGAGTGAAGAGTCGAGGTCCCAAATCACGAGCCGGATTGATAGCGTAACCGCTGTTAAATCCAAACGTCATTCCGATGAGAACAACCAGCAATCCGATGATCAACGGAGCCATATTCCCGGCGGGTGCCAAGTTGCGGGCATCAGTGATCGCAAAAATGGTGAGGACCAATAGTGCAGTTCCAATGAACTGATCTATGAATCCCCCTGAAGTTGAAAGAAACGGCTGTGGATAAGTTGCAAAGATTCCAGCTGTCGCCTTCGCTCCGACCACCATCCGCATTCCGCCATCAAAAGCCAAGAATGCGTCATGGTAAGTGAGAAACACCATCGCTGAGGCAACAAAAGCACCCACCGTTTGGGCAAGGCAGTATGGTCCAACCTTCGTCCAAGGAAAGTCACGGCGGACAGCCAGCGCCAGCGTTACAGCCGGGTTCAGATGGGCTCCAGTCACGCCTCCGGCAACGTAAATACCCATGACCACGGCCAATCCCCACGCCAGATTGATCGACAAATAGCTGCCGTTCTGACCACCACTGAGGACCACCTGCGCCACCACCCCGACACCAAAGACGATCAATATGAAGGTGCCCAGAAATTCCGCCTGGAGCTCCTGTTTCAAAGTGGTCCGCGCCATTGAGGCCTCCACAAATTCATGATTGAAGTCAGAAGGGGCTGAAGACGCGAGGAACTATAGCAGGGATGAATCAGACGAGGAAGAAATCGTTCAGAGTCAGGAGCCACAAACCAAAAGAATGCCTTTAGTTCGTAAGCTCGTGGACCAGCAGCTCCATAGTGAAGCGCGTATCGACACTTGTACTCTTGATCTTGTCATCCACGCTGGCAAGACGTTGTATTGCCGCGAAGAGACTCTGCCGGGAGAATCGCTTGGCCTGCTCCTGCATTCTTTGGGCGGCAGACGGATTATAAATACCCACCTGCTTTCCAATCGCCGCTGCAGGCACCTTTCCTGTCAATTCCCTGAGCTGCAACCACTGTCGCAGTTGCTGGCCAAACCACCAAAACGCTAACCCGGTTTCCTTGCCGGTGAAAAAGATTTCCTCAACCAATTCGAGTGCCCGAGCCTTGTTTCTGGCGGCGACGGCGTCGAGAAACTCAAACAGCGTGTGGCTTGCCGCAAACCCGGACACTGCCTCGACCATTGCCAGTGTAATCTGCGTCTCGGCACCCGCGTAGAGCAACGCCTTCTCGACTTCTTGCTGCAGACGTCCGAGATCCGTCCCCTGTAAGTCCAAAAGGAAACGTATTGCCTCAGGATCCATGCTGCGCCCTCGGACGCCGGCCTGTCGCTGCAACCACTCTGTCACCTCGCGGGAGTCCAGTGGTGCCAACTCCACGACCTGGGTTCCCGAAGAAAGGATCTCGAATATCTTCTTCTTGCGCTGATCTCTGTCTAAATCTCCAGCCAAGAACAACGCGAGGGTCATCGGGTTCGGATTGGAAAAATACTGAGCCAGCCGTTTACCCTGATGTTCCCGCAACTTCATCGCCCCTTTCACCACGAGCAATTGTCTTGGAGCAAACATTGACAGACTCTGGGCCGAGTTCAGAAACTCCTCAACGGAGGTCTCGTCCAGATCCAGCGTAACCGGCGCAATCTGCCCTTGACTCGTTTCCTCAAGTGCCCGCGTGAGTTGGTTCACGGCGAGTTCGAGTAGGAATGGATCGGCGCCAAAAAGAAAGTAGTTCGCGTGTAACTTCCGCTTTGTGAGGCTAGCTTCAAAATCGGAGTATCGAGTTAGCATAGGAAAGGCAAACCGCCGAGACGGCGAACACGGCAGGACGCAGATTGCGCAGATCAACGCAGATCTCTGGGAGCAATGACGAATGACGAAGTTCGAATGACGAAAGAAACACGAAGCCAGAATGACGGCCAGTTCATTTTAGATATTCGACCTTCCTTGGTCGTTCGAGCTTTGTCACGCTTCATTGGTCATGCGACTCAGTTTTCTTCGAGTACCGTCTGATTGTCTCTGCGTTCCTCTGCGCAATCTGCGTCCAGTCGTCCTCCGCCTCCGTGTCTCTGCGTCTCTGTGGCAAACCTTCTCAAAACGCTTCAAGGATACTGCTCACCAGTGTCCTGGAAAATTCGCGAGCCAGTCGGTCCATTGCAGGTCCTTCCTCGGGAAAGAACTCTTTGGATCCCCGGCTGATCTCAAACTCCTCGCGAAAGTAGAAATTGTTATTCTCGAACAACAACTTGTGTGTTGCCGTGTCTTTCATCGAGACGCGCATTCGGACCGTGACTAGAAACGTTGCTCCGGCACCGCCCGCAAAGATGACTGGCGTCGAAGTGAATTCTGTGACTTCACCCGTCAGTAGAGCTTTCGCCTGGCTCGCGTCTGGAACGATGCGATAGCGCGTTCGGGCAACAAACTCATCCACGACCGCGGAAGTAAGCCGCTGCTCAAGTCGGTATTTGGTAGTCTGGTTACTGAAAATAGGAATTGCGACGGAATCAATGTTTGCAGGAATTGACGTTGCTTTGCCTGCGAGTCGATAGCCACAACCTGAGGCAAGTAACAGAAAGGCCAAGCAAAGAACAAAGCAAGAAGTACGCGGGGGCGATATCCAGGTTCGCATTTCAACAGGGTTCAGACAACGACATTGACGAGCTTTCCTGGAACATAGATCACTTTTCGTGGGGCCTTGCCGTCCAGATGGCGTTGCACGGCTTCGTTTTTCAAAGCGACATCACGCGCCTGCTCTTCAGTCAGACCAACCGGCATCGTAATGCGCCCACGAACCTTTCCGTTCACCTGAAGAACGAGGGTAATGGATTCGTCAGCGGCCAGAGCGACATCAAATTGCGGCCATTTCTGCTGGTGAATCGAATACGGGCGACCCTTGTGCGCCCAGATTTCTTCGGCCATGAAGGGTGCAATGGGCACCACCATCAGCAAGAGCGCATCGGTAGCCTCATTGAACGCTGCATCAGTCACAGGCTGGCGCTGCGCGTCAAACAGGGTATTCGTAAACTCCATAAGTGAGGATATGACTGTGTTAAAACGAAACCCTTCGATGTCCTGCGACACCTTTTTGATCGTCTTATGCGTCCACCGCCGTAAATCACGGTCCTCTTGTTCGCTTGTGGCGTCCGCAGGCGGACGCGCTGCGGGGCTGAGAATGACGTCCCAAGCCCGTCGCAGCCAGCGATGTGTTCCCGCCAATCCATTAGTATTCCATGGTGTGGCCATTTCAAAATCGCTGATGAACATCTCGTAAGCACGCAAGGCGTCGGCTCCCCAGTCTGCCACCGTTTCATCCGGCGTGATGATGTTACCCTTGCTCTTCGACATTTTTTCTTTGCCGTCCGGCGCCAGGATCATCCCCTGGTTTCGCAATCGCTTGAACGGCTCGACAAACGGGACATATCCTAAGTCGTGCAGAGCCTTGGTCCAGAACCGTGCATACAAGAGATGCATCACCGCATGCTCAGCACCGCCGACGTACATGTCCACGGGCAGCCAATACGCAATTTGTTCCTTGTCAAACGCTGCCTGGCTGTTGTGCGGATCGGCGAACCGCAAATAATACCAGGCTGAGCAAGCAAACGTGCCCATCGTGTCGGTCTCGCGTTTACCTCTCGGAGTGTTGACGAACTCTGGAATTGCCGCCAGCGGCGACTCGCCGGTGTCTGTCGGCTCGTAGTGCTGGACGTCAGGCAGTGTCACCGGAAGCTCGGCCGGTTCTTCGCCTTCGGCGGTGTGAATGATCGGGATCGGTGTTCCCCAATATCGCTGGCGGCTGATGCCCCAGTCGCGCAGTTTGTAGTTGATACGCCGCCTTCCTTTTCCCGAGCCTGCAAGCCACTCGGTGACTTTGGCCACGGAGATATCCGTCGGGGTGCCATCGAACGATCCAGAATTCACCATCCGACCGTCACCCGGCCAGGATTCACTCATGGCTTCGCCGTTCAGAGACTCATGTGAGTCAGGCTGTATCACCACACGAATCGACAGACCAAACTTTCGCGCAAACTCAAAATCGCGCTGGTCGTGAGCCGGAACTGCCATGATGGCGCCGGTGCCATAACCCATCAACACGTAGTCGGCAACCCAGATCGGAATCTCTTCTCCATTTACTGGATTCGTCGCGCGGGCGCCCGTAAACACGCCAGTTTTTTCCTTGCCCTCAGCCGTGCGGTCGATATCGCTTTTCTTCCGCGCCTCGGCGACGTAGGCCTCGACCTCGGCTCGTTGTTCTGGAGACGTCAGTTGTGAAACAAACGGATGTTCCGGAGAAAGAACCATGAAGGTAGCTCCCCAGAGCGTGTCCGGACGGGTGGTGAAAACGCGCAGCCCGCCCGCAGGCGTGTCGAAAATCACCTCAGCCCCTTCACTGCGTCCAATCCAGTTGGCCTGCATTAGTTTGATATTTTCAGGCCAGTCGAGCCCTTCCAGATCGGCCAGCAGCCGGTCGGCATAGGCGGTGATACGGAAGAACCACTGCATCAGTGTCTTCTTTTCAACTAGAGCTCCGCTTCGCCAGCCGCGCCCCTCGATCACTTCCTCATTCGCGAGCACGGTCTTTTCCACTGGATCCCAGTTCACCGTGGAGGCCGCCCGATAAGCGAGGCGAAAATTGCTGAGAAACTCCTTGCACTTTCGAGGCTCGTTGATTTCCCAATTCTTCCATTGGACGCTTGAAAGCTCTTCATGCACACCAGGGATTCCAAAACTGCCCTTAGCCTGAAGCTCCGAAATCAGCTCCTCAATGGGGCGAGCGGAGTTTTGTCGCGGGTCATACCAGGAACTGTAGAGTTGGAGGAAAATCCACTGCGTCCAGCGATAATACTCCGCCGTGGACGAGTTGATCTCGCGCGTCCAATCAAAGGAAATGCCGATCAGGCGGAACTGCCGCTTGTAGTTTGCCGAGAACTGGGCGATCAACTTCGCCGGATTGGTCTTTCGCTCAATCGCCGCATTCTCGGCCGGTAGTCCGAAGGCATCCCATCCCATCGGGTGAAGGACGTTGTAGCCGTGCATCCGGTAGTAACGGCTCAAGACATCTGTGGGAACATAGTTGCGGCAATGCCCAACGCTCAAGCCATCTCCCGATGGATAGGGAAAAAAGTCGAGTATGTATGCTTTCGGACGTTGGTCGGCCGGCTCTGTGCGATAGAGCTGATCGGCTTCCCAGCGCTCAGCCCACTTCGCCTCAAACTGCTTTGGATCGTAACGTTCATTCATGGCTGTTTTTGGGCGGCCATCAGTCAAAAGCAGCCGAAACCCAGATCCCACAAGGGTTTCCAGCTCTTCAACAAGGCGGGAATGTTACAGGGGATTCCGCCAAGCGTCAAGGCGTTTTCAGAAATGATGTCGAAGCAAAAATAGAATATAGCTCTCGTCACCCAGGCAGAATTGCCTTGGCGAGTATCAGCAGTCACAAGGCTCTCAGCAGTTGCGTCCAACATGGTCGCGGTTCCAGCCAGAGGCGGCTAAATGCAAGGCAGTTCGCAAGAGTCTGAAAACAGCATTTGATTTCAATACTATCCCTTTTCTGACGTAGTGGATCGTTGCTGGTCTTTGAGGATCATGCGAACCCTTTGCTGTGAGAGCAGAGCAGATGATCCAATAGCTAATTGGCGGAGCCTTCTGCTATCTTCACCAAGCAACCATCCGCGCGGACGGAGACCGGAATGAACGAGGAAGGCAAGCTAACAGGAAGCATCTCCACGGAGAAAGGATTCGGCGGTTATCGCGTGGCGGCGTTCGAAGCTCGCTTTGGCCAAGAGATGGCAAAGCTCATTGCGAGCCATGGCGGCGAGCCGCTGGTGGCGGCTTCAATGGCTGAGGTACCGTTGGGGCAAAACGTCAGCGCTTTGGACTTTGCAGAGCGATTGTTTCGGGGCGAGCTGCCGGTTGTGGTGTTTCTGACAGGAGTCGGAACCCGTGCGCTGTTTGATGTGGTTGAGAATCGCTATACGCGCGCGCAACTTGTCGAAGCCTTAAGCAAAGTTGTGGTCGTCGCCCGTGGGCCGAAGCCGGTGTCAGCGTTGCGCGGTTTCGGTGTGCCAATCACCGTGGCCGTTCCTGAGCCAAATACCTGGCGAGAGCTGCTGGAGACCATGGACGCGAGCGAACGTTGTCCGGCCCTGAAGGGGCTGACGGTCGCCGTGCAGGAATATGGGGTGCCGAATGCCGAACTTCTTCAGGAGCTCAAGAAGCGTGGAGCCCGGGTTTTGCAGGTTCCGGTGTACCGTTGGACGCTCCCGAAAGACACACGGCCGCTGGAGCAGGCGATTCGGAGATTGATTGACGGCGATTGCCAGGTTGCGTTGTTTACCAACGCGACGCAGGCTTCGCATCTGTTTCAGTTGGGCACGCAACTCGGGGTCTCGGATGCCCTGCGGGAGGCTCTTTCGCGAGTGGTGGTTGGCTCTGTAGGCACAATTTGCAGTCAGGCCTTGCGAGAGCTGGGTGTTGCCGTCGATCTTGAACCCCAACATCCAAAGATGGGACAACTTGTAGCTGAAGCGGCGGCGCAGGCCCAGAGGTTGCTGACAAGAAAGAGATCACAGGGAGATCCTCTCAAAGGGACGGTTGACGCGCGAGGCTCTGTGGAGGTTGTCGGAATTCGACCAGGCGCTCACCTGTTGGACAAACTGGAAACTGGCGCCTTCATGCGCGCTTGCCGGCGTCTGCCAACAGAATACACTCCCATCTGGCTGATGCGTCAGGCGGGACGGTACATGCCGGAGTATCGGGAAATTCGGGCGAAGAATTCTTTTCTGGAACTCTGCAAGAATTCAGACCTGGCTGCAGAGGTTACCGTGACGGCCGCGCACCGGCTTGGTGTGGATGCCGCGATCATCTTTGCGGACATTCTCTTGATTGTAGAGCCGATGGGGTTGGGGCTGCGTTTCGAAAAAGGAGACGGGCCTTCCATCGACGGTATGATTCGCACGCAGGCCGACGTTGCGAGATTGCGAGAGGTCGAGCCTGAAGAATCGCTGAGTTACGTGTTCGATGCCATTCGGAAAACTCGTGCCGGTTTGCGATCAGATATCCCTCTGATTGGCTTTGCTGGCGCACCGTTCACGCTGGCGTCCTACATCGTCGAAGGTGGTGCTTCGAAGAACTACCGATACACGAAAGCTTTGATGTATGGCGAGCCCGCGGCGTGGCACGCCATGATGGCCAGCATTTCGAGGAGCCTCGTAAAGTACCTCAATGGCCAGATTGCCGCTGGTGCACAAGCTGTGCAGTTGTTCGACAGCTGGGTGGGTTGCCTCAGCCCGGACGACTACCGTGAATTCGTTTTGCCCTACACCCGGCAGGTGATCGCGGGTGTGAAGTCAGGGGTC
>Ga0180085_1000556_pt1 | contig 13068 bp, 10 predicted proteins | sample EasRiv730_16_10D_FD_123013 | JGI IMG/M metagenome (GOLD analysis project Ga0180085, IMG submission 123013) | Soil microbial communities from meander-bound floodplain in the East River, Colorado, USA - East River metaG ERMLT730_16_10D | ecosystem: Environmental > Terrestrial > Soil > Floodplain ... | reverse complement strand
CGCGGCGGCTGTGAGCGATGGCTTCCGGCACGGCATTCGACAGGCCGCCGGCGCCGACATCGTGGATCAGCAGGATCGGGTTGCGCTCGCCGAGCGCCCAACAGCGATCGATCACCTCCTGCGCGCGGCGCTGGATCTCGGGATTGCCCCGCTGTACGGAGGCAAAATCCAGATCCTCCTGGCTGGCACCGCTCGTGAGCGATGAGGCTGCGCCACCGCCCAGCCCGATCAGCATCCCGGGACCGCCGAGCACCACGATGCGCGTCCCCACCGGCACCTCGCGCTTCTCGACGTGAGCGCGACGGATGTTGCCGAGGCCACCGGCGATCATGATCGGCTTGTGATAGCCGCGCACGCGCCCCACTGCATCTCCCGGGAGCGCCAGTTCAAACGTGCGGAAGTAACCGAGGATGTTCGGACGCCCGAACTCGTTGTTGAACGACGCCGCGCCGATCGGCCCGTCGAGCATGATTTCAAGCGCCGCAGCGGCCCGCGGAGAATGGCCGTGATCGGTCTCCCATGGCCTGAGCGCGCCTGGAATCCGCAGGTTTGACACGCTGAAGCCGGTGAGCCCCGCCTTGGGTTTGGCGCCGCAGCCGGTTGCACCTTCGTCGCGAATCTCGCCACCGGAGCCTGTGGCGGCACCGGGAAACGGCGCAATCGCGGTCGGGTGGTTGTGCGTCTCCACCTTCATCAGGATGTCGACGGGCTCCTGCGTGTAGGTGTACACGCCGGTGTGCGGGTGTGGAAAGAGGCGCGAGCCCGGCCAGCCTTCGATCACCGCCGCATTGTCCCGATACGCCGAGAGCACTCCGCGCGAGTTGTGAGCGTAAGTGTTGCGGATCATCGCGAACAGCGACTTCGATTGCGGCTCCCCGTCGATGATCCAGCTGGCGTTGAAGATCTTGTGGCGACAATGCTCGGAGTTCGCCTGGGCGAACATCATCAGCTCGACGTCGGTGGGGTCGCGGCCGAGTGGGCGGAAGTGCTCGCAAAGGTAGTCGATCTCGTCACCCGACAGCGCGAGTCCGAGGCGCCGATCCGCATCCTCGAGCGCTGCCCGTCCGCGCGCTTGCAGATCAACGCGGGTCAGCGGTCGCGGCTCATGATGAGCGAATAGCAGGGCCGCGTCATTCACATCCCACAGCGGCCCTTCCGTCATGCGATCGTAGAGGGGAGCCGCAAGCGAGCACAGCGCGGCGCGATCGAGTTTGTGGCTGGCGCGCAGCCGGTATGCAATCCCGCGCTCGAGACGGCGCACGGCCGTCAGACCACACACGTGCGCGATGTCGGTGGCCTTGCTCGACCACGGCGAAACGGTCCCTGGCCGTGGGACCACCAGGATCAGTTCGCCTTCATCCTCGCTGGCCTTGAGCCGCGGACCGTAAGTCAGCAGCCTGCCGAGAACGCGGCGTTCGTCTGCGGTGAGCTCACGATCCAGGTCGGCCAGGTGCATCCAGCGCGTCGCAACCGATGCGATCGTGGGCTCGCGCGCGCGAAGCGCGCCCAGGAGTTTGTCGAGACGGAACGGAGAAAGGGCCGGCGAGCCTGGCAGTGACAGCATTGCGAACGGGTTATGTCGCGTCGCTAGTGAGATCGAACTATCAGCTGCGCTTGCCCGAATCTCCGGGTGGCCCATACACGGGGCCGGGAAACTGCGCGACATTCGCGCCCTCGAGCACGGAGATCTTGCTGACCCCCTGTTTCCTCACCTCGTCGATTCGCACGATCGAATGCAGCGGAAGGTAGGTGCGTCTTACGCCGGCGAACTCGCTCTTGATGCGTTCCTCGCCGGGATCCACCACTACGCTGGAGCGCTCACCAAACACCAGCTCTTCGACCTCGATGAAGCCGAAGAGGCTGCCGTGACTGACCTTGCGCGCATAAACCTCGTAGACCTTGCCCTGGTTCACGAACATAACCTTGAAAATGTGACTGGCAGCCATCGGAGTGGAAATGGGCGCTGATAGTGTGTGCGTCATTATACGGACACTGGCCAACGTGCGTCCGCCTACGGGCAAGACCGACGGCAGGGCGCCATGAAGCTGATGTCCAGTAGAGCGGAGCCGGCGCGAGCCGGCCGACACCGGGTGCTTCGGAAGATTGGCGAGGGAAGATCATGGCGCTGCGGCTCAGGGTCGTAAGCATTCACGCGCAACTTCTCGGCGAGGACGGGACCAAGGTTTTTGGCGTCCACGGCGGGTCAATTGGCCGTTCTGGCGACAACGACTGGGTGTTGCCGGACGCGGATCGTTATGTGTCCGGACATCACGCGCGTGTCGAGTACCGCAATGGCCAGTACTGGCTCATCGATACGAGCTCCAACGGCACCTACCTGAATGACTCAAATGCTCCGCTCGCAGACAGCGGATCGCATGCGCTCAAGGACGGCGACCGGCTGCGGCTGGGCGACTATGAAATCACCGTCGACCTCGACCTCGCCGGCAATCTGCCCGCAGAGAGGAGCCGCCCCGTCGAGAATGATCTCGGCGCATCCCTCGACCTCGATTCACTGCTGTCAACCGAGAGCAGCTCCGGACGGCGTATGGCCCCGGTGAATGCCTACGGGCAGGCCGTGGAGCTGTCTGGCATCAGCAGCCGACAAACCCCACTCGAACCGCGGCCACGGGCCCAGGCGCGAGAGAAGAAGCCACCGACTGCCAAGGCGGACGTTCCTTGGAATCTTTCCACGCGGCGCCGCGTCGAGCCTTATCGCAATTCGGCGAAATCGGAGCCGGCCGAACCGCCCTCCACGCCCGCCCGCGCTGCGGAATCTGCACCGGGAACGGAGGCTGCCGCCGCCGACCCGCTGAATGGGCTCCACGAGCTCTGCCGTGGTGCAGGCATCGATCCGGCCAGCATTCCGGCCGCCATACAGCCGCAAGCAGTGCAGATAGCGGGCCAGATTCTGCGCGAAGTTTCGATGGGGTTGATCGAGCTGACGCAGGAGCGTACCGAGCTCAAGAAGCGCTTCCGCATTTCGCAGGACACGATCCAGCCGTCGGAAAACAACCCGCTCAAGTTCTCTGCCGGCGTCGAGGAAGCGTTGCGCAAGCTTTTCGAGCAATACGGAAACCGCTATCTCGGTCCGGTCGAGGCCGTGCGCGAGAGCTTTCGCGATACGCGTCTGCATCACCAGGCCGTCGCGGGCGCGATGCTGGCCGCGTTCGTCGATTTCATACGTCGTCTCGATCCCACCGATCTGCGCGAGCGTTTCGATCGCGGACTGAAGCGCGGCGGACTGTTGGGCGCGGCCAACAAGATGAAGTACTGGGACCTGTACGCCGAGCTCTATCAAAACCTCGCGCAGATGCCGAAGGACGAGCTACCCCATGTATTTATTGAGGAATTCGCGCGCGCCTACGAAACCAAGGTCAAGGAACTGGCGGCACGCCGCGGACGGGGTCCAGACAATCGCGTCGAATCGCGAACTTCGGTGGCCGGCAACACCTGATTCGACCGGCTCTCAGGCCGCAACCCCCTTGATGTGAAAGATGCGCTCGGCGTTGCCGTGCGCGATCTTCTGCTTGTCCGAGTCCGGGATCGGCGCCGAATCGATGAACGCGACGGCAGGGGTGGTGGGCTGATACGGATAGTCGATGGCCCACATGACGTTGTCGACACCGATGCGGTCGATACAGTAGCCGAGCGCGAGATGATCCTCGACGCCGCTGGTCGTGATCGCGAAGTTCTTCCTGAAGTACTCGCTCGGCTTGAGCTTGTTGGGGCGCAGGCCCCAGCCCGGCTTGCCCATGAAATCGAGCCGCCACAGCCAGAATGGCACCGCTTCGCCCATGTGCCCGAGCACGATCCTGAGCTTTGGGAACCTGTCGAACACGCCGCCCAGCATCAGCCGCACCGCGTGAGTGCCGACTTCCATGCCGTAGCCCCACACTGCCGTCTCCATGTTGTAGTCGCGGAAAGGTGCGGCCATGCCATCCGATGGCGCGCGCGGGTGAATGTAGATGGCCGCGTCGAGCGCTTCGGCCGCTTCCAGGATCGGCCAGAACTTCTGCTCGTCCAGGTACTCGTTGTTGGTGTGCGAGTTGATGATGAAGCCGTTGAGCTTGAGTGTGTTGATGGCGCGCTCCATCTCCTTCACAGCGCGCTTGGGGTCCTGGGGTGCAAACGTCGCGAGCCCGGCAAAGCGCGTGGGATGACGTCTGACGGCTTCCGCAATCCGGTCATTCGCCAGCGTCGCAAGCGCGGTGCCGAGGTCCGCGTCGAACATCTGCACCCCGGGCGCGGTCAGCGACAACAGGTGCATGTCGACGTTGTTCTCGTTCATGACCGCGAGGCGGCCGGTGTCGATGTCGAGCAGCATCGGCAGCAGCGGGCTGGGCGCTTCCGGTCGCGCGTTGTAGATCCTGTTCACGAGCTTGGTGTCGAGACTGTCCCAGGTGGTCCGGGCGACGTTGTGCAGCGCTGCGGCAACCTCTGGAATCGAGCACGCTTCTTCGGTTCCGATCTTTCTCAGCTTTGCGGAACCACCCTTCAACGTGGCTTGCGCGGCCGTGGCGTCGGCGCCGACGACGGCGGCAGCCGTCAGTGCGGACATGGCGCCGATGACCTCTCTTCGATCAAGGTTCATTGATGGTCTCCCTGCATGGATACCGGTGCGGCGGGAGAGTATCTCAGAGACGAGTCGACGCGTGCTCGACTCGTGGATTTGTCCAGGAATGATATGTCGTGTCGTCGAGGGTGGGATTACTGCGCCCCGTTCCTGCGCTCCGCCCCACAGGGGCCGGCCTGCGGCCGTTCAAAATTGCTTCCAGCAATTTTGTCGAACCCACTCTCAGTCACGTGGGTTCTCAAGACCCACCCTGATGCGGAAATCAAAAAGGCCCCAAACACTGTTGGGGCCTTCTTGATTTCTGGCGGAGAGGGTGGGATTCGAACCCACGTGGAGCGTAATGCCCCCATCGCATTTCGAGTGCGCGCCGTTATGACCGCTTCGGTACCTCTCCAGTATTCTTCAGGCGATTGGCGGAATCGGCGGGGCTCGCGACGGCGCGGTATTCTACCTCAACACCCGGAGGTCTGAGTCATCGTCAACATGTCGGAGCGCGCGCCCGCGATCAAGTTCACCGCCGCGGCGATCATCTGCCTGCTGGTCGGAACCTGCCAGCGGGTGCCGCCGACTCTGGAACAGATCCGCACCCTGGGGGAGCTGCGCGTCGTCACGCGCAACAGCCCGACCGCCTACTATCTTGGTGCGAATGGCCCGGAAGGGCCGGAGTACGATCTCATCCAGCAGTTCGCGGCCGATATGGGAGTCGCCCTCTACATCTACACGGTGCCGGGCTTCGCTGAAATCCGCGATCAGATCGCGAGCGGCCGCGCACACCTCGCCGCGGCCGGGCTGACGATCAGCAAAGCATGGGGCGAGTCGATCACCTTCGGCCCAGCCTATCAGCAGGTGCGCCAGCACCTGATCTATAGCCAGGGGAAGCGCAAGCCGCGGTCGCTCGAGGAGATCAATGGCAGCCACATCGAGGTCGCCGCCGGCAGCGCGCAGGCCGAGACCCTGCGTCGCGTACGAAGTCGCTTCCCAATGCTCACGTGGGTCGAACGAGGCCGTGGCGACTCGCTTGAGCTGCTGGGAGACGTTGTCGCCGGGAAGATCGATTACACGATCGTCGATTCCACCGAGTTTTCGCTGGGTCGCGACTTTCACAAGGCCGCGCGTGTGGGATTCGATCTCATGGCCGGTGAATCGCTCGCCTGGGCGATGAACTCGCGCGACGACAGCCTGCGACTGCGGGTGGCGCGCTACTTCGCCGATATCACGCGCAGCGGCCAGCTGACGGCGGTGTTGAATCGCTACTACGGCAAGTCCAATCGCTTCGATTACGTCGGCCCGCGCAGCTTCCTGCGGCACGTTCAGAGCCGGCTGCCGCGTTACCGACAGTGGTTCGAGGAGGCGGCAGCGGGCGTCGGCGAGGACTGGCGCCTGATTGCTGCGATCGGATACCAGGAATCGCACTGGGAGCCCGACGCCGTCTCGCCCACGGGTGTCCGCGGGCTGATGATGCTGACGAAGGGGACTGCGCAACAGATCGGCGTCAAGAATCGCCGCGATCCCAGGCAGAGCATTTTTGGCGGCGCGCGTTACTACGGCAGCGTGCGCGCCCAGATGCCCGCGCGGATTCCCGATCCTGATCGCACCTGGCTGGCGCTCGCGGCGTACAACGTCGGCTATGGGCACCTCGAGGATGCGCGCATCATCACGCAGCTGCACGGCCGCAATCCCGACCTCTGGCAGGACGTGCGCGCGTTTCTGCCCCTGCTGGCGCAAGAGTACTGGTATAAGCAGACCAAACACGGTTACGCGCGCGGCTGGGAGCCAGTGCGCTACGTCGACAACATCCGCGGCTACCTGGACATTCTCGAATGGGTGGCCGCGGACAGCGGGCCACAGGCCGCAGCCGATGAGGGCCTTCCGCGGATCGAAGCTCCAGTGAAGAGCGGAGGTTGAGAAGGGCTACTCGCGGCGTCGCGCGAAGAATTCGCGCAGCAGCACACCGCATTCGTCGGCCAGCACACCGCCGAACGAATCGACGCGGTGATTGAGCTGTGGCGCGTTCACAAGGTTGAAAACGCTGCCAGCGGCGCCAAAGCGCGAGTCCCAGGCGCCGAATACCAGCCGCTCGACGCGCGCATGCACCATCGCCGACGCACACATCGGGCACGGTTCAAGTGTCACGTAGAGCGTGGTCCCGGTGAGACGGTAGCTGTTGAGGGTGCGGGCGCCGGCGCGCATCGCCTCGATTTCGGCATGTGCCGTGGGATCGTGGGCCGCGATCGGCCGATTCCAGCCCTCGCCGATGATGGCGCCATCCTTGACCAGCACGGCGCCCACCGGCACTTCGCCTTCCGCCTCGGCGCGCGCGGCAAACTCGAGCGCGCGGCGCATGAAGGCGGTGTCGCTATTTTCATTCACCTGTATCCGCACCCTGCAACCCGTTTCATTGTCGCAAAGGAACCGTCCCACCGGTATCAGTTAAGCCGCCACAACGCAAAGTTGAGCGCGCTGGCGAATGAGACCCATACGGCGTAGGGGACCAGCAGCCATCCGGCAACCCGATCCACGCGCCAGAACATCACGACGTTGATGGCGATTACTGTGAGAAGCAGCAGGATCTCCGCGAGCGCGAACCCGATCGAGTGCGCGCCGAAGAAAATGAGCGACCAGGCGACGTTCAGAATGAGTTGCAAGGCATAGAACGCCATCTCGGGGTGTGCGCACACGAGCCCGCGCACGCGCCAGACACGCCAGCCGGCGAGCGCGATCATGAGATAGAGCAGCGTCCATACCGGTCCGAATACCCAGTCGGGCGGATTGAAGGCGGGCATGTTCAGCGTTGGGTACCAGGTGGTGACGCTGTGCGCCGTCACCAGGGCGCCGAGCGCCGAGACACCGAAGCAAAGCGCGACGAACGCGGCGAGACCGAACAGGTCGTGAGCGCGCCCCGGTGCCCGCATCGTGGCGCCGCTCATTGCGTCCTCGCCGCGCGATAGCGCGCGAGCGTGCGCTGTCGCGCCTCCTCATGGCGCACGATCGGCGCCGGGTAGTCGCGGCCGATGATGCATCCCGCCTGTTCCTGCTCGAGCAGGCTCATTTCCCACGGCGCGTGCAGACGCGCAAGCGGCACGGCCGTGAGCTCGGGCACCAAACGGCGGATATATGCCCCCTCCGAATCGAAACGGTGCGACTGCGTCACCGGATTGAAGATGCGGAACCAGGGCTGTGCGTCGCAGCCGGTGGACGCGCACCACTGCCAGCCGCCGTTGTTCGCGGCGAGATCATAGTCGAGCAATCGCTCGGCGAAATAGCGCTCGCCCCGCCGCCAGTCGATGCCGAGGTCCTTCACCAGGAACGATGCCGTGATCATGCGCAGCCGATTGTGCATCGTCCCGGAAGCGTTCAATTCTCGCATCGCGGCATCCACGAGCGGGTAACCCGTGCCTCCTTCGCACCAGGCACGCCATGCGGCGTCGTCGTCGTTCCAGTCGAGCCCATCGTATTCAAGACGGAATGAATGATCAGTAACGTCAGGCCGCGCGGCAAGGCTACGCCACGACGCTCGCACGCTGGCGCGAGAATTTCATCGCCAACCTGCCCTGCGTGCGCGCGCTCGGACTGCCCGAGAGCTTCGTCCGGATGTGGGAGTTCTACTTCTGCTACTGCGAGGCGGGCTTCGCGGAACGCGCGCTGGGCGACGTGCAGGTGCTGCTCGCTAGAGAGGGCCTTGGCGGCTCATGATCCGCTGAACGCCTTCACGTATTCCGCGACAGCCTGCAGCTGTTCCGGCGACAGCATCGGCCACGGCGTCATCAGCGGCGATCCTCCGTGCATCGCCGCACCGTCGTGAACGATGGCCTTGATGTCGTCGACGTCGCCTTTCGTGCCGTTTCCATTCACGTCGTACTTGAATGCTCCGGTGGCGAAGCTCGCAGGCTTGGGGTTGAGACCTGCAGCGACGGGCCCATCGCCGTGGCCGCTCGCGCCGTGGCAGGTCACGCAGAATGTCTTGAACGCTTTCTCCCCGGCACCGCCGCCTGACGCAGCCGCAGTCGTTGGCGTCTCGGTTGGCGCTGCCGGCGGCGCCGCTGCCTCTGAGGGCATTGCTCCCTCTGTGGGCGCCGACGATTCGGTTGGGGATGCAGCAGGACTCGCGGCCTCCTGCGAGCCAGCAGTCTCGCCTGCCTGCTGGGATTCCTTCTTCGCGCAACCCTGTACCGCGAGCAGAACCGCCAGGGCAACTTGCACGACCGAGACGAATAGACGTAGCTTCATAACTGGCTCCTTATCATTGAATTTTATCCCGCGGCGCCAAAGCAGGCTACTGCGGAGTTTCCACAGCTCGCGCGCTGGGCGATGTACAGATGCTGCTCGCTCGCGCGGGTTGATTCACACGAGCTTGAGCCCGCTACTCCCACTCAATCATCAACGAGCGCTCTAAGCTGTTTATTTGTATTGGACGTTGCGCAGCCACGCAGGTCTATACCGTCATTCTTACCGTCAGAGTGTGAGGCATCAGCATTGGCGCGGGTTTGCGGGCGATTCGGCCGAAAGCGACCTTTCGCGATCGATCGAGATCTAACGACTCGCACGAACATGGTCGAACGCCCAAGCGGAGCCAGATCGGACCTTCACTGTTCTGACGGAGCGCTTCAGCCGCGGAAAGCGCAGGAAGTGGCTTGATGGCCGGCACCCGGTGTCTCCGGCCGTCAGCAGTATGGAGTTCCAGCCCGACCGGCAGATTCCGAGCAAGGTGATCGGATCAGGGAATAGCCGACTCTTTGCTGCCTGTCGCGCTCTGGGGAAGCGGACGTTCGCCAACTTCGCTGGCAAGTAGCAGTTATCGGTGAACGGCCGGCGCGGATCTATCTTGACCTATGGGTACCAATCGCTGGCGGGTGTCTTCTGACCATACAATCTATCGGGATCTATCGATACCTATCGCTGACGACCGGCAAGACGGCACCTCTGACATCCGGACTCCGTACTCATGCAAACGCTGGAGCATCGCAGACAGATCGACGGACTTCGGTTCTTCGCCTTTCTCGCCGTGTTCATGATCCACAGCGACGTCGAACATTTCTGGTGGGGCAGTTACGGGGTCTCGCTGTTCTTCGTGATCAGCGGGTTCCTGATCACCCGAATCCTCATCGCGTCGCAAGACCGGCCGCGCGCCCAGGCGCTCAAAGCCTTCTACGCGCGCCGCGCATTGCGAATCTTTCCCGCCTACTATCTGGTGCTGGGACTGGCGGCGGCCACGGTCGGCATCGCTTACCTGCCGGCATTCGCCCTCTACGTGATGAACTGGGGAATCTTTTTCTACACCTGGATCCAACCTGAACTTGTCGACGCTCCGTGGGATCCCGTGCGGATGCATGGCATCCACTTCTGGTCGTTGTGCGTCGAAGAGCAGTTCTATCTGGTCTTTCCGCTGCTGTTTTCCTTCCTGCGACCAGGGAGCACGCGGCTCCGCTGGTTGCTCGCGATGTGGGCAGCCTGCATCGCCTTTCGATTCGTCTTCGCTGCGCTCCTGCCAAAGGCGGCGTATGGGTTGATTCCGCTGGTCTGCGGCGAATATCTGGTCGCGGGTGCGGTGGGCGCTGTGGTGTTCCCGGATGCGTCGCGGACCGACGAAAGGATACGCGCTGCCGCTCGGCAATGGATGTTTCCGGCCGGCCTCGCGCTGGTGGTGGCAGTATTCGTGCTGTTTCGACCGGAGTCACCGTCGATCGATCACGTCATGCACCCGCCGCACATGCAGACGCTGCTGGCGCTTGGCTTCCTCGCGATGGTGCTGGGATTGTGGCAAACGGACAATCGTTGGGTGCTGGGTTTCTTCAACTACGCACCTTTTCGTTTTCTCGGCAAGATCAGCTACGGCCTGTATCTGATCCACCTCTTCATGTGGCCCCTCTTCGATTGGCTCTCCGCGCATTACTCCGTGTTACGCGACGTTCCTCCTCTTGTGGCGCGGTTCGGGCTGACGATCCTGTTGGCGACGGGGATGTGGCAGCTTGTCGAGGCGCCGATCTTGAAGCTCAAGGGAAAATTTCCATATTAATTCCCCCCAACGGCCAACAGCCGCGACACGTCACGGCGGGCACGGGCAGAGTGCGGCCTTCGGCTTGACCGTCTGCGCCGACGGGCTTTTGGCCTTGACCGTACGGCGCACAGAAATCTGGTCCGCGAACAACGACAGGTCGATGGCATCGGCCATCGCATTGTAGCCGGCATCGTTCGGATGCAGGTTGTCGCCGCTGTCGTACGCCGGAAGGATCGTGGCCGGATTGCTCGGGTCGCGGATCGCCTTGTCGAAATCGATCACCGCGTCGTAGGCTTTGCTGGTCCTGATCCATTCGTTGACGGCCTGGCGCTGTTCTTCGCCAACGGCCGTGTAGTAGAGCCCCGGCAGGTACGCCTGGAAAGGGGTCAGCGTCCCTCCATAGACCTTGAGGCCCATCGCATGCGCCCGATCGATGATCTGGCGATGGCCGGCAATGATCTCGTCGACAGTCACGGCGCCGGGAAAGCCGATGTCGTTGATACCTTCCAGGACGATCAGATAGCGGGCGCCGGACTGCACCAGTACGTCACTATCGAGGCGCGCCAATGCGTTCGAACGATCCTTATCGTGCAGGATCCGGTTGCCCTTGATGCCCGCATTGAGCACCGCCACCTTGCTGCCGCCCTTCTGCGCGTGCAGCCGCTCGGCCAGACGATTCGGCCAGCGCCTGTTGGCCTCCGCAGTGGACTGGTACCCATCGGTGATCGAGTCGCCAAGTGTGACGATTGCCTTGGAACCCTTGACGGCATCGACTTCAACGCCTGTCAGAAAGTAAACCGACTCGGTCGTGGTCGTCGTGGGTAGGCTGTCGGCTCCGCTGAAATCCCCCTCAGCCGAGATATAGGTCGTCTGCAAACCCAACGAATGCTCGGTCGCTGCCACCTGGTTGCCCGCGACGTGGATGCTGACCGCGAGGTCACCGAGGTCGGGCACCTGGAGATTCACCGGATCACTGACTGCCAGAGCACCGGGCGGGATCGTCGTGGACGTCGACCCGCTGAACGTAAGAATCCGGTCCGACCCTGGTGCGATCGCAGCACCCGTACTGCGCAGCGCCACATGCACCGCGCCGATCACCAGCCGATCCGCACCGAAGGCGTTCGACAGGCGCACGCGCACCCTTTTGCCGCCGATGCTCACTCGCACGATCTGGCGAATCGTCTGGCCTTTGAGCTCGACGGGACTGCCTGCGGCCTGCGGGCTTGCACTCCATGTACCCACCCAGTGGATGTCACTTGTCCCGTCCTTGGCAATGGTCGCAGGCGCAATGGCCATGCCCACGATGGCCAGCATCGTCCTTGCGAGGACGGCGGGCGCCCGCCGGAGAACCGCAGTGGAAAGCCCGGGGCGAAGGGTCAGCTTGGACGTTCGTCCGTGTATCGCGTGCGGCTGTGTGAGCGACAAGATGGCCTCTCCGAATACGTGGGAAACGGCCTGCTGCGCGGCCGCGCACCCGGGCCGGCACAATTCTACCGAGAGGCTACATCATGCCGGCAAGACGCGCTATCGGACACAGCCTGATCGCGCCAGGCGTTCTCTCACTCGACCCGATGCGGCATGCCGTTCTTGCCGCGCGTCGACCACGGGGTCACAATTCGATCGCCGCGGACGCTCTGCCGCTCCACCGGCGATAGCGCGCGTCCGGTCTCCCGCGCATGAAAACTTCGGATCAGCAATCTGTTCTGGTCACCGGCGCCAGTGGCTTCATCGGGGTGCATCTCGTGCGCCTGCTGGTCGCGCGCGGCCGCTCTGTTTCCTGCTTGGTACGCCCGACGTCGCATGTCAAGGAGCTGCTTGCCGCGGGCGCCGAGCTCGTCACTGGCGATGTCAATGATCGCGCGGGCATCTCGCGGGCCATCGCGTTGTCGAACGCCCGTTTCGTATTCCACCTCGCGGGGCTCGTGCGGGCGCTGTCTCCCGGAGACTTCATGCGCGTGAACGCCGAGGGCGTCGAGGCAGTCGCGGCGGCGTGCACCGAGCAGGCGAAGCGCCCGGTGCTCCTGCTCGTTTCGTCGCTCGCCGCGGCGGGGCCCTCGGGCGCGGCGCCGAAAATGGAAAGCGATCCGCCGTTGCCGGTCTCGGACTATGGGCGCAGCAAATTCGCTGGCGAGCAGGCGGCGACGAGGCACGCCGGCGCGTTGCCCATCACGATTGTTCGTCCGTGCGCCGTGTTTGGTGCCGGCGACCGCGGGATGTACGAAGTATTCAATGCCGTCGCTCGATCCGGTATCCACGTCGTGCACGGGCACGGCGACTCGCGCATCTCGCTCATCGCCGTGGCGGACCTTGTCGAATGCATCGTCCTCGCTGCGGAGAACGGCGAGCGCCTAGGGCCCGACGGCGCGGGGCGCGGCATCTACTTCGCAGGCGCGGAAGACCTTTCTCATGTCGAGCTCGGCATCGCGATCGCTCGCGCACTCGAGAAGAGGCAGCCGCGTATCGTTCGTTTCCCGGGAGGGTTGATGCGGGTGGCCGGCTT
>Ga0180085_1000554_pt1 | contig 13109 bp, 10 predicted proteins | sample EasRiv730_16_10D_FD_123013 | JGI IMG/M metagenome (GOLD analysis project Ga0180085, IMG submission 123013) | Soil microbial communities from meander-bound floodplain in the East River, Colorado, USA - East River metaG ERMLT730_16_10D | ecosystem: Environmental > Terrestrial > Soil > Floodplain ... | reverse complement strand
GCTTTGAAAACGCAAAATCTTAAGGAAATATTTTCAAGACCCCAGACTCGACCCTCAAATCGGGATGATTCCCGAATTCTTCCCTTACTTATTAAGAGGCGTTGAAAAGGCAAAATCTTAAGGCAGGATGTATCGTCTGACAATGAGCCATTCTCAGTTTCCGGTTAGACAACTATACGACCACTGAGCCGGATCGGTAAACGCTCGGCCTTACTCGCGACTCACCGATCAGTTTCCCAGAACGGGACTTCTGAGGAAACAGAGAGGCGCTTCTTGCCTTACCGCAGGATATATGATACTTTGTTAGACAAATGCCCCGCAGCGACTCCCTAGGCCAGTTCGAGCAGCTTGTACTCACTTCGGTCGTGACGCTGGGCGACAACGCATACGGCGTCACGATTCACAAAAAGGTACACGAGCTAGCCTCGTCCAAAGCTGTCACCTTGGGCGCCATTTACGTAGCGCTGGATCGGTTGGAGGACAAGGGCTTCGTTTCGTCATGGCTCTCGGAGCCGACTGCAGCGCGCGGCGGTCGAGCGAAGCGTTGCTACCGGCTGGAGGTCCCGGGCGAACGTGCCTTGAAGGAGTCCCTCGCTACCGCCCGCCGCATGGCTGTCTCAGTGACGCCTATCTGGGGAGATCCCGATAAGGAGTTCGGGTAAGCATGATCACGATTCCTTTACACACCGACCCACCTCGATGGATGCAGGCTGCGGTTTCGCCTCTGCTGCCGCCCGCCTATCGGGAACCCGTACTTGGCGATCTGCAAGAACGATTCCGCGAACGCGGCGCACGCGCACGATGGCTCGGCTACGTGGTCGACGTCGTGACTACGGTTCCTCACGTGTTGCGGAGCCAGATGCGGCGAGTCGTAACCCGTGGATCGGCAGTTCCCGGCGACCTGCGGAGCCGTGCGGAAAAGCTCCAGACGCTGGTCTGGATTCGCAATGCCGTCATATTATTCAGCGCCTTGATCGTGATCGGGGTGTTCTTGCTCAATGCCCGAGGCGTGTGGCATTTCAATGAGTCGGTGAGTCTCGCGATGACGATTGGCTGGGTTGGCGCAGCCTGGCGGCAATACGCGTTGCGCGGCCGATCGACAGTGGTTCCCACCTCGCTGTCTTGGCAGGAGCTGCGCGCGTTCCACCGCCGCGAACTGACACGGCAAATGGATCTCGGGTGTTGCGAGTTCGTCTACTGGTCTGTGCCCGCGGTATTGCTCATCCTCTACGCGCTGGCTGTTGCGGTTCCCGGCTTTCGCGTCCGCGCTGGTGTGATGCTGCTGGGCGCCCTCGCGATGCAGAATTGCGCGGTCGCTTGGGCGCACCGGAAAGACCGGAGCCGGTATCAACGCGAGTTGGACCGGCTCGACCAGGAGGTCGAGCAAGCTTGACCCGGTATCGGGTGCCGGCGAGCGCCTCGGTCTGGGCCGCGCTCCTGGCCGGATGCGAGAGCCTAACGCTGTAGCGTTTACCAATCAGGTTCGATGATCGCTCATCATGAAAGAGAGAGGATAGCCAACGCGGTTGGATTCCGGCATCCCCACTGAGCAAATGAGTTCTTCTGCAATGCACTGAAATGGGAATTGATTTTCACACGCGAGGTCCCAAAGCAGGCAGGTTCTCATCAACAACAAGAAACAATTCTTCGTCGCATCAAGCAATTAGGAAATATCTTTTTGGGTTCCTCACCTTCTGGCACTTCAGGTGCTAAGCCTGACGCGACGTTGGTGTGTCGTGGGTGACGGTTGCCGGTCAAGTAGGTTTGGGTCTCTTCTCTTCTCATTTGTTCCTCGGTTCCCATTCCAATTGTGCCTGCTGAAAATCGCATGAGAGACGGATTCTTGATTGCCGAGGCTAAAAATAAGTTGTGGCACTCGGAATCCGAGATCAAATATCGCGGATCAGCATTCGTTGAAGTTACCTGGGAGGTTTTGAAGTCTTGGATTCCATCATCCAGGGCGCAGATCCGCCCAGATCTGTTCAGCCATCACTAACGTGCCTGTTTCAGGCCGCGTGACGTTCGTAGAGATGGTGCAGGCCGCCGACCCGAGGAATCGCAACGATTTCGCCGACGGGCTGAACGGATCTGGGATCTGGCGAGTCCTTCTGCAGCGACAGATGTAACCGCGCACCATGGTAATAGCGAGAATACGAAAGAAGCGTCCGACGCAGGCATTCTTCATTGAAGACAATGACGTGGTCCAAGCATTCCTGGCGGATTTGCCAGGGAGATCGGGGTGCGCTGAGGACTTCGTGGATGTCCATGACTTCGAGTTGCTCGCGGAATTCGTGTCCGTAGATCCGATCGCGATCTCGCAGGAGATACTTTGGTGAGCTGTCAAAGGGCAAGGCTTCGATAATTTGCTGTGCGGTTCGACGCATCCTTCATTTCAACGTGACGGTCCATCCGACAGCGAAGTGCGGTCGTGAGCGAGTACGACAAAGACAAACAGGGTCTCGAACCAGATGGTGTGAACGGTGAAGAAGTCGACCGAAACCATTTGCGTGATTTGCCAGAAACGTTCGCCACGTTTGCGACGGCGGTTTGCAATGTCGCACCATGTATTTGGCCACAGACGCTTGAGAGACTGGAATCCCGAGCTTGAGAAGTTCGCTGTGGATTCTCGGCGCTCCCCACAGCACGTTATCTCGACTCATGGTTCGGATCAGTTCGCGTGTGGCCTTTGGAACGCTCGGTCGTCCGGCTTTTCCGTGGCGAATCTTCCAGGTCCAGTACCAACGGAACCCGCGACGATGCCAATCGACGACCGTATCCGGCTTCACGATCACGAGTGCGGATCGCCACCGAGACCAAGATTGGGACAGCCAAACCCATAAACGTCGGTCGGCTGGTCTCAGCTTCGGTTTGGGATTCGTTCGCTGGAGGACGGTGACTTGGTGTCGAAGGGCGAGAACTTCCAATTGAATATCGGCACGAGTTCGGAAGTACACTCGGAACGACGACAAAAACGAAAATAGGATTTCGAGCATGGCGCTGTAGCCTAAACGCCACCCCGCAAAACTTCAATCATTTCAACACGAGCAGATTTTCAGTAGGCACAGGCTGTGGAAACACCGGTCCGGATCGCCACCACACCCGCCGTCGCGTGTGCCAGCACAAACGGATTGCGCGCGTTCACCGGCAGTTCTTGCACGGCTCGCGAATCCAGCGTCACCGACTGGTTGGCCGTCTGCGTGTCAAGCACCGGGGCCTCGGCAGAAACTTCCACAACTTCCGCCAACTCGCCAATCACCAGCGGGACGTTTACCTCCAGTGTTTGATTCACGCTCAGCAGAATGCCAGTGCGCTGATACTCCTTAAACCCGGACATCGTCACCTTCATGTTGTAAGTGGCTGGCGAGATCTGAGGGAAGGTATAGCGGCCCACTTCATTGGACACCACGCTTCGAACTTCGCCCGTCGCCGTGTTGGTGAGCGCGACTTGGGCGCCTGCGATCACGGCGTTGTTCGGATCCGTCACGACACCGGTCAGGTTGCCGGTAAACGACTGTCCCTGAAGACTGGCAGCCCAGCTGAAAACCACTGCTGCGACGAGCAACCACCGATTTCTAATCAATCCGGTGGTTGACCCTGGCAGGATTCGGGAGAACAGTCGGCGGGGTGTTGACTCTGAGAAACTCATGGTAGTTTCCTCTCTTCAATGTACGTTCAAAAGGAGCCCACTACTCAAAGGACTGCTTTAGGTCGGTAACTAGAAAGAACCGCTCGTTGTCTGTATGTCCAAGAATCAGCAATCAGAAAGCCAAACAAGGTTGTTGCGGCGGACCAGAAAAACTCTACAACTGAATGCTTTAGGTGTAAGCCCAAGTCACGTAGCGGTGGAATGTTCGCAGTTCTCTGGAATTCAGGAAGACGTTCCGATATTTCGTAATAGTAAAATGCCCGAATCCCGTCATTCCCGCGAAAGCGGGAATCCAGAATCTCTGGATTGCCGGGACACCGGCAACAACTGGGCTGGATGCCCGCCTACGCGGGCATGACGCATGGATCGGCTGCTGATTGCGATCAGAATACGTCACCGTAATTGCGAATATTAGTACTAAGTTACGCCTATGGAAGATGGGCCACCGCGTTATTTCTCTTTGTACTTCTCGTATTTTTCCAGGGCCGCTTGGGCAGCGGCGCCGTCACCATTCTTTTGGTAGGCACGGGCAAGCTGGAAATAGGCCTGCGGGTTTTTCGAGTCAAGCTCAATCACCTTCTTAAGCTGGCTGATTGCTTCGTGAGTCTGGCCTTGCTCGATCAAACAGCGCCCGTAGGCAACGCGTGGGGAGACGGACGTTTCGTCTAATGTGACAGCCGTCCGCAAAACGCTGCACGCTTCCGCCGTTGAGCCTTGATCGAGGAGAGCGCTTCCCAACTTAAAATGGCCGAGCGAGTCGGAAGGATTGATCTGCGTTTCCCGACGATACGCTGCAACCGCTTGGGCCGTTTCGCCAGCCGCAGCCAGCAGGTCCCCTGCCTTTACGGAGATGCCCCGAGCCTGCGGATTCCGCTCCAGGGCTTTGTTGTAATTCGTCAGGGCAGGACCGTGCAGGCCCTGAACCTCGTAGTTCTCTCCCAGCAGCTGATAAATTCGGTAATTATCTGGATCCAGCTCCTTGAGCTTCTCGTAGGCAGCGAGCGAAAGCTTCATGTGCACTCGACCCAACAAGTAGAGCGTCTCAGGATTGGACGGCTGTGTCTCTCTAGCTTTGACTAACTGAGTCAAGGCTTCGGGGTCCCTGCCGAGCAGGTGGAGAGCCCGCCCAAGATGGAGGCGCGCGGTGGGGTCTTGTGGTTGCGCTTTCACTGCCTGCTCCAGGTGTGTTGCAGCTTCAGCAGTCCGGCTCAACTCCAGAAGACAGATTCCGAAAAACAAGCGCGGAACAAAAAGTTTAGGATCCAGCTCCAGGGTCTTGCGAAAGGCCTCGGCTGCTTGCGGAATCTTGTGCTCGAGATAGTACATCATTCCAAGGTTGGAACGCACTTCGTGAAGACTCGGGTCGAGTTTCAGTATCCTTTCATACAGGCTGGCGGCAGCAGTGTAATCCTTGCGGCCAGCAGCCTCACGCGCTTGCTGGTGCAATGCCTGGATACCTGGCGTCTCTGCCCAAAATCGTGGGGAGACCAGTAGAACTCCCGTGAAGGAGAGCAAGAGAACAAACAAGCTTGCTGGATCACAAAACCTTCGAAGCATCTTCAAACTTTTCCTGCCGGGTACTAATCTTTGCTCGTAGGTGAATTGCCCAGGCACTTGATGCGTAGTGGGACACTTTCGAGTGTGGCTGCTCGCTGCCGGTTTAGTAGTTACGTCGCGTATCGAGACGACCGCAAGAGGCGACCTTGAATCAGGCTGAACCCCAACTCTCTCGCTAAACAACTGGGGTCTCGTTCGTGTCCGAGAAGATCCTCGCTCTTAACTATTCACCTGACTACCGACAACAGCTGGTTGGCTCTTACATTGTCAAGGGTTCTGGAGTGCCCGTTTGGAAAGCGGACCGTCAGGCGATTCGCATGTTCAGCCTTGCCCAGTCCGAAATGAACGACCGGCTCGCTGGCGGATTGATAGCTTCCCGAAGCCCGAATCTCGTCTATTTGTTTGCCGCCCGCGGTCTCGACCGTAACTCTAGAACCCACGGGAGCCTTAATTCGCAGGAAACTGCCGCCGTTGGGACTGCGGTTCTCGAAAAGATGCGGTCCACCATCCAGATCCATCACCAGAATATCGAGGTCGCCGTCCTTGTCGAAATCCCCCATGGCGGCGCCGCGGTAAGCCCTCGGTTCACCCATAGCGCTGCCGGCAAATCGAGCGAGGTCTGAGAACTTTCCATTACCCAGGTTCCTGAACAACTGACATCTTTGGAGGTAACGAGTTCCAATGTCCACGGCCTCAACCTGCGGATAAACGTGCCCGTTGGAAACAAACAGATCCTTCCAGCCATCGTTGTCAAAGTCTCCAAAGAAAGTGCCCCACCCCAAACTAGGGATGGTCGGCGCGGCGATGCCTGCGGATGCGGCTTGATCTGAGAAGAGTCCGGAACCCAGGTTGCGGTACAACGCGTTAGCTTCTCCAGAGAAATTGGAAACGCTGATGTCGAGCCTTCCGTCATTATCGTAATCTCCAACCGCAATGCCCATGCCAGCGCGGGCCTTTCCGTTGGGATCAACTGCCGCGCCCGAAAGCAGGCCTGCCTCGCGAAAGGTTCCATCGCCCTGGTTCCAGTAAAGGTAATTTGGGTTGGGGTCATTGGCAACGTAGAGATCGGCGTCACCGTCGTTGTCAAAATCTCCCCAGGCTACCCCCATGCCGTAATAGCCCCGCAGGTCAGCGACTCCCGCTTTCTCAGAAACATCCGTGAAGGTGCCGTCCCCGTTATTCCGGTACAGGCTGTCGCCAGCGCCTTTCAATCCGTTCGGTCCGCACAGAACCTGAATAGCCTGGTAGATGCAATAGCGCCCCTGGCCAAACGCGGGCAATTTCTCAATATCCAGCTCCACATAATTCGCAACAAAGAGATCCAGATCGCCGTCAGCATCATAGTCGGCCCAGCCGCTGGATGTCGAATAACGGGCATCGCCCGTGCCCGCCAGCTGCGTCACGTCGGTAAATGTTCCGTCTCCATTGTTGCGGTAGAGGACATTGGGACCGAAATTGGTGAGATACAAATCCTCATCGCCATCGGCATCGTAATCGGCAACGCTCACGCCCATTGACCAGCCTCGAAAGTCAACACCTGCTTCACTCGAGACATTAGAGAAAGTCCGGTTTCCGTTATTGCGATAAAGCCGGTTGGGAAGGAACCGTTTGGCTTTAGAAGATTCAACTGTCGGGCAATTCGTCAGGTAAACATCCAGCCAGCCGTCATTGTTGTAATCCAGGAAGGCAACCCCGCCGCCAGTGGTTTCGACAATGTAGCGTTTGTCTGCAGACAACTCTCTCCAGACCCAGTCCCGTGGAGGCCGTGACGTCCTCGAATTGGATGGGTGCAGAGGGTAAGTTCGCCCAGGGTCGGAGCTGAACCAAGAGACTGACGATCGGCGCAGCAAGGAGAAGCCCCGTAGTCTTGATGACGCAGTTCATCCTGTCTTCCTTCGTAAAGACAGGCGTTCTGCCTGTCTCGGCGCCTGGCGCGGCGTGCTGCGATGATGCTGGCGACTCTAGCATTCGGTTGATGACGGGTCAACCCAGGTACAGATCGGCCTCGAGGTTGGGGGGAAGCGCGGCGCGGCCTCAGGCGGACTGGCGCTGTTCTATCAACTCAAAGGTGTGCCGGAGGATGAGGCGAAGACGCTGGCCGCACGCTTGATGGCTCAACCCGAATCCGCGCTCAACACGCTGGGCAGCGAAGAGCTGGGACTGTCGGAGCAATCGTATTCCAATCCATGGATGGCAGCCTTATCGGCGTCCCTTTCAACGGCCGCGGGGGCGTTTATCCCGATCGTGCCGTTCTTCTTCACCAGTGGTTACCCCGCGATCATTTGCGCGTTTGTGATTAGTACCGTAGCTCACCTTTTGATTGGTGCAGCTAAGACACTAGTGACCAGTTTGAGTCCTTGGCGCAGCGGTGCTGAGATGACCATCGTCGGCCTGGGGGAAGCCTTAATCACCTATGCGTTGGGACTCTTCTTTGGACCAGTGGTGGGGTAAGCCCCCACCCGGATACTACAAAGCTCTTGCGCCGCCCAACGATACAAAAATTCGTGCGGCGCTCGCGCGAGGTCACCGTCCGCGACCTCGCGGTCTCGAAGACGATCGTGCTGCCTGTCGGTAATTTCACTGCCATCTGCTGAACCATGAAGACAAAGGGATGATGGCCAAGATCCTGTTCGAATGAGCAGCGCAGGCCGCTGCTACTCATCGTTGCGAACACGCTCGAACAGCCTCCTTTCCGCACTATCACAATTCGAGAACTCATCTTTCGCGCGGCAAGAACGCTCCGACACCCCGGCGAGTGCAGCCAGCAGCCGGACGAATCGTTGCCATCCCACAGCTCGGCTGACCTCATCACCGATACGAGCGACGAGCCGCTTGATCGGTGGACCCATTCCTTCAACATCTGGTCTCACCTCACGAGTCAGCCACTCTCGAAGAACCCCCGTTTTTCAGGACGATCACCGAAAAACCACGGAGAGTCACTTGGCCAGAATTGGATTTGGCCCTCTAGCCTCAAACCGTACTAATGGCGGGCCGTTCTTGTGCTCAATGGAGTTTTTGGTAGGGACAACAGCGGGTTTTCCTCCGGCCCGGCGCGACGAGCAAGACTTGAAACTCCAACACTGGAGCGGGTGAAGGTATCGTGCCGGACTCCTGTCGACAGACCCAGCCTTGCAATTTTTTCTGTCTCCAGTTAAAAAGGAGGTCAATCTCAGTCTTTAATAAGAGAGCTCGAATCCGGGGGTTGGCCCTGAAGCTAGCGGTGACATGGACCAGAAGCAGAGTCTAAGCGTCAATGTGTGGCTGGACCAGGAACTGCTGCGTGCCATGCGCAGCAACTCCAGTCTGAAAGACAAGGTCACTGAAATCTTCGATCTTCTGCAGCAGCCCGTCTACCGTTATCTGCTGGTGGCGATTGGCGACATCCAGGAAGCCGAGGACCTGACCCAAGAGGTGTTTCTTCGCCTTTTCCGCTGTCTCGACAAGGGCCAGGTGGTCCTTAACATTCGAGCCTGGGTTTTCAGAGTAGCACACAATCTTGCGATTACGCGGCAAAAGAAGGCAGCTGTATTGACACCGCTGAATGTCGAAGCTTTGGAAAAACAGCCGGCGCCAGGAGACATCGAGCGCTCCGTGCTGGAGCAGGAACAGTATGCTCGGTTCGAAAAGGCCCTGGCGTTGCTTGGTCCCGAGGAAAGGCGCTGTCTGGACCTTCGGGCCGAAGGGCTCACCTATCGCGAGATCGCTGAAGTCATGGGCATGCGGCCGCCGAACCTCTTCAAGTTTCTCGGCCGCGTCATGTCGAAGTTGATCAGAGAGACTTATGATTAAGCTGGGTTACGGGCGCTTGTTTCGCCAGTCGTGGCATCCGTCGCTTGAAGAGCTCATGCGATATGTGGACGGCGAGCTGGGCGTGAGGGCCGGAGCAGCGGTTCGCTCCCACTTAAAGCGCTGCTGGGCCTGCCGCGCAAAGCGGGAGAAACTCGATCACCTCATTTCTGCATTCATGCGGAACCAGCAGTCTGTCCTCGACACGTTCCCTGCGCCTTCTCTTCGCCTCCGGGAACGATTTGCGAAGCGGTTGGACCGCATAGAGCAGCGAAGCGGGTGGCGCGCCTGGCTGTCCAGATTAACCGCAGGGGTGCAGGGTGCCCTTCTCGTTTCCCGGCTGCCGGTCAAGATCGGTCTTGGCGTGCTGAGTGTCCTACTGGCTGCCGTGCTACTGGTGCAGGTGACTTCTGTCGAACGGGTCTCAGCCAAGGAGCTGCTGCGGCGTGCTGAGACGGCCGAGTCGCGGCGAATCCAGCACGTGTCTCTTCCGGTCGTGTATCAAAGGCTGACGGTGCGCCGACTTTCAGCGGCTCCGCAGGCGGAAAGCACCGCCATTTGGGAGATCTGGCACGACCCGACCCATCGGCGGTTCAGCGAGCGGATCGAAGACACGGGCAAGGCCCGGCGGGTCCGCGTTGTCAAGGCTAATGGGAGTTCCGGCAACGCCCTTTCGGAGCCCGCGGCTGGCGACTTTCCCGATGTCTTGAGGGAACTGGACGAGGTGTTTCACGAAAACCGGTTCGATCGCCAAAGGCCGCTGTCCGCCTCGGGATACCAAGCCTGGAGGGGAACGGTCGCCCGGAAGACTGAGCAGGTCAGGAAAGTGACGCTGGCGGGTGGGATCGAAGTGCTGAAGATCACAACCTCTAGCCAAGCTGAAGATCGGCCGAAGAGGATTGTCGAGGCAGCCATTCTCATTCGGGCGGAAGACTGGCACCCGGTTCAGGAACAGCTCAAGGTTCGCCAAGGCGCTGGTATCAGTGAGTACGAGCTGACGGAAGCTGCCTTCGGCGTGCTTGCTCTGAACGCGGTCCCAGCGTCGATCTTTGCCGGCCTGGAACCGCCGCCCCTCCCCCAACCTCCCCAAACTGTCACGGACAAAATAGAAACATCCACCGAGCCCGATATCAACGCTGGACAGCTGAAGGTTGCCGAAATGGAGGCGGCCTACGCGCTGCACCGCCTGAGAGCTTGTCTGGGAGAGGCGGTTGAGATTCATCACAGTCCCCAGGGAACGATTCAAGTCGAAGGCCTGGTAGAGACTTTCCAGCGACGGGAGGAAATTGCGAATGCTCTCGCGGGAATCTCCCTCGTGCGAGTCAGGCTGCAAACCGTGCCGGAAGCCATGAAGGACACCAGAGCGGCTTCGGATACCTCGCCGGAACGACAGGCGCCGGAGCGGCCCCAGCCAGAGTCTCCCGCGGCGCTGGAGGTTCAAAGTGCGCGTTTGCCCCTCCAGGATTTCCTTGAGCCTTACTACTCAGCGCCGGCTGGTGCTGCCGGAAACGGGCCCGGGCCTGGTCGAGCAGGCACAGCAGCCCAGGTTCGCCAGCAAATCGCCGAACTGTCGAAAGAGGTGGTCTCACTGTCAGAGTCGGCGTCGGCGGAAATGTGGGCGCTTCGCCACCTGGCTGAGCGATATCCTTCGTCGAGAGCTCAGGCGCTGCCCCCTGGTGCTCGTTGGCTGCTAGAAGCGATGGTGCGAGACCATCTCACCGAACTGAAGTCGCTGATGAGTCGCGTCCGCCGCCTGCTCGAACCTGTTCTCACGGCGTTTGCAACGGCTCACGGGGGCGTGCCCACTGCTCGCTCCTCACCAGAGGACTTGACCATGAGACGCTCCTGGGACGCCGGGGTCCTGGCTTTGTTCCAGACCGCGGAACAAATCGAGCGTTTGAACCTGGGTCTCTTTGCGGACGCCAGCCTGCCTCAAGCGGAGACTGGCTGGGCGACGCAAACACTTCTGGCCGCCCTCGCCAGCTTCGAACGCGACGTTAAGGATCTGGAGAAAAATCTGGCTCAAGAGTTCACCACACTCGCGAAGCAGTGACCGGCAGGCGCCTCGTTCAGTGATAGCCAGGCAACCAAGTCAGTCGACGTGCTTTGACGGGACCCCCATGAACGCCCAAACAGCTGAGATCGATCAGCCAGAGTGCTTGCCTATCGGTTCCGCGGAGGAACGGTATCGAAAGCTTACGCGACGCTTCAGCCGGCCGGGGTTTCTGCCTTCCCTCGGCTCCAGCGCCAGACGTGAGTCGGCGAGAGTTCTTGTTGTCTACTTCGGCTTGCTGCGCGGTGTTCCCTTGCGCATGGCTGGAAGGCTCCTGGCTGGTCTCGGTCTCCTGCTGGGGCTGACCGCGGCTTGCCAGGCACAGCATGCTCAAATCGACGGCAGGATCACTGACACAACCGGAGCATTGGTAGTTGGCGCGACGGTTGCGGTAAAGAACCTCGAGACAGGAATTCGAAGAACGACCAGTTCTGACGAGGAAGGCCACTACTTGGTGGGCCTCTTGCAGCCTGGGGAGTATAGGATCACGGTGGTGCTGGCGGGCTTTAACTCCGTGGTCCGATCCGGCATTCGCTTGAGCGCTCACCAGAAGGCCCGCATCGACTTTGCGCTCGAGGTCGGTGAGGTCACACAGAGTGTAGAAATCAGGGTAGACGCACCTCTGCTGAACTTCGAGAATGCCGAACTGAAGGGCTCACTGAGTCCAAGGTCAATCCAGAGCCTGCCGCTGCTGGTTTCGGGGGCCGTCCGCTCCTCGGCCTCGTTCATAGTCCTGCAGCCGGGTGTCAATACCGGAGGCGGGGCTAATCCGTTCAATGCGCGGGTGAACGGGGGGTTGCAGTCAGGAGACGAGGCGGTGCTGGACGGCGTGAGCATGCAGCAGGGGCTGTTGAACCAGAGTGGGATGGTTTCAATCTATACCGACTTTCCGGTCTCGCCGGAAAGTGTGGAAGAGGTCAGCATTCTGACCTCGAACTATGAGCCTCAGTACGGCTCGACGACCTCCTCGGTGATCACGGCCACCACTAAGTCGGGTACGAATGAGTTTCACGGTGGCGGCTACGAGTACCATCGCAACACAGTACTCAACGCCCGCCCGTTTGGCACCGGCCGCCGGCCACGCGACCTGGAGCATGATTTTGGAGGGTATGCTGGAGGTCCGCTGAAGGCGCCGCCGTTCGGGTCGGATCGCAAGAAGTCCTATTTCTTTGTCAACTTCGAGGCGTATCGGTTCGTTGGGGGAGTGCGCAAGCCGGTGCTGAGCGTGCCGACGGGGCGGATGAAGCAGGGCGATTTCGGCGAGTGGCCGTTTCCGATCTATGATCCGGCTACGACGCGCCCCAATCCGGCCTTTAACTCCGGCCAGCCCGTGGGTCCCAACAACCTGCCCGTCCTCCGTGATCAGTTTATGGGGTGCGACGGTCGCAGCCCTAATGTGATCTGTTCCAGCCGGATTCAGAACTCGCTGGCCCGGCAGTGGCTCAAGTTTGTACCAGACCCCAACCGGCCGGGCATCCTCAACAACTATGAGGTGCCGGTGCCGCTGACTGAGATAGCCTTCGCCAACTCCGATGCCTGGGATGTACGGTTTGACCAGCATTTGGGAGAGAAGGACCACTTTTCGGTGGTGGTGCGTTACCGGGGCACCAAGCCGTTCGACCAGTCTGAACTCCCTTCAGAGATCAGCACCAACAGTTTTCGCGAACCCAATTACAGCTTTGTGGACCGGCTCAACTGGGATCACACGTTCAGTCCCACCATGATGAACCATTTTGCTTTTGGATATCTGGACCTGAACACCCGTGAAGTGAACACCGCCGACAACTTTATCAGCGCAGTTCCGCAGATTGGCGGCTTGCCTACTCGGAACGAGCATCAGCCGGCGATGCGATTCGAGGACTTTTCCGGATACGGCGGAAACTCCGGTGGTGGCGGGCACCGGCCCACCTACGTTGTCAACGACTTGCTCACCTGGGTGCGGGGGAAGCACACCTTCAAGTTTGGCGCGGAATACAGAAATACCGGCCTTAACAGCTACAGCACGGCCAACTCCTCGGGGACTTTCAATTTCTCCCGGCTCAACACCGGCCTGCTTGGACTCAGCAG
>Ga0180085_1000549_pt1 | contig 13154 bp, 9 predicted proteins | sample EasRiv730_16_10D_FD_123013 | JGI IMG/M metagenome (GOLD analysis project Ga0180085, IMG submission 123013) | Soil microbial communities from meander-bound floodplain in the East River, Colorado, USA - East River metaG ERMLT730_16_10D | ecosystem: Environmental > Terrestrial > Soil > Floodplain ... | reverse complement strand
GTTCCTTTTGGTAAGCCTTGAGATTATACCATCCGGCTCCAGCGGCCAATACACCCAAAATTGCCGCCACGGCGATCCATTTGGGGCGCAGTCCACCCAGGAACAGACCCACCATCAGGATGGGAACAAAGGTCATTGCCGAGCCCAAATCAGGTTGTAGCATGACCAGCAGAATTGGCAAACCCGCAACGGCTGATGCCTTGACGACCTCGGCGCTGGTCAAATACTCGGTACGAATTTCGCACAGGTAGCGGGCGAGTGCGATCACCACAACCACTTTGACCAATTCGGACGGTTGCAGTTCAAAAAAACCGCCAAGTGAGATCCAGCTCTTGCTCCCCGACACCCTCTTTCCAAACAGAAGCACCGCGAGCAACGACAAGACCGCGGCGGCGTACAGATAGGGGACATTCTCGGCCAGTGCGTGGTAGTCAATACTCATCACCAAGACCATCAGAAACAAGCCGATGAGAATGCGATAAATCTGTTTAACGTAGAAGTTTTCTGCCCGGTCGTACTGCGTTGCACTGTGGATTTCGACGACGCCAATCACGGCGATGGCCAGAGCGAGAAGGAAGATAAACCAGTCAAAGTCTTTTGCGTAAAGGGCAGTCTTGCCAAACATGGTGTATCACTTCCCAAAGAGAATGCGGCGCAAGCGTTCTTCCCTTACTTCATGCTGATCTGCAGCGGGGGGTTCCCTGGCTTGTTGTTCTTGTCGTAGAAAACCTGAAACATGTCATGAATAATCGGCGCTGCAGATTCGCCGCCATGACCTCCGTGTTCGACAAAAACAGCGGCTGCTATCTGAGCCGAATGGATAGGCGCGTAGCCTACAAACCACGCATTGTCTTCATACTCAGTCCTCTTCTCACCCTGTGCAGCCTTCTGGGCCTCCCGGCTTACGACTTGGGCGGTGCCAGTCTTGCCTCCAACGTCAAATCCAGGCACCGCAGCCCTGCGTCCGGTGCCCCATTCGTTAACCACGCCCCAAAGACCCTGGCTCACAATCTGAAAGGTTTGCTCGTCGAGCTTGAACTGTTTTTCAGTGGAAAAATTTGAGGTCTGGCCCCACTTTTTCAATTCCTCGGTTGACACAACATGGGGTGTCTTAAACACGCCCCCTATTCCAAAACCTCCAAAGGCTCTGGCCGTCTGGATCAAGGTGAGAGAAACATAGCCTTGCCCAATGGCAACGGAGATGGTTTCGCCAGCGTACCAGTCAGCCTTGTACACACGCTTCTTCCATTCAGGCGAGGGGATTAGTCCAGTATCCTCGCTGGGCAAATCGACTCCGGTCTTTTGGCCCAAGCCCATACTCTGTGCCCAGTAGGCGATCTTGTCGATGCCCAACTTTTGTCCCAGGTGGTAGAAGAACACGTTGCATGAATTAATGATCGCCTTGTGGAGGTCAACCGTACCGTGACCGCCTTTCTTGTGACAGGCGAATGGCCGGCCGTACATCACCGTGGAGCCGGAACAAAAATCTGTGTAACCGGGCTTCAGGATACCCTCCTGAAGTCCTGCGATCGTCATGATAATTTTGAACACCGAGCCGGGAGGGAAGCGACTCTGGATGGCCCGATTCTGCATCGGCTTGCGGGGATCGTTAATCAGATCAACCCACTCCTTCTTGCTGATGCGCGATGAAAAACTGTTTGGATCAAACGCCGGTCGGCTCACAAGGCTGAGGATTTCGCCGGATCGGGGATCAAGTGAAACCGCTGCGCCACCCTTCTCTCCGAAACCGTTTTCGGCAGCCCTCTGAATGTCGAGATCGATCGTCAGTCGCAAGTCGTTTCCGGGGACCGGCTCTACACTGTCCAGCACGGCGACTTCACGCCCGCGGCTATCCACCATGACGCGTCTCTGCCCATCAATGCCTGTCAAAATGCGGTTGTAGACGCGCTCGACTCCGGCTTTGCCAACAAAATCTCCTGGCTTGCAGTAGCCAAACTCTTGAGTTTCCAACTGCTTTTCGGAAATTTCACCCACGTACCCCAAGAGATGCGCCGCCAGTTGGCCTTCCCTGTAAAATCTACGGGGTTGTCGGATCACGTCAAGGCCTGGAAATTCCAAACGATGCGACTCGATGAACGCGAGATCGGCAGCCGTCAAGTCCTCTTTGATGACAATGGGCAGATAGCTAGGCTGGTGGCGATGCTTTTCGACTTGCGACTTAAGAAAGTCCACTTCCAGATTCAATCCGGAAGCAAGCAGGTTGACCGAGCTCTCGATCGATGAGAGATGCTCACGCATTAGGGACAGCGTGAAGGAGGGACGATTATCGACAATGATCTTGCCGTTGCGATCAAGAATTTTTCCGCGCGGCGCGACCAAAGTGATGGCCCGAATTTGGTTCTTCTCGGCAAGCTCCTTGTAATAGCTGCGTTGGAGAATCTGGAGATTCCACAATCCCGCCAGCAAGAAGAGAAACACTAGAATCGCCGCCACCCGGATGACGACAATCCTGGACTGAACAAACCTCTTATCCTCGTAAAAGTCCTTTAAAGGCATGACTACTCATTCGCCGGTTGGCTGATCTTGTCAAAAATATAGAACAGCGGCAAACCGGCACAAGCGTTAATCAATCCACTCAGCAGGATGCGCTCACCATCCATCGACTCATTGCGGTTCAGGAATAAAACCCTCAAGAGCACAAAGAGCAATGCAGCCAGGAGGGAAGAGACAAATAACAGGCCCCAACGCGTGGCAACGCGGTCAACAGCAATAATTGTGTTCGTCATGTATGCTAGGCAGCCGATTGCGATTTTCGTAAAGCCGTTGAGTCCCAAAGGTCCGGGCGACAAGCTGTCCTGCAAGAAGCCCACCACCGTCCCCGACAGAATGGTCCACAACAGGCTCTCCTTTGCCATCGTGAGGTACAAGACTGCGACCAATGGAAGGTCGAGCAGCAGGCGGGGAAAATAGCGTGTGAGCAAGACCTGCAGCACAACAGTCGACACAATTATAATCACAACAGCGGCAGACCGCAGAAAGTTTCCCATCTAGCTTGGCGACTCCTTCTTTAGCACCAGAACCTCTTCGAGCTTTAGGACGTTGGCCGAAATCGTCACGTCAACTTTTTGAAAGACTTGCTTGGCGGGTTTTGTGGCCAGCACATATCCAACCAGGAGCCCCTTGGGGTATATCTGATCCAGCCCCGATGTGAGGACCTTCTCTCCCATCACCACTTTTTCACTGGAACCTACGTATTCAATGGAGGCTTCATGCCGCCCTTCGCCCTTCAAGACCCCTTGGGCACGGCTGTTTTCGAGGAGAACGCCAACACCGGAATCGACATCGGTAATCAGTTGAAGTACGGAACTATGCCTCGAAACCTGGACGATGCGCCCCACGACACCATCGGCATTGATGGCCGGGCAATCATGCGTCAGCCCGTCGGCTGCGCCTTTGTCGAGTAGCCTTGACTGGTACCACTGGGTGGGATCGCCGCCAATAACCCGGGCTTTCACAGACGGCAGAGACAAGCTGGTCTCCAGTTCGGACAACACCTGAAGCCGGCCAATTTCCTTGATCTTCTCTTCGTAGCTGGTAATCGTCCGTCGATACTCCTCGAGTTGGCTTTTCAACACACCGTTCTCTTCACGAGTACGCCGCAGATCGACGTAGTTGCGCCAAACGTTCGAAACTGACGTTACACTGCCAACTGCCTGCGCAAGGAAGGGATAAGCCACTTCCATTGTCCAAGCTCGCAACAGAGGGGTCTGCTCGGACTCGTTCATCCGTGTTGACAGCAGCACCAGATGCCCGATGAGGGCGACGACGAGAAGAATCCATTCAACCCGGGTTTTGAAAAACTGCTTCATGAAGCCCTGCTGGTCCTTAGTAGAGGCATGAAACCTGCGAGCGTCTGACAGAAGATCATGTGCGTCCGAACAGGCCAGCACATACCGGGGAGGGTCAGGCCATCCTACCGGGGCTGGGAAGGTAGCAATGGTATGATCGAAACTTCGCGCTCTGCGGTGACAGGAACTGTCCAGATGAACTCGTGAGTGGTCTCAGAACGAGTCGATTGAAATTTTCTTCAAGAGACCAAAATCACTTAGCATTCTCCCGGTTCCGAGCACCACAGAAGACAGCGGATCATCTGCCAGAGTCACTGGCAGGCTGGTCTCTTCCCGAATTCGTTTGTCCAGGTTGCGAAGCATGGAACCGCCGCCGGTGATCACGATTCCCTTGTCGACGATGTCGGCTGAGAGTTCCGGAGGCGTCCGCTCGAGGGCAACTCTTACTGCATTGACGATCGTGCCGACACATTCCGAGAGTGCTTCACGAATTTCTTCGTCGGTAATCACCAGAGTCTTCGGAATACCCTCAATCAGGTTCCGTCCTTTGATCTCCATCGTGAGCGGCTCATCCAATGGATAAGCCGACCCAATTTCAATCTTGATCTGCTCGGCGGTGCGTTCCCCAATCAGCAGGTTGTATTTTCGCTTGATGAACTGGGTGATTGCATCATCCATTTCATTACCGGCCAAGCGGACGGACCGGCTATAGACGATGCCAGAAAGCGAGATCACGGCGATATCGGTCGTTCCGCCGCCGATGTCGACTACCATGTTCCCCGACGGCTCCGTAATCGGTAAGCCGGCGCCGATGGCGGCAACCATCGCCTGTTCCACAAGGTAAACTTCACTAGCCTTGGCCCGAAACGCCGAGTCGATCACGGCACGTTTCTCGACTTGGGTAATTTCTGAGGGCACACCAATGATGATCCGCGGATGGACCAGGAGTTTTCGTCCATGCGCCTTCTGAATGAAGTAGTTCAGCATCTTTTCGGTGACTTTGAAGTCGGCGATCACGCCGTCCTTCAGAGGGCGAATGGCAACGATGTTTCCAGGCGTCCGCCCCAACATGTCTTTGGCTTCTTTCCCGACAGCTTCCACTTCGCCGGTCACCTTGTTGATGGCGACAATCGACGGCTCATTGACGACGATGCCTTTCCCCTTCGCAAATACCAAGGAGTTGGCTGTGCCCAGGTCAATGGCGAGATCGCTGGAGAACAGATGGAATAAGGATCGGAAGTTCATTCAGAAACGGGCTCCTTCGTGTTGTTGAATCTGGCTTTAGTCAACGTAGACTTCTTTCGTCAGAGTCTTGGCGTTGCCGCTTCGGTCTTGCGCAGTGATGGTAATGAGGTTTTTCCCTTTGTGCGGAAGAGGCGAGGTAAAGTGCTTGAAGGATCCGTCCGCAGACATCGATGTCACGGGCTCTTCGTTGACGATGACTGACGCGCTCGGATCAGTTCGTCCGATAATCTCAAATATGTTGGAGATGCGGATAATCTTTACATCCAAGAAGACGTCGGTTTCTTTCTCGCGGAACGACTTATTGATCAAAAGGAACTTGTTTGGATCACTGTCGCGGCTGGACTTGTTGTCAGCGCTGATGGCTGTTACCGTCCAGTAGTAGGTACCTTCTCCCAAACCTGAAGTGGTGTATACGGTTTCCTGTTTGAGAGTCTCCTCGCGGAGGTTCTTTGAAAATACCGACGAATTAGAAATCTTGATCTTGTAGGCTGCAGCTTGCGGAACCGGAGACCATGTGAACTGAATCTTGGTGGCCAGACCTTCTCTTGCTACCACTGGCTTGATGCTATTCGGTGCCAACAATTCAGGCGGTCGCATCAACTTCTCCAAAGACTGTTTTCCGTCTACAGTGGTGACCTGATCGTAAGCCTCCATTGGAGTTGATACTCCGCCATTGACAACGCGCGCCTTCCCTTGAGACAGAGCAAAAATAGAGGTTTTCTTTGCGGGGTTTGACTCCACATCCATACGCGAGTCCCCACCAATAGTGGCTGTTGTGGATAAGGCCGACACCGAGGTTGTGGAGGATTCGGCGTTCTTCCTGACAGTGGACAGGTTGATCGAACCCGAGGTGACCCGCACGGAGACCTTCTTGGCGAGTGTTCTCGGGTCTTCGGAGTTCTCTTGGACGACGATCAGCGAATCAGGCTTCATCCGATACTGGGCGCCGTCTGGAAACACAATGCTGGCAAATGAGTCGGACGATGTCTGAATATAATCACCCTCTTCCAGCACGGTCTGCGAATCCGCGTTCATCCACTGCACGGCATCGAACTTCTTCACTTTCACAGTTCCAATGAGCTTGGCGAACGAACCATTCTTCTTTGTGCTCAAGATCCTGGAGGCATTGTCCGCTTCCAGAAACTGGTTATACTTTCGGACAATGTAGTCTTTAAAAAAAGCGAAGCCCCCGAGAGCTCCCACCAAAACGATGGCACCTCCCCAAGCTACGATCTGCCTATAAGAAATCGTAAACCAGTAGATCTCGAGTCTTTTACTTTTGTTTACCCTGGATTCCATCAAAGAGGCCGATAATTCGTTGAATATACTTACACTTGCAGACGGTGAATCTAACACACCGATCCCCAACACTCAATCGTAAGTATTTTCGGTAAAAAAGTCCGGCAGCTATACAAGAATTTGTCAGTGAAGGAGTATTTCGATTGCCTAAAGGAGATTTCATCCACTACACTGACATCTTTTCGCCGGCTTTGAAGGGGCCTTCCAGAGCTCAGGGATTCGATTTTGAACGAAGGAGACTGAAGAAACGTCATGATTTTAGATCTTATGCGCCGGGAAAAGAAAAAATTTCTCGGTATCTTGCTTGTGCCGTTGATGTTTGGGCTTGTGGCGTATTTGATTCCAGGCATGCCTGGTGGCGCTTGGGGCGGTGGGCTCGGGGCTTCCGCTCTGGCGACAGTCGGAAATGCGGAGATCTCAAGTAAAGAGTTCATCAGTTCTTACCAGCGCTTTCTGCGCAGCGGCCAGTTTCCCTACGACCGCCAATTCCTGAAAACACTGCAGATTGACCGACAGATCCTGAACCAGCTGGTTTCCCGGGAAGTAATGTTGAATGAGGCCAAGCGACTCGGGATCGACGCAACAGCCAACGAACTCCAGCAGAAGATTTTTGCCCTGCCATACTTCCAAGACAACGGGAACTTTGCATTCAATCGCTACAAGGCCATCCTGGAGCAGAATGGCATGACGGTCCCGCAGTTTGAGGACGGGGTTCGTGAAGAAATTATCCAGGAGAAACTACGGAACCTGATTACCGATTCCGTGACAGTGAGCGACAGGGAAGTCGAGCAGGAGTTTCGCGATAGGAATGAGAAGAGCAAGATCAGTTACGTTTCGTTTGAGCCCTCCAAGTTCACTAATGCTTTTGTGCTGCAAGAAGCGGATATCAAAGCACACTACGACCAAAATAAAGAGTCCTACCGCATCCCTGAGCAACGAAGGGCGAAATACCTGTTCGCCGATACGGCAGCGCTACGCGGCGGGATTCAGATCCCGGAAGCCGAATTGAAGAGTTACTATCAACAAAACATCGCGACCTATCAGTTGCCTGAGAAGGTTCGCGCCTCCCATATCCTATTGAAAACAGAAGGAAAGTCTCCTGAGGAAAGCGAAAAAATCAAGGCCAAGGCTACCGACCTGCTCCTGCAGGTTCGCAAGGGCGTGGACTTTGCAGAACTGGCGAAGAAGAATTCTGAGGACACAGTGTCGGCTGCGAACGGTGGCGATCTGGGAGCCTTTGCTCGCGGTGCGATGGTGCCTGAATTCGAGCAGGCTTGCTTCACCCTGGGTGTTGGCGCAATTAGCGACCTCGTCAAAACCCAGTATGGCTACCACATTATCAAGGTTGTGGAAAAACAGCCTGCCCACACTCAAACGTTCGAAGAAGTGGAGAACCTCATTCGCCCCACATTGCTGCAGAGAAAGGCTGAGCAAAGGGCGCAGGAACTCGCAGATAAGGCCTTTACCTTAGCCAAGAATAACAAGACGTTCGAACAGATTGCGTCGGAACTGAAAATTGGCGTTCAAGAAACGCCGCTGTTTCAACAGGGCGGATCGATCCAGTTGATTGGGAATTCACCTGAATTCTCCTCGAAGGTTTTTGGGCTGAAAGAAAAGGAGGTTGGGTCGCCGACCCGAATTCCTAATGGATTTGCGCTGCCGATGCTTGTTGAGATCAAGGCACCTTACGTTCCGGGACTGGATGAGGTGCGGGCAAAAGTTGAAGATTCATTGAAAGCATCGAAGGCCGCTGAGCTGGCCAAAGCCAGGGCCCAGGAGTTTGCGGAAAAAGCAAAGACAGCTGGTGGACTCGAGAAACTGGCCAAAAACTATTCCGTTGAGGTCAAAACCAGTGAAGAGTTCACTCGCAACGGAAACTTGCAGGACTTGGGATCGAGTTCACCGTTTGATAGCTTCGCATTTGCTTCAGAGGTCGGGAGCATCAGCCAGCCCATTCAGGTGGGACAGCGGCATGTGGTTGCCCAGCTCAAAGAAAAAAAAGGGGTTAATCCCGAAGAATTTGCCAAAGCCAAAGATAGCCTCCGCCAGTCTCTTTTGACTCCTAAGAAAGACAAGATGTTTCAGACGTATTTGGATTCAGTGCGAGAGACAATGACCAAAGCTGGATCGATCAAGATCGACGAGGCAGAATTTGCGACTCTCACCCGGAGGATGTAGTTCACTTTCGAACTGGAGGGCCAGGCGGCCCACTGAAGAAAGCTGGTATCCGACGTTTCAAGAGTTTAGCGATTCTCCACCATAGAAGTGAATCTGGCTGTTCATAATCCACTCCTTTGAGTGGATTTTTTTTGTTTATTTTGCACTTCTACGATCGAACTTGGCACACTCTGCATCTAGATGTGAAAACAGTAGAGAGGAGATCCAATGCGCAACCCTTTCCTAACAGTACTTGCCGTTTTCGCGCTGTTGCCTACGTTGAGTCAACTTGGACTTGCCGAATCCAGCAAGAGACAAGCACTAATGATTCGTGGAATTCAGAGGGCTTTGGAGCAGCGCGACCTGGCCGACCATTTCGCGATTCTCAGGCGCAGGATTCTGGAGCACGCTCGCGCACGACTTGAGGGCGATCCACAGGTGAGCACCGATGGTTCCTCCTACGTGAACATTATTCCCTATGTGGCGGCTGATGCGAACACGCGGACCAATCTCGGATTGAACAACTTCAGTTCGAACTCACTAACCCATGGGGCAAACCCGAACACCACCGTCGTGATCGGGCTATTGGATCCTCAAGGTAAAGTGTCAGGGAACATGGAATTGACAGTCGGATCGAACCAGATGTTGCAGCTGAGTAACATCATTTCTCAGCTGGGAAGTAGCATCGCGGCCGGATGGCTTCTCATCTACTCCGACGAACCCCTGACCGCTTGGGCCTCGATCGTTCGAAACGACAATGACGACCCGGCCATCGAACTAGCGGTTGCCGACCAAATCAATAAGCCGGCGGCATTTGTGGAAAGCACAGGAACCCGGCTTATGATCCAGTCGTCGACCAAACTCGGCGCGTTTCAGTCATCGTTGGCTGTTGTGAATGTTGGGTCAGGAGACGGAAATCTGGTGGTAAAAATCTACGACAACGTTGGGAGTCTCATTAACACCAAAACCGCTTTCCTGCCTGCAGACGGAATGTACATCGATAACGATATCCGCAGTAATGTGGTAGGCACGTATGGTCAGATCGTAATTGAGGTGACCGACGCAAACGCGGGTGACAGCAACTCGCCAAGGCTCGTGGCCAATTCCTTCATCCGAAGTACCAACGGCACGTCAGGATTCTTCCCTGCCTTCGCCTTGCCCGAATCCAACACCATTTCAATTGCGGGAATATGGGAAGGAACACTATCCGGGGGCAGTCTCATCAACGCTCAAGCGCGGATTGATCTCTTTCAGGAACGTGACATGCTTTATGGAAAACTGGAGATCCTGAGTGGGACCTTCCCCACCACGAGCAGGGATTTCCTGGTTGCTGGTGAAGTCATTGACAATAGATACGTCATCCAGATTCAAGATATTTTCGACAACGACCAGAACCTCAGCTTGATATCCTACCGGCTATTCGGTCAACTCTCAGGCAGCAGGCTGCAAGGCGATACGATCTACTTTGACGAACGAAATCGAAGCTCAGTGGGAACCTTCAATTTGGGCAGGACAGGAGATATTTATTAGATTAGAGGTGTCAGGAGACAGCGAAGTTCGAATGACGAAATTCGAATGACGACGACTTCCCAATTCGCACTTCGACCTTCCCTTCGCCCAGCAACATGCCTCTACCCCCAAGCTTTTCGAAACACGCGCAGCCAGTTGCCGTGCATGATCGCTTCGACATCAGACTCGGAGTATCCGCGCTTTCTGAGCAACGGCGGAATCTTTTGCAGGTCCGCAATCGTATCGAGATCTCCGGGCGATTGCTCGCGGCCGAAGCCACCATCCAGATCGCTGCCGATCGCTGTATGTTGCGTGTTTCCGGCTAACTGGCAAACGTGATCGATATGATCGATCACGTTCTCCAGACTCACGACAGAACTTGACGTCTGCCCTGCTACCCACCCGGGATAGAGCATCCAGTTATCAAACGCAGCACCAATGACGGCATCCCGCTCAATCAATTTACGAATTTGTTCATCCGAGAACTGACGGTCTCCTGGGACCAGCGCGCGACAGTTGTTGTGGCTGGCGATGACGGTGCCGTGGAACAGCTCCAATGACTGCCAGAAACTATCCTCCGCCAGATGTGTGGCATCGAGAATCATTCCCAATTCATCCATGAACTTCACCAACTCGATCCCTTGCGCTGTGAGCCCGCCCGTGGAGGCGGTTCCGTGCGCGTAGGCGCTCGGGCCATAGTGAGCCAGTCCCAGAGCGCGTAACCCGTCGTTCCACCAATCCTGCAAGTCCTCAGGCGACTGGATGGGATCAGCGCCCTCCATGCTGAGGATGTATCCCAAGGGCGCATTGGCCTTGCCAGACGATTGCCACTCTCCGAAATGCATCTCAATCGAACGCCAGTCGTCTAGGCGCCGCAGATGACCCTGTTTTTCGAGAATTCTGTAGTATGCCAGCTGCCCTTGAGCCATCGCAGCCGCGATGGCCTGGTTGCGGAAGTCCAGCATCGGGCTCTTACCCTTAGGATTGGCCCGCGCCAGTAACGTGGCCAAACAGATTGCGACTTCGCCTTGCCGCATTGAAGGAAAGGAAACCGTGTTGGCACCGCGGCCGCGCTGCTCCAAACCAGCTTCCGATTGGCGGATGCTTGAAACTTCCAGAGTCAAATCGCGATTCCAATTCAACGCACTCCAAGATAAGTCCAGGTGAGCATCGATAACGAGCATGAGCTTCCTCGATTCCGTCGTTAGGTTGCGCGTAAACTAACCTCTTTGCCAATCCCCGTCAAGAAATGGGGCCTCCACAGAATCGGGGCCTCCACGATGCTTGATTTAGTTGTCAGTGAGGCAAGTGGGGAAATCGCAACATCTGGTCTGTCCGGTATATCCAGTCGTTGCGCCGCATCGGGATTTAAGCTTTAATACTCGGCGTCTTCATCAATCTGAAAGGAGTTTTTATGCGATTGCTGGCCTTTACGCATCGAGGACGTCGCTCGATTGGCGCGGAACTGGATGCCGATCGAGTGTTGGATTTTTCATTGGCAGGTGCTCTGCCTCCGAGCATGCGTGCGTTTCTGGAATTGGGCGACGACGGCATGTCGGCAGCCAGGCGACTGCTGGAGAAGCCGGTGAAAGGCGCCATTCTGCAAAGGCGTGACATTCATGTGCTGGCGCCGATGTCGGGAGAAGAGAGACCCAAGATCATCTGTATTGGACTGAACTATGCAGACCACGCTGCCGAATCCGGCTCCAAGGTCCCCGACGAGCCGATGATGTTCGCCAAGTACTACACCACAATCTGTGGCCCGGGCGACAACATCGTGGCTCCGCCAAACCACAGCAAGCTCGACTACGAGGTGGAATTGGTGATTGTCGTGGGCAAGCGGGCCTCGCGGGTTCCACAGAGCGAAGCCTATGATTATGTAGCCGGCTATACCTGCGGCCATGACGTCAGCGAGCGTGCCTTCCAACGCGGCGATGGGCAGTGGGTGCGCGCCAAGTCCAGTGATACGTTTGCTCCCATTGGACCGGTGATAGTAACGAAGGATGAGATTACGGACCCGCATACATTGAAGCTGGGCACAAAGGTGAATGGAGAGGTGCGACAGAACTCCAGCACGAACCAGATCATTTTCAAAACGCCCAAGCTGATCGAGTTCATCTCGAGCTACGTGACTCTCGATCCAGGCGACATGATCTTTACCGGAACGCCTCCCGGTGTGGGCTTCGGTATGAATCCTCCACAGTATTTGAAACCCGGCGACGTCATTGAGGTGTGGGTAGAGAGGATCGGCAGCTTGACGAATGCCGTTGTGCCTTCATGAACAGCCTGGTGGCCGTTGCTGCCGACGTGACGAGGCGTTCGAGAACTCGGCCTTGGATGTTGGCGGCCCGATGCGTCCGTTTGCTTTCGGTTCCTAAGTTCACCTTCATATAGATCATGTCCACCACTTCCGCTATCCGCATTGGCATTGTTGGCGCGGGCGCGAACACGCGCAGCCGTCATATTCCGAACCTCAAGTCGCAGACCGGCGTCGAGATTGTCAGCGTCTGTAATCGCAGCCACGAGTCGGCCGAGAGAGTCGCCAAAGAGTTTGGCATTCCGCGAGTCTGCCAGCATTGGAAAGAGTTGGTTGAGTCGGCTGACATTGACGCCGTGGTTATTGGCACATGGCCTTATCTGCACTGCCCAGTGACATTGGTGGCCCTGGCGGCCGGGAAACATGTCTTAACCGAAGCGCGCATGGCCATGAGCGCCGCTGAAGCGCGCTCCATGCTGGACGCTTCGCGGCGAAACCCACACCTCGTGACGCAGGTGGTGCCGTCTCCCTACACATTGAAGATTGACCGCACCGTGCAGAAACTCCTGGCTGAAGGATTTGTGGGTGAACTGCAAGCGCTTGAGGTCAGAGCCAACGCACCGAGTTTCTTGGATCGCGAGAGCCTGCTGCACTGGCGGCACGACCGCGATCTGAGTGGATTCAACATTCTCGGAATGGGGATTTGGTATGAGGCGGTGATGCGCTGGGTGGGCGAGGCCAAGACAGTGAGGGCGATGACCCGCGTGTCCGTCAAGCAGCGAAAGAATTCAAGTGGGATGATGAAGACCGTCTCTGTTCCAGACCATGTGGTTATTCTGGCTGGGAGGGCCTGCGGTGCCCAGGCACGGTTTCAATTC
>Ga0180085_1000548_pt1 | contig 13159 bp, 12 predicted proteins | sample EasRiv730_16_10D_FD_123013 | JGI IMG/M metagenome (GOLD analysis project Ga0180085, IMG submission 123013) | Soil microbial communities from meander-bound floodplain in the East River, Colorado, USA - East River metaG ERMLT730_16_10D | ecosystem: Environmental > Terrestrial > Soil > Floodplain ... | reverse complement strand
TCAGGGTGTGTGAGCCGTATGAATGTTTTGCTAAGTCGTAACATAAACGGTGCAGTCGATGTTGGTAACACAGACTTAATCCTACCTCTGCGAGTCCGTACTTGTAGAGAAAACGTTGTCAAAACTCCGGGCTTCGGCTCGGGGGAGTGTAGCCAGTGCGTCCCAGCAACGGGGCGTATCGAAGAGGCCGGGCAGCGTTGCTCCGAGGGGGAGCGTTTTGGCCTAAAGGATGTGCGAGCTTCCGCCCTGACGGCGAAGCACGTTTCTCAGCCCCCGCTGAGTTTCACGGGAAGACACCAGGCGGTTATCCTTCCCGGTTATCCTTTGGGTGATGCGCGCTGTCACTTGGGGACAAGGGCAAAACATTCAGACCGGTGAAGTCCCACGTCGTCTCTGCCGGTCGTCTCGGCAGGGTAAGCTCGACCCATAAGGCAAGGCCGAAACGGTTGGGCCACGCGGCGAACCCGAAAAGCTCTTCTCAAGCTCTAGGGCTCATGGGATGGCAGCAGCGCGGTAGTAGTTCCTCCTCTGTTCTGACGGAATGAAACGCAAAACCTATAGAGAGAATGCTCCCGGCTTGTGCGTCACGGACAGTTAGCTGGGCTGGCCAAAGCCGCACTCTGGCCTGCCCGATCCTCTTTCGGGCAGCTAGCCTTTCGCTAAGAAACATCCCAGCATCGTCCACAGGCGCGGCGGCATTCGGTTCCCAAGCACGAGAGAATCCTCATGGTCCTACAGCGTAAAGTCAAAGCCCACTCCCTCACCGGACGCATCACCAGCGGATTGCTGCGCGACAGTTTCAAAGCCGTCAAGCGCAATCGTGGCGCCGCGGGAATCGACAAGGTCAGCATCCAAAGGTTTGAAGCCAACCTTGAAGAGAATCTCCAGGCTCTGCTGCGGGAGCTGAAACAGGATACGTTTCAGCCGCACCCGTTGCGGCGCGTGTTCATTCCCAAAAATGAAACGGAGTTTCGCCCCCTCGGCATTCCAGCCGTCAAAGACCGCGTGGCTCAGGAGGTCGTTCGCCGCCTGCTGTCGCCGATCTTTGAACCCTTGTTTCATGACGCGTCCTACGGCTTCCGCCCGGGACGCAACTGCCATCAAGCGTTGGAAGAGGCTCTTAGGCTCCACGGTGAAGGCTTCGAGTTCGTTCTCGATGCCGACATCAAGGGGTTCTTTGACAACCTCTCTCATCGCGTCATTATGACGGCAGTCGCTGCAGAAGTTGCCGATGGCAACATTCTCAGACTCGTCCAACGATTTCTTACCTCTGGCGTCATGGAGAACGGTGTCCGCATGCCGACTTCCATCGGCACGCCCCAAGGCGGAGTTGTTTCCCCCTTGCTGGCCAACATCGTCCTCAATCACCTGGATTGGCAGCTCGAAAAAGCCGGCCTGCGGTTCGTTCGCTACGCCGACGATTTCGTCGTTCTCTGCCCATCCCGGCGTCAGGCGGAAGAGGCATTGGCTCTGGTCACGCAGGTTCTGGAAAACGGGCTGGGCCTCCAACTCAGCCGGGAGAAAACGAAAGTGACCTCCTACGGCAAAGGCTACGCCTTTCTGGGCTTCCACCTTTCCCGCCGTTCCCGGCGCATGCGCCCTAAGTCGATGAAGAAATTCAAAGACAAAATCCGGGAACTTACTTGCCGTTCGTACAACTTCGACGGTGAAGTCATTAAACGCCTCAACCGAGTGGTTCGGGGGACTGCCCAATACTTTGCCACTGGGTTCTTCACGGCCCGAGAGGCCTTCCATAAACTGGACTCTTGGATCCGCATGCGGCTCCGCTGCATGCAGACCAAGCGCAAATGTCTCGAAGACAACCGCAAGATCCGTGTCAAAGCCTTTCGGCGGCTCGGCCTCCTCACGCTGGAAAGTTATTGTGACGCCGCCCTGAGCAAGCGTGCGACAGAACTCCCCTCACGGGGCAATCTCTTGGGGGTCGCCCGGTGCGTGAAAGACGCACGCCGGTAAATGTGGGGAATTGACCCCACCGCGACAACGGGGAGGGGCTGGCCTCGGCCTGCCCCTTACCCACTCTGCAAAGACATCCTAGGTTTTTTCATTTCCTTTGCCAACCCCTGCCGGTTTGGTGGTAACATCCCTCATCCAACGCCTGAAAATTCCCAAAAAAGGAGCTGCACGATGACCATCTTTGGCAAGAGTGTCTCTCAGTACGTTCGATTTCTGAGGCCCATATTGGGGTTCATCCTAGTCGTGGGCGTAGCAAGGTTGTTGCTTTCGTTGGCTGGAGTTTCAGTGGCGAGTGTGAAGTACTTCAGCTTGACCGCCGCATGGCTCGTAGGATTGGTTGTCTGCTCCATCACTGTTCACACCAAGGGTTTCGGCAGCTACAAGGAGTTGCTTGGTTTGGTAGGCGTTCAAAGCCTGGTGGCACAGGCTTTCACAGCCGCGGTAGTAGCGTTGGCTATCATCACTGGCCACGACAACATCTATAGCCTTCCGGAGTTCAGCGGCGGGACTGATGGCAAGACCTGGGGTCATGTCGGTGCGCATCTGTTCTTGGCGACACCAATTCTGACGCTGGCGGGCTGGCTGGTCGGATCGGCGATTCTATTTGTCACCAAGAAGGCGGCACCAGCTGATACCACGAGGGGTTCGGCACCCAAAGGAAAGGCCCGAGCTGCCGGGGCCTAGGCTGCATCTTGGCTCAAGAGTGTGGGAGGCGCGCTCTGCGCGGCGACCGTCAGTTCCGCGATATCCGGTCGCCGCGCGGAGCGCGCCTCCCACATTTATCGGCCTACTGCTCATCAGAATGGACCTCTTGTCACCAGCCAGTAGTCCTGTGGCTTCACAATTTTTTGAAGTCCCAGCCAATCACTTTCGAATATAGCCCTTCGCTCGACCCACCATCGTCATCGCTGATTTCAAAGTGAATCACTTGGGCATGTCACGACGTTCACTCCCTCGATACCGCATTGAATTAGTTTGAAAACGGCGGCCAATGCTGAGAGCATCGCAGCGTTTCACACACGTCACAAGGAGGTGAGCGAGATGTCAAAATCCCAGGATGCAAAGAAAGATAAGAAGAAGCAGCCGCAGAAATCAGCCAAGGAAAAAAGGCAGGCAAAGCGAGAAAAGAGGAACAAGTAATCCACTACTTTCGTTCCACAAGCGATCTGCTTCTGATCGGTCGCGCACTCTGTGTCATTCCCGCGAAAGAACGTCAATCCGGCGGTTAGTAAGCCGGTGACGGAACCCAGCCTTCACGTTGGTCGGGGAATGACAGATCCTAACCTGGGATTGACTTGCGCTCAGGCTGAAGACACAGGTTGCCTAAAAGGAAGTCTTTTTGAAGTTTCAAACAGAAGCCACGCGAACGGCAGAAGATACAACAGCTTCAAGCCTGGCGCTTCTGCCTCTAGCGAGCTGCCAAGATAAGTCAACCCATAGCTGCATAACTTCACGCCGACTACGATTGACATAGCGACAAAACCTAAGATCCTCGTCTTGCCCTCGCTGTCAATCAGCAGCATCGCAATACACCAAAACGTAAATAAATCGACTAACGATGCTTCGATCCGTTGTCCAAATACTTGAAAGGCAAGGTAAGACAGCGAGTCGTTCCCTATCAACTCACTCACTCCTTGCAAAAAAAAGACGGCCGCCAAGGCGCCCGTGGACACGGATCCTATCCAAGCAACCCATCGTGCCGTCCTAAAATCGAAAGCCGCGAGTGACAAGAGGGCAGAGCCCAGCGCGAGCCCCCATGGACAACCGTCTCAGCCCTGGCCCCCACCACGATTTGCGACACAGCGGCAGCAGGGAGCACCAGCAAGAAAACAATGGCTGCAGCAAATCCCTTTGGTGATTTCATGTCTCGCCCCAATGGACCTAAGCACGCGGCAACGTGATCCACGCAGTTGATACTCTCGGCTCCAATGGCGCTCAGGCCGTCGCTGTAGCTCCGGTTTTCATCAATATTGACATAGTCCGCCAGACAGAGCATATCAGTTACTGATCAGCCGTCAGAGCCTTCGTCAGCTACAAACGGAGTTTGCCGACGCGGAAGAGCATAGAGAGCTTCCGTAGTACGGATGGCTACCTTCCGTTGGACCTGTGCGGCAAAGACATGCACCTGGGCGGGACCGTCGTGCCCAACTTCTTCTCGCGGGCCAGAGAGGCTCGACATCCGTGCACAGTTTTATGCGGCAGCGATGGGCAGTAGGCTCGGGGTGTGCTGTCTAGGATGGGCTCACCCTCACTACTTGCTTCCAAGCGCTTCGCTGTCCTAATTTTTTAGTTGACAAGGAACCTTCCGGCGATCAAGACTCCTAATAAATTAGGAGCATATCCAATGGCTCGGAAGAAAAACAGCGACCAGTTAACACCGCTGGAATTGGAACTGATGAAAATCCTCTGGGAGACTGGCCCAGCACCCGTGCAAATGGTCCAGCAGCGTTTGTCAGAGAAGCGTGAGCTCGCCTACACCACTGTCCAGACAATGCTCAACTTGCTTCATTCAAAAGGAAAGGTGAAGCGGACCCTCAAAGACAGAACTTACTACTACCGACCTGCGATCACTCGCCAGCAAGTCGTTAGACAAACCATGCACGACATCATCGATCGCCTGTTTGGGGGCTCGACGGAAAGCCTGGTTATGAGTCTGGTGGAGACACGACACCTTACCCCCAAGACGCTGGCCAAGCTGAAAAGGCTCCTGGATCGATCCAGCGAGACCGACAATGGAAACGATTAGTCACTTGGTGCTTACCTTCCTCATGAATGCGCTGTGGCAAGTATTATTAGTGCTTGCCATCGTAGGTCCTTCTGCCCGGATGGTAGGCGATGTGTTGTCAGCCAGACACCAACACCTGCTCTGGGTGACGGCACTGGTGCTGAGCGTCGTGTTACCTTTCTGGAGCCTTCTTGACACGCATGAGAGCAGTTCGATGTCATCGCTTGGCGAGCTTTTCGGAAACATGTCCGGTTCTGGCATCAGTCTGTCGGCTTCAAGCCAGGAAGATGCAGATTGGATAAGGGCTCTTTTCCGAAGGCGCCACCACCCTGTCTTGGTTCCGCTACCGATAACTTCCGCATTGGTTGCTGGCTATTTGATGTTTCTGTTTTATCGTTTCGTCAAGCTGTGGCGTGCCTGGTGGAGGACAAAGGCTATTCGACAGTTGGCCTATGGTTGTGTGGTTCCTTCGGTCGTCGAGGCAGTTGCGACTCGGTGTCAAGCTGCTCTTCACTTGAAGGAAGTGGAGATGCTTTGCTCTTCACAGATAGCTAGCCCAATCGTCGTTGGAGTCCATTGCCCAGTCATCATTTTGCCGGAAAGTCTGTTTCAAGAGACCTCTACAGAAGTGCTCGCTTCAGCCCTGGGACATGAGATGACACACATTCGGCGACACGACTTTCTGCTCAATCTTGCTTATGAACTGCTTTATTTGCCGATTTCGTTTCATCCAGCGGCCGCGGTGATGAGACGACGAATCCAGGAGACCCGGGAAGTGGCTTGCGACGAGATGGTAGCCGAGCGCATCGTGGAACCGACTTGTTACGCGCACTCGCTAGTTTATCTGGCTGGTTTGGTTTCAACTCTCGATCGCTCCAGTTACACATTGGGAATCTTTGACGCCCACATTTTGGAGGAACGCGTTATGAAACTACTCAACAAAAACCATCGCACCAGCTCGCCGTTCATGGCTCTCGTGGTGTGTCTCATCGCGCTATGTTTGGGCATAACGACCATTGTAGCCGCATCCTTATCCCTTCAGACTGGCCGCCCAAAGCCAAGGTCAGGAAATGTTTCAACACGAGACATCGTAGGTCGTTGGGAAGGAATGATGATGATCAAGGGAAAGAATCTTCCTGCAGGCCGGATTACCATCAAGGATGATGGCGGCAAACTAAGCGGGACAACGGTCGAGTACTGGTATAACCCAGACCATCCCGGAGGCACGCCCACACTTTCGCCGGAAGAGCCCTTCATCGACCCGAAGTTTGATGGGAAGAAGTTGTCCTTCAAGCTAGTCATCGATTATACGGGGACAGGAAAAAAAGAAGATGTATTCATGGAGATGACGCTCACAGCGCCCGACGAAGCAGAGCTGAGTGATCTCGGCACGAAATTAGTTGACCGGGTGAAATTTGCGAGACAAAAAAAGTAGCGCTGTTGGCCCCGCAGAATAGCTCACGTCCTGACACTTCCAGCAAACTGGCCTGCTCAACCAGAAAAGACATCAGTGACTAGTAAAACCGTGCCAATCGGAGACACTCCTGCCATGGAACCTGTTACTCGGGATGCGCGTAAGCATTCGTCTTCCAGCCGTCTCCCCAGTTTCGCCGAGGAGATTTGCCGAGTGAGACGTCATGGGGCAGCGCAGTCCGATGGTGCCCGGATTGTGCCGCTAGACGAGCCAAGTCGCAGCAAGAAACATACCTGACTGCGCTGGTGCCGAGTCCACCTTCATATTCGTCCTGAGAGTGCTGTTCCTGATTCTCAGCGCTTGTCTGGGAATGGAAAGGCAGGGGGTATGAAATGGACAGATCTGATACTGCTGATTTCCCTCATAAATCTGTTCGGCTGCAGGTCTTCCCCCCGAGATGTTCACCCAGTTGAAACCACGCAAGAAGTTGATGCAGGCGGCCACCGTCTGCGTATGCTTGTAACTGGCAAGGGCACTCCGACAGTTGTGTTGGAGTCTGGCTTTGGGGCGGGAATTGAGAGTTGGACAAAAGTGCAGCCTTCGGTAAGCAGATTCAGTTCAGTAGTCTCGTACGATCAGGCTGGGGTAGGAGGTTCTGAACCCAGCCCGAAACCGCGAACCGCCCGGCAGATAGCCAGCGAATTACATACCGCTTTGACAAATGCTGGTCTAAGGCCGCCCTATGTACTCGTTGGACACTCAATTGGGGGTCCCTACATTCATGTTTTCGCGAACATGTATCCCACTGAAGTTGCTGGCATGGTGTTTGTGGATCCTACCCAAGAGAGCTTTAGCCACGGAAATGTCGATCTGACCGGTTGGTTGAAGGATCATCACCCAGAAACACTGAGACAAATGGAGGATCAATTCGACCGAGCAAAGTTACCTGAAGGGATACGGGATTTCCTTCGAGTTCAGTGGGCGGATGCGATGAAACGAGGGGAAGAAATACTAGCAAGCGCACCTGAACGGTTGCGAGATCAGTGGGCAAACGTCCTGAACAAAGAGAAACTAGAAATGATGAGAGAAGAATCCCTTCAATCCTTTGCCACTATGCCTCAATCGATACGGGAAGGTTTTGAAGGGATTCTCTCGACATTGGAGCAGGCCGAAGCGGCTTGGCCGCTACCAAATGTTTCTGTGATCGTGCTTGCAAATAGTAAACGGGACACAAGGCTAGCTCCGGCAGAACAAGCTCTGGAGGCAATCAGAATTGAAGCCAGGCTCAGTCAATACAGAAAATGGTTAGGAAGAGTGCCAACCGGCGAGCTCACTATCACAGAACAAAGCGGCCATGATATCCCGAATGAGGAACCTGAATTGGTGATTAGCGCGATCAGGCAGGTAATCGAAAGCACTGAAAGATAAACAGCCGCTTGAGCCAGCACGCGGGCTGGCAGAGGGGCCAGCCACTTGATGCCGTAAAAGTGGAGAGGGACTCATCCGCAAGAACGGCCTCACCTCCGCTGTGATCTCATCCCAAGGTTAAAGGTACACAGGGCTAGATTCCGAGGTTGTTTGACTGGCCGACGCTGTCTCGCTGAGATTTAGGTACTTGTGTCACCTAGCTTGGGATGGGCAGACCGCCACGCCTTGCTTGACTCAGACTTCCCAAGATCAGAATCCAGCTATCGCTCAGTGTACGGTTCTGACCTTCTTCTGCATGTAGTCCATTAGCAAGTATTGGCCAAGCGTGTAGGGTGTGGTGAAGTAGGCCTTGCCGCGGCACATTTCGGTGACTTTCTTGACGAAGCTCACCAGGTCGGGATCGCGTGCCAGCATGAAGGTGTTGATCAGGATTCCGTACTTGCGGCAGTTGGCGACCTCCTTCAACGTCTCGCCCACCACGTGCGGATCGAGGCCGAAAGCGTTTTTGTAAATACGCCCGTCTTCCTTGGTCAACGCCGAGGGCTTGCCATCTGTGATCATGATGATCTGTTTCATATCCTTGCGCTGCCGCGCCAGGACCCGTTGCGCTAAACGCAACCCCTCGCGGGTGTTGGTATAGTACGGGCCCACCTGCACCCGCGCCAACTGGCTGAGCGGTACCTCCTCGGCGGAGTCGTGGAACAGCACCAGGTTCAGCGTGTCGCCGGGATATTGCGTGCGGATGAGATGTGAGAGCGCCATGGCCACCCGCTTCGCGGGAGTGAAACGGTCTTCACCATAAAGAATCATGCTATGGCTGCAGTCGAGCATCAGCACCGTGGCGCAGGAGCTGAGATACTCGGTCTGGTGAATCATCAAATCCCGATAATCCACCTTGAGCGGTGTGCCCAGTCCCTCGCGCTGCACGGCACTCAATAGAGTGGCACTGACATCCAGGTTCAGCGTGTCGCCAAACTCATAGGGCTTCGAGGCGCCGCTGGTTTCAATTCCGCTCGACAGGTCGCGAGTGTCGTGACGGCCCATGTGGCTCTTTCCCAGCGACCCCAGCAAGTCCTTCAGCGCCTTGAACCCCAGAAAATCGATGCCTTTGTTGGTGAGTTCAAACCGCACCTGGCCCGGTTCCAAGTCTTCAAACCCCTGCCCCGGGAATTGACCCTCCTGTTCGGATGAGGACTCGTCGGTGAACGAAACGTAACCCTCCTGAAGCAGCTTCTGAATTAACGCGTCAACGAGTTCGGAAAGCTTTGCATCCTGCTCTTCCGGCGACATCTCCATCAGCTTCTCCATCATCTCATCGGGTAGCAATCCCTGATTCAGCAGCGCGTCCATGATGGCGTCGCGCAAATCCTGAAGATTGTGCCCCTGTCCCAGTTCGGGGTAGCCATAGCGATCATTGGAGAAACCACTTTGCAGCAGGTAGTCGGAGAGCTTGTTCAGCAGGTCCTCGAGGCTGAGCGAGTCCCAATCGAAACCAGTGTATTTGGAGTACTTGATCGATTTCATAGTGAGTGGCCAAAGGCTGCCAAGCAAGTCCCCCTTAGTAAAGGGGGCAAAGGCCGCAGGGCCTTGGGGGTTGTCCTGGCAGATTCCACCCCCAAGAGTTACGACAACCCCTGCGCGGCTTATACGAAGTCGCTGTCCCCCTTTGTTAGGGGGGACTTTGACTGTACGCCTGGTCCAGCAGTTCCACCGGATGCATCACTTTCATTTCGTTAATGCCCGCATGGTGGAGGCCGTGGGCGATCTGCAGCATGCAGCCTGGGTTTCCAGTCGCCACGACGTCCGCGGTCGTCGTGCGGATATCATCAATCTTCCGCTGCAGGATGCGCATGGAGAGTTCGTAGTTGGTGATGTTATAGATTCCAGCGCTACCACAACATTGTTCGGGCGTTGACAGTTCCACGAGTTCCAAGCCGGGAATGCTTCGTAGGACATTTCGCGGCGGACGGCTCACCTTCATGGCGTGCAGCAGGTGGCAGGGATCATCGTAGGCCACACGCAGCTTTAGCTCCCCAGGCTTCGCCAGATTCGGAAGCCCATCCAGGAACGACGCAATATCTTGCACCTTCTGGCTGAAGCGTGCTGCCCGCTCCGCAAACTCCTTGTCGTCGGCGAGCAGCATGCCATACTCCTTCAACTTGGCGCCACAGCCTGAGGCATTGGAAATGACGGCATCAACTTCAGCCTGTTCAAAAGCCACGATGTTCTTCTTCGCCAGCTCGCGAGCAGTATCCATGATGCCGGCATGACAGTGTAACGCAGCGCAACAAACCTGATCTCCAGGCACAACGACGTCGCAACCGTTCCGCTGCAACACTCGGATGGTAGCTTGATTGATGTCTCCAAAAATTTCATTCATCACACAGCCGGTCATCACGGCGACGCGGAACTTCTTCTCTCCCTGTGCCGGGAAAACGGAGCCCAAAGCAACGTGATGCTTCCTGTTCCGGATGTCCGGCAGCAACTGCTCCAGCCCATCCAGGTGTCCGGGAAAAAGTTTGAGAATGCCCAAGCTTCGCACCAGCTTCTGTAATCCACTGCGCTGATACCACCGCAGCAGATCGAAGTTCAGCCGCAGCAGACGTCGTGAGGGAAACATTGTCTTGAAAATGAAAGCGCGGAACCATTGGACCCAGAAGGGCCGGCTGGCGTTGTGCTCAATCACCTCGCGTGCTTTTTCCACCAGTTCCCCGTAGGGCACACCGGAGGGGCAAGCCGATTCGCAGCCACGACAGTCGAGGCAGGCGGAGATGTGTTGGACGAAGCTTTCGGAAACCGGCATGACGCCGCGCTGCTGGGCGCGCATCAGGTAAATGCGGCCCCGGGGCGAATCGGCTTCGCGGCCCAGCTCGATGTAGGTGGGACAAGCCTGCAGGCAAAGCCCGCAGTGGATGCACTCGGGGGTGAGATCAGCCCGGCTGGGCGACGTTTTTTCAGCAGTTGGAACAGAAAGGGACATGGTTTGGTTTAAGGGGCTATCCAGTCACGTTTAGGTCGGAGTCATTGCGACATCGGGTATAAACGCTATTTGTTATTGGTTATTGAGCATTTTGTATTTGCTATTGCCGGAGCGCGACAGACCTAACAAATGGCCGATAGCCAAGGCATCTGTCTCTTCCATCGCAAGAAGAGAAGTGCTGTTGGCGTTCTCAGATATCCTCACACGCTACACCACAAAGCGCCCAGGGTTCAGAATACCGCGCGGATCGTACTGCTGGCGGATTTGCTGCATCAGTGCTTTGTCCTTGAAGTCATATCCCCAGACATCCATACCAGCTTTGAAAGATGCAGGAGCCGATTCCATAATGACTGTGCCCCGCGACGACTTCAACTCTGCACGCAGATTCTGAAGCTGTTGGAGAAACTGCGAAGGTGCCGAGGCGGATTCCTCAAAAGCCAGATAAGCCCGAATGACACCGCTTCCCGCGTGGGCTTTCAGCCGCAGTTCAGCATTCAGCTCTTTCCTCAGCGTTTCCAAACGCCCAGCCATTGTGGCAACCTGATTCGGCAGACAATTGAGCTTCAGCTTAACATTCAAAGCGGGTTCCTCGAGCCAGGCACGATCCTCGCGCAGCATCTGCCAGACGAGAGCCTGTTCGCGCGTGTCACCAACAATCACACCTTGCGCAGTCAGGCCGTCCCAAAGCCTCTCTAACTGTTCCATCTGCCATTGCACAGAGTTCTCGACGTCTCCAAAGCGAAGCACCACCGCATATCCGGATTCGCCCTGCGTCAAACTTATGGAATGATTCACAAATTCCAGTGCGGAGGGATTCAGCAGTTCGACTGCAGCCGGCAAGAGCGGTGAGCTAAGAAGCTTGGCCAGCGCTTGCGTTGTCTCTGCCAGCCCTTTGAATTTCACCACGACGGTTTTTTCAGACGATGGAAGCGGCTTCAGCTTGAAGTAGAAGTCCAGCAGTACGCCCAACGTACCGAAGGCCCCGGTGTACAGCTTGCACATGTCGTAGCCGGTGACATTCTTCACGACCCTCGACCCAAACTTTGTCCAAGCCCCGTCGGGTTGAACGAGGCTGACACCGATCAGATAGTCGCGAATCGTCCCGTGAAAAAAGCGAAGCGGCCCGGAATCGTGGCTGGAGACGATGCCTCCCAACGTCGCCGTGTCCTGCCAAGGCGGGTCGACGGGCAAACAAAGACCATCTTGGGCCAGCCGTGCCTGCAAAGTGGCCAGGGGACAGCCTGCCTGCACTTTCACGACGAGATCTTGCGGTTCGAATTCGAGAATCTGGCTGAAGTGCTCAAGCGACAACGCCATATCGAACTTCTTCAAGGCATTCCCAATATGCTGTTTGCTGCCTGAGCCGAAAGGCACGACGGCCCAATTCTGAGCGTTGGCTTCCTTCAATAGCGCTCCAGCTTCTTCGGATGTCTGAGGCGCGACCACCCGCCCGGGATTTAGCCCGTCAATGGCAAATCGCGACGCGACAGTCTTTTCAGTTGTTGAAGTGATGTTGTTGGAGAGGGTTTGCACTCGTTGAACCTTGTGTCAGGCTGGGCTCTGTGCTTCTTGGGGCGTCAAGTCTCCCTTAGGGAGGGAACAACGCTCGCAAAGCGAGCGCGAGGGGAAGCAATACTTTCTCCCCCTTGCGAAGCGTTCAAGGGGGAGATCAAGAGGGGGTTTTGATTCCCTCTGACCCCCTGCCGCAAAAAGCGGCGTCCCCCTTGAAAAAGGGGAGACAAATTGTCGTACCCAGGTTTCGTAGGACCCTCAGGACAACCCCCGCGCATTCGGCGCTGCCCCCCTTTAGTAAGGGGGATTTTTCAATACCGGACCATCTCGTCAATCTCTTTATACTTCTGGTCCGCCGCTTCCAATAGATTCTTCGGCATCTCGCCACAGCCACGGCGCATCGGGAAGATTTTGCTGGGATTCGCCAGATTCTGAGGGTTGAAGACTGTCTTCAGACGCTGCATCACGTCGAGCTCCTTCTCCGAGAAGAAGAGCGCCATGAATTCCTGCTTCTCCAGGCCGATGCCGTGTTCTCCACTCAGAGCGCCGCCGACCTCCACGCAGCGCCGCAGAATGTCTCCGGCCAGCTTGAGCACCTTGTCTTTGGCATCGGGCTGACTGGCATCGTACAGAATGATGGGATGAAGATTGCCGTCGCCAGCATGGAACACATTCGCCATACCCAGCCCGTATTTGCGGACCAGCGCATCGATGTCCGCCAGCACCTCAGGTAGTTTGCTGCGAGGAATCACGCCATCCATCGTGTAATAGTTAGCGCTGATCCTTCCGTACGCACCAAAAGCATTCTTGCGGGCCGCCCAAAGTTTCTTGCGTTCGACGTCGTCTTTCGCAATCCGGATTTCGCGCGCGTTGTTGGCGCGGATCACCTCGACCACCCGTTCCATCTGCTGCTCGATGCTCGCTTCGAGACCGTCTACTTCGATCAAAAGAACCGCTTCGGCATCTTTGGGAATTCCCGTGGCGTAAACGCCGGCTTCGATGGCCTGGATGATGTCATTCGTTGCGCGGGTGTAGATGTCTTCACGTTCTGCATTCATGGTTGCTCCTTATTATTGTGCAGGTTCGCTGCTGCGAACCTGACTAGGCCAGCGCCAATGAGCGGGGG
>Ga0180085_1000547_pt1 | contig 13190 bp, 11 predicted proteins | sample EasRiv730_16_10D_FD_123013 | JGI IMG/M metagenome (GOLD analysis project Ga0180085, IMG submission 123013) | Soil microbial communities from meander-bound floodplain in the East River, Colorado, USA - East River metaG ERMLT730_16_10D | ecosystem: Environmental > Terrestrial > Soil > Floodplain ... | reverse complement strand
GATATCACGCGCATCGTTGACGGTTACTTTGGTTCCCAGCCCGAAGCCAACTCACTCCGCCGCGGCAATGCCATGGCCCGCGCCCGGATGATTGTGCTGTTCGACAAATCGATGGAGCATCGCGCCCTCGTCCTCGGCACTTCGAACAAAACTGAACTCCTCCTTGGCTACGGCACTTTGTATGGCGACATGGCCTCTGCAATCAACCCCATCGGCGATCTCTACAAGACAGACATTTTTCAACTGGCTGCCTACCTTAGGGTTCCCGAGTCGATCTTGAAAAAGAAGCCCACCGCCGATCTCTGGGCAGGTCAGTCGGATGAGGAGGAGTTGGGGTTTACCTATGCCGCGGTCGATGAACTGTTGTACGAACTCATCGACCGGCGAAGCTTGCCGGAAAAGCTTGTTCAAAAGGGCTTCGACGAAGCCTTTGTGCACAAGGTGGTTCGCAAGATTCAGGGTTCGCAGTTCAAACGGCGCGGGCCCGTGATTTGCAAGTTGTCGCCGCGTAGCGTGACTCACGATTTCCACTATTTACGCGACTGGGGACTGTAGGTCGACATGTCCGGAACGCTCTATGTGGTCGCCACTCCGATTGGAAACCTGGAAGACATCACGCTGCGAGCGCTGCGTGTGCTGCGTGAGGTGGACCTGATCGCCTGCGAAGACACTCGCCACACCGCACGGTTGCTCGCCCACTACGACATCCAGAAACCAACGACCAGCTACCACGAACATAATGAGAGCGAAAAGGCGGGGCTCCTCTTGGACAAACTGGAGAGCGGGCTTCAGATCGCCTTAGTGAGCGATGCTGGAACACCCGGGATCTCAGATCCGGGCTACCGTGTTGTCCGGCAGGCACATGAACGTGGCATTCAAGTGGTCCCAATTCCCGGCCCTTGTTCATTTATCGCCGCATTGAGCGCGTCTGGCAGAGCCAGCGATGCATTTACCTTTCTGGGCTTTCTGCCGGCACGCAAGAACGCGCGAGCTGCGCTGCTCGCCGATCTGAAGGATGAAGAGCGAACGCTCATCGTCTTCGAGTCTCCGGAGCGGCTGCTGGAGGCTCTCGAAGATGTGGACCAGATCCTAGGCCCACGAGCGCTAACCGTTGCCCGTGAGATGACGAAAGTTTACGAAGAGCTCTTCTCGGGCACACCCAAGGAAGGTATAGAATACTTCGCAAGGAAACCGGTAAAGGGCGAGATCGTCTTGATCTTAGAGCCGGGCATACGTGAGGCGGGCTCTTTGGAATTGCTGGACATCGCAACCTTGCGGCAACGCGTGGTTGGTATGACGCAAGGCCTCGGAATCATGAAGACGGAGGCCGTGAAGCGGCTTGCCCGGGAAATGAACGTTTCTCGACGGGAGCTTTACCGGCTCTTGGTTGAGGGAGACGAGGATTCTTGAATCAGAAGATGGGCTCTGGCGAGACGCAAAACCAGTGAACCGCGAAGGGCGCCAAGTTGCCCAACGAAGACCTTCCCAGGATACTCGGTTGATCATCGGAATCTGGGTTCCGGGATTTGAGATTCCCAGATTCCAACACTTCCCTCCTTTGTTTAAGGAGAGGAAGACTCCATCTTCAAAGGAGAATTGGAATTGAAACTGGCAAAACGACTGAGTCGGTTGGGAACAGAAACCGCTTTTGAGGTGCTGGTGAAGGCCAAGGCGCTGGAAGCGCAGGGAAAAGAAGTAATTCACCTGGAAATCGGAGAGCCTGATTTTCCAACGCCACAAAGCGTAGTGACCGCCGGCACACGTGCCCTGGAGAAAGGTTACACGCACTACTGTGCATCTGCCGGAATTCCCGAGTTACGTGAGGCCGTAGCCCAGGACATTCGAGCGACACGAGGCATTCCTGTCGATGCTGATTGGGTTGTGATCACCCCTGGCGCCAAGCCAATCATGTTCTATCTGATCCTGGCGCTCGTCGAAGAAGGTGACGAGGTTCTCTATCCGAATCCCGGCTTCCCAATCTACGAATCGATGATCAACTTTGCCGGCGGAAAACCAGTCCCGCTGCCCCTGCTCGAAAAATTCGAGTTTCGATTCGACGTGAACGAACTGCGCCAGCGCGTGAGTGACCGAACGAAGCTCATCATCATCAATTCGCCGCAGAATCCCACTGGGGGCTTATTGACGAAGAGCGATCTGGAAGCTATTGCTGAGATCGCCGTGGAACGCGACATCACGGTTCTATCCGATGAGATCTACGCTCGGATCATTTATGACGGTACGCACAACAGCATCAGTTCCCTGCCTGGAATGCTGGAAAGAACCGTGATTCTAGATGGCTTCTCGAAAACCTACGCCATGACAGGTTGGCGTCTCGGGTACGGGGTCATGCGCCCAGACTTGCAGGCGCACATTTCGCGGCTCGTGACCAACAGCGTTTCCTGCACAGCCCCGTTCACCCAGATCGCCGGTCTGGAAGCGCTGGCGAATGCCGAAAGCGACGTCTCTGAGATGGTGGCTGAGTTCCGGCGGCGCCGCGATTTCATCTCAAAGTCTCTGGATTCGATTCCTGGTATGCGCTGTCTCTGCCCTCCGGGCGCTTTCTATGTCTTTCCAAACATCTCGTCATTCGGTATGAAATGCAGTGAGTTTGCCGACTACCTGCTGAATTCAGCCGGAGTCGCCGTACTCTCTGGCAGTTCGTTTGGCGAGTATGGAGAAGGACACATTCGCATCTCCTACGCCAACTCGATGGGGAATCTGGCGAAGGCGGTGCAACGTATTGGGGAAGCTGTCAGCAAATTGTGAACAAGTAGTACAAGATCTTCAGAGTAGGCCCCTCCCTAGAACGCAACTCATCCCTGGCTCATCTCCTAGTCGCTTCCCCACTTTCTCGTTTTCCCTTTTTGCCCGCCTCCAGGCTTCAATCCAGAAATGTTGTGCAATTCCGAACAGCGTTCCCGTGCTGGAAAGGCCAAAATACCAGGCGTCGAGCGAGGTTCCGACACGATACGAAGTCCTCGACACGATCCCAAGAGCATGACCGGGAATTCACCCAAGAGTATGACGCAGTCTTGCACCTTTTGGTCCTGACCCGATAGTGTGTCTGGCCTCATAACTCGATGATATACTTCCGCCTCCGATTGAAGAAGGGCACGAATGTTCAAACTTCAGGCGTCGGAGTGAAAGAATTGAAAGACCGCGGTGTTGGCGGTCGCGATCTTTTTCGCGGGAGGATATCCCATGTATCGAGCATCGATGTGGCTGATACTCTGTTTGGCTTCCTACAACGGTTCCCTCTTGGCTACCGAGAAGCCTGAGCACCGGGCTTTGGCGGAATACTACGCGCCTGTGGTTTACCAGGAATCAAAATCGGCGATTCTGGACTACATCACGCGCTTTGACTACGACGGCGATTGGAACGGTTCCAACAATTGGAGAAACGCTTACCGGTATGAACTTCGGGCTAATGTCTACTACGGCGTTGTTGAATCGACGAACCATTTCTTCATCACTTACGCTTTCTATCATCCACGAGATTTCACGGCTCGGCCCATGGAAGGTATGGCTCCAAAAACCGAGCATGAAAACGACATGGAAGGCTGCATGCTCGTAATCGAAAAAGATAAGACGCGCTGGGGCAAAGCGATTCTGCTCGAAACGTTGGCGCATGATCACTTCTATCGGTACGACAATCGGAGTTATCGCCGGGTGAAGAAGGGAAAGAATATCCCCCCGTTGGATGGCTCCATCGTGTTTCTGAAGCAAGTGGATCCCACACACCATCAGCAGCCCGCCATCTACATCGAGCCCGAAGGGCATGGTGTGAAGGCCGCTACAGCGCAAGTACGCGCCGAGGATTTCAAGCATCCTGGAATCATCTATCGGTTTGCCGGTCGCGGAGCAGAAGTACCACGCAACAACATCGATCCTGATGTGAGCTACGAGTTGATCTCTATTGAAGACTCGCTCTGGGCGAGGCGGGCGGAGATTGGCGGGTCTTCCTTGTACTGCTGCGGAGACTCCTACCCTTTACCAGGCGGGCAAACCATGCTGATCGGCAGCGCATTCAACGGACCCATCGGTGGCTGCGCAGCCAAACCGCCTTGGGGCTGGGACCAGGCTAATGACGGACCGATCGAGAAGGGCGACTTCTTCCGCGATCCCTTAAAGGCGGTTGCGGCTCAACTCCAAGTGGAGGGATGGGGCGGGACTTATGTACACAACCCCTATCTGTCGGCCGAAACCAGCGTTGCCGCGAAGCCCGGTACCCTTTGTTCGGAAAGCGCGGTCAGCAAGACGGTGGGGCAGGCAGTGACCTCTTCTCTTTTCGGCATTGGTAAAACTCTATTCTCCGGCGGATTCAACAGCCAGCGTATCGGCGATCGCGCCAAGCAACTATTTCTAACCAACACGGTATTGCTGGAATGGTCGCGAGTGGCCGATTTTGAGCGTTGGAACTGGAACAAAACGCTGGCCGAACCCTTGTTGCCGAAGATGTTAACCGAGAACCTGCGGGACCAGATCCAACTACCGTTTGCCAAAGACCTGGGGTTTGCAAGCCCTGCCCTGAACGTTCCAGCACGCTACTTCGATAGCTTGGTTATGAACTACAAGTGTGCTGTCGAGGGTGCCACGGGCCGGGTGTTTTGGATGTATGAGGGCATGAAGGAATTCGATGAAACGCACAGCATGACCTTTTCCCTGAAGAAGTCTGATGGCTGGGCCGCTGACGGAGTGGATCTGTTCAAATCGGACGGTTGGGACCGGAACGTGAACATCGTTCAACTAAAGCTCGAAATCCTGGGACCGAATCAGGAGACCCTGGCTTCCGTCGATCCGGCCAAAACCAATGCACCGGCGCAAGCCTCGTCGAACCTTCTCGTGATCAACAGCATCATACTGGACCGGCATGCTTTTTCGGACACCTTCGAACGGTAGTCTTTCCGGAGGCCGCACAAATGAGAGAAATGAGATGTAGCTACATGAGTTGGAGGCAGTGGACTGCTGGCTTCGCAGTGCTTCTATTGGCCGTTTTGCCCGCAATATTGATGGCCCAGGGCACACGCCTCGAAATGCCCAAGAACAAATATGCGGTTGAAGACGATGTAAAGCTGGGCCGCGAAGCTGCAGCCCAGGCAGAAAAGGAGTTCCCGCTCCTTCGCGACGAGGACATTCAGTCATATGTGAACGACGTGGGACAGCGCATCGTGTCAGCCATCCCGGCAGAGTTCCGACAACCCCAGTTCCACTATACCTTCAGAGTAGTCAACGCAGGAGAAATCAATGCCTTTGCCCTTCCGGGTGGCCCAATGTTTGTGAATCGCGGCATGATTGAAGCTGCAAAAACCGAGGGTGAAATGGCTGGTGTCATGGGGCATGAAATCAGCCATGTTGTGCTTCGCCACGCGACAGCCCAGGCCACTGAAGCACAAAAATTTCAAATCGGGTCCATCTTGGGTCAGATCGCGGGTGGTGTTATTGGTGGAGGACTCGGTGACATCATCGGCATGGGAAGCCAGATTGGCTTCGGCGCTGGCGCCCTGAAGTACAGCCGGAAATATGAAAGCCAGGCAGATATCCTGGGCGCCCAACTGATTGCCAGGATCGGATATGACCCGCGCGACCTTGCGAACATGTTTCGCACGATCCAAGAACAGGGTGGCCGTGGCGCTCCAGAATGGCTGAGCAGCCATCCTGACCCGGGCAAGCGTTACGAACGCATTGAACAGGAAGCGCGGCTGCTTCGCGTCGATTCATCGCGTACGCGAGACACCGCTGCTTTCCGGCGCATCCAACAGCGCTTGCGAGCCATGCCCGCCCCACCGAAGGGCCGGCAGCCTGGACAAAGCCCGAACCGCCCGCCCAGTGACGACGTCTATTCGGGCCGTGTTGAACCTCCATCGTCCAGCTACCGCCAAGTGCAGACGAACCGGGTTCAGCTTGGTGTTCCGGACAACTGGCGCGAGTTTCGCGGAGAGACCTCGTTAACGTATGTTCCTGAAGGCGCCTACGGAGAGAGAGGGCTCACACACGGTGTCTTGTTCGGCACCGAACGGGTTGCCAGCTCCAATTTGCGCCAAGCAACTCAGCAGTATTTGGAGAGTCTGTTACAGGGAAACCCTCACTTGCGACAGCAAAGCAGTTCCCAAAACGCCCGCATCGGAGGCCGATCAGGGTTGGCAACCCGTCTGGCAGGAAGATCCCCTGTCACGGGACGCACCGAAGTCGTAACCGTTCTGACTAGCTCCCTCGGAAATGGAGAGTTGTTTTACTTCGCTTCGGTTGTTCCTGAAGAAGAGAGGCAGAACTACGACCCAGTTTTTCAACGAACCCTAAACAGTCTCCGCTTCACACGGTAGACATGAAATCCCGAGGTGAGGCTCTACCACCATCCAGTTTCCGAATTGCGTTGCTGGTTTTGGTGCTAGCGGTCTCGCCTCATTTCGCGGCTGCGGCAAGCAACTTGCGGCCAGCCTCTGAAGTTATCCCGCCGGGAGAAGTCCTCGTCTACGAAATCCGGTGGGACCCGCCCGCCTGGATGTTCTTTCTGCCGACAATTAGCGCTGGGGAACTTACGATTCACTTCCAGCACGAAGCACGACTTGAGGGCAAGACAGTCCACCGCATCGCCGCTCGCGCCCTATCTTCCGGGTTCTTTCCAAAGATCACCGGCATCTCGGTCGACGACTCTTTCGAATCTATGGTTGATGAAAGCGGGTTCTGCTCCCTTAGGATGACCAAGAAGCTTCGAGAGGGTAAACGGCTTCGCGATGTTGTTCTAACGTTTGACCCGAAGCGCGGCACCGGGCACTATCTCGCTCATGATGCTGCCAAGACTCCCCCTGCGGAATTGAAGAATGAAGAAGTGAAGAATCTCCCGCCTTGCGTGCAAGATATTCTTTCTGGCATTTATCTAGTCCGTTTGCAAGAGTTACGCTCCGGAGAAAAATTCCCCCTTACTGTGAGTGACGACGGCACGGTCAAACAGGTTGAAGTAAGAGTCAAGGAAAAGGAAGCTGTTGAGGCAACCGCCGGGCGATTTTCCGCTTGGAAAGTGGAAACTGTTTCAGTGTTTGGAGGACTGTTTAAGGGCGGTGGGACGTTTCTGGTCTGGTTCTCCGATGACGCACACCGAGTGCCGGTCAAATTCGAAGCCAAAGTCAAGGTAGGTCGAGTCTTTGGAACGGTGAAGCAGATCAAAAGATAGCCGGGTAAACCCGAAGATTGAGAGTGGGAGCCGGACTCCCGGTCGGCTCGCTCTGACACGATCATCGCCGTCCGGAGGGTGGCTCCCACTCTCAATCCCGTCATTCCTGCGAAAGAGCGGCGGCAACCGACTGTCAATCCTCGCTTCGGTTGCGATAGGCGTCGTAGGCCTTCTGAATCTCCGGGGCCTCGGGAACTCCGCGATGAATCCAGATCCGGTAGCGCAAAGAAGCAGTCTTGCCCGCTGGAAGCGATTGCGGTGTGATTCCCGGCCAGCCGACTGCAAGCAGTCCGTACTCTCGAGTCATCCAGGTGGGGGGATAGTCTGGGTGCTTGGGATGCACGAAAACTGCTGCGCCGCTCAGATTGTCGTTGCCTGCCAGGTCTCCCGCCAGATCTGCCCACGGAAGACGCGTGATGAGCAGATCCTCTTTGGATCGGCCCGAAGGCACCGTGACAATCGTTTTTGAGCGGGGTCCGAACCGCAGAGTCAGTCCACCATAGCTCTTACCTTCGGCGCCCCAAAGGCTGATGGGACTTCCTTCCGGCGTCAGAGTCAATTCCAAATCAATGAAGCGACCTTGCGACGAAGCTGGAAAGACCGTCGCCTTGACTTGCTCCAGCAGCACTCTCTTGTTGCCAACGAACCAGCCATTCTCTACACCCAGTACCGCACCTTTCGAATTTGTTTCTTTTGTGAGCCAGCGCTGGAACTCATGCCGAATGTCTCGCAGACTCCAAAGATCCACTTCCTGGTTATCGATCTTGATATGCGGCCAAGCCCAGTGCAGCCCGCGATGGTTCACGTGATCCTTCGGGAAGTCATCCGTTAGAACTTCACCATCCAGTCCGTAAACCGGGTGAAAGTAGGATGAGCGTGCTTGGGCGTTTAGAGCGCTCTGGCTCGTTATGACCCCATGATTGTAAACAAAAACGGGGTGTTCACCTTCCCAAAGCTTCAGCGACTTGTCGTTGACGGCCTCAAAGCGAAACTGCTTGCCGGTCGTTTTTTTTCTTCCTTGATCGTTTGACGCCAGAGCCTGTCCAAACATCAAGCCGCAACAAAGCAACAAGAGAACTGCATTTTTCAAGATGGTGCGAAGAGTGCAATCAGGCATGCTCATACCTGCCTCCTTGGAATGTTCGATGCGAGATTATCGCCTCGTTTTCGGTTTGTCTCGAATTTATTGCAAACGCGTCAAGCTTCCCGAAACCGATCAGGAAGACGACTCCCTTCGACTCGAGAACTACTTTGCTGAGAATTGGAGAGAGAAGAGTTAGAATCGGCGGCCAGCGAAATCTGGTCACTTGTTCACTAAAGTAGATTGATTGTTGCTCTATTCGGAGGACTAGCCATGTGCATGGGAATCTCGAGACCTCACTCCCACACTCGAAGACAGTTCTTACGCCAGGCGGCCGTGGGGGGCTCCTTGGTCTGCACCTTTAGCCCAGGGTGGCAAGGCCTGTTGGCGATGGCCAGGCCGCTGCAGGGTGGATTCGATTTACTGGTTAAGGGCGGAAAAGTTATCGACCCATCGCAGCGGATTTCCGCGCTTCGTGACATCGCGATTCGCGATGGCAAAGTGGCGGCCTTAGCGGAGAACCTCAGCGAGACGCAAGCCAGGCAGGTACTCGACGCACGAGGCAAGATCGTTACTCCGGGATTGATTGATGTCCACGTCCATGTTTACGACGGCGTGGCACCGCTTGGCATTCCAGCGGACCCGAACTGCATTGCCAAGGGAGTAACCACCGTGGTCGATGCTGGTTCTTCCGGTGCCCACACATTTCCCGGATTCCGGCGCAATGTGATCAATGTTGTTGATACGCGTGTTTTTGCTCTCTTGAACATCTCCGTCGTGGGGCAATCCACTTATTCAGAAGACAATCCTTACGGTGAATTGCTCAATCTGGGCTACGCAAATCCTAAGCTCGCCATTCGGACCATCGAACGGAATCGCGATGTCATTCTCGGGATCAAGGTACGCCTCTCCCGACCCATTGCGGGAGAGAACGACTTGCAAGCGCTCAAGCTCGCCAAGGAAGCGTCGTCGGCAGTCGGCTTGCCCCTCATGGTTCATATTGGCGACACGCACACTCCCTTGTGTGTCATCCTTTCAGAGATGTCCAAAGGCGACGTCGTGACGCACAGCTTCCGAGGCAACAACGGCGGCATCCTGGATGACCAGGGCATGGTGCTCAAGGAGGTTCGAAGCGCGATGATCCGCGGCGTTCATCTGGATGTCGGGCATGGAGCGGGAAGTTTTTCCTTCGATACGGCCGAAAAGGCATTCAAACAGGGCGTGACGCCGGGAACAATTTCAAGCGACGTGCATCAATTCAACGTGAATGGCCCAGTGTTTGACTTGGCAACGACGCTGTCGAAGTCCCTTCATCTCGGGCTCACGCTGGATGAAGTAATTCAACGGGCATCCACTAATCCCGCCAACCTCTTTGGATTTCCCATGGGTTTGGGAACCTTGAAGGTCGGGGCAGCAGCGGATGTCGCGCTGTTTTCGCTTGTTGAAGGAGATTTCCAGTTTGTGGACGCCCTCAAACAGACCCGGCTAGGGCATCAAAAACTGGTTCCCGTCGCTACTGTAAAGGCTGGAAGAATTTACGGATCAGCGGTACAGCCGGTGGTGCGGGCAGGTTGATCGCTAAATGACCGGGAGGGCGAGGCTCCTGCCGAGCCGTTCTGAGTCGCGAGCTGCCAAGGAGGCTCGGCAGGAGCCTCGCCCTCCCAGGAGATAAACTGCTATGCGATGGAAATGCCTGACCGTCTGTTTGTGGCTGGTGCATGCAGCTTCCGTGCTCATGGCCGCTGAGACAGTGCACCGGCACCGCATCCTGGTGGCGCAATATCAAGGCCCGGGTGGAAATCGGCTCATTGAGGTTTCGCCTGAGGGCAAGCTGACTTGGGAACACAAGCCTCCAAGTATCTGTGTGATGTTCCAGATCCTGCCGAAGCAGCATCTGCTCTACGCCTATGGCGGCAAACCCACCGGCGTTCGAGAGATTGATCGCAAGCAGAACATCGTTTGGGACTATGTCAGCCAGTCTCCCCAAGTCTTAGCTTGTGAACGGTTGGCCAACGGAAACACACTGCTTGCAGAACAAGGACCCAGTCGAGTTGTCGAAGTCAATCCCAAACGTGAGCTTGTTTCCTCCGTGAACGTTCCCAACCACGAGGAGGCTTTCCATCGTCAACTACGCCTCATCCACCGGCTGAAGAATGGAAACGTGCTGGCAGCTATCGAAGCGGAGGGCGCGGCAAGGGAAGTTGATCTCAACGGAAAGGTCGTGTGGGAAATGACGGGACTCGCCGATGTCTATGAGGCGTTGCGTCTTCCCAATGGGAATACTTTGGTTGCGTGTGGAACTCAGAAGCGTGTCATCGAGGTAACCCCTGCCGGCAAGATCGTCTGGGAACTCACTGCTCTGGACGTGCCCGATTTGAACCTCACCTGGATCACGAGCCTGCAGATGCTGCACGACGGCAACTTTGTCATTGGCAACTTCCTCCGGGGCCAAGAGGGCAAGGGGACTCACGCATTTGAGATCAATCGCGCCAAGAAAGTCCTCTGGAAATTCGCGGATCACACAATGGTGAAGGCCGCAACCATGGTCCGAGTGTTGGACAAACAATAGTGGTTTCTCCGAGCATGGGAATTCCCACAGCGCTCGTAGAATAACGAGCAGTAGTTCTGCTTCAAAATAGAGAGTGACGACCTGCGGACTCGTCGAAAGGAAGGTTGAACGCGATGCATCGGAGGAAATTCATTACGGCTGCGAGTTTGGCAGCAGCCGGGTTGACGGCTGGGTGCGGCAAAGGAAAACCCGGGGCTGAGAAAGAACTGCCGAGTGAAGTTGGCGCGAAGTTGAGCGCCTACGGCGAGAGGTCGAAATACGACACGGCGAAGCGCCTTGTTCCAGAACTGAAGAGGCCGGAGATCGGTTCTTCAACCACGCCTCTGGCCGATACCGAGGGCATTATCACGCCTGCGTCGCTGCACTTCGAAAGACATCATGCGGGCGTCCCACAGATTGATCCTGCCACGCACACGCTGCTGATTCACGGTCTGGTAGACCGGCCCACGGTCTATACGATCGATGAACTGAAGCGGCTGCCGTCGGAGTCGCACATCTACTTCGTCGAATGTTCAGGCAATTCCGGACGCGAGTGGAAGGCACCGGGAGCCGGCGACGTCCAGAAGGGATTCGGACTGGCCAGTTGCAGCGAATGGACGGGGGTACCCAGTGCGACTGCTCCTGGAAGAAGCTGGCCTGCAGAAGGACGCCAAGTGGATGCTGGCCGAAGGTGCCGACGCCTGCAAGCTGTTCCGCAGCTTGCCTCTGGGCAAAGTCTTGAAAGACGGTCTTGTAGCTTATGCCCAAAACGGTGAAGCAATCCGACCAAGCCAGGGCTATCCACTGCGGTTGATTGTGCCGGGCTATGAAGGGAACACCAACATCAAGTGGCTGCGTCAGCTGAAAGTAGTCGATCAGCCCTACATGGCCAAGGATGAGACTTCGAAGTACACGGATCTCATGCCGGATGGGAGAGCCCGACAATTCACCTTCGACATGGATGCCAAGAGTGTCATCACTCATCCAAGCGGCGGCAGGAAGCTGGTCGGTCCTGGCTTCTACGAAATCCGCGGGCTGGCGTGGACCGGGCGGGGCCGGATCGAGAAGGTGGAGGTTAGTGTGGATGGAGGCGTGACGTGGAAGGCCGCGCAACTTCAAGAGCCGCGTTTGGCGTTGGCGTTCACGCGATTCCGGATGCCTTGGAAATGGGATGGCAGTGAAGTGCAGATCATGAGTAGAGCCACTGATGAATCCGGATATCTGCAGCCATCACGTGAGGAGTTGACTGAGGCTCGCGGTCTGAATTCCAACTATCACTACAACGGGACGAAGGTGTGGAGGATTGCGGCCGACGGGGAGGTGCACAGTGTATAAATCAGCCGTGCTCATCGTGCTGGCCACCGGTTTGGCGATGGCGCAATCACCAAAATACAAAGTGGGGAAGCCAGCAACAGCGGGTGACATCGCTCAACGCGATCACTTTGTCTCACCAGACGGCAAGGGCTTACCCGCAGGAAAAGGAACCGCGGCTGAAGGAAAATCCGTGTACGAACGCCGTTGTGCTACCTGTCATGGCGCGGAGGGCCAAGGAAAAGAGGAGGCAGCGCTGGTAGGCGGGAAAGGTACACTGACAACGCCAAAGCCGTTGAAGACTGTCGGCAGCTATTGGCCGTACTCGACAACGCTCTTCGACTATATCAACCGGGCGATGCCATTCGACAATCCGGGGCTGTTAACCCACGATCATGTGTATGCCGTTTCGGCACTGATCTTATATTGGAACGGAATCATCGGAGAACACGACGTGATGGACGCCTCGACGCTGGCGAAGGTCAAGATGCCGAATCGAGACGGGTTTGTGGCTGACGACAGGCCTGATACGGGCAAGCGCATAAAGGCCAAGCACTGAGGAGAGCAGCGATGAAGTGGCTTCGCGCTTGGGTGTATTTGTTCTAGAGGAATGACATCCGGCCACGATTGGCAAGTTTCGCGAAGCCCTCATTGCCTACGAGGCTGCTTTGGAGAACCTCCGCCAGCTGAATCGCCACGCGCGAAGCTCCTGAGGGACTGCTCATGAAAAGAGCGAACGAACAGCGAGCGCTCCGGAAGGCTGGCCAAGAGTGACTTCAGCCCGTTCAGCCCGCCCTCTGGACGCACGCCCGTCGCATCCTGGAGCATGCTTTGGTTCCGCAGCAACTCGGGTGATCGTGGTCTGCCTCCCAAGTCGCCGGCGCCACGCTACTTCTTGATAAACTCCACGCGCCGATTGTTAGCCTTGCCGGCAGGGTTGTCGTTCTTATCCACCGGCTGACTCTCGCCTTTGCCGTCAGTCTCCATCCGGCTCGCGTCAATTTTGAATTCGGCTGCGAGAGCGGTCTTGACCGAGGCGGCCCTCCGCTTGGACAGGTCCAGGTTCTTGGCGTCGTCGCCAT
>Ga0180085_1000546_pt1 | contig 13248 bp, 12 predicted proteins | sample EasRiv730_16_10D_FD_123013 | JGI IMG/M metagenome (GOLD analysis project Ga0180085, IMG submission 123013) | Soil microbial communities from meander-bound floodplain in the East River, Colorado, USA - East River metaG ERMLT730_16_10D | ecosystem: Environmental > Terrestrial > Soil > Floodplain ... | reverse complement strand
GCCGCAGTAGAAAGCGTGGGGTTGGGTGTAGAATCTCATCAGGTCTCCTCCTCATGGAAATTGGATACTTCCAGGAGCATATCGAATTCGATGTGCTCCCAGGGGAGGCCTTGATGAGTATCACGCCACTGCAGCCGACCGCTGAAAAGCGCGGCGGCTGAGCGGCAAACCGTTCGCACGAGTTGACCGGGCTTCGCTCCGGTCGGGCGTTAGTCGGACTCACGCTTTTCATCAACTCGAAACATGTCGGAAATCGTTTGGCAAATCGAGCACACAGTCGAGGCTGAGGTCAGCGCGCCATTCGCCTGGCGCTTTTGGAGTAACGTCTCGAATTGGAACGACCCAGCGGCAGAATTCACACTCGATGGTCCGTTTGCGGTAGGGTCCGTTGGCACGACCCGAATGCCCGGACGAGATCCGATACTGTGGCGAATTCAAGATGTCGTGCCGGGCGCGTGCGCCACGATCGAAATGGAGCTCGATCGTGCGATGGTCGCCTTCAGGTGGCGTTTCGAGGCGATGTCTGACAAGCGAACGAAGCTGATCCAACGCATCACCCTGGAGGGCGAGAACGCGGCCGTCTACGTTGGGCACCTTGAGGCAACGTTTGGGACGCTTCCAGATGGCATGAAGAGGATCGCGGCAGCCATGACAATATCGGCAAGCAATTCGATCAGCGCCGGCTAACAGCCACATGGAGCCGACGCGCCGCTGCACTGCGGCGGCGCGCGGCTCATTTGCAACGTTAGCCGGAAATACGAGGAGAACCGTGATGCTCGGAGCCTATTTTCGCGCGCTCAAGGCTGTATTCCTGGCCAGCAGTCTGCTTCCGATAGTGACGGCCGTGTGCTCTCGCCTTAGTGCGGAAGGCTGGACCAGCTCCGCGGTCTTCTGGGTCAAGCTCGTGTTGGCCGGCTCCGCTGTTTTCCTCGCTAATGCCGCTTTCGGGATACTCCTCAGGCGGTTTCGATCGCAGATCGACCTTCACTCAGCAGAGCAGGTTGTCTTTCTCGAGCGGCTGCCTGTCCGCTGGGTGGACGGGGCGATTGTGCTTGCAGCTGCGCTCAGCCTCTTCCTGGAACTGGCCGTGATCCGCTGGCAGAGCGCCGTCTTTGAGTTCTTTGCCTTCTACAAGAACTTCAGCTTGCTGGCATGCTTCGCAGGGCTGGGACTGGGCTACGCTCTGGCGCGGCGCGACCGCCTGACCTTGTTTCTGGTTACGCCGCTGCTGGCCTGGCAAATGCTGCTGATGATAGGGCTCAGGTACGGGATGCCCTCGGAGCTGACGGCCAGCTTGCGAGTAATTCCATTTTCCGAACAGCTCAACATGGGGCTCCTCAACGCCACCATGGTCTCGCAACAGGTCGCCATCTATTTTTTCCTGGCCGTCTCATTTTTGCTGACCGCGCTCGCTTTCATTCCCATAGGCCAGCTTTGCGGAAGCCTGATGGAACTGCGCGAAGGCGTCCGAGCCTACGGTTTGAATCTGTTGGGAAGCGTTGCGGGTGTGGTGCTGATGTTCTTGGCAAGCTACCTCTGGACTCCCCCGATCATCTGGTTTGCCGTTTGTTTTGGGGCCATGATCTGCTTTCTGGCCTTTGACCGAAGACCGCTCGCCTTGAGCACAGCCTCCTTTTTGACGATGGCCGTGGTTCTGGCGTGGCCTAATTCGACCGGCTGGGAAAGAATCTATTCTCCCTACCAGTTGCTGGAGCGAGGCCAGGACGAGTGGGGATCGATGGTGGTTGCAGCCGGCGGTCATTTCTACCAGCGGGTCCACGATCTGTCCCGTCTGGAGCAGGCCACTGGGTGGCCCAATCAACTGGCGCATTTTTACCAATTTCCCTATCGGATTCGTGGCCGGTCTCCCGGGCGGGTTGCCATCGTGGGATCGGGCACGGGAAATGACGTGGCCGCCGCCCTGCGCAACGGCGCGGAGAGCGTGGACGCCATCGAAATCGACCCCGCGATCATGGAGCTTGGGAATTACCACCCGGAGCGGCCCTATCGGGACACGCGCGTCACCAAGGTCGTCAACGACGCGCGGACATTTCTCCGAACGACCCCCGCCAGCTACGACATGGTGGTGTACGGTCTGCTCGATTCTCACACTCTGCTCAGCCACGCCTCCAGCGTCAGGATCGATTCCTTTGTCTACACCGTCGAAGGACTGCGCGAAGCGCGCGCACGCCTCAACGAAGGGGGTGTGCTGAGTCTGTCATTCGGCGTCATGACCAATGAAATAGGCAAAAAGCTCTACCTGATGATGGAAAAGACTTTTGACGGCCATCCTCCTGTGTGCATCCGGCTCGCAGAGACATCCTTTGTGGCGTTCCTGCAGAACCGCGAGGGAAACCTTACCGTGCCAGAATCCCAGCTGGCTGCTACAGGACTTACCGATGTCAGCAGCGAATTCGCCAACCCAGCGATCCAGGCGGACCTTTCCACAGATGACTGGCCCTTCTTCTACATGCCCAGGCGCATCTATCCGACGTCGTACCTGATCGCCCTAGCTTTGATTCTGCTGCTCTCCATTTCCCTGATCGGGAATTTCGTGAGCGACGCAAGGCCCGCGACCGGTCAGGCAGCGTTCTTCTTTCTGGGTGCAGGGTTCATGTTGGTGGAAACGAAGGGAATCACGGAGGCGGGACTTGCCTTTGGAAATACCTGGCATGTTATCGGGATCGTGATCGCGGGGATCCTGGCCATGGCCTTTCTGGCGAACATCTGCGTCCAGCAGTTTAAGCTGAATAACCTGGTAGTCCCCTATTTCCTGCTGATGGCCAGTCTGGTCGGCGGATGGCTCATCGTGCGAACCCATAGCTTTTCGCCCACGACCGAAGGCCGTCTGGCAACTCTGGCAGTCCTCGTGGCTCCGATATTTTTTTCAGGTATCGCCTTTTCCACCCTGCTTCGATCGGGCGGGGGTGTCTCCGGCGCTATGGCTGCCAACGTCCTCGGGGCCCTCTGCGGCGGCCTGCTCGAATACAATTCGATGTACTTCGGATTTCAGTCGCTCTATGTGCTGGCCATGGGCCTATATTTGGCTGCCTTCGTCTTCTCGGTCGCTTCGCGCAGCCGTGTTCCCGCAGCCGGGGTGGCCGGGCCCTGAGCCGGAGACAGACAGCAACCGGAAGCTGATCCGCGATCCCTGACCTTCTTGTGGCCATAAGGACGTCGCGACCACCATGATGACCGTCTGTTTCCCTGACGTGCCCGAGGTGCGCAGGCCATCAGCGAGGCGGTTGAGCAGCTAACAACAGGATGAACCTGACGGAGAAGAACGCGTCCGCTCAACCGCAGGCGGCCCACTAGGACCAGTGACTAAGCGCGACAGATGATCCGCTGTCGGCCTCGGTCATATCACGGAAACGGAGCCCGTATGGGACCGACCACAACTACCTGACCAGCGTCCACAGACTCAATGCGCTGCACGGCGCTCACGGGAAGTTCTTGGTTTTGCCGATAGCAGGGCCATTCTAAGATCGGCGACGGAGAGCCCATCATGGACACACCGAAAAAGTTCTTTGACATCCGGGCAGGCGAGTGGCAGGCCACATTGTTGATGTTCACGTTCTGGTTTTCGGCCATCACGGTGTTCCAGACTCTTCGGCCCTTGAAGGCCGGGTTGTTTGTCGAATACCTGGGGGCCAAAACCGAGTTGCTCGCCAAGCTGTTGAACATAGTCGTGGCTGCACTGGCGATGGTCATCTTTACGTTTCTCTACAACCGCCTGGGCGGGCGCCGCCTGGTCTATCTCCTCTGTGTGTTTTTCGCCGCCTGTCTGCTGTTTTTCGCTGCCACGGTTAGCGAGCGTCCTCCCAACTTCATCAACTGGTCTTTCTATTTGTTCGGCGACCTATGGAGTACTGTCTGGGTGGCGACATTCTGGGCGCTGCTAAACGACCTTTCCACCTCGGACCAGTCCAAGCGGCTTTACGGCGTCATTGGAACGGGCGGAGTGCTGGGTGGGTTGCTCGGCGTGACACTGGTCCGGTCGCTGGTCAAACAATACAGCGCACCGCCCCTGATTCTGATGTGTGTGCTTCTGACGCTCCTGATGGCGGCTGTAGTCTGGCAGGTCAACCGGCTGGCGCGCCAGCCCGGCGCGCCCTTGACTTACCGGCCGCGTCCTGTGCGCGTCGACGCCGGGCACAGCAACGCGGCCGTCGAAGGCGGCAAGCTGGTCTTCACTTCGCAGTACCTGCTCACGGTGGTCGGGATCATGCTGCTTTACGAGCTCTGCTCGCAGATCATGGACTTCCAGTTCAAGTCGCTGACCCAGTCCGGCATCACGGGAGGAACCAACACGCAGTTCTTCTTGGCCAACGTTTATCTCATCACCAACATCGTCTCGGTGGTGGTCCAGCTGGTCTTCACCAGTTTCATCATGCGGCGTTTCGGAGTCGGAACCGCGCTGCTGGTCCTGCCGGTGGCGGTGGCCCTTTCCAGCGGGATGTTTCTGGCGGCGCCGACACTGGTTTTTGCCAGCCTGCTCAACATCGCCGACAACAGCTTCAACTACTCCATCAACCAGACGGCGCGGGAAACGTTGTACGTTCCAACATCCAGCGACGAACAGTACAAGGCGCGGGCCTTCACGAACATGTTTGTTCAGCGCGCCGGCAAAGGAATCGGCATCGGGATCGCTTTTCTTTTGTCGGCGGTTTCTGTCGACGCACTCCGCTGGCTCAGCCCCGTGACAATTGCCATTACTGCGATCTGGATTTGGATTGCGATCTTTGCGGGCCGTCGCTTCCAGCAGCTCGTAGTGGAACGCGAGGAGTCCGAAGCACCAAAAGTCGCCTGAAGCTTGAAGTACTTCCGGGAGGGGCGATTGGGGGGGACTGAGGGGGAACTGAGGGTCGGGGGGAACTGAGGGTTAGCCCTTAAAAATCAAATATCCAAGCTTCTCGCCCGATTTCTCTTGCCCCAAAGCGCTGAACTCACCTTCGCAGCAGCAAGTCCGCTACTTTTGACGGTCGTATCCCTGCGTTGTGTTTCGGTCGCTGACGGAGTTCCCAGTCGCCGGTCTGGCGCAGCGTCATGGCAATCAGATAATGGAGGTGCGCTTTGTCGGTGCTGCTCTGGGCGATCTTCAGCGCATTCTCGAGGACTTCGAGCGGGAGCACATTACCGTAGTAGCCGTAGTAGTAATAAGGCTCTGCGTAGCCGGGCTGGCTCATGGTCCACACCATCTCCAAATAGCGCTGCCTGGCGAGGTCGATGTCGGGAGAAGCCGCCCACCATTCGAGTGCCTGCTGATAATGCGGCCAGGCCTGGCCCCAGTTGACACTGTTGCGGCGCGTCCACCAGAAATCGCCCAAGGATTGCTGCGCCTCCACCCAGATGCGGTCGCGCAATTCCGGCGACTCGGCTTCGCGTAAGAGCCGTTCCAGTTCTTCCCGGGCCTGGTCGAAGGGAGTCGAGTCCGCAGTCTGAGAGGCTGCCTGAGCGCGCCAGAGCGTATCGGCCAACCGAAAACTGGCCCAACGCTTCTCTGCTGGCGTAACGTCTAACGTTACAGTCTTAAGGTAGAGTTCACGTGCCAAGGAGAAGGACTGATCCCCAAAAAACTTTTCAGCCTGAGTTCTCAATTGATCGTAGTTCTGAGGCGTGGTCTGCGCTTGTTGAAACGCCAGCCCACCCAGGGCCAGCAGTATCAACAGAGTAAAAGCGGTCAGGGTTCTCATAGGTGCTCCTGCTCAGCGTTTTGAACTTCTGGGGTCCAGCAAGATTCAGCTCCGTGTTCATCCGCTAGACGCCAATCGAAAGGTTTCTTGCAAAAAATTCCCCCTTAGTCAAAGGGGAGCTGTGAAAAAATTCCCCCTTAGAAAAGGGGGTGGCGGCGCAGCCGCCCGGGGTTGTCTTGAGAATTGAGCAAACCCAAACATCAATAGATGCGGGTAAGCCGAAAAGTTCCCTGGAAGTCATAGAGGCCATACCCTTAGTACACCGTTTCATAAATGCACTAACGTATGTGTCATGGCAGCGATCCCCTCCGGGGATGCTGTAAAGCCGCTCTCCCGGCTAGCAGCTGCAGGCTGGGCTTGATTGCAAGTCAAAGAAGCCGGAGGCATTTGGAACCCGAACAAGCAAGCCTGGCAACTCCGTGATGATCGCGCCATCACCTTGGAGCTCAAGGAGCGGATCATAGAGGATGCAAGTTGCTAGACATTGAAATCGGTGTCACTACATGTAGGAATCAGCAGGTTGCTATCTGTAGGTATTCTACGATCACTAGATGTAGTAACGTGTCGCCATCAGTGGCAACATGTTGCTGCTAATGAGTACAGAGAAAGCGGTCTATATCAAGTTAGGCCAATACAAGATTCAAGACTCCAATGCGGGTGAGACCTGTGATCATCGTCGGCATATCGGTGGCGATTGTCGCTACGATGATTCTCTGTTTCTCTCTGATTTTGCCATTGTTTGTTCCGATCCCCGTTCCTGCGGAAGTGTTGCGGGATAAAGTCAAGGCGGAAAAGGCGAAGGCCGAACGTGAGGACAAGGAAAGACAGGCGGCCCACCGCAAGCACCAAGACAGACTCAAAATGCTATTTGAGGAGAAGCGTGACGGCACCGAGATCTGTCAGGTTCACAAGAACAATTTGAAAGCCGATCGCGTGAGGATAGCTTATGGCCTGATCATACCTCCTCAAGAATACCCGGAAGCCGAAGAAAGGCAGTTTCCGAATTCCAACAAGGTTGCTTATGGCGGTTGTGTCTGGCGAGAAGACTCACCCGAGTTTGCTTACGTTTTCTTCTGTACTCAGTGTCGGGAGGAAGAAACCCGATGGGAAGCGCAGCATCATATCGGCCCGGTGACACAAGTGCCCAACAAAGAGAACTTCGTTTGCATCGGCGAAGACGAGGCTCGTGGTCACCTGTTGAGAAAGACTGAAGTAATCTATCCGCAATTGGCTGAGCAAGCCCGTATCACGGGAGTGGTCAGAGTAAACTTGTTCATCAGCCCAACGGGCAGAGTAATCTATGTTGAACTAGTCAAAGGGCACCCGCTATTGTCACAAGCAGCGATTGATGTGGCCAGAACCTTGGTCTACAGACCATTTCTAAGGGACGGGAAGCAAGTGCAAGCAATCACTGAACTGGCGATCCCTTTTGCCCTTCCCAACGCATCAACACTAAGTGACGTGAGACCTTGACAGAGCATTGCCTAACCCGCCGCATGCAACCGACCCACCGCCAAAAGCAGCGGTGGGCGGCTGATGCGGGATCGTTAGACCGCTATATCGTTTATCGAGCATGCACCACAACTACGATCCAGAGACCCTTCGCAGCACGGCCAGGGAGCAACAACTTGAGACGATGGAGGCGTGGTTCCGGACCAGATACGAGGATCCTGCAGAGCATATGCCCTACGAGTCGCGCGAAGGAGGCTACCTCTGGATTTGGGGCGGGCCTTACGACGCCGAAGATGAGCTGCGCTCGGAATTCGAGGGGACCGTTCCTGAGGACGTCATCGAGGAGTTGGCTTCTACGCTGAGTGACGAGTGCCCCGAATGGGCTCCAATAGAACGGCTTGGCGACTACGACGAAGGGCTGTACGAGGCTGTTAGCTCGAACGCGCTAGCCCGTCAGACTCTCAACGAAGCGCTGGTACCCATCCGAGCCCTTCTCGAGGTGGCTGTGCCGTCGGAGCTTGAGCTAGCGTATCGGCGACTCCTGTTCGCTAACGCCATCGCTGCGATGGAGACGTACCTGTCGGACACCATCATCAATCGTGTCTTCGCAGATAGAGCGTTGCTTCAGAAGTACCTTGACTCGGACCCGAAGTTCAAAGAGCACAAGATCTCATACAAGGACGTACTCCGCGAAGCCCAGCGTGTCGAGGACGAGGCACGGAAGGAGCTTCTCGATGTGGTGTGGCACAATGTAGGAAAGGTGAAGCCGATGTATGCGAACGTCCTTGGAGTAGATCTTGGCAACATGGATGTGATCGGCGCGGCGATTCAGACACGGCATGACATTGTGCATCGCAACGGCCGACGTAAGGACGGCACGATGATCGATGTATCACCGGCTGACATCGAGGGCCTTCTGCAAGACATCACAATGCTGTCCGGGCGAGTCGAAATTAAGTTTAGCCTTCGCAATTGACGATTTTCCGATCGACGACGATCAGGTCGACTTTCAATGAGCAGCGGTCTAACCGACCGGTTGCAGTCGATCGCTGAAAGGCGCGGCGGCTGAACCGGGAGTCGTTAGGCGTCACCCGAGGTAGTCGACAATGGATAGCTGGTGGAACCTGGGAGAGTGGTCAGGAAGTATGGGGAGCGACCTCGCCCTATACGAAATTACGTGTCCATTCTGCAACGAGCGCGGAAATTTCTCGAAAGAGTTCGGGGCCGAGAAAAAGAAGCCTAATGGGAGAAAGGTTCTTCATTTTGACACCTACAAATGTGGCTCCTGCTCATCCTATGTACAGGTGTTTTGGTCGGCTGGCGATAGCTTGCACGCATACCGCGTCCAGCCTTGGCCACTAAAGATCGAGAGTGCTCCGAAGCATTGGCCTGAACACGTAGGAAGATATTGGTTGCAGGCAAAGAGAAGCATCCGAGACGAAAACTGGGATGCCGCCGCAGTAATGGCACGTAGCGCACTCCAAGTGGCTTTACGAGACCAAAACGCAACCGGGCGGAATCTCCGCGAGGAAATTGATTGCCTTGCGTCGTCCGGCATCCTTCCCAAAGTAATGCAGGATTGGTCACACCAGGTCCGAGAGCTCGGAAATGATTCAGCGCACCCGAAACCCGACCAACCACCAACTGACCCCAGGGACGCTCGGGACATAGTTCAATTCCTAGACTACTTTCTCGAATACTCCTACACACTTCCGAAGAAAATTGACGAATATCGAAAACGTAAGGATTCAAGTGACGCATAACAAGGCTCAAAGACGGATGACCGATGAAAACCTTCAGTCCTTGTGAAGCACAGACGTTTACACCTGAAGAGTTTGCCTTTGCGTTCGCCCTTGCGGTACATGCTGGGCATCTCCAAATACCAGTCTACCCTCACCATTACAAGGTTGACCTCGAAGATGAGGATGGTGAGGTTTCCACCTTTAGGTTCACCGATACTCGTCTGAACCGTGCGGCCATTGCGCTAAAAGAGCATTTTGGTCAGGAATACGAAAAGTTCGAAAGCGCAATGTGGCGCTTTATGGCGTTCATCGACCTTGCGAGGAAGGATGCACTTTGTAAATGGATTCGGGATAGTGCTACGGATTGTCAAGCCAAAGAAGTTCATCCAGCGGTCATTGAGGTTTGCGCTCAAATGCGTCTCACAAGGCAGGGCAAGTTTTCGAAAAACAGATTCCTACAAGCCGTAGAGAGAATCGCCAAAGAGAAGTACCCAGATAGCTGACCCTGGGTTCGCCTAACGCCCGGCTGAAGCTGACCCGGCTTGCGCGTTCTTTTTGGAAACGGCAAGGGAATTTTCCAAGGTTCCCTGCGGCTCCACAGCAGTGGGAAGCCGGGCAGCTTAGCCGAGTGTCGTTAGGTAATTTGTCTATGCTCCCGAACAAAGACCGAATTGCTCGATCAGCCCAAGGAAGATTCTTCCCCGTGACAGTTGCTGAGACACTGGCTCTTATTCGGGAGCTACGGTTTGCCTCTTCCCCCTACCGGAAGCGCACTGATGTAATCTTTCAAAACCCACACACAGACAGCAAGCTGGGAAGCTACATAGCTGGATTCTATCCGGCCGATGCATTGGTCGTTTGCTCCTTCCGGGAGGAATTCACTCAACTGCGGGCAAGAACTCTCGTTCGAGCAGCTCTTCAGTCCTTCTCTGCGATCGACAAAAGCACTCAGCCCGACTGGAATCGGAGACAGGTCACTTCGTTCTGGGCATACGTTGGTGCGCTCAATCGGCTCACAATTACTAAGCGGGTCCGGACGGCTACAATCACCAAGTATCGTGGCAGCGCCAAGTTTTCGCATGCGTTCAAACCCAAAGGAGTGCGGACGAGTGAAAGGGTTCTGCATTCCATCGAAGTTACCTAACCCGCCGGTTCCAGCCAGCCGAGACCGCTTTGCGCCGCCGCTGATGCTGCGCGTTAACAACATCGCGTCACCGCGTAGTTAGGCAGAATACTCAAGCCGGTGAACTGATCTTTCGACCGGGGTCCCTTACTGCAAACAGGAGTCAAAGTGATGCTTGAATCTATTAAATCTACATGGAAAATTCGTGACAGCAGAGAGAATGCGATGCTGGAACTTTATCGGAATCTCAAAGGCGGTGACATCATTGCAGAAGTTCGGGTAGCGACGAGATCGCTTGATGGTGTTCATCTCTCAGTTGGGCGAAAAGATGGGCAACTTTATCGTTGGAAAGATTTGGGCGGCAATTTTTTGAACGTGATTCAAGGGCACGACATTGAACTGATTGAAGTGAAGTGTGAGCTTACGCGAGGTGTTATTGGTCAAGCAATTGCCGGGAGGGATCTTTTCGAGGAACGATTTAGTGTTGCCTCCTTTGGTACTCATGTTGTGTTCCCGATAGAGCGAGGTGATCCCACTCTTGAATGGGTATGCAAAGAGAAAAGGAACATACACATTGAGCCTCTTGAGTCAGTTTCCAGGGTGTGGGAGCTTGCTGGTTGCCGCGCGCCAGTATCGTCGAAGGGAAGCCGATCTAATCGCATTAGTGAGGCAAAGACCCCAGATAAATTTGAGATGCTGCGGCGTTATCAGGATCGTCCAAACATTACCGGTGACATTTACACAGGAATCCGGATTGATGATTCTGTTATCTGGCCGGGTTGCAACGAAGATTCTGTAGATGCTGTCCGTTTGCTACATAGTCAGGGGAAGGGAAACCTTTTCAGCCCTATAACGGAAGAGGCTTTTCGCAAACGTGTCCAGAGTTGTGAGGTGGAGCTAATTGAAATGTCATCACCTCTTCTTAAAAGCGATTCCAAAAGGAAGGAAAAAATAGGTGCTCTCAATCGAAGCGCATTTGGCAGGGTATTGGCTGGCAAAGATATGTTTGAGAGAAAATTTAGAGAGGAAAATATCAAGGTGAGTCAGCTAGTTATTTTGTGCGCAGAAATTGACCCGTCGTTCAAGGTCGTATGGGAAAAGCAAGGTATATTGCCCCTTGTAGTTTGATATGAACTTTTGCAGGTTTTCGCGGATCAAGCTATAGCGCACCGCACCCCAGGCCGCCAGACGGCTCTAGTATGCTTAGCGGGCATAGAGCTTTTGTTAGCCGACCAAGGCGCGAAGCGACGGAAGTCCCCGCATAGTGCCCGTTGTCGCCTGAAAAAACTGTTTACACCACAATTCCCCCAATTCCCTCAGTTGGGGCGGTCTGAACTCGATGTCTACCCGCGCACACACTGTTCCACGGTTCTATCTCCGCGGATTTGCGGCACCGGAGTCGGAGAAGAACCCGGATCCGTTCGTTTGGTTGGGATCTCTGTCGAACGGCAAGATTGAGCGCCGGTCACCGAAGAATATTTCCATCGTCCGTGGCTTCTATGATGGCATCGGCGCATTCGCAGATAGCGATCGGTCAATCGAAGATCACTTGGCACAAATTGAATCAGAAGCGGCCTTCGCGATTCGCAAGTTTGGCTCTACATCGTCTGGCGACGGAGTGAGTCCCGATCCGGCAATTTGGAGATTCCTCTCCTGGCAGGCGGCGCGAACGCCCGGGTGGTTTGAGTTGGAAGAACAGTGGGCGAATGAGCCGGTGGATTCAACCGCTCCACTGGTTGAACCACCACCTGAGGGTTTTGAGAAGATCAAGGATCGTCCGAGAATCCACTGGGTAGAGAATCCCGAAAGTGGCGAACGGCGCGAAGCTCGCGATCTCGCCGAGCTTCGCGATTATCAGCGGCGAGGTTGGAAGTGGCATCTCAGCGCAGAGGACAGGCTTGAGTCCCTGCACATGCAAGCGTGGTACTTTCAAGTGCGCCATTTTCCGAGACTTAAGTGGACGCGACTGGATTCTCCTGAGAGTGAGTACTTCGTCACAAGCGATCGCGCTGTCGCTTGGTTGGCGGACGGTTTCGCTGACACGCCGCCCGCGGCTCTGAGACATCCAACCGCCCAAGTCGTCGCGCCGCTGACGCGAAACATTGCGCTGGTCGGAAGACACGAAGCGTCTGCGCTTCGTGTTACACTGCGGGAAGTGAATCGCTTTGTCGCTTTCGCGGCTTCAGATTGGATCGTGGGGCCGACCAAAGGCGTGGTGGAACAAGCAATCAGTGATCGCAATGACGCTACGGCACAGTGATCGCCCGAGTTGACCGGGCTTCGCTCCGGTCAACTCGGGCGTTAGGCGTGTGAGTCCCTCCCGAAGACCCTTGCGGACAACAGGAGGCCAACTGAGACTATGAGTGATATCGAGAATCCAGCTAACTCCACTCCAGCGGAGAGTACGGTGGAAGTCACCGCGATTGCATTGAATGCAGTGCCCGTAGTCGGAGGAGTGCTCGCAGGCATCGCGAATAGCCTCATTACGCGACGCCAGAATCAAAGGCTTAATAAGTTTCTGGTGGACCTGGCTACTGACTTGAAGGCCGTTAGCCAAAGGATCAACACAGAGTTCGTGCAGAGTTCCCAGTTTGCTGATTTTGCAGAAGATGTTTTCTCAAAGGCTGCGGAGACTCGTCAGCAAGAGAAACTTAGCGCTCTCCACGCAATCTTTCTCAACACAGTCCTGTCAAACAGACCCAAGTATGACGAGGCCCTGGAGGTAGCAGATCTGGTCCATCGCTGGCAACCAAGACATCTTGTCTTGCTCAAGATTCTCGACAATCCAAGAGCTGCCGACCAGCAGATGGGCAAGGTGGTTGGAGACGGGGGTGGCATTTCTACGAGCATCAACCAAATCTTGAGGAAACTGCTGCCAGAGTGGGATGACGATCAGATCGATAGAACATGGCAAGAACTCCATGACGCAAGAATTCACCGAACGCCCGGAACAAAGACGATGATGACTGATACTGGGATCGGACAACTCCAGAATCGTTTTGACGATTTTGGACGCAAAGTAGCAAGTTACCTGAGAGAGCCCCTTGGCGGCGGTGGTCCCGCCTAACATCGCACGAGATAAATTGAGCCGCCAGGCGGCGCTGGACAGGAGTCACAGCAAGCGCTGAACGCAGCCATCGCTCCCTGCGGTCGCGACTCCGCTTCGCTCCGCCCCTTCCTTTCGGCAGGGACAGAAAAAGCACTGTCCCTGCCGAAACTCGGGGTGCACCTTATCTCG
>Ga0180085_1000543_pt1 | contig 13321 bp, 11 predicted proteins | sample EasRiv730_16_10D_FD_123013 | JGI IMG/M metagenome (GOLD analysis project Ga0180085, IMG submission 123013) | Soil microbial communities from meander-bound floodplain in the East River, Colorado, USA - East River metaG ERMLT730_16_10D | ecosystem: Environmental > Terrestrial > Soil > Floodplain ... | reverse complement strand
CGCCGGACACAAAGTAATCGAGCACCATCTCGCCATACCGCGTCTGCACCCAGTCGTCCCAGGCGACACCGTAGTCGTCTGCGGTCAGCGAGATCACGACGACCCCGACCAGCGCGAGCGCCGCGGCGGCAAGCGCGGCCCAGCGGCGAGAGGTGCGTGGCGAGCAACGCATTAGGCCTTCTCCGCCGCGCCGACCAGATCGGCCGGCTGTTTTCGCAGTGTCTCGTTTCTGGTCCCTGGCAGTGGCAAGTTTGTCGTGCGAACGAAACGCTTGGTGCGACTGGGCAATTGATAGTTCCGCCAGATCGAGGCGAGTTGTCCCGCCGCCCGCACGAAGTCGCGGGCCCTGACTTTGCTGCCAGCCACTTCGCGCCACTCGGCCAGCGGCAACTCGTGAATCAGCTCGGCAGGATCGGCATCGGCGGGAATCGTTTCCAGCAACCGGGCGAGCAGTTCGACGTCGAAGATCCAGCTCGTCCGGAACGGCTGCGCGAAGATACCCCTTACGCGGTCGGTCGCGCGAAACAGCTTGGCCCCGCACTGCGTGTCATTGACAGGGAGTTTGAGCACGCTGGCCGCCGCCGCTGCAAAGAGCCGCCCCAGGCAATGCCGGAGTGTTTTCCGTTCGATCCGCCGCCCTAGCAGGCGGACGCGGGCTCCCAATAATGCTTCAACGCGCGGATGCTGGTCGAGATACGCGCGAAATTCGGGAATTGCTTCTAGGGGCGTGGCCAGATCGGCGTCCCAGTAGCCGACGTACTCCGTGGGTCGCTCCAGAGCCACTATCACGCCCTGCCGCACCGCCTCGGCTTTGCCGCGGTTCTGCGGCAGATGCAGGACGCGGAGGCTCTCGGGATTGACCGAGCAAAACTCGTCCAGGAGATCCCCGGTCTCGTCCCGGCTGCCGTCATTGACGAACAAAAACGTATCGTCGTGGCGCACGGCGTGTGCCAGAAAAGCCGACAAGTCGAGCCGCCGGGCTTCGTTGTAGCACGGCACGACGATCGTGCACTGAGGCATTCGGGGGCACTCCAAGGACGTTTCTGGTCTCCTTGGGGAACGTAGCTCATGGGAGTCCTAGGGCTGGGTGCAGGGCCGCACATGCATCACAACCGTCATCGGTCGTGACGTCCGCAAAGACAAACCAGCATATCCGAACGGACTAAACCTCACGCCCGTTTTCGACGTTAGCCACCGCTAACTGAATCTGGGTCTTCCAGAAATACGCCCATCCGGCGGAATTTTTCGTAGCGGCCATCGAGCAGTTGCTCGGGCGACTTGGCGGTCAGTTCACGGAGTGTCCGCAGCAGGTATTGCTTCACGCGGAGCGCCACCTGATGGTGATCGCGATGCGCGCCACCGAGCGGCTCGGGGATCACGTGATCGATCACGCCCAGCCGCAAGAGATCGGCCGACGTGAACTTGAGGGCGGTGGCGGCCCGTTCCGCGTATTGGTGGCTCTTCCACAGGATTCCAGCGCAGCCTTCGGGGCTGATCACGGAGTAATACGAAAACTCCAGGACGGCCACTCGGTCGCCGACGCCGATGCCCAGGGCCCCGCCGCTCCCCCCTTCCCCGATCACGATGCAGATGATCGGCGTCCGGAGGCGCGACATCTCGTACATGTTCTCGGCGATCGCGTGCGACTGTCCGCGCTCCTCGGCGCCGATGCCCGGATAGGCTCCGGGCGTGTCGATCAGGCAGATCACTGGCAGGCCATATTTTTCGGCCAGCTTCATCTTGAGGATCGCCTTGCGGTAGCCCTCGGGGTGAGCGCAGCCGAAATAGCAGTTGCTCCGTTCCTTGTACGTGCGCCCCTTCTGATGGCCGACGACGAGGACCTTGTGATTGTCGAGGCGGGCCCAGCCGGTGAGGATCGCCCGGTCGTCGCCAAAGCGGCGGTCGCCGTGCAGCTCGACGAACTCCTCGAAGACGAGCGACAGGTAGTCGGACGTGTAGGGCCGGTCTTTATGGCGGGCGACCTGCACGGTCTGCCAGGGAGTCAGGTTCGAATAGATCTGCCGCGTGGTGTCGGCGATGTTGCGTTTGAGCTTGCGAAGCTCTTCGTCCTGCTCGGGGGTGCGGTGAGTTGTCAATTCCAGCGCGCGGCGGCGGGCTTCGAGCTCCAAGATCGGTTGCTCGAAGTCGAGGCCAGGGGCGGTGGCGGCGGCGCTGCCGTTGGACATCGAAACCTCAGACAAAGAACCAAGATTCGAAGAACCAAGAACCAAACCGTAAGCAAGCCATTTTTGGTTCTTGGATCTTGGTTCTTGGGTTCTTTGCGATTACTCAATAAACGTCTTCATCGGATCCTCCGGCGGCGTGGTGTCCGCAGGGGGCTTCGGCAGGATCTTGAAGACCCGCATGCTGCGAAACACCTTGAGAAACTCCCACAAGTTCGCCGGTCGATCGTCAGGCCGCTTGGCCATCATTTTTTTGACCAGCTCGGCGAACTCAGGCGTGACGTTGTTGTTGTACACCTGGATCGACGGAATCGGCGAGGTGAGATGCTTCGCGAGCAGCTCGTCGGCCGTCGAGCCGGTGAAGGGACACTTGGCAGTCATGAGCTCAAAGAGCACGCAGCCGAACGAGTACATGTCGGCCCGCGCGTCGAGATTCTTGCCGCGGATTTGTTCCGGCGACATGTAGCTCCGCGTGCCCTGAATCTTTTTGCCGCCGAATGAGAACATCGCGGCCAGTCTCGACTTCTGCCTGATCGAGATCGCAAAATCGATTAGCTTCACCACCCCCTGGTTGCTGACCAGGAAATTGTCGGGCTTCACGTCGCGATGCACCCAGCCCTGTTCGTGCATGAAGTACAGCCCTTCGGCGCCTTGCTCGATGATCTTCAGCGACAGGTGGGCGATTTTTTGCGGTTCGCGGAGCCAGAGCTTCAGGTTCGGATGCTCGAAATGCTCCATCACCACGAACGCGGCTCCCCCTTCGACGGCGAAGTCGTAGATCTTGATAATGTTTTTGTGCTTGAGCGACTTGCCGCATTCGTACTCGTTCTTCAGGGCCGCGACTTCCTCCTTGTTGTCGCGGAGGTCGGGGCGCAGCACCTTCAGGACGTAGCGATCCTTGTCGTCGGATTTGGCGGCTTCCCAAACCTGGCAGGTGTGGCCGACGCGGATCAGCCGCACCAGCCGGTAAGCACCAAGGAAATCGCGGGGACGAGTCACAGCGGGTGGAGAGGGTCAGGATGAAGGGTTCGGGTGTGGTTCATTGTACCCGGCGGTGCGGGGATAGTCTAAATGACTTGCGGGCCATGCGGAAGAGCGATGCCTCGGGCAATAGTCGAATGTCGACAGTCAAATGTCGAATGGGAGTTGATGGCTCATCCGCAAATGACCAATGACCAATGACGACTAATTCGCTGCCGCCAGCAGCCGCTCGTATAGCTCGCGAATCCGCCGGGTCATGGTCTCGTGGCGGAATTGATCGGTGAATCGCCGCCGCCCCTCCTGGCCCAGGCGCTCGCGGAGTGCGCGGTCGCCAGCAAGGATCAGTAGCGGCTGGCAGAGGTCGTTGAAGCGTCCCGAGCGGACCAGAAAGCCCGTTTCGTTGTCGATGCAGACCTCTCGCGCTCCATCGACGTCGTAGCTGACCACGGGCTTGCCGGCAATCAGGGCCTGCGGCAACGCGCGGGCCAGCCCTTCGCGGCGGCTGGCGTGGACCAGGATGTCCATCGCGCCGATCAGCGCGGGAATGCGCTCCGGTGGCACGAGCCCGGTGAAGCAGAATCGGTCGGAGAGGCCGGCGTCGTCGATCATCGTCTGGAGCTTGTTGCGAAGAATGCCGTCGCCAACGAAGAGATAGCGGAGGTTGGGATCGCGATTGAGATCCGTCGCCGCGCTGATAATGTCCTCATGCCCCTTGAGGTGAAAGAGTCGCGCGATCTTGCCAATCACGATGTGCTCGGGTGCAAAGCCCAGTTCGCGGCGCGTCGCTTCGCGACATTCGTTGGCCGCCAGGAACGGCTCGACATTCATGCCGCTGTAGATTGTCGTAAATTTTTCGCGGGGGGCGACGCGGGCATTGACCATCAAATCGGTCATCGCGTCGGCAACGCTGATCAGGTGGTGACAGCGGCTGGCGGCGTAGCGCTCACACCACTGGTAAAAGGTGCGCCGCGGCCATGGATCGTACGGTCCGAAGGGGGCCCCGTGAACGGTGTGGACGATCGCGGGCACCTTCAGCGACCAGGCAGCCAGCCGGCCGAGGATGCCGGCCTTGGCGCTGTGCGTATGGACGACATCGGGCTGGAAGGCGCGGAGGATGCGTTTGAGGTCGCCCGAGGCGCGCCAGTCGGTGCCGGGGCGGATCGACCGGACGAGCGACGGCGTGATGACGACGGGCAACTCGACGTCACGGCCAAGATGCTCGAATTGCAATCGCTGAACGGGAAAGCCGGCGAGGTCCTGATTTTGGCCCCCCTCCCCTGCCCTGCCCTCGATTGGCTTGCCATGCGACAGCAAGTCCCCCTCGGGTCCCACTGACGGCCCAGTCACCAGCAATACCTCGTCGCCATACTGCGCAACGAGGTCGAGGCAGTTGAGCAGCGTGTTCTCCTGTGCTCCGCCGACGATCATGCGGGTGATGAGGTGGGCGATGCGCATGCTTCAAATGCAGAGTGCGGATTGCGGATTGCGGAGTTACCAGCAGTCTAGTCCAAGCCCTGTTCGTCGTTGTGCCCCTCATCCATTCCGCACTCCGCGCTCCGCATTCCGCACTGGCCGTACTCGACCCACACCAGGAACAGGCCCTGGGGCGGAGCGGTCATGCCGGCTGCCCGGCGGTCGCGGCCGGCCAGTACCGCGGCGGGCCAGGTGACCGGCTGCTTGCCTTTGCCCACCTCGACCAGCGTGCCGGCGATGTTGCGGACCATGTTGTAGAGAAAACCGTCGGCTTCGACTTCGATGATGACCCGGTCGGTGAATTCCGCTGGCCGCCGCTCGACGACCAGATCGAGCACGGTTCGCTCCGTCGTTAGCCGCGACGAGCCGCTGGTCTGAAAGCTGACGAAGTCGTGGCGCCCGACCAACGACTTGGCGGCTTCGGCCATCGCCTCGACATCCAGGCGGCCGTAGAGGTGCCAGACGTACTTCCGGTCAAAAATGTCGCGTGGGCGGCCATCTTGAATAACGTAGCGATAGCGTTTGGCAATCGCGTCGCGAATCGCATGAAAATCGGGCGGCGCCTCCACGACTTCAAAGACGAGCATGTCGTCGGGGAGTTCAGCATTCAGGCCTTTGCACAGCTCCGCTCCGGAGAGTCGCGTCGGCGACTGAAATCCCACGACCTGTCCCAAGGCGTGCACACCCGCGTCGGTCCGCCCGCTGGCCATGCACCGGCTCTTGTGCTGCGTGATCCGCTCAAGAGCCCCCTCCAACTCTTCCTGCACGCTCCGCTGTCCCGGCTGCCACTGCCACCCGGCAAAGTCGGTGCCGTCGTAGGCGAGGGTAAGTTTGAAAGTGGGCATGCGAAATTTTGCGCTGGTCGAGGGTGACGCTATACTTCTCTTAGGATGAACCGGCCCGTGCAAGCCGACAAGCGACGATGGCAAGGAGTGCAGCACATGTTGATGGTCCCTTCGCCGAATGCCAATACCATGGCTGACCTGCTGGAACAGCTAGGCGGCGTATCGCCAGCTCGAATCCGCGCGCGTCCCTGGCCCGCCACCGTCGAAGACGTTGTGGCGATTGAAAGGCGTGAAAATCGATTGTTCGAATTGATCGACGGAGTCCTGGTGGAGAAAGTCATGGGCTACGGCGAATCAAGAATCGCTTCGCTGCTGGTGATCGCGATTGGAGACTTCATCGCTCAAGAGGACCTGGGAGTGGTGACAGGCGGCGATGGAATGTTCCGCTTACCGAACAATCTCGTCCGCATTCCTGATGTCGCCTATGTCGACTGGGAACACTTCCCAAACGAACAGATTCCCGATGATCCAGTTCCCGCAATCGTTCCCGATCTGGCCGTCGAAGTGCTAAGCGCCGGCAACACACAGGGAGAAATGTCTCGCAAGCTCCGCGAGTACTTTCGGGCCGGTGTTCGCCTCGTTTGGTTCGTTGACCCGAAGGCCAAGACAGTCACCACCTATACGTCCCCTTCGCGACCCAAAGTCATTGACGCCACAGGCACGCTTGACGGCGGCAAGGTACTACCCGGATTTTCGCTGCCGGTCGCGAACCTCTTGGCCAAACGTCGCCGCTCGTCGAAAAGTGGAAAGCGAAACGGACGCTAACCGTCCAGCAAAATCCTCAGCATCCGCCGGAGCGGCTCGGCGGCGCCCCAGAGGAGCTGGTCGCCGCAGGTGAAGGCGGCGAGGTAGCGGCCCTTGGCGGAGCGTTCGAGGTCGAGCTTGCGGAGACGGCCGACGGGAACGCTGAGCGTGCCAGTCACGGCTGCGGGAGTGATCTCGCGAATCGAGCGTTCCTTTTCATTGAGGACGACCCGCACCCAGTCGTTGGCCGACACGAGCAGACCCTCGATCTCGGGCAGCGGCACATCCTTGGTCAGCTTGATCGTCAGGGCCTGGCTGTGGCAGCGCATCGCGCCGACGCGGACGCAGACGCCATCGACCGGGACGGTCTTGTCCCCTGCCAGACCGAGGATCTTGTTCGTCTCGGCCTGGCCTTTCCACTCTTCCTTGCTTTGGCCGTTGCCCAGGTCTTTGTCGATCCACGGAATGACGCTGCCGGCCAACGGCACGCCGAAGTGTTCGGTCGGATACGCCTGGCTGCGGATCGTTTCGGCCACGCGGCGATCGATTTCGAGAATGGCGGAAGCCGGGTCGGCGAGTTGCTCCTTCACGCTGCCGCTGGTGACGGCCATTTGCCGGAGCAGCTCGCGCATGTTCTGGGCCCCTGCCCCGCTGGCCGCTTGATAGGTCATGCTGGTCAGCCACTCGACCAGCCCGGCTTTGAAGAGCCCCTGCAGACCCATAAGCATCAGACTGACCGTGCAGTTGCCGCCGATGTAGTTCTTCACGCCGCGGCTCATCGCGTCCTTGATGACGTGCAAGTTGACCGGGTCGAGGATGATGACCGCGTCGTCCTTCATCCGCAGGGCGCTGGCCGCGTCGATCCAATAGCCGTTCCATCCGGCCGAGCGAAGCTGGGGATAGACCTCGTTGGTGTAGTCACCCCCCTGACAGGTGACGACTATGTCCATGCCCTTGAGAGCGTCCACGCTTTTGGCATCGAGCAGCTTTCCGGTTTCCTTGCCGCCGATCCTGGGCCCCGCCACGCCGATGGCGGACGTGGTGAAAAACACCGGCTCAATGTGCGCAAAATCGCCTTCAGCCTGCATCCGTTCGATTAGGACCGAGCCGACCATCCCCCGCCACCCGACGAGACCGACGCGCTTCACGGAATGACCTCCCCAGAATCAGGCGAATCGCCGCCTGTAATTTGCAGTTTAGGTGGCATGGGAAAATGCAACAATGAACTGCCGACGCTATTCTGCATAGCCGCAATTTTTTCCACCACGCTCGAGTTTCGCACGTAACCCATTGTGCGGCAACGACTTACATGCTCGCATAAACCACACACCGTTATGCAAGTTATGCATCTTAAGCTCAGACGACCCCCGACTACCAACCTTCGATCCCCGGCCACTGATGCCGCCTCTTGACCTTGATATTTGGACGCCGGCTAATATCAGTCCCCAATTTTCGTCACGGCCTGTAAATGAACCCCAAGCCATAACTCGTACCCCTGCCGGAACTTGCATCGCTAATACTCGGTCGCCGCCGCGCTAATATTATTAGCCGTATTAGCCCAACCCTCCCCGTCCGGCCGGACGCCAAGCAGCCGTTTTATCCGTCGTCAGCCCTTCCCTCGCCCGCCGACGGCTGTCAATTTGGCAGCCGCCTCCCGCACCCAGCGTCAACGTGCAAAACCCATGCCATTCAATTCAGTTCATCAGCGAAAGTTCATTGATGTCACTTGAATAATGAACAATAGATGCATTGAAGCACGCCGTACCGGTACGACACGAGGGGCTAGATTGGGTTCGCATCACCACGGGCGTACCGTATCGCAACAGAAGATCTCAACGATGCAAACGGTGGCTGCACGTGCGATTGGACTCGCGACCGAAGTACTACGGGCATCGGCCGTACACTGCGAAGCCCTAGCGGGCGCGCCGTGACGGAGCGGCGGCCAGCCGCTATTCTGAATTGCAGGGCAACACTCCGCGATTCATGAGGAGGCGGTGCGATGGCAATCACGCATCAGGCACAATTAGTTTTCATGGTAAGCGTACTAACCAGCCTCTCAGCACTGGCCGAGGAGAAGCCCGTGGAACCCGTGACGATCAAGGCGGTAATTTCGGCGAAGCTGGAGGTGGCCCAAGGGACCCTCACGGTCACCGCGGTCGGCGAAGTTCCAACCGCGGGCTATGCGAAACCAACGCTCACTCGCGTGACTTACATCAGGCAGCCGGACGACGGCATTCAGGACTATACCTTCCGGGCCGTGCGGCCGAGCGGCATCGTGGCGCAGGTCGTCTCGCAGGTCGAAGCGAGCGACACCTGGAAGGCTGTGCCTGCCTGGGTGAAAGGCGTGCGGATTCACGGCGCGGGTAAGGGCGTGCTGGTGAAGATGCTTGGGGAGAAGTGAGGCAGGACTTTGCGGGTATGGAAGGCTTCTCGTCCTCAGCTTGCCCTCGGAACGCCACGGAGTGCATTCCCTTCAGTGCTACTGGCCCGCTCGCTAGTACTGATACCCACCCATCAGGTCCTCCTCGCCCTTATCGGCTCGCAAGGTGACCCGCCGCCTCACTATTGCTCCGCAAGGCGTTTCTGGAAAATCTGCCGCAGCTCGACTTCGCCAACCGATTTGGAGATCGCCGTCAGAAGTGGCACCTCCGATTGTTCGGGCGGGCCGATCCGTGTGATCGCCAACTGGGCATGTTCCGCAGCCCGCAAGTCTTTCAGCTCCTTCAGCTTAGCCATCTCCTGCAAGGCAGGAATGGCTTCGCTGGCCGGGGCTCCGATCATCCCAAGGGCATGGATCGCCGCTTGCCGAGTGTCGAGTCGATCGCTCGCCAATGAGGTAATCAATTCGGGAACGGCACCCCTTGCCGGCGGCCCAATGAGAATCACCGTGTCGATTGCAATCCGATTCAGCGGATATCTCTCTTTGAGGCCACGAAGTACGGCGGGCAACGCCTCTGGATGGTCTGGGGCAATCCGCCACAGCGCGCGAGCTGCTCTTACTCTTAGCCGCCCGGCGGTGGAGCGATTGCCGTCTTCCGCTTGCTTGGAAGCTGCCACAAGGGGCTTCACAGCCGCTTTGGCATCCGGGCCAATTCGCCCCAGAGCAATGGCCGCATCGGTCCGCACGTGATACCACGGAAACGGAGGGCCAATATAGACCTTCGCTCGGTCCAGTGATTCGCGCTTTCCCTCGAGCATTTCCACAAGTAAGGGAACGGCTTCCTTCGCTGGCGGACCAATTTCGCCGATCGTTCCGGCCGCATCACACCAGTGGGCACTTTGCGTCATGGGCGCCCGCAATCCGTCGATGAGCACAGGAATCGTCTCTTTCGTGTCACCCGTGAGCACCCAATAGCAGCGCGCCGCTGCGAGGCGAACATTCCTGTCAGCGTCGGCAAGCGTCTGCTTCACCTCGAGAGCCGCGGGACTGGCTGGCTGCCCCATGGTGCTCATTATCCCGAGGGCACGCAAACGCACACGCGACTCGGGGTCCCTAAGCAATTCACACAAGGCCGGCAAGGCAGCCCCGTATAAGCTGTGGACCTCACTTAGGGTGGTCTGCGGCACATCTTTCGCCCGGAGCTTTTCCAATAATCGCGGTTTGACCGCTTCACCCGCCTTGGTTCCGCCATTGGCCAGCGCGCGAGCAGCGTAGATTCGCACCGGGCTATGCGGCGTCTGGTCGTCCAAAGCTTTGAGCAGCGCGGGAATCGCTTCCTCGGAAAGCGGCTTGATTCTCATTAGTGCATCAGCCGCTTTGGCTCGCACCTGAGCGTCATCACTGGCGAGCTGACGGAGATACTCGTCCACGCTTTGCTCGGCAAGCACGCGAGAGGGTGAGAGCGCCGCGGCAATGCACCAGGCGCTGAGCGTCGTAACGTAGCTACCGCGGAACATTCCATATGCCATGGCTTGCTGCCCAAGTGGCGCGTCATTCGATTTTCAGACGTCTAATTCTGATCCCCACCCATCAGCTTCTCCTCGACCTTGTCAGCTTGCCAGGCGATCGACGTGATCGTACGGCTGACGTCGAGGGCGGTGCTGGTGGCGGCGAGCTGGCTGGCGCAGACGACCACCACGTCGCCGCTGGGGGTGCTTTGGATGCCGAAGGCGCCCATCACCATCTGAGCGTTGAACTTGAGAAGCTGCATCGCGTTTTCGGGCGTGCTCGGGCCGCAGACCGACGAGTAGCTGATGAGCGCGTGCCCTTCGGCATCTTTCTGGTCGAAGCGCACATCGACGGTTTGCTTGCGGAGCGCGCCGACCGGCACGACGATCTGCCAGGTTTCGCCCGCTTCGAGACATTGCCAGCCGGCGGATTTGGCGACGGCGCGGACCAGCTCCTTCGGATCGGTTGCGACGGGAGCGGCAGCCTGTTTGAGCGTGCCGAAATCCATTCCGGCGGCGGCAGCACCCACAGCGGCCCCGACTGCTGGCCCCTGGCCACCGGCTCCTGGTCCCTGACCAAACTGGTTGGGGTTCACTCGGGCCCCGCTCTGCATCGCGTTCTGGATCATGCCGGGCAGCATCATGCCGAAGCCGGCGCCCATGCCCATGCCCATCGGAGCGGCGGCGGTCCCCCCTGCCTCGCCCTGCTCGGCCATCGTCCGCATGCTGTTGGCCGCTTGATACACGGTGTAGGCCTGCATGTCTCCGATCGCCCCCATCGAGCTGCGGGCGTCGATTGCTTTCTGCACTTCCTCGGGGGGCGAAATCGCGTTGATGAAGAACTCGACCAGCTCCAGGCCGTACTTGCCGAACTCCTGGCCGATCTTGCTCGTGGCCCCGCTCGAGAGCTCGTCGAACTGCGACGGCAGATCTAAGAGGCTCGTCTGCGAGCTGGCCAACATGTCGGTCAGCCGGCTGACGATCAGATCCTTGAGATACGACGTGACTTCGTCGGTGGTGTACTTGCCCTGCGTGCCGACCAGCTCGTCGAGCAGCTTCACGCTGTCCTTCACACGAAAGGCGAATTTGCCGTTGGCCCGCAGCCGCACGACGCCAAAGTCCTTGTCGCGGACGGTGATCGGCTGGCGGGTGCCCCATTTCTGATCGAGGAAAGTCTGGAGGCCGACAAAATAGACCTGGGCCTGAAACGGCGACTTTTCCCAGGGCACGGTGAGCATGCTGGTCAGGATCGGCACGTTCATCGTGAACAGCGTGTAGCGGCCGGCCGCGAATTTGTCGAGTGCTTTGCCCGAGCGGACGAAGACCGCTTCCTGGTTCGGCTGGACGATGAGCTGGGCCCCGATCTTGATGTCGGCCGAGCCTTCCGGCGGAACGCGATGGACGAGCGAGCGGTTCGTCGCGTCGAAGAAGTCGATTACTTCCATTTTCCAGCCCATGGCGGTGCTCCTGGTTGGTCAGTGGTCAGTTGGCAGTGGTCAGTTGCCGGGAGGGCGAGGCTCCTGCCGAGCCGAAGGTTCAGGGTTCAGTGGGTTCAGAGGTCAAAGGTCGGAGGTCGTGAAGAATTCAGAATTCAGACAGGATAAGATGCCGTTTGTTCTACGACATAGGGGTGCGAGTTGCCAGTGAGTGGGCGGTGCAGTGCGCTATGCTATGATGCCGTGAAGGTATTCGCCGCGGCGGGAGGAAACTTGCTCGCGCGGTGGCGGGAGGTGCAACATCCGCATTCGACGAGGGCAACTAGCCCAGCGCTGCATTGGCTGCGGCTGAATGCCGGGCTGCCCGCAATCGGCGATGGCTGGTCGCGGCGGAGAGAACCGCGGGATTTATCAAAGAATTTTGGCGTGTGCAGCCGAGAATAGCGCGGTCCGGCATTCCAATTCGCGTGGTTTTTCCCGTTGCCAGCGCCCGTGTGACTCACAATCCTGCGGCCCACGGCCCTGCAAGTCCCACATGAAAATCACCATCCTCGCCTATCTCGAAGCCGATGCTAAGGAGCCCGACATCGTCATGCCGCAAGTGGCCCGGGCCCTGGAAACAGCAGGTCACAAGCCGACGATCGTCACCATCCACGACGACGCCGCCGAGATTGTGCAGGGCATTCGAGCGAGCAAGCCAGACCTCGTGTTCAACCTGGTCGAAGCGTTTGCCGACGACATCCTTGGCGGACTGATGGGAGTGACGGGGCTGCTCGATCTCTTGCAGGTGCCCTACACAGGAGGCGGACCGGGCGAGTTGTATTTGCAGGAGGACAAGGCCCTCTCTAAAAAACTGCTGGCCTACGAGCAGGTGCTGTATCCCGATTTTGCGTCGTTCGCCCCGAACAGCGCCGACTTTGAAACGGGGGGCAATCTTCGCATGCCGCTGTTCGTCAAGCCGGCCCGCATGGATGCCTCGCTGGGGATCGACGAGAAGTCGCTCGTTCGCAACTCACGCGAGTTGATGGAGCGGGTAACATTTATTCACAAGACGTTCGGCGACACGGCCCTGGCCGAGGAATACATCGAAGGCCGTGAGTTCTACGTGGCCGTCCTGGGCAACGAGCATCCAGTCGCCTTTCCACCGATCGAAATGGACTTTTCGGGCCTGCCGCGCGGCAGCGTGCGGATCATGGACAACGAGGCCAAGTTCGACGAATCGAGCGACCGCTACCAGGGAACGAAAGCGGTGATCGCCGATGTCGATCCGGAGCTCAAGGCCCGGCTGCAACAGGTCTCGCTCGACGCCTACCGCGCGCTACGGGTGCGCGACTATGGCCGCATCGACCTGCGGCTGACGGAGACGGGGCAGCTCTATGTGATCGAGGTCAATGCGAGTTGCTACCTGGAAGAGAAGAGCGAATTTGCGATGGCGGCGGCGGCAGCCGGACTCGATTACGCCACTCTCGTCAATCGCATTCCCGAGCTGGCCCTGGAGCGATGGACCCATCGCACGGCGGTCAAAAAGAAACGCAAGCGAGCCGCCGCCAGGGCAGACGCCAAGCTGCGAAAAGAGGCGGCAAAAAAGGATTAGCTGCGGACACTTTAGCCACCGATCGAACACGGATTCAAACGGGAGATTCATCCGTGTTTCAGCTGTGTTTCATCCGTGGCTAGTGATTCCGCCGCTGCCGGTTTTGGATTTTCGGTCGTTGCAACCGGCTTTTCCGGTGTTTGCATTTCGGGGAAGTACCCGCCGCGGTGGACGTGG
>Ga0180085_1000539_pt1 | contig 13457 bp, 12 predicted proteins | sample EasRiv730_16_10D_FD_123013 | JGI IMG/M metagenome (GOLD analysis project Ga0180085, IMG submission 123013) | Soil microbial communities from meander-bound floodplain in the East River, Colorado, USA - East River metaG ERMLT730_16_10D | ecosystem: Environmental > Terrestrial > Soil > Floodplain ... | reverse complement strand
CTACACCCGGGGAGCTGCATCTGTATCGCACCGGGGACTACTGGCTAATTCCCGCGCGGGTGACGACGCGCGGCGTCGAGTGGCCGCGAGACAAGGACGGCGCGGTAGCTCTGCCGCCACATGGCGTTACGCATCACTACGCGCTGCTCGGCTTACTTGCGGCGGCGACAGGCACGTTCACCTTTACAGATTGCCGCCGTAAGTTCGCGCCGATGACGCTTGTCGTATGACCCTCGAGCATCTCGATACCATCATTGTCTTCGTGGTGATCAGTCACGAGCGTCAGGCTGCTCATCACTACGCTGACCCGAATGGTTTCGGCACTGTTGGGGTTGGGGGCAGCAATCTGCGCTGCGGGGTCAGAACTTTGCTGATCGTGATCGACGCGGACCTGGCTACCCAAGCGGCAATGATCAGGCGAGAAGGTGTTGCACCATCGCTCATTTCGGACTCCACACTTTTCCGCGTTGACACGTGGTTGGCCGAGTGCTGGAAGCTTGCTTTGGCTGCGATCCGCAAGGAAGAAATGATCCAAGCCCTGCACATGCTGGCCTAGCCGCCGTCGTCGCAGGAAGCCGCACGAACGACTGATGCCTGTCGGAAGACGCCCGCATGCTACACAGCGAGGGCGACCCATTAGCGCGAGTGGATGTATTGAACTGGGATGAGGCGAGCGGTTAGGAGTACGGGAACGGAGATTGATATGGCGATGACGATTCGAAATAGCGTTGGTCTCAACGGCGTCAACGACGCTGCTGACGCCCTCTCAGTCAAAAGCAGGCTGATCGAGCTTGGATTCGACTGGCTGACGCCTGATGGAGTGATCGGTCCGATAACCATTCAGACGATCAGATTGTTCCAGGCGATTAAGAACGGCTTCAATCGAGTCGATGACCAGCGCCTCGATGGACGGGTTGACGTTGGCGGCGAGCTATCCAAGTGGCTGAACGCTGTGAATGCCCCCCAATGGCAGAAAATGCCCGCCGGATCAAGGGCACAAGGGTTCAGCAACGACGAACTTGCTGACACTGACGACAACCACGATTTCGGGACCAGTTGGCTGGCTGAAACAATTCGCGAGACTGCGGTGGTTTACCAAACCTCGTTCCTCATCAGTCATTCGGGGGCAGCCCTTATCCACGTCAATGACATCAGTCTCCCACGAGGCGGGCCGACCCCAATGCATGCCACACACCAGGCGGGCATGTGCTGCGACATTCGCTTGCCACGCAAGGATGGCGGTGCAGGCGGAATCACCGTACAGGACTCGTCATATGATCGCGCGTCGATGAAGGCGATGCTCAAATCGTTCTGGAAGCAAAAGATGGCTAGCCGAATCCTGTTAAGCGACGAAGTGTTAGTGGGTCAGGGATTGTGTATCGCAGTGACCGGACACCACAACCACGCCCACTTTGAAGTCCAGCCCCCACCGCGCGTGATGCCCGAAGAGTAGTCAGTCTATTTCATGTTAGGCAAAACGGCTTGCCTTAAGGTCACAAGCCTCATGCAAATTCAGCTCCGCTCTTACCTAGGTCTGATCATCATACTCCTTCTCCTGAGCAACCAACGTATACCTGCACAGATATCGAAGGTAGAAATAGGTGGACACGTCACGTTGATTAATCTCAAGACGCTCCTCACGAAGGCCACCGGCGTCGGTGGCCGATTCACGTACAATGTTCATAAACTCATGGCGCTCGAGGCCGAAGGAAACTTCATTCCAAATACCTATCCTGATTACTACACATTTGAGCGTGGGACGTGGGCGATCCAAGGACTCTTCGGGGTCAAAAGCGGATTGCACTTCAGGCGATTCGGCATCTTCGGCAAGGTGAGGCCAGGGTTCATACATTTCAACAACGTCCCAATTGAGGAGATCCCTTTTCCAACTCCTTCTGGGGGCTTCAGCTCCACCACTGTCTACGGCAGCAAGACACGGCCAGCCGTGGACGCAGGAGGGACTATTGAAATTTCGATCTCACGCCGGACAATCTTGCGCTTTGACTTAGGGGACACCATTTCGAAGCATCGCTACCCTGGCTATGATAGTGATTTTAGCACCCACAATCTTCAGTTCAGTGTTGGTATTAGCGCCAGGTTTCTATCTCAGTAAGAACAATGCCTAACATCGCATCCAGCCGACCCGCCGCCAAAAGCAGCGGCGGGCGGTTGATGCCTGATCGTCAGGCCCCAGCAACGGCCAAAGAGTGGTGTGATATGAAGGAAATACAAGGTAAGTACTACTATCAAAGTTTCTGCCAATTCGCCGCTGACGTCGACAGATCAAAGAGCCCACCGGAAGTGAAGAGACCGCCGCTGATAGCAGGTCCATGGACCCCGCCATCGGTCATGGAGTTGGTAACCGATGCGGCCGGCAACGTGACGGGGACAGCCAAACTCGGGCCGATTGAGTTTAAGATTAGCGGCTCCGTTAAACCCGCAAATGACAAGATTCCAGAAGGGATCGAATTGTTAGTAACGGTGGAGAAATTCGCGGCGGTCCACAACCTCCGAGGATTCTTTTTGGCAAACAGCGATCACATTGTCGGAACGGTCGTCGCCATCAGCAATGATCTGGGATACCAACCTGTCGGAACATCGGGGCCGTTTGTCCTGTACCCAGTCAAATCGTAGTAGGTCGGGAAGCAGACGCCTCTTCGGGTCGCTTCGCGTCCGTTAGCACGGAAAATTCGCCGGTCAACTCGGCGTTGGGCAGCAGGGGCCTGGGCAAACACAGACGCGCGGTAGGGTCCGGACAGAGTTAGACGTCGGGCCGTGAACCTTGTAATCGCTGGGTTCTTCGCGAGTTCTGGCTTCGGGAGGGCACATGGAATTCGATTCGCAAATTTCGATCGAAGGCGTTTCGTGCGGCAATCAGAAGTATCAGGTCATAAGCAGCATCAAAGCCTGAAGTCGTTAGACCGGCGTAGCATCATGAATGCTTTCTTGCTGGATCACTCAAGAAACAGCCCCCTCGCCGGTACCGCGCCGGTCGCGGTCTTGTTGTCCTATTGTCCGTTAGCGCTTCGCTGTTAATCATCAACCGAAGATCACAACGGAGGTTCACATGCAGGACGTCACCAACCACTCCCTCAAGTGGTGCTGGGCGCCTCAGTAGTGTCAAAGCGTCGTGGCACGAAAACGGCTGGAGGAGTCGACCGCAGCTATCGTCGTGCCGTGCTTTCTTGCTCTCGCAGGATCTCTCACGGATGGTGTGATTGGTTTGCTCAGCTCAGTCGCTGGGTTCATGCCAAGCTCAACTCGGAAACGTGAACAGAAGGAGAGCAGCCATGTTCGGTTCGGTCATTCTCGATGTCGTCATTGGTTTGTTGTTTGTTTATCTGCTGCTCAGTATGGCGTGTTCGGCGCTCAGTGAGCTCATCGCTTCGCGGCTCGATCTCCGAGCCAAGGTGCTTGAAACTGGAATTCGCAACCTCCTCAGCGATCCATCCGCAACCGGCCTGGCGAAGACTCTTTACAACCATCCGCTGATTCGAACTCTTGCCCTGCCCGGGAGAAAACCGTCCTACATTCCTTCGTCTTCCTTTGCTCTGGCCCTGATGTCGATTCTGACGGCCAGTGGTGCAGACGGAGAATCGCAGCGGCCAGGATCCTCAGTCGCTGCCTTAGGCCAACTCGACAGCCAGGTGGCCGGTCTGCTTCGCTTCTTGACCGAACAGGCAGACAATGATGTCGGAAAGGTACAGCAAAGTCTTCAGGACTGGTATAACAACGCTATGGAACGGGTTTCGGGTTGGTACAAGCGCAAGGTTCAAGTGATTATTTTCTTCCTGGGCGCCGTTGTTACCGTTGCTACCAACACCGACACACTTCAGGTCACGGACGCCTTATCGCGCAGCTCCAATCTTCGGGCTTCTGTAGTTACAGCAGCTCAGACGTACGTGAGGCAGCAGCCACGCGCGCGGGAAGAGATGACACACGCGCCGGAGCAGAGCGCAGGTGAGCCCGATACGCGCGGGGTCGCCCCACTAGTGCCTGCCGTAGCGGATGCAAGGTCGGGAGAAGAGAGGATGCAGGAGAGCCTGCGAGCGGTGCAGAATCTCGGCTTGCCAATCGGATGGAAGGATTCGCCTCAGCTCGCGGAAGGCGACCCACACAAATGGCCAGGTGGCTTCACGAGCTACAGAGCGTGGGGACACCAACTAAGAATGCACTGGCTGGGTTGGCTGTTAACGGCAGTGGCCATTTCGCAAGGGGCACCCTTTTGGTTTGACCTTCTCAACAAAGCAGTCCGCACCAGCGTCAAACCTTCCAAGTGACGAGATTAGTGTTCGAAGAACAAGAAGTCCGGTGTCAGCTGCCGCCGGAGAGCCCCAGCTTGGGGCTGCAAATTAGCATTTAGCTCGTCCACGATACACGTGATTCGCTTGAGATTGGAATCGTTCATACCTCCGGTGGTTATGGAATACGGAAAAGTCGAAACCGTTCAACACCGAAACATTCTCTCACTCCCTACCTGAGCTGCTATGAGCCAGTCATCCAGGATTCCTTTGACCCACGGCCAGCGCAGTCGCAGCTTGAACAATAGTTTCTTTACCCAACTACCTCGTTCTTGGCCGCAACCCTTTTGCCTAGAAAGTTCACAAGCTCACGGTTCACTTCGTCTGCATGTGTCCAGTTTACGGCGTGCGGCCCATCGTTTATTGCCACCAGGCGAGCTCCTTTAATCAAACTGGCCGTCCGCTGCCCCGACGCTGACATAGGTACAATCCGGTCTGCGTCGCCGTGAATCACCAGCGTTGGGACGTCGATACGTGCCAGATCGTTGCGGAAGTCTTCAAGCCAGGTCGGCACACAGGCAAGGCTGGCGGTGGCAGAGGCGCCCGCAGCAACGTTCCAGCTCGCTTGGACCGCCTGTTCGCTGACACGCTTGCCCAGGAAAACATCTGTGTTGTAGAAATTCTTGAAGAACTCGGTGAAGAACGCGTAGCGATCGCCAGCCACAGCTTTCCGGATCCCTTCGAACACACCACCGTCCACACCTTCAGGGTTGTCAGATGTTTTCAGAAGAAACGGTGGAATCCCTCCAATAATGACGGCCTTGGTCACTCCCGTCGATCCGTATTTTCCGATGTAGCGCGCCACTTCGCCGCCACCCATCGAGAATCCGACCACAGCGAAATCAAGCAGGTTCAGCTTTGTTACGAGCTTGTGCAGGTCTTCGGCAAAGGTGTCGTAGTTGTAATCCGCAGTCGGCTGGCTCGACTTGCCGAACCCTCTGCGGTCATAGGTAATCAGGCGGTGACCGGCAGCTAGAAGCGCTGGGATCTGCTTCTCCCACGAAGCACCGCTGAGTGGATATCCGTGAATAAGGACTACGGGGTCACCGGAGCCATGATCTTCGTAATAGAGATCTATGCCACCAGAGTTTTCATTGCCGATATTAATGAATGGCATTGATTTTCTCCTTTCTTCAATCAGTTGAGGCGGTTAGACACTTTCGAATCTTGCCTTCCGATGGTTCCAGATTGCTTGCCCGACTTCGTGTGCACTCGTCGTTCTCGAAGCAAACGCAGATTTTTTTGCTTCTAGGTAGACCTCATTGTCGATTTTGGGTCTTACCGAACGACTATAGGATGAGCAACGACATTCAGTGACAAGCGGAGAATCCATATGAGAAATGTTATCTCCTCAATCATGGTAGCACTTGATGGCTTCTTTGGAGGTGCAAACCGACACGGGCGTGGCCTGGACGAAGGCTTTGCTGAACATGTCAACGATCTGCTGTTCGCCCAGGGTTTGCTTGCGCTCATCCTTCTGTTCGCCGGTGGAGTGAAGCTCGTCCTGCCGCTCGGCGTACTGATGGAGCACATACCGGTGCCGGGCATGTTGGTGCGATTCATCGGGGTCGCGGAGATACTCGGTGCGACGTTTCTCCTACGGCTCCTACGGATTCGACCTGCCTGATCGGGTGATGCTGTTTCTCTTAGAAATCCCGTGCCAGCACTTTGTGGTTGTAGACACACCCACTTGCAGGTAAAGAACAGGCGCCCCAGCCACAAGGCCAGTCATCCCCGGTCTCCGCGCCGGTCTCGAAAAACCACCTCTCCTCCTTCATTTCCAACGAAAAGTAAGCGCAACATTCCACAAAACCTCCGCGTTTTGTCGTGGGGGCGGTGAGTTCACCAATTACCTATCACGGATGGTTTTCCTCATTGCCCCTCAGTGCTCTTGCACGTGTTCCTGACTCAGGTTAGACTGCCCGCGCTCGATTAAATGCAGGCGAAGCTATCCAAAAGGAATGGGATTGACATGGCAAAACAACCCCGTGGGCGGGTGACTCAACCGATGATTCGTATCGACGGCAGCTTGCAACCTGTGACTTGGGAGCAGGCGCTGGACCGAACGGCATCGGGGTTCCGGGCGACTCTGGAGAAGCATGGGCCAGAGGCGTTTGGGATCTTCAGCTGCTCAAAGACAACCAACGAGCTCAACTTTGCAACTCAGAAGTTTGCTCGCTGCGTAATGGGCAGCAACAACATCGACAGCTGCAACCGCACTTGACACGCCCCTAGTGTCGTCGGTCTGGCGACAGTCTTCGGAATGGGCGGTGGTACAAGTTCATATCAGGAAGTTGAGGAGACAGACCTCATCATCCTTTGGGGTTCGAACGCCCGGGAAACGCATCCCATCTTTTTCCACCACGTGCTGCAAGCGGTGAGAAAAGGGGCGCGACTCGTGGTCGTCGATCCTCGGCGGACCAGCTCGGCCCAGTGGGCCGACACTTGGCTGGGGTTGGATGTGGGCAGCGATATCGCGGTGGCTAATGGTGTTGCACGCGAGATCATCGCGTCCGGCTTGCACCATCAGGAGTTCATTGACAATGCGACTAGTGGGTTCGAGGCTTATAAGTCTTGCGTCGAACGCTACACTCCGGAGTTCGTGGAAAGAGTGTCGGGCGTGCCGGCCGCGGCCATCAGCAAAGTAGCTCAAAGCTACGCGCGTTCCAGACGAGCTATTTTGTGCTGGACTCTCGGGATTACGGAACACCACAACGCGGTCGACAACGTTCTGGCTCTGATCAATCTGGCGCTGCTGACCGGCCATGTAGGACGGTACGGATCAGGACTCAATCCGCTGCGGGGACAGAACAACGTCCAAGGTGGCGGCGACATGGGAGCCATTCCCGACCGTCTACCAGGGTTCCAGCATGTGGAGAACGATGAACTGCGGGCCAAGTTCGAACGGGCTTGGGGAGTGAAGATCCCTCCTAAGCGCGGCTTGCATTTGAGCGGCATGTTTGAGGCGATGGAACACGGAAAGTTCAAGACGCTTTACGTGATCGGCGAAAACCCGGTTGATTCCGAGGCAGATCAGAATCGCGCGCTGAAGCTTCTGGATAGTTTGGAGTTCCTGGTAGTGCAGGATGTTCTTATGACCGCCACGGCTGAAATTGCCGATGTCGTTTTGCCGGCCGCGTCCGGCTGGTGTGAGTCGGAAGGAACCGTCACTAACAGCGAACGCAAGGTCCAGCGCGTGCGGCGCGCTTTGACTCCACCCAGCGGTGCGTGGGACGATCTGGACATTGTTTTCGAGCTGGCCCGACGACTCGGGCGCGATTGGGGTAAGCCCGATCCCGAAGCGCTTTGGAACGAGGTGCGCAGCCTCAGCCCCATGCACGGAGGGATGTCGTATCAGCGTCTGGAAGCCTTAGGAGGCATCCGTTGGCCCTGTTACGACGAGACTCATCCGGGTGAACTCTTTCTTCACAGCCGTCTCTGGCAAAGGCCCGTGGTCGGTCCGCGCGCGCCTTTCAGTGTGGTGGAGTACAAGCCTCCGGTCGACGAACTGGATGAACAATACCCGCTGCGGTTAACCACCGGCCGACGCCTCGATTCCTACAACACCGGTGTGCAAACCGCAGAGTATTCGTCTCCGCTGCGCTTCGGCGAAGCACTCGAGCTTTCACCCGAAGACGGCGAGAAGTATGGCGTGGAAGCCGGGGAGAATGTGCGTATCAGTTCCAGGCGCGGTTCGGTGGTCGCGCCAGTGCGGTTTGATCCCGGGCTTCGACCCGGTTTGGCGTTCATGACGGTTCATTTTTCTGATCAGGTTGCGACGAATCAACTGACCATCGACGCCACAGATCCGAAGTCCGGCACGGCGGAGTTCAAAGCCACCGCGATCCGCATTGAGAAGCTTGCGAATCCTGTTGACCGGTCCGGCCTTGCGACCGAAAAGCAGACGGTCAGCACCTAAGAACGAAACAACTCCGTCATTCCCACGAAAGCGGGAATCCAGCATTTTTGGAGCCACCCGGTTCCCGCGTGTGGGTATGGGAATGACGGAGAGAACGTGTCGTGAATCTTGAGGCTCGTTGGGAGAGTTAATTGGACCTTCACTTCACAGGGGTTGACGCGACCTCGGACGAAAGAGCTGCTGTCGATCAGGTTCTAGGTCCTTCCGATTCAGGTTGGACGGGCGCAGAACGGGAGATCGGCCGCGATGGCAGGGCTGCTTTTGGCGGTCATGAAGCCAGGTCGATCCGGCATCTGCTGCTTCCCGTCTTACATGCCATTCAATCGCGGCTTGGCTGGATCACTCCCGGCGCCCTCAATTACGCGTGTCTCCGCCTCAATGTGCCGCCTGCCGAGGCTTTCGGTGTGGCAGATTTTTACGGACTCTTCTCCGTTGAGGCCCGCCCCCCTGCGGTAGTCCATGTCTGCGATGACATTGCCTGTCTCACGCAAGGTGGGGGAGACCTCTGCAGAGAGCTGGAACGCGAGTTTGGCCCGCCCGGATCGACGCGGGCGATCGGCCAATGTACCTGGCTCCGCGGTCCATGTTTAGGCTTGTGCGAGCGCGCACCTGCGGTCATGTTCACCATCGCTGGACCTAAGCCTGTCGAGCGCGCCATCGCCCCAGTTAAGTTGCAGCAGATCTCGACTTGGTTAGAAAGTCCGACCGTAGATAACTTGCCTCAGGCGATTCCTTCTGTGCAGGCCCCCCTATCGAGATCCCTTCTCCCCGTCGAAGAGGGCGACCCCAAGCCAGGTGAGGGTGCTGCCGAATCAACCACACAGCAAACTGCGAAATCGCTTTCCGTCCCTCAAGCCGGCCAGCCTCAACTCCAGCTTCTGAAGCGAATCGCCGTTTCAAATCCTGAAAGTCTGGAGGAATACCGTGCGCACGGTGGGTATGCAGCACTTGAAAAGGCACTGGCTGAAGGCAGCGCTTATGTCTTGCAAGCTGTAACTGACTCGAAACTACTAGGACGCGGGGGTGCCGCTTTCCCAGCCGGTAGAAAGTGGCAAGCGATTGCCAATGCGCGAAAACCCAGCTACCTCATCTGCAACGCGGATGAGTCTGAGCCGGGCACATTTAAGGATCGGGTGTTGATGGAAGGCGATCCCTTTGCCCTCATCGAGGCGATGACGATCGCCGGATTTGCGACGGGCTGTGAGAAGGGATTCATCTACATTCGAGGTGAATATCCGCTGGCCACCGAGAGGCTCACTCACGCGATTGAGACGGCCCGACGAGCGGGCCTCCTGGGCGACGATATCCTGGGGCGCGGAGTCCGTTTTGAGATTGAGCTGTGGCGCGGTGCAGGAGCCTACATTTGCGGCGAAGAGACGGCGTTGTTCAATTCTATCGAAGGGTTTCGCGGCGAGCCCCGGAATAAGCCTCCCTTCCCAACCGAAGCTGGGCTCTTCGGCGCGCCCACGTTGGTGAACAATGTGGAGACGTTGGTGAATGTACCAGGCATCGTTTTAGCCGGGGGCGCCGCTTATGCCGCCATTGGCACGTCGCAGTCCACGGGCAACAAGCTCTTCTGTGTTTCGGGCCACATCGGGCGGCCGGGGGTTTACGAGGCACCGTTTGGAACTACCTTGCGCCAATTGATCGAGCTGGCTGGCGGCATTGCGGGCAGCGGCAAGTTGCAGGCGGCTTTGCTGGGTGGCGCGGCCGGTGCTTTTGTCACCCCTCAAGAACTGGATGTGCCCCTTACGTTTGAAGGAACCCGTACCATTGGGGCTACTTTGGGTTCAGCCGTAGTCATGCTGTTTGACGATACGGTGGACCTCAAACAGATTCTATTGCGTATCGGTGCCTTCTTTCGCGAGGAGTCTTGCGGCCAGTGCGTGCCGTGCCGCGTGGGCACGGTCCGGCAGGAAGAGCTGCTGCATCGCCTCGCCGAAAATCGTCCGCTGGAGTCTATCGAGCAAGAATTGGCGATGCACCGGGAGTTGGGACAGGTGATGCGGGATGCGTCCATCTGCGGGCTTGGGCACACAGCCTCGAGCGCTATTGAGTCGGCTCTGAAGAAGTGGAAGGTCTTCGGATAGATTTAGTTTCAAGACAACCGCAGAGACGCGGAGATCTCAAGAAAGCTGGCCAGGAGTCACGGGAGGTGGGCGGGACGCAGATGAACGCTGATGGATGGATTTTGTTCCGCAGGTAGCCGGGTTAGCGCCTTTTGCTGGCCATGGGCTTTTCGTTGCGTACTACCGACCCGCGACTGCCGCAAGAGGACGCTGGCCGCCGCGGTGATCGTGGATGCCGACTCTGTAATATCATGGTGGCGCTTCCGAGACCCGTGACCGGTGAGGTAGAGCGGGACGCAGATGAACGCTGATGGATGGATTTTCTTCCTCAGGTAGCCACGGTTAGCTGGCCATGGGCTTTTCGTTGCGTACTTCCGACCCGCAACTGCCGCAAGAGACGTGGCTGTTTTCACAAGAGTCGCTAGGCGGCACCCACCGGGGATGAAAATGGTCGTTCTCAAGTTTGTCCCCCTTGGCAAGGGGGACGCCGCGCATTTTGCGGCAGGGGGTCTTGGTGGGATCCACCCCGGCGCTAAAGCACCACCCCTCCCAGGAGGGGATTTTCGGAGGATGAAGTCCGGACCCCGTAGTAGGTGGAGAAACTAATGGATCGTGAGAAGTCAAAAACTGAGCAACCTCCTCCACTCGATGCGCCTGAATTGCGGATCCCTGTGCCGCGCGGGCCCCTCCCGGTCCCTCCACCTCCCGTGGCCAAGAAAACGGTAGAGATCACCATCGACGGGCAAAAGCTTTCAGTCCCTGAAGGGGCAACGTTGTTAGAGGCCGCCCGCTCTCTCGGGATCGACACGCCCACTCTTTGCTATCTTGAGAATTTGACACCGGTGAATGTTTGCCGGATCTGCGTTGTTGAGTTGGAAGGATCACGCACGTTGGTGCCGGCCTGCTCGCGCAAAGCCGAACCAGGAATGGTTGTCTCGACGGACTCTCAGCGTGTGCGGCTCAGCCGTCGTCTGGTGCTGGAACTCTTGTCTTCCTCGGTCGATGTTTCCACGGCACCGCAACTGCAGTCCTACATGAAGCGCTACGCCGCCGAACCTCAGCGCTTTGGTTGCCCGGCTTCGGTTGCGCCTGGGGCAGAGCAGTCGGCAGGGGGCTTGGCTGCCACGGTCGATCAGCCCGTCAAGATCGACAACGAACTCTATGTGCGCGATTATGGGAAATGCATCCTCTGCTACAAGTGCGTTGAGGCTTGCGGCAAAGATGCGCAGAATACATTCGCCATCGCCGTAGCGGGGCGGGGTTTCAAAGCCCACATTTCCACGGAGTATGAAATCCCGCTGCCCGATTCTGCCTGTGTTTATTGCGGCAACTGCATAGGCGTTTGCCCCACGGGTGCGTTGATGTTCCGCAGCGAATACGAAATGCGCCTGGCAGGAACGTGGGACGAACAGCAACAGAAGCAAACGGACACCATCTGTCCCTACTGTGGTGTCGGCTGCACCCTAACCTTGCATGTGCAGGAGAACAACATTGTCAGGGTCACTTCTCCTCTCGACCAGGACGTGACTCACGGCCATCTCTGCATCAAAGGACGCTTCGGTTGGCAGTTTGTCCAAAATCGCAAGGCGGAACCGGAAAAAACTGAACAGCTTTGAGGACGCGTTGCTTTTGAGAACACCAGTCGCTGCCTCATCCGCGCTAGTTTCACTTGCTACCCGTGAAGTTCAAGAATCGATCAAATTCGAGAACTCCCTCTCCTGTTTGTGGGGAGAGGGTGGCCAAGGGCCGGGTGAGGGGACAATAGCCAACGGAGCCACGTCCCTTGGCGGTCCTAGGTTGCTCGCTAGCAGTAGGTGGGTACGGCTTGCGATCAGCAAAGCTCGCACCACCGTTTGTCTCTCGAAGGTCTGCCTATGGCCGGCTTGAGACAGTGATACGACCGGAGGTATCGGCGGTCACGACTCCCACGATGGCTGCCTGCATGAGACCCACTGCACGGAGCGAAGCGAGGACTTGATGGGCATCACTCTGTGAAACTGCTGCGAGCAACCCTCCGGAGGTCTGAGCGTCGCAAAGTACCAACTGCTCTTCCTTCGTGAGATTAGGAGCGTAGTCTACCCAATCGTGGAGAAACCGCCAATTCGCATGCGTTCCCCCCGGAGCAATGCCGGCTCGCACATATTCCCAGGCTGCTGGCAGCACAGGCACCTGGCTCAGCCAGACGTTTGCACCCACCTGGCTTGCCGCCGTCATGTTGCGAAGATGACCCAGTAGGCCGAAGCCAGTGACGTCCGTCAGGGCATGCGCTCCGGCTGAAACCATCACTTCGGAAGCTGTCCGGTTGAGAGTCTTCATCACTCCAATAGCCTCTGAAATGGCCTCCACACGATCTTCTCCTTGCTTGGCAGCGGTTGTAATGATTCCCAATCCGAGAGGCTTCGTAAGGATCAGGACGTCCCCTGGACGTGCTTTAGCGTTGGTGAGAACCTTCTGCGGGTGAACCGTTCCTACGACCGCAAGCCCGAAGATAGGCTCGTCTGTTTTGATCGTATGCCCTCCAACAATGTCGATCCCAGCTTCTCGAGCTTTGTCGCTCGCCCCTCGCAGGATATCGCCAAGGACCTCGGGTCCGAGAAGCTGATCGGGAAAGCCGACAAGATTCAAGGCAGTTAACGGCCTGGCGCCCATTGCGTAAACATCGCTCAGTGCATTAGCCGCTGCCACAGCTCCAAAGTCATAAGGCCCGTCCACAATCGGAGTGAAAAAATCGGTAGTCAACACCAGCGCCAAATCGTCGCTGAGTTGGTAGACTGCGGCGTCATCAGCGGTCGAACTTCCCACCAACACCCTTGGATCGGAGATCTCTGCCAGTTTGCCCAGAAGAGGAATCAGATAGCCCGGAGGTTGCTTGGCGGCACACCCCGCCCGCTTGGCCATCTGAGTAAGTCGTATTTCGTCATTTGCCATGGAGGACGCCAATGGATTCCGGGTCTTCAACCGCTTCCGACTGCGGCGGCATTATACAGCACACCGAGAACCCTTCGACGTGGAGACGCGAGGCCCCAATGTGATTCAGGACAGACCTGCAAAGGCGGGGTGCGCCACAGGGCTCTCGTCACTCGCCACTTGTCACTCGTCACTGTTTCCAAAAAAATTCTCTACAAGCCAAGCATTCGCCTCATGACCGATCACCGTGAACGCGAGATG
>Ga0180085_1000537_pt1 | contig 13502 bp, 12 predicted proteins | sample EasRiv730_16_10D_FD_123013 | JGI IMG/M metagenome (GOLD analysis project Ga0180085, IMG submission 123013) | Soil microbial communities from meander-bound floodplain in the East River, Colorado, USA - East River metaG ERMLT730_16_10D | ecosystem: Environmental > Terrestrial > Soil > Floodplain ... | reverse complement strand
GAATGCTATTTGCAGTATTCGTCCAGCTGGTCGAACCCGATCAGCACCTCGCGCGGCTTGGAGCCGTCCGGCGGGCCCAGGATTCCGGCATAGTGCAACTGATCGATGATCCGGGCGGCGCGACCGTAGCCGATGCGGAGTCGGCGCTGCAACAGCGACGTGCTCCCGCCCTGATTCTGGATGCACGCCTCGGCGGACTCACGGAACAGGCTGTCGCGCTCCTCCCCACCCCCCCCCCCCCCCCCCCGGCCCCCCTCCGCCGCCGCCTCCCGCCCCCCCCCCCTCCCCAGGATGTCCGACTCGACGCGCTCCGCCTCCACCGCCACGGCGCGCCGCGCCTCCCGGCGCTTGACGTACCACTCCATCACCCGCTCGGTCTCTTCCGTCGCGATGTAGGCGCCCTGCAGCCGCTGTGGCTCGCTCTTCCCGGGCGGGAGGAACAGCATGTCCCCGTTCCCCAGCAGCGCCTCGGCGCCGTTCTGGTCGAGGATCGTCCGGCTGTCCACCTTCGACGCCACCCGGAACGCGATGCGGCTCGGGAAATTCGCCTTGATGAGGGCCGTGATGACGTTGACCGAAGGCCGCTGCGTTGCCAGGAGCAGGTGGATCCCGATGGCCCGCGCCTTCTGCGCCAGCATCGCGAGCGGGGTCTCGACTTCCCCCTGCACCGTCATCATGAGGTCGGCGAGCTCGTCCACCACGAGCACGATGACCGGTACCAGCCCCTCGGTGTACACCTCCGCCTCCGGCGGCACCGGCGGCGTGTCCCCCGGTTCGTCGCTGATCGTGCTCAGCGTCAGCTTCGGGCGGGGCGGATTCCGGAGCGGCTTCCCCTCCTCGATCTTCCGGTTGAGGTCGGCCAGGTTTCGCGCGCCATTGGCGTGGAGCAGCTCGTACCGCCGACCCATCTCCCAGACCGCCCACTTCAGCACCGCCGCGGCTTCGTGATTGTTCGTCACCACCTTGTGCCGCAGGTGGGGAAGCGAGTTGTACATCGACAGTTCGACCATCTTCGGATCGATCATCAGGAGCCGGAGCTCCCGCGGCGTGTACCGGTAGACCAGGCTCGTGATGATGGTGTTGATCGCCACGGACTTCCCCGAGCCCGTGGCACCGGCGATGAGGAGGTGGGGCATCTTCGCGAGGTCGGTCACGACGGCATTGCCTTCGAGGTCGCGGCCGAGGGCAATCGGGAGCGTCGAGCGGGTGCGCTGCCATTCGGCCGACTCGATCAGCTCACGCAGCGTAACAATGCGCGCCGTCGGGTTGGGCACCTCGATGCCAACCGCGCCTTTCCCGGGAATCGGCGCCACGATCCGGATGGATGGCGCATGCATCGCGAGGGCCAGGTCGTCGGCGAGCGCCGCGATCCGCCCGACCTTTACGCCGGGCGCGGGGACGATCTCATACTGCGTCACGACCGGCCCGGTCGTCCGGCCGACAATCGTTCCGTCCACCTTGAAGGTTCGCAGAGTGTCGAGCAGGACCTGACCGAGCCGATCGAGCTGTGCCTCGCCGGCATCGATGTCCCGGCTCGGCGGGGCCTGCAGGAGCTCGATCGGCGGCAATTCAGACTCGACATCGGGCGCCGGGCCGCCCGGCTTCGTCGGGCCGGGTCGCTTCTCACGCTCCTTGCGCGGGGCGGGGCGCGGAGCGGGAGTCGGCTCGATCTCGCCATCCCGCTCGGCCATTGCGGGCAGGTTGGCCCGGCGATGCGGCGCAGGCGGCGTGAGCGCCATCGCCTCCTCCGCCTCGGGCGGCCGCTCGAGGTGCTGAAGCGGGTGCCACGCGAGGGTCAGCAGCGTCAGCGCCGACAGGCCGAGGAAGCCGAGCAGCAGTGCGCCTGCGAACCCGACGAGGTCGTAGGCTCCCGCCGCGAGGAAGCCCGGAATCAGGCCAGCCAGGCGCGCACCGACCATCCGCTCGCCGTACGCCGGGTCGAGAGCCTCGGGTGTGACGTGCGCCAGCACGCCGGCCACGTAGGGCACCAGCACGGACAGGCCGGCCATGAGCACCGCCACCCGCTTCATGTCGAGGCCGGGCAGCCGCTCGAAGCCGGCCAGCGCGAGGCCCAGCCCCAGGAGCGGCACGCCGACGGCGCCGAGGCCGAGCCAGTGCCAGAGTCCCGCGCCGAGGGAGTTCCCTATCGGCCCGGTGAGCGACCCGGGGAACAGGGTCAGCGCGGCGAAGAGGCCGAGGACCAGGGCGGTGACGGCGCCGAGCCGGCGGCGGGCGTCTTCGGTCATGAGGCGGCGACGGTGACGCGGCGCTCGTGGAACTGCGCCAGCACGGGGTAGGCGTTCTCACGCGAGGCGTCGGCGATGTCCGGGGCGAACCCCGCCTGCACCAGCTCGCGGCCGGCGCGGCTCAGCGCGAGCGGACGATCCCACCGGAGCCCGTAGCGGCGCACGAGGTCCACGCTCGCGAGTGCGGCGTCGTTCAGGCCCTTGCGCCGCCGGCCGCCCATCGCAGCCATCGCCAGCCGCCCGGCTGCGTACGCGTCGTCGAGGGCGAAGCCCTGCTCGCGGCCCGCGCACAGGACGAGAATGTCGCCGTTCTCCTCCAGCGCGACACGCGCTCGGGCGCCGGCGGCGTCGAGATTCGCCGCGGCGACCGCATACACGGCGGCCGCGCCCTGGGTGGCCAGCAGGGCGGAGGTTCCGTTGGTCGTCGTCATGACGAGCAGCTTTCCATTCACCGCGTCCTCGGTCATCTCGAGGGGACTGTTGCCAAGCGCGAAGCCGGGAATCGGGCGCGCATTCCGCTCCCCGCAGAGCAGGACGTCATCCGAGCCGAGGGTCTGGGCGAGCCGCATCGCTTCCTCCGTGGAGGCCGCGGGGATCACCGCGCGGGCACCGTGGTGCAGGGCGGCGCACATCGTCGTGGTGGCGCGGAGCACGTCGATGACGAACACGGTTCGTCCCGCCGCCTCGGTGGGCGCGAGGCCCTGCGGCGTGAAGACGACGTCGAGCTTCATGCTTCGGGCTTGAGCAGGTGGGATTCGCGTTCCAGAAACTTGGTGTCGACCTTGCCCGCGACAAAGTCCGGGTGACGGATGACGCGCGCGAGAAACGGAATGGTGGTCGTCACGCCCTCGAGGATGAAGCTGTCGAGCGCCTGGCCCATCCGATTGAGCGCTTCGCGCCGGTCGTTGCCGTGCACGATCACCTTCGCCAGCAGTGAATCATAATGCGGCGGCACCCGGTACCCGGCGTAAACGTGCGTGTCGACCCGGACCCCGGGGCCGCCGGGGGGATGGTAGGCCGTGATGAGACCCGGGCTCGGCTGGAAATTCCGGTATGGATCTTCCGCATTGATGCGGCACTCGATCGCGTGGCCCCGCAGGTACCGGCCGTCGCCCTTGAAGCCGAGCGTCTCGCCGGCCGCGACCCGGATCTGCTCCTTCACCAGGTCGAAGCTCGTCACCATTTCGGTGACCGGGTGCTCGACCTGAATCCGGGTGTTCATCTCCATGAAATAGAAGCTCCCGTCCTCGTCGAGCAGGAACTCGAGCGTCCCCGCGCCCACGTAGCCGATCGCCGCCGCGAGCCGGACGGCCGCCTCGCCCATCTCCTGCCGCAGGGCCTCGGTCAGGGCCGGGCTCGGGCTCTCCTCGATGAGCTTCTGGTGCCGGCGCTGGACCGAGCAGTCGCGCTCCCCGAGGTGGATCACCGACCCGTGGGAATCGCCCATCACCTGAATCTCGACGTGCCGCGGCCGGGCCAGGTACTTCTCGACGTACACCGACCCGTTCCCGAAGGCGGAGAGCGCCTCATTCTGCGCCAGCGTGAAGGACTGCCCGAACTGCTCGGCGTCGACGGCGATCCGCATCCCCTTGCCGCCCCCGCCCGCCGTCGCCTTGATGATCACCGGAAAACCGATGGTCCGGGCCGCCTCGAGCGCCTCCTCGGCGTCCTCGATCGTGCCGGGCGTACCCGGCACGGTCGGCACCCCGGCCTCCTTGGCGAGCCGCCTGGCGGTGGCCTTGTCGCCCATCTGGCGGATCTGGTCGCCGGTCGGACCGATGAACGCGATGTTGGAGGCACGGCAGGTGTCGGCGAATTCCGCGTTCTCGGCGAGGAACCCGTAGCCCGGGTGAATGGCGTCCGCTCCGGTGATCTCGGCCGCGGCGATGAGATTGGGAATGCGCAGGTAGGACTGGCGGCTCGGCGGGGGACCGATGCACACGTCATCGTCCGCGAACCGGACGTGCAGCGATTCCCGGTCCGCCTCGCTGTAGACGGCCACCGTCTGAATCCCCATCTCCCGGCACGCGCGGATCACCCGCAGCGCGATCTCGCCACGATTGGCGATGAGGACCTTCTTGAACATCAGGACGAGAGTTCCTGAGAGAGGTCCTCCGGGGTGGACTTGGCGATCTCGCTGAAGGTCCGGTCAGACGCCGCGTCGATGCCCGACGCCCGAAGCGCGAATTCGCTCGGGTTGCTGGCATAGAACAGCGCGCTCTCGTACGAAATGACTCCGTCCTTGTACCACTTCATCAGAGACTGGTCGAACGACTGCATCCCGTAGGACACCGTGCCCTCGGCGATCAGGTCGGGAATGTTCAGCGCCTTCTCGATGTCCCGGATGTTCTCCGCCACCGCGGCCGAATTGATGAGCACTTCGGCGCCCGGGACCCGGCCGGTCCCATCCTTCCGGGGCACCAGGCGGAGGCAGACGACGGCCTGCAGCGCCGTGGACAGCAGCGAGCGGATCTCCTGGTGCTGGTGCGGCGGGTAGAATGAGATCACGCGATTGATGGTCTGGGTCGCGTCGGTCGTGTGGAGCGTGGAGAAGACCAGGTGGCCCGTATCGGCCGCCTTGAGCGCGGTGTCGAGCGTCTCCATGTCACGGATCTCGCCGATGAGGATCACGTCGGGGTCCTGCCGGAGCACGTGACGCAGCGCCGAGCCGAACGAGAGGGTGTCGCTACCAACCTCGCGCTGAGAGATATTCGCCTTATGGTCGCGGTGCAGGAATTCGATCGGATCCTCGATCGTGATGCAGTTGACCCGTCGGTTCTGGTTGACGTGGTTGATCATCGCCGCGAGTGCGGTCGACTTGCCCGAGCCGGTGATGCCGGTCACGAGCACAAGCCCGCGGGGCTTCAGCGCGATCTCCTCCAGCACCGGCGGGAGCTTGAGTTCCCGGATGGTCTTCACCTCGTAGGGAATCGCCCGGAAGGCGAAGGCCAGGGTGCCCCGCTGCTGGTAGATATTCGTGCGGAATCGCCCGACACCCGGCACGCCGATGGCGAAATCGGCCTCCTTCTTCTCCGCAAACTCCTTCACCTGGCGCGGCGTCATGATCTGCTCCGCCAGCGCCTTCATGTCTTCCGGTCGGAGCGGCGCCGCCTCGAGCGACGTCAGCTCGCCATTTACCCGGACGGTCGGCGCGCGGCCGACCTTGAGCAGGAGGTCCGAGCCATTACGGCGGACCATCTCCGCGATGGCCTGCTTGAAATTGAATGGCGGCAGCGCCGCCGCGGGGGATTCAGCCATTGGGATCAACCCGGAAAAGGACCTGGCCGAATTCGACCGGCTGGCCGTCTTCGACGCAGATCTCGCGCACGACGCCGCTGAGCTCGGCCTCGATCTCGTTCATGATCTTCATCGCCTCGATGATGCAGACTGTCTGCCCCGCGGTGACGCGGTTACCCACCTTCACGTAGGCGTCCGCGCCGGGCTCGGGCGCCTTATAGTACGTGCCGACCATCGGCGACTTGATCTCCCGCAGCGCGGATGGCGTGGGGGCGGGCTGGGCCGGCGGCGGGGCGGCTCCCGCGGGGGCCTGCGGTACTGGGTGGCCCATCGCCATCAGGGGTGCCGCATAGGCCTGCGCCGCCGGCACCCCGGCCTGAGTCCGGGTGATGACGACCCCGGTGCCGAAGAAGCCGGTCACCTCTATCGACCCGATTTCCGGCGACTCCTTCAGAAGTTGGACCAGGCGTTTGACGTCCTTCAGCTCGATGGACTTGATGCCTGGCATCTTCTGGAGCAACTGGGCCAGCTGCTTCATGTCGTCGGCGTTCACTCGGTCTCCTCCTCCGGCGCGGGCCAGGCCCGCGGTCAGACAAGTTCGATGAGCTCCGTACGGCCATCGGTCAGGCAGCGCGGCCCTTCGGGCCCCAGGTGGACGTCGTCTTCGAGGCGCACACCTCCCCAGTCCGGAAGATAGATGCCGGGCTCGATGGTCACCACGGCCCCGGCGGGGAGGGGCTGGTCATTCGCCGCGCTGAGGCGCGGGGCCTCGTGCACCTCGAGCCCGAGGCCGTGCCCGAGGGAGTGACCGAACGCCTCACCGAAGCCGCGGCTCGCGATGACCTCGCGGGCGAGCGCATCCGCTTCACGCCCCGTCATCCCCGGCCGGACCTGCTCCCGCGCCCGCCGCTGCGCCGCCTCGACAACTTCATATACGACGCGCTGGCGCTCGTCGGCCCGGGCACCCACGACGACGGTCCGCGTCAGGTCAGCGCAGTACCCGTCCACTTCGGCACCGAAATCGAGCAGGAGCCACTCGCCCCGGCCGACGCAACGTTCGCTCGTCCGGGCGTGGGGCAATGCCGCCCGGGGACCGGACGCCGCGATCGTCTGGAACGGATGCCACTCGCTCCCCCGCCGCCTGAGCGCGAATTCGAGCCGGGCCGCGATGTCCCGTTCCGCATCTCCCACTCGCACCCCTGGCAGCACTTCGGCGAGCGCCGCGTGCGCCAGGGCCGCGGCAGCCTCGATCGCCTGGACCTCCTCCGGCGCCTTCGTGGCCCGCAGGCGCTCCACCAGTTCACCGGCAGGCGCGGTCCGTCGTGCGCAATCCCGTAGCCGTCCGGCATCCCGCACCGTGAGGGCGTGCGCCTCGAACCCGAGCGTCTCCTCGGCGCGATCAGCACAGATTCGCTTGAGGCGGTCCCAGGTGCTGACCGGGTCGATCTCCACGGCCGCGCTCGTCCCGACTTCGGATGGTGCCTGCGCGGCGTATCGGAAGTCAGTCAGCAGCACCGTGGCATCCGGCCACACGAGAAGGAGCGCCGCCGAGCCGGTGAACCCAGTCAGGTACCTGATGTTCGGCAGGTGCGTGATCAGCAGGCCGTCGAGCCCCTCCTGCTCGAGCAGGCCGCGAAGCGCGGACTGCCGCTCCAGCCGGCGGTCAACCGGCACGCAGGCGATCCACGAGCGTTGCGAGCGCGACCGGATACCCCGCCCCGCCCAGCCCGGCGATCACCGCGAGGGCGAGATCGGCCAGCACCGAATGCCGGCGGACCGGCTCCCGGGCGAAGATGTTCGAGAGGTGGACCTCCACGAACGGGATCCGGACGGCGAGGAAGGCATCGCGGAGCGCCAGGCTCGAGTGACCGTAGGCGGCGGGATTGATGACCACGCCGTCCACGCGACCCGTTAACCCCTGCACCGCCTCGACCAGGTCGCCTTCGTGGTTGGTCTGGAACCACTCGATTTCGACGTCCAGGCGCGCGGCCTCGTCGCGAACGCTCGCCTCGATGTCGGCGAGTGTCTGGCGGCCGTACAACTCCGGCTCCCGAGTGCCAAGCAGATTGAGGTTCGGGCCGTTCAAGACGGCGACGCGCATCAGCGCTTCAGGCTCTGGAGCCAGGCGTGAAACTGGTCGAGATCGTCCTCGTCGGCGGCCGCCCTGGCGGGACGTGGCGCTCCGCCTGACGTGCGTACGGCGGCAGGCTGCGGCGCGCCACCGAAGAAGTCATCGAAGGAGAAGCCGCCGGGCGGCGGGGGCGCAGGGGCGCTCGCGGGCGGCGGCGGTGCGGCCGGCGGGACCGGGGAGGCGTCCTCGCCGAAAATCGCGCTGAGAGAGAGGCGATCGCCCGCCGGCCGGGTGGGCTCGCCTTCGGGTTCCGAGCCACTGGTCCCATCGGAGGCCGGCGCCGCGGGCGGAGCCGGTGGGGAAGGTTCGACCGCAGGCACGTCCACATCCGCCGGCCGCGCGTGCATCATCGCGGCGAAGAAGGAGGCCACCGATCGCCCGCCGGTCATGGACGCGGCATATGACGGCGCGGCATCGGCCAGGACCTGCGCCGCGAGGCCGCGTTCGAGCTCCTGCACGCACTGACGGAGTCGGGCGTTGTCCGGATTGCGGTCGAGCAGGATCCGGTAGACGCCGAGAGCCTCGGTCCGGTGCCCCTGGGCGGCGTAGAGGTCCGCCATGCTCTCGGTCACGACCAGCACCGGTTCGTCTTCCGGTGGCGGCTCGGGGAGCTCATCCTCCTCGAATGGGACAGCGACTTCCCGCCGCTCCTCGACGATCGCCGGCGCCTCGGCTGGGATCTCCTCCGCCGCTTCGATTTCGGGCTCGTCGGTTTCCCCCGCGTCTGCTTCGGCCTTTGAGGCCTCGAGCAGCGCCTCGGATTCTGCCTCGGCCTCACTCGCCTCCGCCGAAAACGCAAGCGTCTCGGCGTCGTTCGGCACCTGATACTCGGTCGATGCCGCCGCCTCGAGGATGATCTCTTCGGCCTGGACTACGGCGAGGTCCTCGTAATCGAACGCGTCCACCGGCGGCTCGAACTCGTTCATCTCGAGCCCCGTGACGGGCTCGAGTGGCTCCGCCGGACGGGAAGGTTCGGCGACGAGCTGCTCCACCGGTTCGAGGTCGGCTGGCGACTCCGAGGCGGTCGGCTCGACGTCGGACATCGTCGGGGCCTCAAGTTCTTCCGCCGAAGGCTCCCACAGGCGTGTCGGCTCGAAGGCCTCCTCGCCTTCTTCCGACATCTCGGCACCGACTTCTTCGGCGTCGGAAGGGAGGATTGCCTCCGGTCCGTTCGCGGCCTCCGCCTCGGTGGTCAGCTCACCGGCCGCCGCCGTCGCAGGCGTCTCGAGGGCGACCCGGACCCGGCCGAGCTGGACCTGCGCCTCCTCGTTGCTCCGGTCGACTTCGAGCAGGTACCGGAGCAGGCGCACGGCCTCGTCGAGCCGACCCTGCCGCTCGGTGATGTCCGCCAGCGCTTTCAGGGCGATCACGTTCTCCTGGTCCAGCTCGAGCACGCGGGAGAAGGCTTCCTCGGCGGCCTGCTCGTCGCCGAGGTCGAGTTGGCACCGCCCCAGGATGACACTCCCGGGGATGTAGTCCGGATTCAGTTTCAGGCCAATACGGATGACTTCCAGGGCGCGCTCCAGCTCGTGATTCTTGCGGAGGGCCTCGGCGAAGGGGGCCGCGTAGCGCCGGGGATTCTCGTCGAACTGCCGCTCGAGTTTTTCCATCTCCCGTGTATACGGCATCCCGGTCCCTGTGCGCGTAAGTTGTTGTGGGGCTTGAGATCAGAGTAAGGAGAAGTGGGGCCGATGTCAACCATCCGGCCTCCAATTTGGCTTGAGATTGCGCGTTGACCCGCTTACACTTATGCCTCTTTTCCCCTCCGCGATCGGGAGTTCAGGGCCGACCCTATGATGCAAGCGTTCCGGAACAGCGCCAAGCCCCTCATTTACATCGTGACGGCCTCCTTTTTCCTGTGGCTCGTGCTCGACCTGAGCGGGCTCACGGGAGGGTCTGGGCTGCTCTCGCAGACGCGTGCCGGGAAGGTCAACGGCGAAACGATCGAGGCCCGTACCTACATCTCCCTCGTTCAACAGGCCATCGAAGAGCAGCAGCGCCAGTCTCCCGCCCGTCTTGGGCTGGAGGACATCGAGCGTATCCGGGACGATGTCTGGGAGCAGGTCATCCAGAACACCGTCCTCCGGCGCGAGTACACCCGCCGCGGGATCACCGTTTCGCCCGAGGAGCTTGCGGAGATCATCCGGAATGTCCCGCCGGGTCAGCTGCAGGACCGTCCGGAATTCCAGACCGACGGCCAGTTCGATCTGGGCAAGTACCAGCGCTGGCTCACGTCGAGCGTCGGCATCCAGTTCGTACCGCTGCTCGAGCTGCAGTACCGGGACGAGATCATGCGGAGCAAGTTGCTGCGCGTGGTCACGGCGGACGTGTACCTCTCCGACCCTGCGCTGTGGGAGCGGTATCGCGACCAATCCGAGATGGTGAAGGTCGGCCTGGTGGCTATTCTGCCGCGCCGGGCGATCCCGGATTCCGCCGTCGCGGTCTCCGACGCCGAGGTCGAGGCGTACTACAAGGCCCACCCCGACGAGTTCAAGCGGACACCAGCCGCGTACCTCAGCTTCGTCGCGCTACCGCGGCTAGCGGATGCATCCGACTCGGCGGCGGCGCTGGCCCGTGCCCGTACGATCCGGCAGGAGATTCTCGACGGCGCGCCCTTCGCCGAGGTGGCCCAGCGGGAATCCTCCGACAGCGTCTCCGCGGCCAACGGAGGCGATCTCGGCCAATTCTCCCGAGGCTCGATGGTGCCCGCATTCGATGAGGCGGCCTTCCGCCTGCCATTGAACACGCTCTCGGAGCCGATCCTCTCGGAATTCGGATATCACCTGATCGAGATCACCTCGCGCAAGGCCGACACCGCGAGCGGGCGACACATCCTCATCCGCGTCGAGCCCACGGGCGTGCACCGCGACCGGCTCGATGCCGAGGCGGATTCGCTCGAGGCGCTCGGCGCCGAGCGCATGGATCCGGCCGCGCTCGATACCGTGGCCCGCGCCCTGAACCTTCCGGTCGCACGGACGACCCCGGTCCAGAAGGGGAGCCGAGTGCAATTGGGGCTCCAGGTGATTCCCGATGCCGGTACCTGGGCATTCCAGGCCAAGCCGGGTGAGATCAGCCCCGTCATCGAAACGCCGTTCGCCTATTACCTCTTCCGGCTGGACAGCGCGCAGACCGAGCAGGTGCCGGCGCTGGGCGAAGTCCGTCTGGCGGTCACCATCGCCGTGCGCGATGAGAAGAAGGTGGCGCTGGCCCGGAAGCTCGGCGAGGACTACCTGAAGCGTGTCGGAGAAGGCAGCACCATGGAGCAGGCCGCCAACGCCCTGGGCCTGCCCTACCGGGAGCTGGGTCCCTTCAACCGGATCCAGTCGCCGGTGCCGAATGCCGTCCTGACCGGCGCGGCCTTCGGCCTCCCGGCGGGCAGGATGAGCGGCCTGCTGGACACCGACGACGGCATGTACGTCGTGAAGGTGCTGGAGAAGACTCCGGCCGACACCGCGGCATTCCAGAACGACCTGGACGAGTTCCGGGGGCAGATGATCCGGCTGGCGCGGCAGGAGCGCGTCCGGAGCTATCTGGATGCCTTACGCAAGGCAGCGGTGGTCGTCGACCAGCGCGCCAGCCTGTTCCCAACGTCGGCCCAGGCGGAGGAGGCGGCGGCCGGCTTGCCGGCCCAACCCCCGGCGTACTGACCGATCGAGTCCCCGGAATGGCCGAGGGGCCGGGATGGGCAATGCTGCCCGTCCCGGCCCCTCGCACGTCGAGGCCGCCCTGCGTTACTGTGAGAGGCGCTTCGGCTCGCCCGCGTTGGGCGCTGGCTGCGTGGACGCGTCGATCTGCCGCGGAGGCTGCGTCGTGCTGGTGTCCATGCCGCTGGTGATCGCGTCGGAGGTGTCGGAGATGCTGCGCTTGAACTCGCGAATCCCCTTGCCGATCGAGGCGCCGATTTCGGGCAGCCGCTTGGCCCCGAAGATGAGGAGCACCACGAGAAGGATGATCAGCAGTTCGGTGAAGCCGAGGTTTCCCATACCGGGCCGCCTTTAAAAGAGAGACCGCGCAATGAAGAAGGCCACGACCACCCCGACGAGGCTCAGGAGGGTGACGTCCAGCCCGACCGGTCCCAACGTGAAGTTTACCACGAGGAGGTCCACCGAGACAGGCCCCAGGGTGGGGGCGACGGTGAACGTGAAGACCTCCTTCGCCGCGCTGTCGGGCAGGAACCGACGGGCGAGTGCCGTCAGGAAGCCACCCGCCAGGAACCCGCTGATCAGCACGCCCAGGTAATACCCGGGGCGACGTGGTCCGGTGGCCATCAGCTCCTCCGCTCGAGGACGTAGGGAATACTCGCGCGCAGCGCCTCGCGCGCCGCGCTGGGAGGGAGAACTTCCAGGGCCGCCTCCGCACGGCTGGCCAGCGCCAGCGCCCGTTGGCGGGCGTAGGACATCCCACCCACCGCGGTGACTGCCTCGATGACGGCGTCAATCTGCTCGTCGTCAGGAGACTCCGTCTCGATGAGCGCGGCCACTCGCCGGCGCTGCTGGCGGTCCATTCGGGGAAGCGCGTAGATGAGGGGCAGCGTCACTTTGTGCTCCCGGAGGTCGCCGCCGACCGGCTTGCCGGTCTCGGCCTCCTCCCCGGCGTAATCGAGCAGGTCGTCCACAATCTGGAACGCCATGCCAAGATGGAGGCCGAAATCGCGGAGCGCCTGCCGCCATTCCGCCGGCGCCCGAAGGGCTCCCGTTTCACAGGCCCCGGACAGGAGGGATGCGGTCTTGGCCTGGATGAGCAGGTCGTACTGCTCCTCCGAGAAGGCGAGCCGGTCGTGCGCCAGCAGCTGGCGCATCTCCCCAACCGTCATCTCGTTGGTGACTCGCGCCAGGATCCGGAGCGGCTCGAGATCGTCCAGCCGGACGAGCTCGATGACCGCGCGCGAATAGAGGTAGTCGCCCATGATCACCGACACCTGGTGACTGAACAGGGCGTTGACGGTCGGCATGCCCCGACGGAGCACTGAGTGATCCACGGAGTCGTCGTGCACCAGTGTGGCCAGGTGAATCAGTTCCACCACGGCGGCCAGGGTCGCGGCCCGCGGATCGGGATCGCCCGTGGCTTCGTCCGCGAGCAGCAGCAGCGTCGGGCGGAACATCTTGCCCTGCATCTGCAGCAGGTGCGCGTTCACCTCCGCGATCAGCCCGAAATCGGCCTCGACGATCCGCCGGAGCTCGCGACGGGCGTCCTCGAGCCGCGTGCGAACGGGCGCCTGGATGTCCGTCAGGGCGACTGGCAGAGCCTGCGTCACGGGGTCGGGCCCCCGGCGAAGCCCCGCAGGCGCCCGGCAAGATCCATGAAGTTGATGTCGACGGCCAGGGCACGCTGATAGTACGGTCGCGCCTCGGGGGTGCGCCCTTCCGCCTCGAGCGACCGCCCCAGCCAGTACAGCAATCCGATCTTTTCGTCGTCCTGGCCGGAAAGTCCCTCCACCGCCCGGCGCAGGATGGCCTCCGCCACCGCGAACTGACCCTTCTCGAAAAACGACGCCCCGAGCGCCTCCGAGGTCCGGAGCCGCCCCTCGGGCGCGCGCAGCGCCTTCTGAAACTCCGCGATCGCCTCGTCGAGCAGTCCCATCTCCTTGAACGCAACCCCAAGGTCGTAGTGAGACTGGAAGTCGTCCGACTCCAGGTTCTCCTCGATCCCGCGCTTGAACTGCTTGAGCATCTCCTCGAAGTCCCGCTGCTCGTCGCCGGTCGGCTCCTCGTCCCGGATCCGCATCCGGGTGTCCTTGACCGGCGGACGGTCCTCGTCGAGAACCAGGGCGCCGAGGTCCACGAAGCCGGCTGTGCGGGCGGGAGCGGCTTCGGGGACAAGCTGTGGCGGGGCCGTGGGCGCGGTCGGGGGCGGGGTCAGCGCGTCGAGGGCGGCGCGCGAGCGCGGGT
>Ga0180085_1000536_pt1 | contig 13505 bp, 12 predicted proteins | sample EasRiv730_16_10D_FD_123013 | JGI IMG/M metagenome (GOLD analysis project Ga0180085, IMG submission 123013) | Soil microbial communities from meander-bound floodplain in the East River, Colorado, USA - East River metaG ERMLT730_16_10D | ecosystem: Environmental > Terrestrial > Soil > Floodplain ... | reverse complement strand
TGCGGCGTGCATGGTCATGAGTGTCACGAAGGGCTGTTCGCACGAAACCTCTATGCCGGCCAGCGCATTCCGCTCGCCGGAGTCGCCCACCAAAACGGCACCATCCGATTCGGCCACGATCCTAAAACGTCTGCCCTCGATACGAATTGTAAGGCCCATGAAGTAGACAATCTCTACGTCGTGGACGGCAGCTTCTTCCCGTCCAGCGCCGCCGTAAATCCGGCGCTAACGATCATGGCCAACGCCCTCCGAGTTGGAGATCACCTTCTGGAGAGACTCAAATGAGAATTGCCGATTTGCGATTACCGATTGCCGATTGCAGGTTGCGGACTGCGAATTCAAAGAGAACAGGCTGGCAGCATCGGAGCGCCTCCAAACCTACTTACTGGCTTTTGCTCTCTCTCCTGGTCATCTCGTGTCTGGTGGTCCACGGCCTCTCAGCTGAGACGGCTCCCGCATCGGCAACGCTCCTGAATGGCACTTCCGCAGGGCAGGCTGTAGATGCCGTTGGCATGACAGTCGCGGAGATGGATCGCTCCATCGAGTTCTTTTCGAATGTGTTGACGTTCGAAAAGGTTTCAGACGTGGAGGTAACAGGCAGCGACTATGAACGGCTGCAGGGGCTTTTTGGGGTCCGGATGCGGGTGGTACGCATGAAGCTGGGCAACGAGTCCATCGAGTTGACTGAGTACCTGGCGCCGCGTGGCCGCCCGTTTCCGAGTGACACGCGCAGCAACGATCACTGGTTTCAGCATGTTGCCATTATTGTGAGTGACATGGACGCAGCTTACCGCATCTTGCGCCAGCATAAGGTGCAGCACGCGTCTTCCGGGCCCCAACGACTGCCCGAATGGAACAAGAACGCCGGGGGCATCCAGGCCTTCTATTTCAGAGATCCCGACGGGCATTTCCTTGAAATCCTCCAGTTTCCTGGGGGCAAGGGTGAGTCAAGATGGCAACGTAAAGACAGGCTATTTCTGGGAATCGATCATACAGCCATCGTCGTGAATGACACCGAAGAGAGTCTTAAGTTCTATCGGGACACTCTGGGATTCAAAGTCGTCGGCGCAAGCGAGAACTACGATACCGAACAGGAGCACCTTAACAACGTTTTCGGGGCCAGGTTGCGGATCACCGCTCTGCGCACAAGTTCCGGCCCGGGGATCGAGTTCCTCGAGTACCTGGCGCCGCGAGATGGACGCCCCATACCTGTCGGCGCGAAAGCGAATGACATCGCACATTGGCAAACCCGGGTACTCACTCAGGATGTTGCCGCCGCAGCTCAGGCGACGCGCAATGGTAAGTTTGCTTTGGTCTCTCCCGGAGTCATCAGTCTCCCAAGCAAAGACTTGGGAATCAGCAAGGGAGTTCTGGTCCGGGACCCCGACGGCCATGTTATCGAACTGGCCGAGCGGTGAGCTATCTGCAATGCAAGGAGACTGAAACTGTGACCCAAGAAGAAAAGCGATTACAGGAATCCACAGAACGCACCGCACATTGGAAGCGCTGGGGGCCATATCTCAGTGAGAGGGCTTGGGGAACTGTCCGCGAGGACTACAGTTCTTCAGGCACGGCCTGGGATTACCTTCCGCATGACCACGCCCGCTCAAAAGCTTACCGCTGGAATGAGGACGGGCTGGCCGGCATTTCTGACCGGCATCAGAATCTCTGTTTTGCGCTGGCACTGTGGAACGGTAAGGACCCGATTCTTAAAGAACGCGCGTTTGGTCTGACGGGCAGCGAAGGCAACCACGGCGAGGATGTGAAGGACTATTACTTCTACCTCGACAGTACACCCACACACTCCTACATGAAGTATCTCTACAAATACCCTCAAGCCGCTTTTCCGTATGGGCAGCTCGTGGAAGAGAACCGCCGCCGAGGTCGTGACAAACTCGAATTCGAGTTGATCAACACGGGAGTCTTCGACGAGAGCCGCTATTTCGACGTCTACGTCGAGTATGCCAAGGGCGGTACGGAGGACATCCTGGTGCGCATCTCCATAGCGAACCGTGGCCCTGAGGCGGCTTCGCTGCAACTGTTGCCGACGTTGTGGTTCCGCAACACCTGGAGTTGGAACGGTCGGGAACCGAAGCCCAGTTTGCGCAAACTGGAAGGAGTACCCCTGGCTGCGGTTGAGGCCAGCCATCACAAGCTGGGGAAACGCCGTCTGTACTGCGAAGGAACGCCGGAATTGCTCTTCACTGAAAACGAAACGAACCATGGCCGGCTCTACGGTGTGGCCAATGGTTCCCACTTTGCAAAAGACGGAATCAACGACGCCATCGTTCACGGCGTCAAGGGAGCTGTCAATTCCGAGCAGACTGGAACCAAAGTGGCGGCCCATTATCCAATGACCATCGGGCCGGGAGAAACCACCACGGTGCGCTTGCGATTCACGCTACCGAACTTGCCGGTAGCGGCAGAAGCGCTGTTGACCAGCGACTTCGAGCGGATCTTTGCAGACCGGGAACGGGAAGCGGACGAGTTCTACGCCACGGTGATTCCCGCGGACCTGTCGGCTGATGCCAAGCAGGTGATGCGCCAAGGTTTCGGAGGCCTGCTCTGGTCGAAACAGTTCTATCACTATGTTGTGAAAGACTGGCTCGATGGCGACGAAGGCCAAGTTCCTCCTCCCGGGGAACGGCGCCGCGGCCGCAACCATGAGTGGGCCCACCTCTACAACGCTGACGTCATCTCCATGCCCGACAAGTGGGAGTACCCCTGGTATGCAGCCTGGGACCTCGCCTTTCATTGTGTGCCGCTAGCGCTGATCGATCCGGAATTCGCCAAGGAGCAGCTCGTGCTGATGACGCGCGAATGGTACATGCATCCGAATGGACAGTTGCCGGCTTACGAATGGGCATTCGGCGATGTCAATCCGCCCGTGCACGCCTGGGCGACCTGGCGGGTTTACAAGATCGACAAGAAACTGCGAGGCCAGGGAGACACGGCGTTTCTGAAGCGGGTTTTCCAGAAGCTGCTGCTCAACTTCACGTGGTGGGTCAATCGCAAGGATGCAGAAGGCAAGAACATCTTTCAAGGCGGGTTCCTGGGTCTGGACAACATTGGCGTGTTCGACCGCAGCTCGTCGCTGCCCACCGGCGGGCACATCGAGCAGTCAGACGGGACAGGCTGGATGGCCATGTACACACTCAACCTGCTGGCCATCGCCATGGAACTGGCCCACGAGGACAGCTCATACGAAGACGTGGCCAGCAAGTTCTGGGAGCATTTCGTCTATATCGCCGATGCCATGAACCACCGGGGGCACGATGGCATTGAACTTTGGAATGAGGAAGACGGCTTCTTCTACGACGTGCTACATCTGCCTAACGGCGAGCATTTCCCTATGAAGGTGCGTTCCATGGTGGGTCTAATCCCGCTATTCGCCGTCGAAACGCTGGAGCCGGAAATGCTGGAGAAGTTGCCGGGCTTCAAGCGCCGACTCGAGTGGTTCATCGAACACCGGCCTGATTTGACTGAAAACGTCGCATGTATGCGGACACGCGGTCAGGCCCAGCGCCGGCTGCTGTCCATCGTCAGTGGAGACCGTTTGCGTCAGGTCCTGAAAGTAATGCTCGACGAGCGTGAGTTTCTCTCTCCCTACGGTATCCGCGCGGTCTCCCGCTACCATCTTGAGAATCCCTACATGCTCCAGGTCGAGGGGCACGTCCACCGCGTGGACTATGAGCCCGCCGAATCAAGTACTGGCCTGTTTGGGGGGAACTCAAACTGGCGCGGCCCGATCTGGTTCCCAGTGAATTACCTGCTTATCGAGTCGCTGCAGAAGTTCCACCACTATCTCGGCCCTGACTACAAAGTGGAGATTCCTACTGGCTCCGGCCAGATGATGACGCTCTGGGAAGTGGCAGCCGAGCTCTCTCGCCGATTGACGCGGATCTTTCTTCGCGATGAGAGCGATCGCCGCCCAGTCCATGGGGGTACCGAGAAGTTCCAGACCGATCCTCACTGGAAGGATCTCATGCTGTTCTACGAGTACTTTCACGGCGACAACGGCGCCGGTATCGGTGCCAATCACCAAACCGGATGGACAGGACTTGTTACAAAGCTCCTGCAGCAGAGCGGGGAGTAAGTAAGGCCGTGATTCGTTGCTCGTGGTCAGTGGTTAGTAGCACTCGCGCCTGTGTCTCGGACCGAAGTTCTCACGACCCGGGATTATTCTTTGGTCGATCTGGCATTAAAACAACAGACAGCAGGCCAACGTCACTTCTTCAAGATAAGGAGAGATCATGGGATTCCGGTTTAAGCGCAATTACTTCCAAATCCTGTCGGCACTTGTTTTCGCAACTGGATTGTTGCTTACCCAGGGCTGCAGCCGTACTTCGGCATCCTCTTCGTCCATCAACAAGGGTTCAGATGGGGTCGCCCTCAAAGGGTATGACGTTGTGGCCTATTTCACGGAGGGCAAGCCCGTTATGGGCACAAAGGAATTCCAACACGAATGGCAGGGCGCCAAGTGGCAGTTTTCGAGCGCAGCAAATCGAGACCTGTTTGCAGCCGATCCCGGTAAGTATACACCCCAATACGGTGGGTACTGCGCGTTCGGAGTCAGCGAGGGCCACAAAGCAAAAGTGGATCCGAGCGTCTGGAAGATCGTGGACGGCAAGCTCTACCTCAATTACGACGCCGGCGTTGGGACGGAATGGCGCAAAGACATTCCCGATCGCATCGCGAAGGCCGACAAGAACTGGCCGAAAGTGATGAAAGAGTAGTCCTGGGTACTGAGTGCTGAGTGCTGAGAAAGTCTTCTACAGGAGAGCAATCATGAAAGCCATCGCAGTATTGCCGGGAAAGTCCAATTCGATTCATCTGGCTGAATTGCCAAAACCTTCACTCAGTGATGTCCCCAATGGTCGGGGGGTCTTGGTGAAGGTTCTGAGAGTTGGCGTGGACGGCACAGACAAAGAAATCAACGCCGCAGAATACGGAGCCGCACCCGAAGGCTACGATTTTCTAGTGATTGGCCATGAGAGTTTCGGACAAGTCGAAGCTGTTGGACCAAATGTCACCGAGCTTCGCCCCGGCGATTATGTCGTTGCAACCGTGCGACGGCCGGGGTGCAGTATCTATGACAGCATCGGCACTTACGATATGACGACGGATGACACCTACTATGAGCGAGGAATCAACCTGCGGCATGGGTATCTGGCGGAGTATTACGTGGATGACCCCGAGTACATCGTCAAGATTCCGCGGGGGCTGCGGCAGGTCGGTGTGCTGCTCGAGCCGACCACCGTCGTGGAAAAGGGCGTCGCTCAGGCTTATGAGATCCAGCGTCGGCTACGGGTTTGGCGCCCTCGCCGGGCAGCCGTGATGGGGGCTGGAACCATCGGTTTGCTTGCTACGCTGGTCCTGCGGCTGCGTGGTCTGGACGTTACGACCTTCGGCCTGACTTCGAAGCCCTATCGAAACTCAGACTTGATTGAAGCTATCGGCGCTCGCTACGAGTCCACTGCAGACCTTCCTATCATGGATGGAGCAAAGAAGTATGGGCCATTTGACATCATCTTTGAGGCTACCGGCTACTCACCCGTCGTCTTCGAGAGTGTGCGAGCGCTGGGCAAGAATGGTGTATTGGTGTTGTCCAGCGTTACCGGGGGTGGCCGTAAGGTGGAAGTTCCAGCAGACAAGATCAACCTAGAGTTTGTGCTGGGGAATAAGGTGATGGTCGGAACGGTCAATGCCAACCGTGAGTATTTTGAAATGGGGGTTCGAGACATGGCCCAAGCAGAGGCAGAATATCCCGGTTGGCTCGATCAGTTACTGACGAACCCAGTGAAAGGTTTGGAAAACTACAAGGAACTCCTCAACCAGTTGACCGAGGCCAGAGGGGCCATCAAGGTCTTTTGTGATGTAGCGCCTCTTTGAGACGTTTGCCGGAAAGCAATGACTAGCTCAGCAATTACTCAACACGCATCTCAAGGGAAGTGGCTTGTTTTGATCTTCACTGTTGTTGGCCTTGTGGTCCTCTTACAAGAGGCCCCAAAGAGCGCGATCATGGAGCAGCCGACTCCCCTGAACCTCGCAGCGCCCGAATTTGTGGGCGGTCCATGGCTGAACACTCCGGGCAATGAGCCGATTTCACTGGCTTCTCGCCGAGGCAAAGTCACCATCGTCCACTTCTGGACCTACGGTTGTTACAACTGTCAGAACAACCTCCCGGCGTACTCTCGCTGGCACAAACAGTTTGCCGGTAAAGATGTCGTCATCGTGGGTGTTCATACCCCAGAGACACCGTCGGAGCGGATTGACTCAAATGTGGTCAGGCACGTCAAGGACTTCAAGATCGAGTATCCCGTGCTGGTCGACCAGTCCGGAACGAATTGGGGACGATGGCAGCAACGCTATTGGCCGACGGTTTACCTCATCGACAGGAAGGGCAAGGTTCGTTTTCGTTGGATTGGCGAACTGAACTATGGAGGCAAGCGGGGCGAAGCCAGAATGGCACAACTTGTGGAGAATTTGTTGAGGGAGCCGGCCTAATTTCACCCTTGACACTGCCTGCACAGACACTATTGGAGGGTGTCTTTGTGACATGAACGCAAATTTGGATCCTCTTGCGGTTGATCGTCAGTTCTTTACCTCACTCATTGAGGCCGATTTTCAATCCCTCGACAGGCTGTTGGCTCGTGACTTCATGCTGATCGACGTGATGAGCGGCTCAGAGATTACGAAATCCTCCTTGCTTGCGGTCATGGGCTCTGGGCAGGTCAAGTTCGAAGCCATTGAGCCCACCGAAAATCTCGTGCGCCTCTATCAGACAACAGCCGTGGTCACAGGACGGACCCAAATGAAGGGGATGCTCGGAGACACACCCTTTTCTGTTAGCAGCCGCTACACCCACGTTTACGTTACGCAGCAAAATGGATGGCGCTTGGTAGCGGCGCAAGGTACGAAGGTCTTGCCGGTACCGGAACACCAGTAACCTAACCTGGCACGCTTGTCTGGACTGCACGGCGAAAAGTGCACCCGTTGAATGGTCGAGGCAGCTCGGTGCCAACGCTCTTGGAAGCTGTGGTCCCAGACGGAGAATCTAATGAAATCGAAGGCGAACGACAAAAAGCGGATCTTGATTCTCGGCGGAGGGTTCGCCGGACTTTACGCGGCCCTGCACTTCGAAAAGACGCTGGCACGCGATCCTGACATCGAGGTCACCCTGGTGAACCGGGAAAACTTCTTCCTGTTCACACCGATGCTGCACGAGGTGGCCGCCAGCGATCTGGACATGACTCACATCGTCAATCCCATTCGCAAGTTTTTCCAGCATGTGCAGTTTTTCGAAGGAGATGTGGAGTCCATCGATTTGTCGGGGCGCAAAGTCGCCGTCTCCCACGGAATTAATGATCACCGTCACGAGCTCCGCTACGACCATTTGCTGATCACCCTCGGTTCCGTCACGAACTTCTTCAACTTACCAGGACTGGCAGAGCGAGCGCTGACCATGAAGTCGTTGGGCGACGCCATTCATTTGCGGAATCGCCTGATTCAGAACCTGGAAGAGGCCGATTTTGAGTGTTCTCGTCAGCAGCGCGAACCGCTCTTGACCTTTGTGGTCGCAGGGGGCGGCTTCGCCGGGGTCGAAACCATCGCCGGTGTCAATGATTTCATTCGCGAAGCTGTGGAGTTTTATCCGCACCTGGCGGAGGAAAACATCCGCATGGTGCTGGTTCATCCGGGTGCTGTGATCCTGCCGGAGCTGGGAGAGAAGCTGGGAGCCTATGCACAAAAGAAGCTGGCCGAACGCGGGGTCGAGATAAGGGTGAACACACGTGTGACGGCTGCCACCGATGACGGCGTCGCGCTCAGCGATGGCAGTGTGATTCGGACGAATACGTTAGTTTGGACAGCAGGAACTACACCCAATTTGTTGCTGCAGAAGGTGCCCTGCGAAAAGGATCGGGGCCGCCTCAAGGTGAACTCCATGATGGAAGTTCCAGGTTGGCCTGGAGTGTGGGCTCTAGGCGATTGTGCTCTAGTTCCCGACCCCGAGGGAAAGCCTTATCCACCCACGGCCCAGCATGCCCTGCGTCAAGGCAAAGTGGCCGCTCAGAATGTTATGTCGTCGATCCGGGGCGGACAGAAGCGACCGTTTGTCTTTTCAACCTTGGGACAACTGGCAGCCATCGGACGTCGCACGGGTGTGGCGAGCATCTTTGGATTTAATTTCTCTGGCTTTATCGCCTGGTGGATGTGGCGCACGATCTATCTGAGCAAGCTGCCACGATTTGAGAAGAAGTTACGTGTCGCCCTGGACTGGACCTTGGACTTGATTTTCACAAAGGACTTGGTCCAGTTCACTACGGAGCGAGCCACGACCGTGTCGCATCGGGAAGATGAGAGAAAGTCCGCCGACGTTCCGACCGGTGTAGCAGCCGCGATGAAGTAGCCACAAATCGAGAGCTTATTCAGGAAAGGAGATGCCATGAACATGCCTCTTTCAAAAGGATTGAGTATTACGAGCTGGATCCTGCAACTGGTTGCAGCGGTGATTCTCTTCCAGACGCTATTCTTCAAGTTCACCGGCGCCAAAGAATCCATCTATATCTTCTCAACGGTCGGGATGGAGCCGTGGGGCAGGATTGGGTCCGGTGTCGTCGAGCTGATTGCCTCGATCTTACTGGTGATTCCAGCGACCGTTACCGTGGGTGCCATCATTTCCCTCGCAACCATCAGCGGCGCCATCTTCTTTCATCTGACTAAGCTTGGTATCGCGCTGCCGGCAGTGAACGACCGGGGCGAGTTGTTTGCCTTGGCGGTCGTGGTTTTTCTTGTCAGCCTTGCGATTCTGTTCATCCGCCGGTCTGAAATTCCACTGATCGGCAGCCGGCTGTGATGTGTCGGTTGGGAATAAATGCCCACATCATTTCTTGCGTTGCTCGTAGGCAAAAGAAGGCCTTATCGCCTCCATCATCCAATCACCAACCCTCGTCGTTCTTTCATCCAGTCATCTTTCCCGCCTTTCACCACCACTTTGCAGAGATAAGGCCGTCTCTCCAGCAAAATGAGCCTTCGAATGCAGGGTCGAGTGGCCGGTCAGGCGACAAGCAGTTTACTGATCGTCGAAGCATGAGCACCCACGCGGTCAACTAAGATCCGGCGTTTGTTTCCACTCGGTGAAACGCTACAGAAGAAAACCGGGAGATCGACCGCTGGCCCGCACAACCTGAAAAAGCCAGTCCGTCCTTCTCCGTTAGGATCGGCACTACCCGTCAGTCTGTATTCATAGCGTGGTGCAATTCGCGCGATAAAGTCGTGCATGTACCACCGCTTAGTTACGCAGCCGGCCATGAGCAGTACCTTCGCACTCCTACAAAGCGGTAGGAGTCTGAAAAACCAGCGAGCATCCTCCTCAACCAAACGTCCAAAGGCCCGCCAGTCAGCAATTGAACTCATTGCCGCTGTCGGCCTGGAGGACAAGTCCAAATGGGACGCGCCAGCTTGATGCGACGCACGCAAGTTGCAGAGTGCTTCGGACCACACACTGAACCAGCGATGTGGCGGTACATCGTGTCGGCTAAAGTAGCCAACGAGCCTGGCTTCCAGGTCCTCGATCGAAATCTGATCTGGCCAAGATCTGCCGACGAACTCTGCAGCCGATGGGTTCACTCCAACAGTAAGTACGGTAGCGGTCGTTGGATCGCCGAAGAACGGAATTGGATGGACAGTGAGTCCCACCCTGGCAAATTGCGCAGCGTCCGATGAGGTACGCGTAACGTGGCTCACAACATCCGACAAGTATTGAGTCAATTCACGCATCCCTCGTGTTCCACTTAACTTTTGAATTCACCAGCCCCTGAGCGGCCTTTCGGGCCAGGTCCAGTTGAATGATTGGTCAGCTGATAATAGTCACAACATCGTAGACACGAGACCTAGCCGACGTCTTGGAGACCCAATTTAGCCATCCGTTCACATCTAGGATGACTTCAGGGAGGCCGATGTCAAGGGCTTTGCAAGTCGCATCAGGCGCGACCCTTGACATCGGTCTCCCTTCCGCGAAATTCAGGCAACTATGAACGGATGGCTTTTTGTGAGGCTTGGTTTCCTCGATATTCCGTCTGATAGTCCACGATGTTGTGACACTTGTCGGTGTCTACGATGTTGTGACCTTTGACACTTCGTCGCTTCTGCGGGCTTCTCGCTCTAGATCTTCCTATGTAGACAGTTGCGTTGCATACGGCTCTCCTATTCGTTTTCGCAAGTGGGCCGTCTTCTTCACGAATTGTTCCTTCTCGTGAGCATAGAATTCGACTGTCTGAGGAGAGTACCGGCGACTTTGAGCCTGGCCTGCAATCAATGCGTCAAGTTGTTCATCTATTTGCCGGACGGTCATACGCAGGCCAGGATAGTCCTTAATAGATGATAGATACTTGAGCCATTCATAAACTCGCCCGCTGTGAACAAGGCAATCGATATCTCCTCGGAAGAACGTCAGCTCCTCCCCTATCGCCGATTTGTCGCCTAGCCTGAGCCTCACCGCGAAATAGGCATTGGCGTATTTCACTTCATCGCACTTCGCATCGAATGCCTTCTTGATATGGCTTAGAGCGGTCTCAAGATCGCCTTGGTCAGCCGCCTTCTGGCAATCACAATAAGCAACCACATCTTCCGGCAGCGACACGAAGTCGTCGTAATTGATCCCTTGTCGTAGCAAAGATAGAACAGAGTCCGGGTTTCGGGTGCATTTCTTCCCGGTTGCGATAGCCTCCCTATCGATTGAACTCAGGCTGACCCTCCTGTGAAAACCAAAGTAAAGGCCCTTTCTTATAATGGGCTTGTAGTTTCCGCTACGGTCTTTCTTTGGCGCCAAGCCCAGGGAGCGCCACTCGCTTTCCCTCCTTATGGTGTCGATGAATGGTAAGAAGTTCCTGGGAGTGGTGTCATATACAGGGCCGTCAAATTTCAGGTATGGGTCTGGATCATCAAACGGATAGGCGCCACCAGTCTCAGGCATCGCGTCCTCCATCAGTCATATTTCTTGGCCCAACGTTCAGGCTAACCGGCCTGTGCGCCTTTTCCACGCAGGTCCGGTTGACAGAAGGGTTGGGCATCTTGGGCCTTATGGCAAGGACTTCGGGACAGGAATTTCATCCCATGTCAAAACTTCCTCACCGTTGGCACCTTCGTACAGGTTCAAGTTCTTGACCGGCCGTGCCAACAGAAACGGGTTGTGGCCGCATGTAATCCGACCAGTCCACTGGGCACCATTAACGCTGACATACTTCGCCGGGTACGGGTTGTCGGATCTGCGTCGGGCATAGGCGATTTTCTCGTGCAACGAATAGAGGCGATCAACGTACAGCTGCTCGACATGCTCCAAGATACGCCCGCTCGAGACGCGGCAGCCAAAGATCGAAACAATGCGCTCGCTCTGCCGCTTTGGGGGAGATGTTCCTTCCCATGTAACAAGCCACGCGGCACCAAGTTTGCGTTTTAGAAATGGATTTGGTTGAAAGCGCTTGATCCTCTCAACTTGCTCTTGAATCATCTCTTTCGTAGCACCTTGTTGTTTCAACCACCACTTTGCTTCGCGGATGACACCTTCAAAGGTGGTACCCTCACGAAGTGCAAGACGGAGCATCTTCTCGGCTCGCTTGTGATCGTTCGGGTGACTCCCGAACGGTGCAGTCATGCCGGCGAAGCAGCCAGGAACCTTACTTTTCCAAATGGCCATACTTAACACGCCCAACTTGACATAGACGGCTTTCGCCGTCCACATTAGCAGCAACTGGTTACTACTGATGGCGACACGTTACTCGATTCCTACGGCTAGTGACATCGGTTTCCATTTCTAGCAACCTGCATCCTCTATCATCGCTCCTTGAGCCCCAAGAGAACGGCCCGATCATAACGAAGTTGCCAGGCATGCTCGTTCGGCTCCCAATCCCTCCCGCTGCCTTCACGGCCATTCTGCTGATAGTGCCCTCTCCTTGCCGACAAGGGAGGGAACTGTGGGGCCCCCTTCTCAAAGTTACGCCTCAATGGGCATGAACCGCCTCGCTACATTGAGGTCAGCGCGCCGCACATGTCTTGATGGGCTGGCGCTGAACTTCTTGAAGATTTCGGGGTGGTTTCTTAAGCCAGGAGTCGAGCAACTGAGGGCACTGACGTATTCTCAGCAAGATGGCATCGATTTCCTCCGAAGAAAAATAGTCCCGTCGTTTTTCTGCCAGACTCTTTTGAGAGATGTGCTGGTAGAGCCAGTGGCGATACACCTTGAGACCTTCTCCGTATCCTCGGGAAACTGCATCCAGGTCCGTTCGCCTTTCAAAGTTTGCAGCAAACCTTTTGGATAGGAGCCGAACCATGGTCAGCAGCCGGAGTCTGTTTCTCTGTTTCAGATAAGCGACATGACTGAGTTCGTGCGCGATGATCGCTTCCACTCCATCCTCCGGGACTTCTAACTCGTAGGTCGGATTGACCAGGATGACGTATCGAAGGTCCTTCTTCACGAAGAAGTCCGGAATCCTCGGACGCGCCCGGAAGAAATCGGAGGCGCTCGTGAACGGGCGCGCCTGAATCTGAGTGGTTTGCAGCTCGGGGTAGCTGGATGTCCCGATCCTTTCAATTAGAAGTCCGGTGCGCTCAGAAGCCGATTGGAGCATTGACGCACTTGGTTCCTCACCGGCTTGATGATGGGATGTAGATAGCCTCGCATCCTGAGCGAAGAGAGGGCTCGCCACCAGAAGCAAGAGAGGTAAATCGAAGGTGATATGACAGGCTCGACGAATCATGAAGGGCCAGCCTGCATCTTTCGCTCGGAGCAAAAGCACCAAGAGGAGCCGCTGTCCAACAGGGAAGCCCCCCTGCTTCTTTGGTGAGAAATCCGGACTATGTCGTATTCAACCTTGGGCGGCGTTTGAACTCGAGGATCAGGCCAGCAAGCGTGCGCAACGGAGTGGGTTTGGTGCACCGGCGGCGATTCTGAGCGCCGATTTCAAACGCGATACGCCACTGCGCAAACAGGACTTGGTAGGCCTCCAGCAGGCTGTTCTTCGGATCGTAGATATGAGTGGCCTCTGAAGTGACACCGTTCAGCTCTAGCACTTTGAAATTGCGTCCCTGTTGGAAGTCCTCTATGCATGGCGTGCGAATATCGTATCTGCCGAAGTAAAATCCGTCGTAGGTCTTGCTGATGCGATCAATGGCGGCTTCGAGCGCATCGGTCCTCACCCAGCTCCCATCCAAAAACACCGCGCCTCTGCAGTGAGTTCCTAACTCGACGAGTTGCACGGATTTTCCGGGTTCCGGAACCTCCCACAACCGCGACTTCAGATGATTCAGATAGAACGGTGCCATGCAAACGGCCCGCGGATCATCAAGGATCAGACGCTCGAGACTGCTTTTCCCATTGCCGGTCACGGAAGGGAAGCGCTTTTCCGTAATCGAGAAGATCCGTCCATGGCTGGCATTTGGATAGCGATAGTAAAACACTCCAAACTCAGAACCGGGCACGTATTCCTGGATGATGGACTTAACCCCGG
>Ga0180085_1000535_pt1 | contig 13507 bp, 9 predicted proteins | sample EasRiv730_16_10D_FD_123013 | JGI IMG/M metagenome (GOLD analysis project Ga0180085, IMG submission 123013) | Soil microbial communities from meander-bound floodplain in the East River, Colorado, USA - East River metaG ERMLT730_16_10D | ecosystem: Environmental > Terrestrial > Soil > Floodplain ... | reverse complement strand
TGCGGAGTTGAAGAACCGCGTGGGCCAAAATACTGCCGTAGCAGAATCGCTGAGAAAGGGCTTGGCTGAAATTGAGAAGAAGATGTATGCGAGTCCAACGAGCCCTGCCGTTACCTTGAGTGGAGAGGATCTGAGGCGTCTGGCGACTCTAGGCTATCTGGGGAACACTGCACCCAAAGGGAGGCGATCGTCACTGACGCCGTTACCTGATCCGAAGGACAAACTGAGGGTTTTTTCTTTGATTTCCAATGCAGGAAGGAACGCGGGCGCACGGCGCTATGCGCTTGCTGTGCAGGAACTCAAGGAAATTGTCACGCTGGAGCCTGCAATGGAGCTGGCTCATTTCCTTCTCGGTGATTGTTATTTTCAACAAAAGCTGTACGAACCTGCTCGCCAGTCGTTTGATCGGCTACTTCGATTGAACGCAGCGAGCCTCAAAGGCATGTTTTATCTTGCCGCCTGCGACTTCTATTTGAAGAGGCAGGATCGAGCAGAAGCGGGTTTTCTCGAAATGTTGGCACGAGATCCCCAAGGTGTCTACTCCATGGATGCCCACAGATATCTGGGATTTATCTACCAGGCAAAAGGGGAGACACCAAGAGCGATTCAAGAATTCCAAAAAGTCCTTGAGACATCCTCGGACGACCACGAAGCTCACTCCAAGCTCGGATTCCTGATGGCAAAGGAATCGAGGTTTGCCGAAGCGGCTTCACACTTCCGCAAGGCCGTTGAGCTCGATGTGTCCAATGCCTCGTCCCACTTCAATCTTGGTCAAGCCTATCTCAAGCTGAACGAGGCGCAGCTTGCCAAAGTGGAACTTCAAAAAGCTTGCAAGCTGGATGCGAGATATTGCAAGCAAGGGCAGTAGACGAAGGTGATTGCTAATACAAAGGCAGTAAGTGTTGTCACAATTCCTCCCTCACCCCCGAACCCCTCTCCCTTGGGGAGAGGGTGGCCAATGGCCGGGTGAGGGGAACGATTCGAGAATGACCCAAGTGTAATTTTACTTTGTGCGGTTGTATCAGTAGCGGATTAAACAGAGAATTGCAACGAACCAGGCCCGGGGCTTCGAAGGAGTACTGGGCGGTTTTCCCCACGAAATCTCGGGGTTGGATCACCTGTCGATAGTAGGCTTCGCCGGAATTTGTTTGATAGCGATAAGCGATAGACGATCTCGAGGGGGCCTTTGACACTGGCTGCGTCCACGACTTTGAAATGGATGGTGTTCTTCCCAGCCGCGATGCGCGGAATGGACATGATGCCCCTTCGACCCTGCGTTAAGGTTCAGTTCCGGCTGGACCTTTCTAAGCAGAGTTGGCTCAAATCGAAATATAGACGTTCCACACATGCTCTAGGAATCTGCGACGGAGCGCATGTTTCACCTCGACTCTGCGCCTATCTCTGGCCAGGCGGCCGCTGCACAACGAAAGAGCTTCAGGCAGTGCCACGGACTCGCTTGGGTGTACGCTTAGGCGACGATCCTTGGGCAAGCTTTAGCAGCGAGCGAAGGGTGTCGTTGACAGCTTTGTCGTTGGGGAAAGCCTTCGCCACCTCGGGAGCAAGTACAACGACATTAGTCGATTGACCTATCCGTCGCGCATACTTCCCTCGAACAATCTCTCCAAAATCGGATCTCTTGTACTCTGGGCGGAGTTCATCCACCCTCGACAATTTAGCCTTCTTCACAAATGTTCCGTTCACCTGTCGTTGCGAGGCGCGCTGATGATCCCGCTCCGTCTGGGAAACGACTAGCAGCCGCCCGATCACCAACTAGACATGCACGTACTCGATGGTTGAACCGGGTTCAGGAATGTCTAGCCCTTCTTCGCGAATGCTCTCCAGGTGCAGCTCGACTGCCTCTCGAATTAGTTTCAGTACTTCTTTTCTTGTTCTTGCGACGGCCACACACCCGGGAAGATCGGGCACATAGGCTCCATAGCTACTCTTGCCGCGTTCAACAATGACCATGAACTGCATGAGCTTCTCCCTCAGGGCTTTAGCCCTGCTTGCTTCAATATGCTATTAAAGGTGCCGGGCGGCATATCGATACTCAGTTTCCCGGCTACTGTCACCGTGCCCGGTTTTCTTGCGTGCCTGAATTGGCGATGGCTGCCTTTGACCCTGACCAGAGTCCAGCCATCCCGCTCCAACATTTTGATCACCTCTTTGACTTTCACCGCGTCAACATAACATTCTAGGAGCCCGTATCCAAGACTAGCCTAACCCGTTTTCGCTCACATCCTCTCCGCCGCCTTGGTGTTCAGGGTTTGCGCTCGACGTGAGTAGTCCCTCTCAACCGCCTATAGAGTCAGACCCCTGGAACAGGATTAGGGTCAGTAGCGGACCGACACCGAATCGCAACGAACGAGGTCGGGAGCGTCGAACGAGTAAGTGGCCACGTTTCCTAGGAAGTCGCGGGGTTGAATCACCTGCCGATGCTGGGTTTCGCCAGAGGGTGTCTGGTAGCGGTGGACGACCTCAATGGAACCTTTGACATTGGCTGCGTCCGCGACTTTGAAATGGATGGTGTTCTTCCCGGCCGTAATGCGCGGGATGGACATGATCCCGTTTTCGAAGGCCGTTTCGAGCTTTAGGCTATTCAGTCCAGCCTCAGACTTTCTTGCCGCGTTCGGCGCGATCGAGAAACGCAGTTGGAAGCGATAGGTTCCATGGATGCTGACGTCTTTTCCGTTGAATCTCTCCTTTCCCAGCAGGATCTGAAAGGCACCGGCTCTTGAGGACAACATTTGCCAAGGCGACCACGCGTCGGGTTGACCGAGACCCGCGGTTTTGGGCTCCATTGTACGCAGCTCAACACGAAACCTGTCCTCATGGGGACCGACCCACTCACCCGTCAACACACCGGACACTAGAACATAGGGCGAGTAGAAGTCGAACGTCGCCGAGCCGCCAACCGTGCGACTGGAGGGGCGGAGGTAGGGGGAGGTTGTGTGATGGGACAAATCCGTCTCGATGGCCGAAACCTTCAGGAACTCTGGATTTTTCCAGTCCGGCTCATAAGTTATTCTGCCCCAGGCTTGGCCAATGGTTTTCCCCCCCGCGACGTCGGCGTTGTAGTGCTGGTCTTTGGGGACGGTTTCGACATAGGCTTTGGCGAGTTGATAGTTGGGATCGAACTTCACCCAGTTGCCGTTCAGCATCCCTTCAGTCACACGGTAAAAACGTCCCGACGGAAGAAACGGTTCCTCTCCTTTCGACTCAAATCCGGCAGGCACATATACCTTTCCCGGAGCGCTGTTCCAGAAGCGCTCGATAGTGGTTCCTTTCGGCAATTGGAAATTCATGTCGTGAAGCGGAGTTCCCATCACGTATTGTCCGTTGCCGAACACGTTTTCCTTCGGGCTGCCCGCCTTCACCCAATCGTCTTCAGTTTGGAAATACTTTGGCTCCACGGCCAACGCCCGGTCCCACTCTTTGCCGAAGTATTCAAAAAACGGCTGGCTGCGGTTCTTGTAGCCTTTGTTCTTGAGAATGTTTTCATCCAGCCCAACCTCAGCCCAGTCGAGAATCCTTGCGTCCGGTGAGTCGCGGTCGATCAAGTAGTAGCCATAGCGTGCGTCGAAGGCGCCATAGCGACCATCGAGCTTTAGGCGGTACATCGTGTGATAGCCGCCATCCTGATGCTGGGTGATGACGCGTTCTGCTGTGCTGCGATCTTTCTTGAATTCGCTCCAGGCAGCTTCTGCGATTCGACTGTGCGTATCGCAGTAGCCCCAGCCATACACGAAGAGGTTCTTGTGAGCATCCAGGCAATACCGCTCTTTCCCGTAGAACCCTTCGTGAGCCTGAAGCATGCCACCAGTGGCCATCTTGGAGAACAACCGCAGCCAGCGGAAAAATACTTTGGCCTGCGCCGTCTCACTCGCACTCTCCACCTTCTCCAGTCGCATGATGTCGCGCATCCAGGTTTGGAGGTTGGTGCACTCTGGCCAATGGTCACTGACAACGAGCGGTCCCGAGACGACGCGAGATTCAGCGTAAAGCGGCGCGATTCCAAACGAGAGATGAGCGAGAATGATTAGCGAGACAACGAAGTGTTTCATTCGGGAGTTTGTCTTGGATCTTGAGTGCATGAATTCAGCAGCGGACAGGGCAGAAACGCCGCCGCTAAGGCACGTGAGTCTTGCCAAACCGGGAATTAGGCCAGGCCCGAGGGGCCGAAATTCGATAGCCCAGGGGCATACCGGCAGGGCATCGCCCTAGAGCGACGCCCTGGGTTTATGTCATCCGTTCCGTCCAAGGCCTGAAAGGCCGAAACCTCCTGTGTCAATCCCAAACGTAACGTTCATCGTATTGCACCTGATATCTTTCCAGGAACTGCCTGAACTCTTCCTGGAAGGATACTCTTCGATGGTGTTGCTCCTGGCGCGCAATGTACTTCTTTACGGTTGCCACTGGGATTGCCCAATCGAGAATGCACCATAGCCGTTCTGCCAGTGGAAACCACGAATGCCTTGTTCCTTCATCCAGCGTGAAGAATCGGTTTTAACTTCTTCGACAATCTTGGAAACCGGATAAGTCTTGGAAAGTGCGAACAGAATGTGCATGTGGTCTTTGACTGAGTTCGTCGCGACCGAAGGCGATTGATGGTTGGCCAGAGTGCCCACGACGTAAGCATTCAGCTGTGGACGAACTTCGTCATGGATCCAAGGCTCCCTGTGTTTGGTGCTGAAAATCAAATGCACGAGAATGTTGGTGAGGGATTGTGACATACAGGGCTTCAAGCTTGCGAACTGACAAGGGGCCGAGATTGCGGCCTTTCAGGCCTCTACCAGAAATTGGGACGTTCCCAGGGCGTCGCTACGGGGCATGGCCCCTTCACTCTGCCCTGGGCTATCGAATTACGGCCCTTCGGGCCTCCTGGCAAAAGAACGTCACCCGGCTTTCACCGCTGGGGACGCTACCTTTGCGGGAACGACAAACAGACGGGGATTCGTCTACACCTTCTCCGGTACGACGAAAGGAAGGCGGTATTCTCTTCGCAACATGCTGCTGGCTTCGGAATCGCCGTGGAAACATTCGTTGGCGGAGTCAAACACGATTTGCCGGCCGGTTCGATAGGCAATGTTGCTTAGATGACACATCGCTGCCGAGAGGTGTCCTTCCAGAATGTCGGCTGTCTGCAGCTCGCGCTTGTTGGCGCGGACGGCTTCAATGAAATTCCAGAAATGTGCCCCATCTTCGGTAAGCTTCACATCCATGGTGTGTTCATCTCCCTTGTCGGAACGCTGCTCGCCAGGCTCATTCTTGCGGCCGTAGTAGGTCTTCCATTCGCTCCCGCCCAGATGCATCCAGCCTTCGGAGCCGTAGAAGAGAAGTCCCATCCGGATGCCATCTTCCGCGTTCGTGTAGAGTCCGCGCACTTCCATTTGGACTCGAGAGCCATCGGCATACTCCATCATCGACATCTGCGTGTTCGGTGTCTCCTGGTCGCAGTCGAAAACGTCGTAACCCCCCATGCTCTGGATGCGTTTGGGATGCTCATATTTCTGCAGTGCCCAGCGTGCAACATCGGTGTAGTGCGGGCCGTTGTTGCCAGTCTCGCCATTTCCGGTGTCCCAGAACCAATGCCAGTTGTAGTGAAAGCGATTCTCGTTATACGGCCGCCACTGCGCAGGCCCGACCCATAGGTCGTAGTGCACGCCGGGCGGAACGGCGCTGTTCGGCTTTCGACCCAGTGACTCGCGCGGACGAAAGACGACGCATTTCACCATGTAGATCTTTCCCAACTTGCCCGCGTGCAGAAACTCCATGGCCGATTGCACCAGCGGAGACGTACGGTTCTGAGTGCCGGTCTGGACGATCCGGTCATACTTCCGTGAAGCTTCAACCATCTTGCGCCCTTCGAAGATGTTGTAAGACACCGGCTTCTCAACGTAAACATGCTTCCCCGCCTGGCAGGCCCAAATGGTGGCAAGTGCGTGCCAATGATTGGGAGCGGCAATGGAGATTGCGTCAATCTCCTTGTTGTCTAAAACCTTTCGGATGTCAGTCTCGAGCTTGGGCTTCTTGCCGGAAATCCTTTCCACGTCGGCTACCACTTTCGGAAGCTCCCGCTCATCAATGTCGCAAATGGCCGCGACGTTCACGTTGGGCAGTTTGGCCAGAGTCCGCGCGTGGGCGGTGCCTCGAGAGCGGATTCCCATCACCGCCACCTGGATGGTTTCATTGGGGCTGTTTGCGAAGCCTGTCTTCAACAAGGGGGACATCAGAGCCGCCCCGCTCAAGCCCGTGCTGCGAACAAAATCACGCCGAGTTAGGGATGCCATGGTGTTTCGACCTCCTGAAATGTGGTTCTAGCTTGGGCAGAGACGGTTGTAGAGAGACCCTAGACCGGTTGCTTGTCATGTAGAAGTAACAGATTTTGGGCTCCAGCACCAGAGACTTTCGAGGTTGGACACAACTGTGGGGCGACGGTCGACAAGTCCCCCTCAACAAAAAGGGGAGCGGCTTCGTAGAATGCTCGGTGGTTGTCGTAGCTTGCGGATTACGAATCTCCAAAGACACCCCCCAGGGCCTGCGGCCCTTGCCCCCTTTGTTAAGGGGGACTGCGCTTGAATAGGGAACGGACATTCAGCTAGAGTGACTTGCGATTCGATAGAATTTAACTGATCTTCTTACCCAAAGTGCTCATGCCCTTCACACGATCGCTCTTTTCCACATGTTTCGTGTTTCTGCTTGGCTGCATTCTCCCCGCCTTCGCCAGTCAGGCGTTTTACGACCGCACTCATCCCTCAAAGGTTTTCGGCGAAGCGCGGAACTATCGGATCCTATTGCCTCCAGAATACGAGACCAGCGGCAAGTCGTATCCGGTGATCTACTACTTCCATGGCCACAGCGACCGCTACACCGTGGAGCAGTACGACAACGGAACGGACACGATTCCAAAGATGGCGGCGTTTGTTTCCAAAAATGACGTTATCGTGGTCTGCGTAGACGGCTATGTGGCGCGGGATTACACGGGCTTTTACGGCGGCTCGCCTTATGATTTGGGGCCCGAAGGCGGAGACTTCGATTTCGGCGCCTATTTTTTGGAACTGGTGGCGCACATCGATGGTACCTACCGCACGCTTAGCGATCGCAGACATCGGGCCACTGCGGGGCTGAGTATGGGCGGCTTCATGAGTCTGTATTTGAGTGCGCGTTATTCGCAGGTTATTGGCAGCGCCTCGGCGTTCAATCCGGGTCCGGAGTTCCACACGGGAGAAAAGGGCCGCCGGGTGCTGTGGAGACCGAAGGATCATGTTTCAAGTCATGCCCACAGCATGGTGCGGCTGGTGCGCGCCAGCGGTGACTACATCAGCCAGTACCATGAAGAGACTCGCGAGGCCTATGCGAGGGCGCAGGCTGTGGATTTCGAGTATCGGCAGGATGAGTACCACCGCCACTGGGCAACGTCAATCGGCGAGACCTTTGCGTTTCACGTGCGAGCGTTTGAGAATCCAAAGCTGAACAACGTGCCGGATTCGTGGAGCACGGCCAATGCCTACCAAGATTTTGAGTCTTGGGGCTGCCGTGTTAGAACCACGGGTCCAGAGCCGGGCTTCACCTATCTTGAGGCAGTCTCGCAGGGCGGCTTCCGGGTCACGACCCGTCGTTGGGCGCCTGACGGGCCGCCGGTCGGCGGACGCAAGATCACGATTCAAACAGCCCCTAGGTACAGTGCCCGCGAGACCTATACGATTCTCGATCTCCAACTATCGACAAGGAAGACAACTAGGTCACAGGTGACAGCAGACGCTGACGGGAGGCTTGAATTCACCGTCGACAGTTCCGGCCATCAGCTAAGCTTCATTGGGCCGGGCACAGGCGGGGAACCCCCGGTACTGCTGCCATTGACTACGAGAGACAAACTCCGGCTGCCGCCGCAGACATCGGTTCCGTTGCCCCTCCGGATTTACAACCCCAGGGCTGATGCGATGGCCGAGGTGAAAATCGAGGCCAGCAGCGAGTACCCTACTGTGGAATTTTTGAGCCGCACAGCTACGATCGCCAAGATCGACGCAGGCTCAGTCGTCGATCTGTCACAACAATTCACCATGCGGCTGACGTCTGGGAACGGGTACTTTGAGCCCCTGCGTCTTCACATCAAATTGACTTTTGACGGCTGGCACGAAGTGCAGTACGACTTGGATCTGCTCGTCATTCCCGAAGTTCTTTCGAAACCAGCCGCTGTCGAGGTGCTCGATGGTCGCACCGTAACGCTGAAGGTGTTCCACCAACAAGGAAATCAAGGAGGAGGAAAGTCCATCGAGCGAACGGTGACGGAAGGCAAGGGCAATGGAAACGGGATCCTCGAACCGGGTGAAGAGGCGACTCTCTGGGTGAAGATGATTCAGGGAATGGATCCCTTCGATAAGAACAACTGGTACCGCTGCAAGGTGTACTCAACTTCGCCCTGGATTGAAGAAGCTTCCGATCTCCAGGATGGAAAGCAACGTGAATGGACCGGGGCTCGAGAGAGAACCACCCTGCTGCGGCTTTCACCCAAGACACCTAGCGGTGAGAAGCTGTCGTTGTTGTTGGACAACGAATCGTGGAGCTTTCGCTACACCCCTGACATTCGCTATGGGGCAGAGCCCTTGTACCAGGCATTTCAACTGCACTCCCGCCACCTTCACAGCTATGAACTAAAGGTGCCGTGACCAACGTGGGAGCCGGCCTCCGGACGGCGACTTCTTTATAGAGGCTAGGGCAATCGCCGTCCGGAGGCCGGCTCCCACGTTCAATACTTGTTGATTCCATTGTGAGGACTCATGAAAATGCCCTTGGTCGTCATCCTATCGGTTGGAGTCGCCGTCTGTACTATTTCTGCACAGGACCGCCCTGGGCTGTTTTTTCGCGAGGACTGGAAGGAGATCCCTGCAGCCACGCCAGTGACGCAAGAGCATGTGAGCCATCCGGATCTACTCGTCACCCGGCATGGCCCTGGAGAAGCCGGGATCAAGAAGAGCCACCACGATCGACCGGCAGACGATCCCTACTACATTTGGTCAGGCGAAGCGGAAGGGAACTGGGCTCTCAGCCTTCGCAACCCAAAGAGCCAAGTTGATCTGACAGGGTTGGCCAAAATCCGCTGGCGCAGCAAGCAGGCGGGCTTCCGGATGCTACGCATCATTCTCAAAAACGCCGGCGGCCAGTGGCTGGTGAGTGACCAATACGATCCCGCGTCGAACGATTGGCGTATTCGCGAGTTCAACATGGGCGATATTCGATGGCGTCGCTTCGACATCAAGAAGATTGTCGAGGGTGAGTGGGTGAACGCTCCCGACCTAAGCCGGATCGAAGAAGTCGGATTTACGGATTTAATGCCGGGTGGGCAAAGCGTGGCATGCTCGAGACTGGATTGGATCGAAGTGTATGGAAAGCCGGTGAAGAGACAATGAACCTGTCATTCCTGCGAAAGCGGGAATCCAGGGCCTCCCTCCTGTGTCGGGCTGCGCGGACCGATTATTTGCGTTTCAGGAATCCGCTGGAATCCAACCATTCATGGAAACGAGTGGTCCAGCTGGCAACCGCACCTTTCGTTGTCTCGCGCATCCCAAAGCCGTGTCCGACGCCTGCGTAGACGTGCAACTCTGCTGATGCGCCAGCACGTTTGAGGGCGAGGTAAAGCTCGGGCAGCCCTTGCGAAATATTCTGCCGATCATTCTCTCCGCACACCAGGAAGGCTGGTGCCGTGTCTTTGGAAAGCGGCATGTCGCGGGGAATCGCGGGATAGATCAGCGCCTGGAACGCGGGTTTGGAACTCTGCCGCTCGATCGGATCCGTTGTGCTTTCCGAGGTTGCTGTGTAACGCACGCTGGCAAGGGCCGCGAGCTCGCCTCCTGCCGAAAACCCCATCACTCCAATGCGCTCGGGAGCGATGCCCCACTCTGTCGCGCGGCTTCGTGCTACCCGGAGGGCACGCTGGGTATCTGCCAGCGCATGTCCTTCAATGGAATAGATGGAATCCTTCTCGCGCGCCAGCCGGTACTTGAGGACAAAGGCTGCCACACCATGCCCGCTGAGCCACTTTGCGATGTTGTGACCTTCATGATCGGTCCAGAGTTCACGGTGGCCGCCGCCGGGCGCAATAACGCCGGCCGCGCCCGTTGCAGTGTCTTTCGAGGGCAAATATACAGTCAGCGATGGGCGATGGACGCTCGAGACGACGCGTTCGCCGGTTGGACTCAGCCTCATCGCCTCCTCCGCTGGCTTGCCCTCGGAGCCTGGAGCCCCATTGGGCCACAGCAAGACGACGGGCGGCTCGGTGGCCACGGTGATGGAGCCGGTGCCCAACCAAAGCAAGAACACCAAAAGGGCATGAGGCATTGTTCTCAAAGTCGAAATGAGTGATTTCACAGATACCTTCCTCGTTGTGCCCAACCGTTTTCTGTGACAGCTGGAATTTGTCATTCAATAGAACTCGTCAGCAATAAGATGTCGCGGCCTGCTGGTCAACCTGCGCGAAATGCGGGACCATTCAGAGCAACCGCGATCCATAGCTTCAAGTTCGGAGCTGTTTGCCGTAGTGGAGGCACAACATTACGCAGTTGTTTTTCGTAGGTCAATATGACTTCAGCAAGCCGCAACGGCCACAAATTGATCCGAAGCTAACTTATAGTTGTAGAATGAAGACTCCTGAAGCAGACTTCAAAGGTCGGTCTGTTATTCCCGCGAAAGCGGAATCTGAAGACTGACGTTTTTCTGGCTCCCCTCCTGAGATCAGGAGAGGAAGTGCCGCCCAGCGGCACGGGAATGGTGTGAATCATTCGAGCATTTCGTGTCGATGTTTGTTAAAACGAAGCGGTCGAATGGAGGGTTTCGCAAGCCTGGTCGCCCACCCCGGCGCTGCGGTGAAGGCTTCTCAAGACTTCACCCCCTCCCGAGAGGGGATTCACGATAGACATCAAACTCATATCAAGATTCACGTTCCTTGATCTGACATGAAACGTCTTTCCCCAATTTATCTGGCGCTCTCTGGCCTTGCTACTTTCCTTCTTGCTGGTTTCACATCCTTCCAAGACTCGCCGCTCGGGTTGTTCGAGAAACATGGCGATGTTGGATTGGTGGGAAAGCCCGGCGCCGTGGACTATGATCGGGCTCAGAAAAGTTACCTCATCACCGGCGGCGGAGAGAACATGTGGTCGACCACCGACGCCTTCCATTTCGTCTGGAAGCAAGTGTCGGGCGATGTTTCGCTGGCCGCCGACATTCACTGGCCGGAAGCCGGTGGCAATGCTCACCGGAAAGCCGTTCTCATCCTTCGCCAGAGTCTCGACCCCGATTCGGCCTATGCAGATGCCGCGTTGCACGGGGACGGCCTCACATCGCTGCAATACCGCGAAGTCCGTGGGGGTCCCACCCGCGAGATTCAGTCGAACTTAACCGCACCGCAAAGAATCCGAATCGAAAGAGAGGGGGACACTGTCTCCATGGCGGTTGCCCGCTCAGGTGAGGCGCTACAGCCGGCCGGAGGTTCGTTCAAGTTCAAACTCAGCGATCCCTTCTTTATCGGATTGGCCGTTTGCGCGCACGACAACAAAGTAGTCGAAAGGGCCTTCTTCTCGAACGTCGAGATCACCAGTGGAAAGCTGAAGACGACCGGGCAGCCGGTTTTGGAAAGCACTCTGGAAACGATTGCAATTGGCTCGAAAGACCGGCGCGTGGTTCATCACGCGCGAACTCACTTTGAAGCTCCCAACTGGTCGCCCGACGGCAAGTCGCTTCTATTCAACCAAAGTGGACGGATGTATCAGATGCCCGTCCGTGGTGGCGAGCCGCAGTTGATCGACACAGGGTTCGCGACACGCTGCAACAACGATCACGGCCTTTCGCCCGACGGCACTCAGCTCGTGATCAGCGATCAGTCGCAGGAGCAGCACAAGTCGCTCATCTATATCCTGCCCATCACCGGCGGAGCGCCGCGACGCATTACGCAGTTGGCGCCTTCCTACTGGCACGGTTGGTCTCCAGACGGCAAGACACTGGCATATTGCGGTGAACGGAACGGCGAGTACGACGTCTACACGATTCCGACACAGGGAGGTGAAGAACGGAGGCTGACGACGTCGACCGGGTTGGATGACGGCCCCGACTATTCACCCGACGGCCAAACCATTTACTTCAACTCCGTTCGGACCGGGACGATGCAAATTTGGCGCATGAAGGCGGATGGCAGCGATCAGCAGCAGGTCACCTCCGACGAGTACAACAATTGGTTTCCACACCCTTCCCCCGATGGGAAATGGATCGGTTTCCTCTCCTACGAAAAAAACGTGACCGGTCACCCAGCGAATAAGGACGTCATGCTCCGTATGATGCCAGCCGCCGGAGGGGACATTCAAGTTCTGACGAAACTGTTTGGCGGGCAGGGGACCATGAATGTTCCGTCGTGGTCACCCGACAGCCGGAACATTGCGTTTGTGAGTTACAGGCTGGTGTCGGCCCAAACTGGAGCTGAGTAGGTTGGATCGGAATCATCTGGGTACCCACGATTGACGCGGTGTTTGCGCCAATCGTGGATTATGTGACTTGTCTCTGAATTGTCTGACCGCTTACGGGCCAATCGTGGCTATCGAGAACGTTGGTTTTGCGAAAGGAGTAGTCTGATGATGCAACGCACTTTCGTCGTATCGGTGTTAGCACTGTTCGCCGCTTTAGCGACAACACTTGCAGCGGATGTCAGCGGCAAGTGGACTTCAGAGTTTGACAGCCCAATCGGGCGGCAAAGCTACATCTACGAATTTAAGGTCAATGGCACGACACTCACTGGAACGGCGACCCAAAGTGAACGAGGCACCACGGAAATCAAAGAAGGGAAAATCAGTGGCGACGACATCTCGTTCGTTGAATTGGTGACGGTGGAAGGCAATCAGCTTCGCATTGAACACAAAGGCAAAGTCGCTGGCGACGAGATTCGTTTGAGACGGAAAGTCGGTGACTTTGCGGAATACGATATCATCGCCAAGCGGAGCAAGTAGGATGACCCAACTCCTGGAGGATGACGCATGTCGAGTGTTTGTGCCCATTTGATTGCAGGCAAAGCAGTGCCATCGGACCCTACAGGTGCCACTCCTGTCTATAACCCGTCGCGCGGCGAAGTGATCGCAGAGGCACCAGCCGGCGGAACGGCTGAAGTGGGGCAGGCGGTCGAGGCGGCCAAAAAAGCACTGCCCGCTTGGGCGGAAACACCAGTTATGGAACGGGCTCGCATCCTGTTCCGCTACAAGGGGCTGCTCGAGGAACAGTTTGAGAGCCTGGCTCGTCATGTCACACGCGAGCATGGAAAGACACTCGACGAAGCGCGGGGTGACGTGCGACGCGGGATCGAAGTCGTCGAGCTGGCCTGCAGCATCCCGTCGCTGATCATGGGGCAGGCCCTGGGTAACGTGGCTCGCGGCGTCGACGGCCAGGTGTTACTCGAGCCGGTGGGTGTTTGTGCAGGAATAACTCCGTTTAATTTCCCGGCCATGGTTCCCATGTGGATGTACCCGTTGGCAAT
>Ga0180085_1000533_pt1 | contig 13547 bp, 11 predicted proteins | sample EasRiv730_16_10D_FD_123013 | JGI IMG/M metagenome (GOLD analysis project Ga0180085, IMG submission 123013) | Soil microbial communities from meander-bound floodplain in the East River, Colorado, USA - East River metaG ERMLT730_16_10D | ecosystem: Environmental > Terrestrial > Soil > Floodplain ... | reverse complement strand
GTCGACCTCGACCTCGCGCTGGTTGACCAGGCTCTTCTTGTCCCGGTGCAGGAACTCGATCGGGTCCTCGATCGTCATGATGTGCTCGGTGCGCGTGTTGTTGATGTGGTCGATGACCGCGGCCAGCGAGGTCGACTTGCCCGATCCCGTCGTCCCGGTGACCAGGATCAGGCCGCGACGCTCCTGCGTGATCTGCTCCAGCACGAGCGGCAGATTGAGCTCGCGGATCGTCGAGATGCGCACGGGGATCACGCGCAGGACGAGGCCGACCGTGCCGCGCTGCTGGAACACGTTGCAGCGGAAGCGCCCCAGCCCCGGCACCGAGTAGGCCATGTCGATCTCGAAGCTGTCCTTGAACTTCTGCTTCTGCCTCGCGCTCATGATGCTGAAGGCCATCGCGATCGTGTCTTCCTGCATCAACCGCTTCTGCTCGACCATCGGTCGCAAGCGGCCGTTGACCCGGATCACGGGGTAGCTGCCGACCTTGAGGTGCAGGTCGGACGCACCCTGCGACGTCGCCACCTTGAGCAGATCGTTGATGTGCATGCGTGTCTCCCTCGCCCGGAGCGACCCAGAGCGGGAATCTAGGCCGCGCCCCCGGCAAGTCAAATCCAGCACCTTCCGCGCCCCGCTCAGCCCGGGCCGTGGCCGCCGTGTGCCGTGTTGTCACACCAGGGGTTTCTGATCTTGACTAGCCCGGCGTCGCGGCGTATGACAGGTCACGAGCCCATCCCGGAGGAGGCCCCGTGATCGGAGCACTTCTCGCGGTTGCGGCGCTGTCGGTTGCCGCCGAGACCGAAGCCGTCTCGACGTCGAGACTCTCCCTCGACGAGCGCATCGCCGCGCAAGAAGCGATCGAGCGCGTGTACCACGCGCACCAGCTCGGCGAGACGCGACCGTTCGAGGTCGCGGTTCCGCGAGCGCTCCTCGAGAAGAAGGTGCTGGGCTACCTCACCGCGGCGGCGCGGTGGCCGATCGCGGCGCAGGAGCTGCGCTCGGAGGTCGAACGCCTGCGGCGGCGGACGCGACTCCCCGACCGCCTGGAGGAGCTCTTCGACGTTCTCGGCCACGATCCGCTGCGCATCGAGGAGTGCCTGGCTCGACCGATCCTCCTCGCCCGCATCGAGGCGACGGGCTCGCTCGAACCCGCGGAGGAGGACCAGCCGGCTCCGCGAGTCGCGGCGCTCGAGGCCTGTGTACCCGACGTGTGGTCGCCGACATCCGCTACCGCGGCGCCCAGCCCGAGATTCCATCACACCGCCGTGTGGACCGGGAGCGTGATGCTCGTCTGGGGCGGGAAGTTCGAGGACTTCGCCATCCCCTTGGGCGACGGCTATCGGTACGATCCCACACTCGATAGCTGGGAGCGCCTGTCCTCCGTGGGAGCGCCGGAGGGCCGCGACTCCCACACCGCCATGTGGACCGGCTCGCAGATGATCGTGTGGGGCGGCTTCGGCGCCTCGGGGGCGCTTGCATCGGGTGGGCGCTACGACCCCATCGCCGACGCCTGGTCGCCCACGTCCACGCAGAACGCACCGGTGCCGCGCGGACGCGGGGCGGCTGTCTGGACCGGGAGCGAGATGATCGTGTGGGGCGGGTTCAACGGATCGATCGCGCTCTGCGTCGAGCGCAGCCGTAACGACGGGGGGCGATACGACCCGGCAACGGACACGTGGACCCCGACGGCCCTTCCGCCCGCTCCGTCCGACTCCGGCCGCGAGTTCCACACGGCGGTGTGGACCGGCTCGGAGATGATCATCTTCGGCGGGTACTTCCCGATCGACTTCGGTCACGGTTTCTGCGGGAACACCGCCGTGTCGGATGGCCTGGCGTACGATCCGGTCTCCGACGCGTGGCGATCGATCAACTCGTTCGGGCAGGCGCTTTCGGGGGCCGGGCGCGTCGCGGTCTGGACCGGGAGCGAGATGATCGTGTGGGGAGATGGTCGGGGCGGCGGGCGTTACGACCCGGCGAGCGACAGCTGGCGCTCGATGTCTCCCGTCGGTGCTCCGCCAACGGGGCAAGGCGCCGCCGCCGCCTGGACCGACTCCGACATGGTCGTCTGGGGCAGCCCGAACGCGGGCGCACGCTACGATCCGCTCGCCGATTCCTGGTCGCCGACGACGGCCACGGGCGCACCGTCAGCTCGGCAGGACCCTACCGGTGTTTGGGACGGAGCGGGTTTCGTGGTCTGGGGCGGAAACAACCTCGGTCGAGGGCTGGGCGACGGCGCGCGCTACTCCCCGGGAAACCCCGACAACGACGGCGACGGGATCTGTCTCGACGCGGACAACTGCCCGGGCGCGGCGAACGCCTCGCAGGCGAACCAGGATGCCGATGGGCCCGGCGACACCTGCGACAACTGCCCGACGATCCCCAATCCGGACCAGCAGGAGACCGATCGCGACGGCGCGGGGGACGCCTGCGACACGTGCCCGTTCGATTTCGACAACGATGCGGACGCGGACGGCGTCTGCGGAGACATCGACAACTGCTCGTCGTACAACGCGGCCCAGCGTGACGCGGACGGAGATGGGCGCGGCGACGTGTGCGACAACTGCCCGACGGTGTTCCAGATCGGCTTTACCGACGGTGATGCCGATGGGCTGGGCAACGAATGTGACTGCCAGCCGTCAGACGGCGGCGACCGATCGCCTGCGGCCGTGGACACCGTGCAGGTCCTGCGGATCGGCTCGACGGCGAGGCTCTCCTGGGCTCCGGTGTCGGGCGCGGACGCCTACTCCGTGAGTCGTGGAGTCGTTGGACTTCTGGGACCGGGCGAGTACGGGAGCTGCCTCGTGAACGACGCGGGCGGAACGACGTTCGACGATCCCGCGATCCCTGCCGCGGGCCAAGGGTACTTCTACCTCGTCCAGGCGCAGAACTTCGAGTGCGGCCTCGGGTCTCTGGGCACCGATTCCGAGGAAGTTCCCCGGGCGAATACCGACCCCGCGGCCTGCGTAGGCACGACCTTCACTGACCTGTACGCGAGCGGCGAAGCGGCGGTGTTCGGCACGGTGAGCGGGAGCTACACGAACACCTTGGTCGCGGACGACGTGAGGCAGGCGATCACCGAAGTGCTGAGCACATCGGGACCCCCGGAGAGTCGATACTCTCGACTCGAGCACCGGTGGACGTTCGTCATCCCAGCCGGCTCACGGGCCGAGTTGCACGTCGAGGCCTTCGAGAACCTCAGCGCCGCGTTTCCGGAGACGTTTCGGTTCGAGTCCTCGCCGAACGGCAACCAGTTCACTCCCGTGAGCCTGCCCCCGCTTCCCAGCACGACGGACGGCGTGGCGGACCTCGTGGGCAGCTTGCCGCCGCTCAGCGGAAACGTCACGATCCGTGTCGTCGACGTCGATCACACCCCCGGGGAGCAGTTCCTCTCCACGGTTTCGGTCGACGTGATCTGGATCCGCGTCGTGCCTTGACGTCTCGAGATCAGGGATCGCCCCAGCGGTCGAGCACGATCGTCACGGCGGCGATCGCCGCCGTGTCGCAGCGCAGCGTGCGCGGGCCGAGCGAGACGAGGACGAAGCCGCGCGCCAAGGCCTGCGCGCGCTCGTCCGCCGTGAACCCGCCTTCCGGACCGATGGCGAGCGTCACCGGGCGCGGCCGCTCCGTCGTCAGGAGCCGCGCGAGCGGCGGATGGCCTGGCGCCGGGTCGGGCATGCATGCCAGCGCGTCGGCGGCGACCTGCGGGAGCTCCTCGACGACCTCGAGCGCGGGCACGCGGCGCCGGCCGCTCTGCTTGCACGCCTCGACGGCGATGCGCTGCCAGCGCAGGAGCCGCGCGGGCGAGGGTCGGCCGCCCTCCGCGCGCTCGACGCGCAACAGGCCGATCGAGGCCACGCCGAGCTCGGTCGCCTTCTGCACGATCCAGTCGGTGCGCTCGGGACGGCACCAGCCCTGGAGCAGCTCGACGCGCAGCGACGGATCGAGCGCACCCTCGTCGTACGGCGCAACGAGCCGGACCACGACCTCGCGCGCCGACGCGCGCTCGACGACGGCCGACCACTCGACGCCCGCGCCGTCGAAGACCCGCAGCGGCTCGCCCGGTGCGAGGCGCAGCACGCGGCGCACGTGGTGCGACTCCTCGGGCGAGAGCGTGAGCGTGGCTCCTGCCTCGCCGCTCAGTCCCGGGTGATACGCGCGCCAGACCCGACTCATACCGGGCGGGTGGCAATCAGCGCGACCCAGCCCGCGTCCCTCCGCACCTTGCGTGGCGCGAGCCCGGCTTCGCTCAGGGCGGACTCGATCGCCGGCACGTCGGTGTCGAGGAACCCCGCGCCGATGAACGTTCCGCCGGGGGCGATCCCTGCGTGGATCGGCCGGGCCAGGCGCACGAGCGTGCGCTCGTCGAGATTGGCCACGACGCCGTCCCACGGGCGTTCGGCGGCTCGCGCGGTCACGCTCGCCAAGCGCACGGCGATCCGGTCGCTCAGCCCGTTGAGCGCCACCACCTCGCGCGCCACCCGCACCGCCTCGCGGTCGTGATCGACGGCGTCGACGACCGCTCCGCGATGGCACGCCACGAGCGCCAGGATGCCGGTCCCGCAGCCCAGGTCGAGCCAGCGCTCCCCCGGCCGCACGAAGTCCTCGAGCGCAGCGACGCACAGGCGCGTCGACGCATGCTCGCCGGTGCCGAACGCCCGGCCGGGCTCGAGGCGCAGCCGCACGCGGCCCGCAGGCGGCTCGCCGTCCGCGGCGCCGGTCGGGTCGATCCAGAAGCCCCTGCCGCAGGCGAAGGGCACGAGTCCGCGCTGGTACCGCTCGACCCAGGGCTCCTCGATGACGCGCTCGACGTCGATCCGCGAGCGGCCGGGCTCGATCCCGGCCGCCGCGAGCGCGCGACAGGTCGCCTCGCGGTCCGGGGCCGCCGGGACGTAGATGCGTACCGTCGTCCGGCCGTCGGCCCCGGGCGCGACCTCGGCGCCGAGGCACTCGCTCGCGAACAGACCGACCACGGTGTCCTCGTCGGCCGCATCGACCTCGAGGATCAGCGCGTGGACGTCCATGCTCAGCCGAAGATGTTCCGGACCCGGTCGAACAGGCCGCCCTCGCCCGCCTCGGTCCGCTCGGTCTCGGCCAACCGCTCGAACAGCTCGCGCTGCGCCCGGCTCAGGCGCTCGGGCGTGCGCACCTGCACGGTGACGTACTGGTCGCCGCGACCGCGGCCGTCGAGCGCCGGGACGCCGCGGCCGCGAAGGCGGAAGCGGGCGCCCGACTGCGTGCCCGCCGGAACCTCGAGCTGGTCCTCGCCCTCGAGCGTGGGCACGCGGATCGACCCGCCGAGGGCCGCCTGGGCGAAGCTGATCGGCACCACGCAGTGGATGTCGCGGTCCTGACGCTCGAAGACATCGTGCGGGCGAACGTGCAGCACGACGAACAGATCGCCCGCCGCGCCCCGGCCGATGCCGCCCTCCCCCGCGCCGGCGACGCGGATCTGCGTTCCGTCGTCGACACCGGCCGGGACACGCAGGCCGATCGAGCGCGTCTCGCGCGAGAAGCCCTGTCCCTGGCACGCGCCGCACGGGCGCACCACCCGCTCCCCCGCGCCGCGGCAGGTCGGGCAGGTGCGCGCGATCGTGAAGAATCCCTGCTGGAACGCGACCTGGCCGCGGCCGCCGCAGGCCGAGCAGCGCTCGATATCCGACGCCGCGGCCCGCCGTCCCTGGCACTTCGGACAGGCCTCCTGACGCTCGACCTCGATCCGGGTCTCGAGGCCGCGCACCGCGTCGAGGAAGTCGATCGCCAGGTCGTAGCGCAGGTCGCGCCCGCGAGAAGCGCCTCCGCGGCGGCGACGGCCGGCCCCGCCGAACATCCCACCCAGGCCGAACAGGTCGCCCAGCACGTCCGCGAAATCCGCGAACGCGTCGCCCTCGAAGCCCTGGAACGGCGCTCCGCCGAGCCCGGGCTTGCCGAAGCGGTCGTAGAGCTCGCGCTTCTGCGGATCAGACAGGACGGCGTAGGCCTCGGACGCCTCCTTGAACCGTTCCTCGGCCGCGTGGTCGCCGGGGTTCTTGTCCGGATGGTGCTTCAGCGCCGCGGCGCGGTAGGCCTTCTTGATCTGCGCCAGGTCGGCGTCCCTGCGCACGCCGAGGGTCTCGTAATAGTCGCGATCCGACACGGTCTCACGTCTCTCCGCCCTCGACCTCGGTCTTGCCCGAGGCCGAGAATGCACCGGGGTCGTAGAGGATCACCTCGGACAGGATTCTACCGATCTCGGCGATCTTCTCCAGGGCCTCGGTACATTCGGTGGCGCTGCCGCTGTCGAGCGCGCGCTTGGCCGCGTCGAGGATCCGACGGACCTGCTGCTGCTGCTCGGCCGGCAGCATCGAGCCGAACTCGCTGAACGTCTTCTGGTTGCTCTCGACCAATCCCTCGAGCCGCGCGCGGGCGCGAATGAACTCGATCCGGCGTCGGTCCTCGTCGGCGTGCTTCTGCGCATCGCTGATCAGGCCGCGGATCTCGTCCTCGTTGAGCCCGCTCGACGGCGTGACCAGGATCTTCTGCTCGCGCTGCGTGGCCAGGTCGCGGGCCGAGACGTTGACGATCCCGTTCGAGTCGATGTCGAACGCGACCTCGACCTGCGTCGCGCCGCGCGGGGCCGGGGGGATGCCGACCAGCTCGAACTGCCCCAGCGACTTGTTGTGCGCCGCGATCTCGCGCTCGCCCTGCAGCACGTGGATCTGCACCTTCGTCTGGTTGTCGGCGACCGTGGTGAAGATCTTGGACTTGCGGGTCGGGATCGTCGCGTTGCGCTCGATGATCTTGGTGAACATCCCGCCGCGGGTCTCGATGCCGAGCGACAGCGGCGTGACGTCGAGCAGCACCAGATCCTTGACGTCGCCCTTGATTACGCCGGCCTGCACCGCGGCGCCGATCCCGACCACCTCGTCCGGGTTGATCTCGCGCGACGGCTCGCGAGCGAACAGCTCGCGCACCAGGTCGATGACCATCGGCATGCGGGTCTGGCCGCCGACGAGCAGCACCTCGTTGAGGTCCTTGGCGGCCAGGCCGGCCAGCCGCAGCGCCTCCTCGCACGGTCCACGCGTGCGCTCGACCAGGTCCTCGACCAGCGTCTCGAGCTGCTCGCGGGGCAGGCTGGTCTGGAGGTGCCGCGCGCCGCCCTCGTCGGCGCTGATGAACGGCAGATTGATCTCGGCCGTGGCGTCGCGCGACAGCTGGCACTTGGCCTTCTCGGCGGCTTCCTTGAGCCGTTGCAGCGCCATCCGGTCCCCGCGCAGGTCGATGCCGGTCTCGTCGCGGAAGCGCGTGACCAGCCAGTCGACCACCCGCTGGTCGAAATCCTCGCCGCCCAGGAACGTGTCGCCCGAGGTCGACTTGACCTCGAACACGCCGTCCCCCAGCTGCAGCACGGAGATATCGAAGGTGCCGCCCCCGAGATCGTAGACCGCGATGCGTCGGGGCGCGGTGCCCTCGTCCATGCCGTAGGCCAGAGCCGCCGCGGTCGGCTCGTTGACGATCCGCAGCACGTTCAGGCCGGCGATGCGCCCGGCGTCCTTGGTGGCCTGACGCTGCGCGTCGTCGAAATAGGCCGGCACGGTGATGACGGCCTCCGAGACCTGCGTGCCCAGGTGCTCCTCGGCCTGCTCGCGCAGGTGCCCGAGCAGGAACGCGGACAGCTCGGGCGGCGAGTACTCCTGCTCGTGCACGCGGATCCAGGCGTCGCGGTTCTTCGCCGCCACGATCTCGTAGGGCACGATCTGCATCGCCTTGGCCACCTCGGCCGAGTCGAACTTGCGACCGATCAGCCGCTTCACCGCGTACACGGTGTTGTGCGGGTTGGTCAGCGCTTGGCGCTTGGCGATCTGCCCCACCAGCCGCTCGCCGCGAGCGGTGAAGGCCACGACCGACGGCATCGTGCGCGCGCCTTCCCGCGTGGCGATGACGCGCGGCTTCCCGCCCTCGACGACCGCCATGCAGCAGTTCGTCGTCCCCAGATCGATGCCGATCGCCTTGCTCATCGGCCCTTCGGTCTCGGGCGATCCACGGTCACGCGCACCAGCGCGGGCCGCAGCAAGCGCTCGTGCAAGCGATAGCCGCGCTGCAGCTCCTCGACGACCACGTTCGGCGGAAGCGCCTCTTCCACGGTCGTGGCCACCGCTTCGTGGAACGCGGGGTCGAACGGCTCGCCGACCGAGTCGACCGCGGCGAGCCCGTCCTTGCGCAGCTCGTCGAGGAGCTGACGGAAGATCAGGGCCACCCCGTCGTAGAACCGGTCGGCGCTCCCGGCCGATGCGCCGCTCAGCGCGCGCTCGAAGTTGTCGAGGACCGGCAGCAGCCGGCCGATCAGGCTCGACCCCGCTTGCCGTTCGTGTGTCTCGCGCTCGCGCTCGACACGGCGGCGGTAGTTCTCGAAGTCCGCCGACAGGCGCAGCAGCTGCTCGCGCAGGTCGGCCGCCGGGGCCTCGCCCGCTCGCGCCGGAAGCGGGTCGATCTCGACGACGACCTCCGGCGCGACGCCGGCCCGCCTGGCGGCGGCCTTGGACTCCCGCTCCTCGTCGAGACCGACGACCTCGAGGATCTCGATCTCGTCGTCCGCAGCGAGCGATTCCGGATCTCTCTCGTACTTCACGCGGGGCGTCCTCGGGCGCGACTCGGATTTTCGCACGGCGGCGGCCGAATCGGCCCCCGGCACACCGCCGCGTGTTCAGAATCTGGGGCGGCCGGGAGGCCGGGTCAATTCCCCGCAGCGGCCAGGCGCTGGGACAGCGCCTCGGCCAGATAGGTGACGAGTCCCAAGGACCGCGGATAGGCCATCCGGACCGGTCCCACGAGCCCGACCATGCCCACGGCCCCCGTTTCGGTCCCATAGGTGGCGACCACGAGCGCCCCCCGAGCCAGAGCGGTCACCGGGTTCTCGTGGCCGATCACCACGCGTGGCCCCCCCTGCGCGAGGATCCGGGTCAGCAGATCGGCCAGGCGCCGCTTGTCCTCGAGCGCCCGCAGCATCTCGCGCAGCAGGTCGAGATCCGGAAAGTCCGGCAGCCCGAGCAGGTTCGAAGCCCCCTCGACGAAGAGCTGGACCTCGGCGTCGTCGACCTCGCTCAGCGCCTTCCGCCCCAGCTCGAGCCCGCGCGCCATCAGCCGATCGTAGGCCGCCCGCTCCTCGGCCAGGCGCTCCTCGATTCGGCGACGCATCTCGGGGAGCGTTCGTCCGCCCAGCTCCTCCGACAGGTACCGACCGACTCGCTCGAGCTCCGGAACATCCGGCACCTCGGACAGCGTGAGCACTCGGTCGTGGACGCGCCCGCCCCGATCGAGCAGGATCACGACGACCCGGCGATCGTCGAGGCGGACGAAGTCCAGACGGTCGATGATCAGCCGGCGCAGGTCGGGGGCGAGCACGATCCCCACGTGGTGCGACAGGCGCGAGAGCTGGCGGGACGCCTCCTCGAGCAACGCATCGATGTCGCCGGCCGTGGCCAGCGCCTGCTCGATCGAGCGCGCCGCGTTCGGTGCGAGCTTGGGCCGCCCGGCCAGGTGATCGACGTAGAACCGGAACGCGAGGTCGGTGGGCACCCGCCCGGCCGACGTGTGCGGCTGCGCCAGCAACCCGAGCTCCTCGAGCTCGGCCATGATCGCCCGCACCGACGCCGGCGAGATCTCCGTCCGCAGGTCGCGCGAGACCGCGCTCGAGCCGACTGGCTCGCCGGTGTGGATGTGACGGCGCACCACGGCGAGCAGCACCTCGCGCGTCCGCTCGTCGGGCCCACCCGCGTCGTGCGGCACGCGCGTCACGACGGCGACTCCCGCGGCACCGCGCTCGATTCGCGGCCCTCCTCGCGCCGAGCCAGCAGCGTGGAGCGCAGGAACCCGTCGAGATCGCCGTCGAGCACCCGGTCGGCGGCCCCGACCTCGTAGCTCGTGCGGTGGTCCTTGACCAGCCGATACGGCGCGAGCACGTAGGACCGGATCTGACTCCCCCATTCGATGCGCTTCTTCTCGCCGACCTCCCGAGCGCGCTTCTCATCGGCCTCCTGCTGGGCCAGAGCGAACAGCTTGGCGCGCAGGATCTTCATCGCCGAATCCCGATTACGGTGCTGCGAGCGCTCCGCTTGGCAGGCCACGACGATGCCGCTCGGTACGTGCGTGATGCGGATCGCCGACTCGGTCTTGTTCACGTGCTGCCCGCCCGCGCCGGACGCGCGGTAGGTGTCGACGCGCAGGTCCTTGTCGTCGATCTGGACCGTCAGGTCGTCCTCCACATCGGGCAGGATCTCGACCGACGCGAACGAGGTGTGCCGGCGACCCTGCGCGTCGTAGGGCGAGATCCGCACGAGCCGGTGCACCCCGCGCTCCCCCTTCAGATAGCCATAGGCGTTCGGGCCGCGGATGCTCAGCGTCGCGCTCTTGATCCCGGCCTCGTCCCCGTCCTGCCAGTCCAGGATCTCGGACTGGTAGCCACGGCTCTCGGCCCAGCGTGAGTACATGCGCAACAACATCTGCGCCCAGTCCTGGGATTCCGTGCCGCCGGCGCCCGGATGGACCTCGAGGATCGCGTCGGTCGCGTCGTATTCGCCGGTGAGCAGCGTGTCGAGCTCGGTCTCCTCGACTCGCGTGGACAGCGCGCCCACGGCCGTGGCGAGCTCGGCGCCGACGTCCTCGCCCTCGCGGGCCAGCTCGAGCAGCGTCTCGGCCTCGTCCAGCAGCGTCTTCAGGCGCTCGGCGACCGCCAGCGCGGTCAGCAAGCGGGCCCGCTCCTTGCGCAGGCGCGCGGCTTGCTCCGGGGCACTCCAGACTTCGGGACGGGTCAGTCGCTCGTCGAGGTCGGCGACGGCCGCGCTCTTGCCCTCGACATCAAAGGAACCTCCGCAGCGCGCCGACCTTGTCGGCGAACGCACGGATGCGTTCCGCATGCTCCTGGAAGTCCGTCGTGATCACGGATCGCGCTCCCTGCTCGCGCTCGATCGACCGGACGCGGGCGCTAGGAACCTTACCATACCGCCCCGGTCGGCTACGGTGAGGCGGTGACCCATGCGCCACGGTAGCCGCGCGCCTGCAGGTCCTCGACCGCTTTCCGCGCCCGGGCCTCGGTCTCGTAGCCACCGACACGCACCTTGTAGAGCGTGTCCCCGGCAGACGACTCGGCGTACATCCGCACGCCGTACCCCGCCGAGCGGAGCGCGCTGACGAGACGCTCGCCCGTCGGCCGGTCCCGTCCGGCCCACACCTGGACCAGGAACGCGCCCGGGCCGAGGGACGGCGCGGGCGACTGCGCGCCCGCATCCGCGGCCGGAGCGGCGCGCCGCGCCTCGCGCGACGGGTCGAGGGCCTGGCCCGGGCCGTCCGTGCGATCGAAGAAGTCCTGCGTCTCACCGACGTCGACCGGCGTCTCGGTCACGGGCTGGGCCGCGTTGCCGTTCGCGGCACGGGTCGGTCCGGCCTGCCCGCGCTCGACGACTCGACCCAGCCAGAACGCGCCGCCGAGCAGCACCACGAGCGCCAGGCCGGCCGCGGCGAGTCCCGCTCCCTCGAGCCGGATCTCGCGCTCAGCCTCCATGGTCGTCCCCCTCGAGCGCCGCCACGCCGATCGCGTTCTTCCCCGCGCCCTTCACGCGCTGCATCGCCCGATCCGCGCGCTCGATCAGGTCCTGCTGCGTCCGCGCGTGGAGCGGAAACGACGCGATCCCGAGCGACGCCGACATCGGCACGCCGGAGCCGACCTCGCCCTCGAGGAACGGCTTGGCCGAGATCGCCTCCTTGACGCGCTCGGCCACCTCGAGCGCCCCGTGCCAGGCGGTTTCGGGCAGCACGATGCAGAACTCGTCGCCCCCGAAGCGGAACAGCTTGTCGAACTTGCGCACGCGCCCGCGCACGCGCGTCGCGACCTCGCGCAGGATGCGGCTCCCCACCGCGTGGCCGTGCCGGTTGTTCACCTGCTTGAGATTGTCCATGTCGAGGAAGATCAGGGACACCGGCGAGCGGAAGCGGCTCGCGCGGGCGAGCTCCTCGGGCAGGAACTCCTCGAAGTAGCGGCGGTTGAAGCAATGCGCCGTATCGTCCTTGATCACGAGTTCGCGCAGCGCGAGCACGCGCAGGCCGTTGTCGAGCGCGGGACGGCAGCGCTCGATCAGCTCGGCGAGCCGCAGCAGCGATTCGCCCGCCGGCGCGCGCTCGAGGCACACGAGCAGCGCTCCGGCCGGGTTCCCCGCGCTGTCCCGCACGGCAACCGCGACGGAGCGGAGCGGGCCGGGTCCGGGCCACTCCGGTGCCACGGCCGCGAACGGGCCCAGTCCGTCGGCCAGGCACGGTCCGTTGGCCAGCCAGCTCGAGACCTGGGCCGGGGCGAGCGGGACGAACGACTGGAATCGCGGGTCGTCCTCGGCGCCCTGGCTCGAGACGGGGGCCAGCATCCGGCCTTCCCCGGCAGCTCCGAAACCGACCGCGAACGTCCCGCCGGTCCAGGCCCGCGCGACCTCGAGCAGCGCACGGACCTGCCCCCCGAGCTCCATCTCGCGGTGGACCTCGAGCACCGCCTGATCGAGCACCCGGTCGGACTCCGGGGCCGGAGCGATCGTCTTCTCCGCAGACCTCAAGCGGCTCTCCCTCGCGCCCCCCGGCTACTTGCCGAACGCCCGCAGCAGCTCCACCGGAATCGGGAAGATCAGAGTTGAATTTCGCTCTGAAGCGATTTCCGTCAAGGTCTGCAGGTAGCGCAGCTGCATGGCGGAGGGGCTCCGGGCCAGCTCGTCCGCCGCCCGGGCCAGGGTCGCGGCGGCCTGGAACTCCCCGTCGGCATGGATGATCTTGGCTCTTTTCTCGCGCTCGGCCTCGGCCTGCCGCGACATCGCCCGCCGCATCTCGTCGGGCAGGTCCACGTGCTTGACCTCGACCGCCGAGACCTTGATGCCCCAGGCATCGGTCTGCTGGTCCAGGATCTCCTGGAGCTGGTGATTGATCTTGTCCCGCTCGGCCAGGAGCCCGTCCAGCTCGACCTGGCCCAGCACCGAGCGCAGCGTGGTCTGGGAGAGCTGGCTCGTGGCGTAGTGGAAGTTCTCGACCTCGACGATCGCCTTGCGTGGATCCACCACACGGAAGAACACCACGGCGTTGACCTTGACCGAGACGTTGTCGCGCGTGATCACGTCCTGCGGCGGAACGTCGTGGACGGTCGTGCGCAGGGACACGCGGATCATGCGGTCCACGATCGGGATCAGCAGGAACAGCCCTGGACCGTAGTCCCAGCCGCGCAGCCGGCCCAGGCGGAACACGACGCCCCGCTCGTACTCGGGGAGGATCCGCACGGCCTGCGTGATGACGAACAGCAGGAACGCGATGGCGGCGATGACTCCGAGCAACAGCGGTTCCATGGGCGGCTCCTCAGGTTCGGGCGGAAGGCTCAGGGGACTCGGCTCCCACGGGCTCGACGATCAGGCGCAGGTTCTCGACGCGCAGCACGCGGACGCGCTCGCCGCGCCGGATCGCCAGGCCGCCGGCCGTCGCGTCCCACAGCTCGCCATGCACGAACACCTTGCCCGCGGGCGCGAGATCCTCGCGTACGGTGCCGATCTCGCCGC
>Ga0180085_1000532_pt1 | contig 13567 bp, 9 predicted proteins | sample EasRiv730_16_10D_FD_123013 | JGI IMG/M metagenome (GOLD analysis project Ga0180085, IMG submission 123013) | Soil microbial communities from meander-bound floodplain in the East River, Colorado, USA - East River metaG ERMLT730_16_10D | ecosystem: Environmental > Terrestrial > Soil > Floodplain ... | reverse complement strand
GCCAGCAAGCTGTTTGACCCAAATATCCAGGTTGCCCTCACCGCTGCGATCCGAAGCATAGGCGAGCATTCTTCCATCCAGGGACAGGGCAGGATCTATACTCAGGCCAGAATCTGAGGTCAGCCGGGTCAAGACAGGCCCGTGGCTTGGCATCGAAGGTCGGCTCAACCACCAGAACATTCCCGTTGTGGCCAGCATCAGCGCCCCGAGGACGACGACAGTTACTCCCCAACTTCTTGGCATGAACGACCAGCGCGCGGTCTTCTCGCGGTCATTCACGATGGACGCGTGCTTTTCCATTTCTCGCACAGACTCCAGCCCAACCAGGAATGGAGGCTGCTCTTTACCACCGACTGCCCTCGCTATTTCCAGGTTCCGCTGCAGCTGCTGCAACTCCGCGCGCAACTCGGCCGCACCCTGATACCGCGCCTCAGAGTTCTTTTCGAGCATCCGGCTGATCATCCGTTCCAGTGCCGGCGGCAGTCCTGGCTGCCAGTGACTGGGCGGCACTGGCTCTTTCTGGAGAATGGCCGCCAGCTGATCACTCACCGTCTCTCCCTCAAAGGGACGGCGCCCAGTGACCATCTCGTAAAACATCACGCCGAAGCTAAAGATATCCGCGCGATCATCTAGCTCGAGTCCGCGAGCCTGCTCCGGCGACATATAGCTGACCGTCCCCATCAACATTCCCGGTTGGGTACTGAGCTCTGAGGCCTTCGAGTTACCGTCCCCGGACTCTGGCGCTGCCCAAGGCCGGCCCGTTAGCTTGGCCAGTCCAAAATCGAGAACTTTGACTAACCCGTCGGGCCGCAACATGACATTCTCCGGTTTGATGTCACGATGCACGATTCCTGCCGCGTGCGCCGCTTCCAGCGCCGAAGCCGTCTGTCGAGCGACTTCCAGCGCCGCATGCAACTCCAGCCTGCCACCTGCCATCTGTGCCCGCAGCGTCCGGCCTTGGACGAATTCGCTGACGATGAAATGGAGCATGCCTTCGGTGCCAATCTCGTAAATCGTGAGGATGTTGGGATGATTTAGCGCGGAAGCCGCCCGGGCTTCCTGTTCGAAGCGCCGCAACCGCTCGGGATCGCCGGTGAAGTTCGCTGGCAGCAGCTTGATCGCTACGTCCCGACCCAGCGTGATGTCCTGAGCCAGGTAGACTTCTCCCATTCCGCCAGCGCCAAGCGGAGACAGAATGCGGTAGTGGCTGAGCTGACTTCCGGTCAGGGGAAGACCAGCCTGCTCAGCAAGCATCTTGGCAGCGACCGCGTCTGGCCCAGTTTCGATGAAGCCGGTCGCACGCTCGTCATATGCCAGCAGCGACTCTACCTCCTGCTGCAGGCTTAGGTCCTCACGGCAGGCCTTGCTGAGGAAAAGCGTGCGTTGATCTGGCGGGCACTCCAGGGCCGCGTGATACAAGCTTTCAATACGCTCCCAGCGTTCAGTCATAGACCAGTCGTGGTTGACAAAGTGGAGCGAGTAGCTCCGCAAAACGATCCTCCGAGTTCCTCATTGCTGTCACTCATCAGCTCTTGGAAAGTTCTCGTAATAACCAGGTCTTCGCCAAGCGCCAATCGCGAGTGACCGTTTCGGGCGAGACTTTTAACACCTCCGCTGTCTCTTCCACGCTTAGCCCGCCGAAGTATCGCAGTACTACCAGATGGCTCTTTCTGGGATCGACGGCAGCCAAGCTCTCCAAGGCATCGTCAAGGGCGACCAGTTCGGCCGTGGGCTCGCGCGAGACTGCGCCAGCCTGATCGATCGAGATCACTCGCTCCCCAGCTTCACGTTTCGCGGCATGGCGGGCGCGGGCGTAATCCACCAGGATATGCCGCATGGCTTGGGCAGCCACTCCGAAGAAGTGAGCGCGATTTTGCCAGACCGCCTGCTTCTGATCGACCAACCGTAGATAGGCCTCGTTGATCAGCGCAGTAGGTTGAAGGGTGTGGTCTGGACGCTGGCGCATCATGTAGCGCCCGGCCATGCGCCGCAACTCACTGTAGACCAGTGGCATTAGCCTATCGAAGGCCGATTCTTCCCCGCCAGCCCACGCAATCAGTAACTGCGTAACTTCGTGTGACTCAAATGCCATCGTCGATCCTGATACTGGGATCAATCTAAGGAGTTCCAGCGCTATCCCACTCCCAAGCGTCTATTGCGACGCGAGATTATTGTAGAAATTTCTCGATTCGGTTACGGCTTCTATACTCTTTTTTCGTTTATACAAGTGAAGGCAAATCAGAGGTCAGCTCTGCAGCAACCTAGACAGTCAATAAAGGCGCGAACCCTGATCCGATCGCCGAATTCTATCCTAAGCCACTCGACAGGGCAACGGCCTGGCGTCGGGTCATGGCGGCCGCTATTGACGAATCTCAGATGCGCTACGCGATGCCTTCGTTCAAACGTCTAATCCGCCAGGAAGTTTAAGATTTCTTCAACTTTGCAGCGTTCCAGCATGGACGCTCCTGAGGGCGGGACTCTCGATCAATTCCAGTTTGGGAAACCAAGTCGCAAGAAATGTCCAGGTTGGGGGAATGGGGAGGCCAAGTATGCGGTTGACATTCTTACCAATCATACTAGTACTCGTGGCTAGTTTAGCGGCGGCTGGTGATCCTTTTGCACAGGAGCAGCCGGCGGAGAAAAACGAGCTGCCCAAGTTCTTCCCTCTTCAACTTTCTAACTTCGAACGGGGACTCGTCAACACATTCGGGGATCCCTGCGCTGTGAGCAATGCGAGCCAGCCGACGGTCAGTATCCAGGTGCTACAACCAGAAGGCTGGAGCATGACAGGTTCGCTCTCGGCAGGCGGACCGTCAACGGCCACACTGCTAAAGAATGGCAAAGTGCTGGTCGTGGGCGCTTTCGGGGCCGAGCTCTACGACCCCGAGGCGGGCCAATGGAGCCCTACTGGCAACCTCATCACCCCGCGCCACGGCCATGTCGCAGTGCAGTTGGCGAATGACAATGTGCTGGTTGCGGGCGGCCGTTCCGATAGTCAAGGAGTCCTGACCAGCACCGAAATCTATGATCCGGTCACCGGGCAATGGAGGCCAACTGGCGATCTCAGTGTCCCGCGCGCTCATCACACGGCGAACCTGCTGCCTGACGGCACCGTTCTGGTCAGCGGCGGTCAAGTGGTCCTGGAGGTATTGCCACAGCGGGTGATGTACCTCACGTATAGCAGCGCTGAGATCTACGACCCCGCCACTGGCACATGGAACTCTGCGGGAACGATGCCTTCGCCACACGCCCACCATGCTTCCACGTTGCTAGCGAATGGCAACGTCCTGGTCGTTGGCGGCGATGAGGATCACCGTAACACACCCCGAGCCGCACTTTTTAACCTGGCCACGCATACCTGGACAGCAACTGGCGATCTCGCCTCAGGAAGATGGCACCCGAGCGCGACTCTGCTTCCCGCCGGCAAGGTGCTGGTTGCCGGCGGAAATACCGAACTTGGAGCGGAAACAGCAGAACTCTACGACCCGGTCACAGGTCAATGGAGCGTTACCAGTTCCATGAGCGTACCTCGCCGCAGTCACACGGCAACGCTGCTGCCTGACGGCAAAGTGCTGGTCGCCGGGGGCCATAAGGACGACGAAGATTACTACACCGGCAATGTAACTGTGTTGGATACAGCGGAGCTGTACGACCCAGTCACAGAACGCTGGAGCACGGCCGCCAGCATGAATGCGGTCCGGTATGGGCACTTAGCAACTCTGCTCGCGAGTGGAAAAGTGCTGGTGGCTGGGGGAAATGTCAACGGCGGTGGTCTGAACACCGCTGAAATGTACAACGCCGGATACCGCTGCTCACACTGAACTCAGCGGGCATGCAGGAAAATCAGACTGGGAATGCCAAGGTTCCTCTTGGAGGCTCGCCCTGCGAGATACAAGCCTCCAGCAGCACTCACAACCCTATGGAGGCGGTTTTCAGACGCCTCACTTACTACACGACCTGAACTTTTCACAGCTGAACCAAAAGGAGGTTCTTATGGGTACCGAACGGAGGCTACTGTTGTTTGTCGCGGCTCTGATCGCGATGATCACGCCGTCCGCCGCGAGCGCCGCGCCACCACCGGATGGGCCTAGCGCCGCCCTGCTAGTCACAGGCCTGCAGGGAGCCTCGGGCAGCGCCATCGGCCCCGGTGGCGCGCTGTATGTCACCGAAGGCGCGGCAGGCAGGATCTCGCGCGTCGATCCGCAGACTGGGGATGTCACAACGTTCGCCAGCGGTCTGCCACCCGCGATCGTCGGCATCGGTGGAGCGATCGACGTCGCATTCATCGGCACGACTGCGTATGCACTCGTCACTCTCGTTGGCTCTGACGTCGGCGGCAGCAACATTGTCGGCATCTATCGAGTAGACGGCCCAGACAGCTTCACTGTCATCGCGGACATAGGCGAGTTCGCATTGCTCAATCCGCCGAACACTCCGTTCGACGTCCCGACCGGAGTCCAGTACTCGCTGGAACCCTTCCGTGGCGGGTTCCTGGTCGCCGATGGCCACCACAATCGCATACTGCAGGTGACACTGGACGGTAAGGTCACCGAGTTGATCGCGTTCGGCAACATCGTTCCAACTGGGCTGGCGGTGTCAGGTAACACGGTGTACATGGCCGAGGCCGGTCCTGTCCCCCACGCGCCTCAAGACGGCAAGGTTGTATCGTTCGGGCCCAAGTCGCCCACCGTCACGGAAGTGGCCTCGGGCGCCAGCCTCCTCGTCGATGTGGAATTTGGACGCGGTCAGCTTCTCTACGCGCTCTCACAGGGCGATTTTTCGGGCGGCCCCGCGGGCTCTCCAGCTCTGCCGGACACCGGCGCACTCGTAGAGGTCAACGGGCACGGCGGTTTCAACGTCATCACGGACGGTCTGGATCGGCCGACTTCGCTCGAGTTCATCGGGAACACCGCTTACGTCGTGACGCTCACCGGGCAGATCTGGAAGATTGACGGTGTTTCGAGTCCGCCCTACGGCGTGTTGCCTTGAGCAACCGGCCGAACAGACCAAAACGGCTCACCGCCGGAGGCTCCTCCAGAAGTGAAACCCAGCGCCTAGTCGCCATAGCCCTCAGTGTCAAGGCAACAGCTACCTGCGTGCCCAGTTCCCAAAGCTGGACTTTATCAAACAGGCTAGTGTGGTGAAGTGAGGCAGTCAAGGCCAGGTTGGCATTCACTGGAAAGAACGTCATCTTGGCGGAAGCTAGCCGGAGCGGGAATTCTGAATGGAGAATCCGCATTCCCGCTTTCGTGGGAATGACGAGTTCGCAAACACTCCAGTTTGTCATTCCGGCCAAGCGAAGCGCGAGCCGGAATCCAGTCAGCTGTAGTCCGATCCTCTGCGGTAATGTATTGCTAGAATGCAATGCCGTTGGTTGTTCACTACTTGAACCGTACGCCGTCGACGTAGGCTTTGTACTGTTCCCCAATCTTCGCGTCCTGTGCGTTGCCGGGATGAATGTACACCCGGTATCGGAAACTGATGGACTGCCCCTTTTGCAGCGTGTGGCTGCCATCCTTGGACTTGTCGTTGTAGAAGTCGTGCAGGCCAAACGGATTCACGGCAAAAAGAGTATAGCCGCGTACGTGCCAGTGAGTCGGGTGGCGGAAGCTGGTTGGATGGTCGAAGATCGCCACGCCGACGTACTCGCCATTGATTTTGGCTGTGTTGTCAACCCAGTCTGCAGACTTTCCCCAACAGCCCTTCTCGCCTTGGCCGCCCTGAGAATTCTCCATCCGGCCGCCGTCCTTGTCTGAGAACGCTTGAGCCAGACGAATCCCGAACGATCCTTCTTTCGTGTCCCCGAACTTCACCGAGCCAGCGAGAGCGGTTAGCTTCAGATCGAAGTCCATGACACGAACGCCAGGCTGACTGTGAATCGTGACCTCACGAATCTCTTTCAGCACCCTCTCCCCGGCCGGGTTGACCCAATCGTTCTCGGACTGCAACACACCGGTCTTCGGGCCGCCTTTGACCGCCACGAATTTGCGGTGAACGATCTTCCCGGTTTTGTCGCTTTCCGACCAGAAGTCCACGCCGTTGACATCTCCGTGGGTGAACCAAAGGCCTTTATGATGCGGGTGATCCTGCGTCTCTCCGGCTATCCCCGCGACCATTGGGTAGCCGCGAGTCACAATCGTTCCTGTGGCGGAGCGCAGTGGAAAGAAGACGGGCTTCTTGTAACCTTCAAAATAGTAGGTGGTAAAGGGCTGACCTTCGACCGAGACCTCTACCTTGCCCGCCTCCTGCTTGAAGCTCACGCCTTGGGATTTTGCCGCTTTGTCGGCCTTCGCGCTACGAGCGAGAGCGCCAACTGAAAGCTGAACGATCAGCAGGCAATTCGCGAGGATGACAAGCGGCATTCTTCTCATGACGATCTCCTTGACGGTTAGTGACTGCAGCAATGGTACCTGGAACTCCAAAGCGGCCTGGATTCCGGCTCGCGCTTCGCTTGGCCGGAATGGCGATCGTAGGTCGTTTTGTCGTCAATCCGTGAAAAGCTTGCCCCGAACCACGGGCGGGAAATGCCTCCCAGCTTCGTAAGAAAAGCGCGCACCCGTTCTGACTGTACGTGACTCGCACTTCTCGCCGCTATGAAAGCTTCCGCACAAACTGAAAGAGACCTAGCGCCATGAATGCTAGCGACGCCAGGACAACTGCCTGTCGTGGCCGAGGCAGACGCTTGAAGCCTTCTACGAACAACAAGGTCAAAGCAACCAGCCCGGCTACCACGAGACCGACTCCCAATTGATAGCAAATCAATCCCGTCAGCATCCCCTTCGGCGGCAGGCCGGCCGTTTGAACGAGCTCTGCGAAAGCGAAACCATAGATCACGCCAAAAAACGCAGCGATCCAACCACGATGCGTGACCTCTTTGAGCAGCACGTTCTCGGCCGCAACGTACACGACGCTCAACGCCATGGCCGCGCCAGCAAAGCCAGGTGGCAGCACTGAGCCAAACCGTATGCCGACAGCAAAAGCAATCAGCTGGGAAAGTAAAAACATCAGTGGCGCCGAGAGGCTTCCATCCGACGCACTGCGAACCAAGACCAGACCTGCCAAAAAACCCGCCAGTTCTGGGTTTGCCATCAGGTTGCGCCAGGCTAGATTCAGAAATCGCCGCCCGACCTTATAGTAGCTTGACCAGCCCCGCCATAATTCTATGCGAGCTTCAGGGTTCTCGAGATTGAAGGTAAGCTGCTCCTCCTGCCCGTCATAGCGGACTCCAGCTAAATGCCAATGGCCGGAGTCTGTGAGTTGATGCAGTGTCGCCTTTACCCATACCTCGTCCAGCGTTCGTCTAAACCTGTAAGACAGACGGCACTCCACTTCGCCGGGTACTGGGCGGGACGACACACTTACCAGGGACCCTTGACCCTCCTCGTGATCTGTTCCGATGCGATACAGCTTCAAGAGGTCGGGAACAAAGCGCCTGAACCCCGATTGCAGTTCTTCAGGAGCAATTTGCTGGTCGTGATTCTCGTCCAGCGCAGCCGCGAACTGGAGTTCGAGCACGTTGAGCTGCAACCTCACGTTCACTTGGCGTTCGCCAATGTCAATATCCGCATAGCTAATGCCCGTGGTATGGGCCGACGCCGAAACGGCTCCAAGGAGGGTAACCCACGTCGATAGCCAGACGGCAGCTGAAAACCGCCAAACCTTGTGGGTGGGAGACAGACTTCGGTTCCCCTCGCCCCAACGCGGGAGAGGGGTAGGGGTGAGGGGGCCGGCACTGCTTGAATGCTCTCGCTCTGGTTCAGAAATCTCTTTCCAGCAGGGGGTCTCGGAACCGATTTCAGTTGGCACAAATCCCCCCCTCACCCCCCGGCCCCTCTCCCGCGTTGGGGCGAGGGGAGCCAATTCTCGCAACTGTCGCTGTATGAGACAAAGCTTGTAGGAGCGTCACTATGTCTGCAATGCTCAATCGTGGGCCTGAACCTCGCGTGGGGGAGCTCGCCCCCGAACGCCAATCGGGTGATCCTCGGGGCGTCAAAACGCCAAACTCATTTCCGAGCGCGCTGCAGCACCGTGCACATTTGCTCGTGCAAGAGTCCGTTGCTGGCGACTACTTGATCTTTATAGATGGAGTAGTGCCCGTCCTGAAAGTCGGTCACACGCCCGCCCGCTTCTGTGACGATGAGCACCCCCGCGGCCGTGTCCCAGGGTTTCAAACGAGCCTCCCAGAAACCGTCGAAGCGCCCCATGGCCACATAGCAAAGATCGAGGGCGGCTGAACCATCGCGTCGCACGGCTTGCGCAGAATCCACGAAGGAGCTGAAGTCCTTCATTGCCTGTCCGGGATTCTCGAGGACATCGTATGGGAAGCCCGTTGATACCAATCCTTGCTTCAAGTTACCGATGCGCGAGACCTGGATCTTCCGTCCGTTCAAATAAGCGCCGCCACCCTTTTCAGCGACAAACAGCTCTTCGAAAATCGGTTGGTACACGGCGCCTGCAATCACCTCCCCGTTCTTTTCCAGCCCGACAGAAACACAGAAAAGTGGATAGTCGTGTGCGTAGTTCGTCGTGCCATCCAGAGGATCGATCACCCACTTATACTCCGAAGGATTGGCCATGTCGGTGCCTTCTTCGGCCAGGATCGAATGCTTCGGAAACCGGGAACTCAACAGCTCAACGATCAATTTCTCCGATCGCTTGTCAACATTCGTCACAATGTTGATCTCGCCCTTGTATTCAATCTCCTTAACCTGTCCATAAGACTGCTTCAACACCTCGCCGCCAAGCTTTGCTGCTTCGACGGCCACCTCAAGGTAATCGCGCATCCCGTTTCCTTTGGTGCAGAACCCTCAGATCGAAGGGCTTCGCATATTGATCAAAATCAAAGCTCAAAACAGTATCACAAAGAGTCGTGGCATCTGATGTATAATTCCCTTAACGACACCCGCGAGATGAGTAGATGGAGGTGGCTTCAAAAACCTCGGTCTGCAAAGGAGGAAGCGTGCAAGGGAAAGCTAAAGCAATAAAATGTTTGTTCCTTGGCGTGTTGGCACTGGGACTGCTCGCTCAGCCGGAATTTGCCCGGCCGAAGACGGTACGCAGTGGAAAGCAGCAGTTCTCGGCAACACGCGCCACGTCTGTAGCGGCTAAGCCTGTCCCACAGCCGGAAGTCGGCAAGGTCATCCTTGTGTTGCAAACGCGGGACCATCTAGTAACGGTGCGGAGCACTGGAGGAGAGGAGTTGCTCTATTCGGTGGCAACCCTCCATGGAATTGCCCTAGCCGATGGGCTGTCGACTGTGGATCTCAAGAACCGCTTTCCTGAGCTTCATGACGTCGTGACGGGAATAGCGTGGGCGGGAATGTAAAGTCTGGATTCCCGCTTTCGCAGGAATGACAGACATTCGATCTGCCACTACTAACCAGATGGCCAGAGGTTGGGAAAGTAAGTCTGTCGAAGAGCAAATGGAAAACGCCCGCCAGAAAAAGAAGGGCGCGGCCGCGGCTCACGCCACGAAGCCCGTCCATCACTCGCGCGAACATGAGAACCTGGTTCTCGCCAGGGCGCGACTCGTCAAAGACCTCGAAACAACAGACAATCCTCGCTACAAGCAGTTTCTTGAGGCCTCTCTCGCTGACATCGACAAGCGGATCGCGGAAACGGACTAACGCTGCCTGAGCAAGAGCTGAGCACCAACATTTGTTGATTGCGAGGGGCTGGGTGGATTTCTAGGTCTTTCTGACGACCACTAGTGTGATGTCATCCGGGGCGGGAGTGCCTGCAGCCCAGTCTCTCACTGCCGTGGTTAGCGCGGAGAGAATGCCGTCAGCCGAATCGTGATGCACTCGCTGCATCACCTCGGAGAGGCGGGCTTCCCCGAAGTCTTCCTCTTGGGCGTTAGTCGCGTCGGTGACACCGTCGCTGTAGAGAATTGCCACGTCACCAGAGTTTAGAACACAATGGACTTCTTCGTAGGTGGCCTTCGGCACAATGCCGAGCACGGGCCCGCCTTCGGTCAACCATTCCACTGTTCCGTTGGCCCGAATCAACAAAGGCGGGTTGTGGCCCGCATTCGAATAGGCGAGTTCTCCCGAAGCCGGATCTAACAGCGCAAAGAAGAAGCTGATGAATCGGGTGTTCAGTGTCGCCGCAGCCAGGACGCGGTTCAACCGGTCAACGACAACCGCAGGCGGATTGGGCTCGGCTGCCAACACTTGTACGCGTGCCTGAAGGCCCATCATCAGAAGAGCGGCTGGCATTCCCTTACCACAGACGTCGCCCACCATCACTGCGACACGGCCGTCGGGATAGGTGAGAAAGTCATAGTAGTCACCGCCAACGGTACGACAAGAGGCATTGAAGCCGGCAAGTTCCAGGCCCGGAACCTGTGGAGCGCAGGCAGGCAAAAACTGTTGTTGGATTTCCGCAGCCTGTTCCAGTTCGCTGGCCATGCGGCGCCGTGCGTGCTCCAGTTCGGCCAGGCGCTCGCGTTCGATCCGAATGGCCGCAACATTGGCCATCACTGTCAGCAAATTCAGGTCGTCTCCTGAAAACTCCCGCAGCCAGTGTGACGTGTCCACATAGATCAACCCGATCACCTGGTTGTCAGTCTGCAGAGGCACAGCCATCAGGGCGCGCACGCCCTGCGACACAATACTCTGCATGGAGCGAAATGCTTCTTCGTCCTGCACGTTCCGAATCAACAGCGACGCCTTTTGGTTGAGCACCTGGTCGCGCACTGTGGAGCTAATGCGAAATCCGTTTCCGCGCGAAGCTTGAACGGCCAACCGCTCACCTTCGAGCGTCATCAGAACCCCGCGCTCCGCTCCGACTGCTTCGATCGACAGATCGAGTATCACTTCAAACAGCTCCGGCAACGGCCTGCCCTGTGATAGTTCCTTGCCGGCCCGTAGAAACGCGGCCAACGGAGTCTTCCAGTGTTCCGAAGGTCCTCGCGACGCCTTAGCCGAAATCGTCTGGCTGGAGATGACATCGTTAAGCGATGTGCTCAAGGTTTCTGCTGGGGCAATGTCCGTTCGAGTGCGGTCGAATACGATCGAGACCTGTGGCACCTTTGCCGGTTGGGGCTCGAAAACCACGGTCAGAAGACTGGCGGTAATTCGGTCTCCAGGGGACAAGAGATGCTTGGATTGAATCAAGTGCTCATTGACATACGTTCCGTTCTTACTTCCCAAATCACGAACGATCCAGGCACCGTTTTCATTTTCGAAAGCCAGGTGCTGGCGAGACAATCCCGAGTCTTCGGGAAAGCCGAAGTCGTTGTCAGTGGATCGACCCACCGTCCATCGGTCGCTTTTGAGGTCAGCGGACTGGGTTTGCCCGTTGGGAAGAATGATGAGAACTTCGCGGGTCATCAGATTGGCTTGAAGGTGATGTGAGAAAGTCCAACCTGGTCCTTGCCAGGAACAAACATCCCGAACTTTCCTACACTCGAATCGATGCCCGGAAACCTCAGCTCGTCGAGCATCACCCACGATTTGCCATCGAAAATCTTGTGCGTGATCGTGTTTCCGGCGACTGACACCTGCAGAGTATACGTGGTTTGCTTCTCGTAGGAGTGCGGCACCTTGATGTTCAGACCTTTCTTGCCATTACGAACCACGGTGCTTCTGAGCGATTTCGAATCGATCTCAAACAAGCAATAGTTCTTCTCGTCGCGATAGTTAACCACCCACTGTGCGGACTTGCCTTTCCGCCAGAGCGTGAATGCGTAGGAACCAGCCTTTGCAGGAAAGTTCGAAAGTACGAAATTCCCGCCACGGCGTACCAGCCAGTCACCTTCGATATTCCAGTCATCCGGACGTTCCCAGACGGCCTTCCAGTCGGCTGGAGACGCTTTCACCGGCTGCAATTCCAGAGCGATCTCGCGGGTCTTCCCGGCCTCGATACTGGCCGGAACGGTCGCCTTTGCATAGCCAGGCGCGGTGACGGTTAGCACGTATGGACCTTCCAGCAGCTCAAGACGGTCTTCGGTGATTGGCCGCGGTGCCAGGTCGGCTGACCCTTGAATACTAACCTGCGCCCCAGATGGTGAGCGTTTCAAGACGAGAACGCCGAGGGTCGGCTTTAGCGCGATCTCCTCGCGGGGAGCGACCGACTTCGCCACGGCAGCAACAGGCTCCGGCCGGCGCTTGGCGCTTGACGGTGTGGCGGCTGTCTGAGGCTCAGGTGTGGCAGGCGCCGCAGTGTCTGGCTTTGTGGCATCCGGTGTCGCGGCAGCCGCGAGAGGCTTAAGATTGATTTCCAACGGGGATGTTGATGTGCCTTCGCTTAAATTGGCTGAAGCCACTCCGGGTTCATATCCTTCCAATTCAGCCCGAATCTCGTGGCCCCCAGCCGGCAAAGCGAGACTCAGGGTTGAAGATCCCTTCGGCTCTCCGTCGACCAGTACTCTTGCGCCAGGCGGGTTTGTTCGGATTTCCAAGGTGATGGACGTTAAGGCGGGCGCCGTTTGAGTCGCCGATCGCTTCCAGAAAAATAAGCCCGCCGAGGCTAGAATCAAGATACCGGCAGCGGCGCCGATCCACGGGAGCATTCGCCGATTTGCGACCGAGGTCGCCCCAGCCGCAGTGGATGAAATTTCATCTTCGGAAGTGGGACCTGTGACCGGTGACCGTGACGCGGAAGTTGAGACATCGATGGCATCTGGCACATCGAGTCGTTGAGACCTCGACCCTGCAGTCTGGTCAAGGACTCCCGTGACTCTTTCCTCTTCAATTGAAGCGAGACTACCTGCAGCTTGAACCGGTGCCGAGGAAGCCTGAGAAATCTCCAAGGTGGGTTGGTCAGCGGCTTCTGCTGTTGCAGGAAAGCCCCCTGACGCCGGAGCAACAGCCTTGGGCGGCACTGAGAACGTCGCCGTCAGATTCGTCTGGCGCTGTTCGATCGCCAGCGTCAGTGTTTGAAACTCCTCGTCCCCGGAGTGCTGGTTCGCAATGGAACGCGCTCGCTCCAGGTTCGTTTGTAGCAGCTGTGGATCGGTGATGGTTGAAGAATCACGGGTGAGGTGCTTAAGCTCCTCCAGGCTGCGCCTTCGCGACTCGCCAATGCCCTTGTTCAACGTGGCCAGTAGTTGAGCCAAGCGTACGTCATTCGGATAAGTGGCCAGACCCTGCTCAACTGCCGACCGGGCTGCGATCAAATCTCCCGAAGCTTGTGCCTGGCGGGCCTGAGAGATGCGGCGTCCGACAAACTCCTCCCGTCTGTTGTCGGCAGCGAGGGTTCGCAGGCTCAGGGCAAGGCTGTGCGAAGCGTCCAGGTCCAGCGCTTTCTGAATGAAAGGTTCGGCCGCACGCCAATCCGTGTCCACCAGCGAACGGGCTTGCTCTGCGAGCGCATTAACCAGAACTGCTCGAATCACCGGATTGCGATCATCGAGCTGCTGAGCCCGAGTCAACACCTCTATTCCCTCTGCGACCTGCTTGGCGATGCAAAGGGCTTGGCCTTGGGCCAGAAGGTCGCGCGCTTCGGATGCCCGCCCAGCTCCCTGCGAAACCAGTCGTTCCAGCTCACCCAATTCGGAATCTTGAGGGAACTCGCCTTGAGCGAGTTCCAAGAGCTCGCTGGCACGCGCATACTCGCCAGATTC
>Ga0180085_1000531_pt1 | contig 13571 bp, 9 predicted proteins | sample EasRiv730_16_10D_FD_123013 | JGI IMG/M metagenome (GOLD analysis project Ga0180085, IMG submission 123013) | Soil microbial communities from meander-bound floodplain in the East River, Colorado, USA - East River metaG ERMLT730_16_10D | ecosystem: Environmental > Terrestrial > Soil > Floodplain ... | reverse complement strand
GAACCTTGTCGCGGATCAGGCGCGCGACCTCGCGCACGTTCATCCCGTAGCGCGCCAGCCGCTCGCGGTCGTAGACGATCTGGACTTCGGGTGCGCCACTGTGCAGCGTCGTCTCGACGTCCGCCAGCTCCGGCAGGCTCTGCATCACCGCCTGCACCTCGTCGGCGCTGCGCTTGAGCTGTTGCAGGTCCTGCCCGTGGACTTCGACCTCGATCGGCGTCTTGAAGCTGAACAGGACCGGTCGGACCACGCGCGCCTTCAGGTCGGGAACCTGGGACAGCGATCGGCGGAGCCGCGCGATCAGCGCCTGCTCCTGGTCCGGCCCGCGGTGCCCCTCGGCCAGCAGCACCTTGAAGCGTGCCGTGTGCTCGCCTTCGTCCGAGCGCTGCGTGTTGCGCGCGTCGTAGCCCACGGTCAGGATCAGCGACCGTATCGCGTCCTTCTGCTCGAGGATCGCTCGCTCGATCGGCTCGACGAGCACCTCGGTGCGCTCGACCGGCGTGCCGACGGGTAGCTGGACCTCGACCGTGAACTCTCCCTGATGCACCTCGGGAAGCAGCTCGCTATCGAGGGTGCGGGCCACGCGCCACGTGATACCGAGGCAGGCCACGACCACGACGGCGATCAGCGCAGGGTGCGCGAGCGCCGATCGCAGCAGTCGCGGATACGCGGTCTCGAGCCAGTTCATCACGCTGCCGGTGAGGCGCAGCGGCAGCCAGGACAGCGCACCGAAGACCCGCCCCAGGATCGGGACGACGCCACGGGACATTCCGGTCAGGCCGTGGAAGCTGAGCAGGATCGGCTTTCCCAGGACCCACTCGAACACGGAGCCGAGGAGGAACCGGATCCCGATCACGTAGATCCAACCCACGAGAGCGACCAGTGGCACGACGAGCCAGGCCAGCGGCACGAACACGAGGCGCACGCGCCGAGCGCCGGCCGGCTGGCGGCGGGTCAGCCGACGGAACAGGGCCGCCGGCACGCCGATCGATGAGCGCAGGCGCTCGAGGGCGGCCCAGTGGTAAAGACCGGTGGCCCGCCCATCGTCGCCTCCACGCGAGCGCTGTCGCACGGTGCGCAGGATGCCGGCGACGAGGCCGAGCAGGAGCAGCCCGGCCAGCACGCCGAGCGCCACCTGGCCCACGCGCGGCGCGGCGACGGAGAGCGAGATCAAGGCGAGGACGAGTCCCACGGCACCCGAGACGCCCAGTCCCAGGCCCGCGCGGGCGACGAGCATGGGCAGGAAGTACACCGCGGCGGCCGTGGCGATCAACTGGGAGGCGACGACGGCCAGACCCAGATCGCCGAAGGCCTGCCCGGCGATCCCCTCGACGAACACCATCGGGAAGAACACGGCGACCGAGGCCAGCGACGAGGACCACACCGCGCCGCGCACCTCGGACGTGCCACGCTCGACCGCGGTGACCGGATCGTCGCCCTCCTCTCGTCGGCGATAGATCGACTCCAAGACGACGATCGAGGAGTCGACGAGCATGCCCACGCCGAGCGCCAGCCCGCCCAGGGACATCACGTTCAGCGATACGCCGAGGAGATGCAGCGGCGCGAACGTCACGAGCAGGGCCACCGGAATGCCGACGCCGATGATCGCCGTGCTGACCAGGTTGCGCAGGAACAGATAGAGCACCAGCACCGCCAGCAGGCCACCCGAGACGGCGGCACCCACGACCTCGCGGATGCTGCTCTCGACGAACACCGAGCGGTCGGCGACCAGCTGGAGCCGCGCGCCCTCCTCCTTCCAGACCCGCTCGATCAAGCCGATCGGAGCGTTGGCGCTGCGCCCGTCGGCGGAGGAGGCTTCGGCCTCGGCGCGCTCCGGATCGAAGTCGCCCAGCTCTTCGTGGATCCGCTTGGCCAGGGCGACGAGGTTGGCGTCCCCTTCCTTGAAGATCTCGATCTGGATGCTCTCGCCGCCGTCCGCGCGCGTGACGATCTCGCGCTCCTTGTGCGAGCGCTCCACACGGCCGATGTCCCCCACGCGCACATCGCGCCCGTCGCGCGTCGCGACGATCGTGGCCTCGATCTCGCCGATGTCCTCGAACTCGTTCAACGTGCGGACCAGGTACTCGGTGCGTCCCTCTTTCAGCGTTCCGCCGGCGACGTTGATGTTCTCCTGGGCCAGCCGGTCGATCACCTGCTGGATCGAGAGCCCCGCTCGCAGCAGGGCGTCCTCGTCGAGGAGAACGTGGATCTCCTCCTCGAGACCGCCGCGAACACGAACCGCGGCGACGCCCTTGATCGGCTCGAGCTCCTTCTTGATCCGCAGGTCGGCCAGGCGCCGCAGCCGGCGCAGCCCGGCCTCGTCGTCGAAGCGGTCCCCGTGCCCGGACAGGCTGAGCTCGAGGACCGGGTCGAGCGAGGGGTCGTAGTGCAGGATCAGCGGGCGGTTGGCCTCCTCGGGCAAGATCACGAGGTCGAGCTTCTCGAGCACGCTCTGGGTGGCCTCGGACATCTCGGTGTCCCAGGCGAACTCGAGCACGACGTCCGAGACCCCGGCCCGGCTGATGCTGCTGAGCTTCTTCAGCCCGCCGATCACGCCGACCTGCTCCTCGATCGGCCGGCTGACGTCGTTCTCGACCTCCTCGGGTGCGGCGCCCGGATACTCGGTGCGCACCGTCACCGTGGGATACGTCAGCTCCGGCATCAACGTGACGGGCAGGCGGCGGTAGGACAGCCACCCGAACACCACCGCGGCCATCACCACCATCAGGATGGCGATGGGCCGCGTCGTGATGAACGTGGTCTGGGGGGCCCTGGGCCTCACAAGCTGGCCCTCTCGTCCGCCTCGCCCGCCTCATCGGCTGCCTCGAGCGACTGCTCCTTCTCGATCGCGCCGGGCAACGAGACGAGCGCGCCGTCCTTGAGCCCGGCCTGTCCCGCGACCACGATCTGGTCGCCCGGCGCCAGGCCGGCCGACGGCTCGAGGAAATGCTTGTCGGACAGGCGTGGCTCGATGAACACGCGCTCGACGCGGCTCTTGTCGTTGTCGAGACGGTACACGAACATCTGATCGTTGTCGTAGACCACGGCCCGCTTGGGCACGAGGAGCGCGTCCGCCCGCGTGGCGGTGACGAGCTCGACATCCACGTACATCCCCGGGCGCAGCCCGGGCTGGCCCGCGACGTCCACCGTGACCTTGACGGTCCCCGTCTTGGGATCGACCACCGGTGCGATGCGCTTGATGCGGCCGACGTGGCCGGCGCCGCTCGCGACCTGGCCTGAGACACGCGCCTCGAGCCCGGACCGCATCTCGGCCAGGTGCTTCTCCGGCACGTAGACCAGGGCGACCAGCGAGTCGAAGTCGATGATGTCGAACAGGTGCTGGCCGATCTGCACCTGGTCGCCCAGGTTGACCTTGCGCACGGTGACGGTGCCGGCGATCGGCGCCTTGACCTCGGTGTACCCCAGCTCGCGCTGCGCATCGATGTAGGCCAGACGCAGCTGCTCGACCTCGTAGGTCGCGTCGGCAAAGGCCTGCTCGCTGATCAGCTCCTGCTCGAAGAGCCGCTGCTGGCGCAGGTACTCGCGCTCGGCCTTGTCGAGCTGGCTCTTCACCTTGGCCATGCTGCTGCGCTGTTCGTCGTCCTGGAGCCGCAGCAGGACATGACCCTTGGCCACCCGATCCCCCTCTTCGACCAGGAGCTCGCGCACGAGCCGCTTGGCCTCGGAATGGACCTGCACGCCCGATTCGGCTTCCAGGTTCGACGAGAAGCGGAGCACGGCCTCGATCGGCCCGCGCTCGAGCTTGGCCACCTCGACCGGAACGGCCTCTTCCTTCTTCTCGTCGTCCTTGCCCTTCTTTTTCTCGTTCTTCGCCGGCTCGGCCTTCGCCCCGGCGCCCGAGTCCTTGGCGGTCGCATCTCGGGCGCACCCTGGGGTCATAACCGCGACGCAAGCGAGCGTCAATCCACCCAAGATGCCGAGCCAGTTCTTGCGCACGTTGCTCACGACCGTCTCCCTTCCGAGCTGGATGTCCCCGCCGATCACCCCATATACGGGCCGCCCGGCGCGGCGGTTCCAGCCCTGCCCCCCGAGGGAGCCGAGTCCGGGCTAGAATCCACGACCCGGAGGGGGGCATGAGGCTCATCGAGTGCGTTCCGAACTTCAGCGAGGGACGCGACCGAGCTGTCATCGACGCGATTTCGGCCGAAATCGGCCGTGTCGACGGCGCCGTGCTTCTCGACGTCGATCCCGGGGCGGCCACGAATCGCACCGTGGTCACGTTCGCCGGGCCGCCTGAATCGGTCCTCGAAGCGGCGTTCCGGGCGATCCGAAAAGCAGCCGAGCTGATCGACATGTCCCGCCACCGCGGGGAGCATCCGCGCATGGGGGCGACGGACGTGTGCCCGTTCGTGCCCATGCAAGGGGCGACGATGGCGGACTGCGTCGAGCTGGCCGAGCGGCTGGGCCAACGCGTTGGGGACGAGCTGGGAATCCCGGTCTACCTGTACGGCGAGGCGGCGCGTCGGCCCGAGCGGCGCCGCCTGCCCGACATCCGCCAAGGCGAGTACGAGGCCCTCGCGGAAAAGCTGCGGGACCCGGGGTTCGCCCCCGACTTCGGACCGGCCCGGTTCGACCCGCGCAGCGGCGCGACGGCGATCGGCGCCCGCGAGTTCCTGATCGCCTGGAACGTCAACCTGAACACCCGGGACCGTCGCGTGGCCAATCGTGTCGCGGCCGAGCTGCGGGAGACGGGAAAGCCCCAGCGGGATGCCGCGGGCAAGACCGTGCGGGGGCCGGATGGGGAGGCGCTGCGGCACCCCGGACGACTGCGCGAGCTGCAGGGCGGCGGCTGGTACATCGCCGAGTACGGCCGCGCTCAGATCTCCTTCAACCTGATGAACTACCGGGTCACGGGCCTGCACACCGTGTTCGACGCCGCATGCGAGGAGGCGGCCAAGCTCGGCGCACGCGTCACCGGGAGCGAGCTGGTCGGACTCGTCCCGCTCGACGCGCTGCTCGCGGCGGGAGACCACTACCTCGCTCGCCTCGGCCGCACGTCCGGCGTCCCTGAGGGCGAGCGCATCCACGCCGCGGTCCTGTCGCTCGGCCTGGGCGAGCTCGGCCGGTTCGACCCGGCTCAGAAGGTGATCGAGCACCGTTACCGCGGCGCACCGAAGGGGCTCCGCGCGCTTCGCTTGACCGAGTTCGCGGACGAGCTGTCGAGCGAGTCTCCCGCTCCCGGAGGGGGCAGCGTCGCGGCGCTCTGCGGGGCGCTCTCGGCCGCGCTGTCGAGCATGGTTGCCGCGCTCACCTGGGCCAAGAAGGGCATGGAGACGACCCGGCCTGCCATGAGCGCGGCAGGACGCCAAGGCCAAGTGCTGAAGGACTGGTTCCTCGAAGCGGTGGATCGCGACACCGCCGCGTTCGACGCGGTCCTCGGCGCCCGACGGCTACCGGCGGGGAACGAGGCGGAACGGGCCGTCCGTTCCGTGGCGATCCGCGCGGCCGACCTCGAGGCGACCCGCGTGCCGCTCGCGGTGGTCGAGCGCGCTGTCGAGGCGCTCGAGCTCTCGCTCACGACCGCGCGGGACGGCAACCCGGCCTCGGTGAGCGATGCGGGGGTGGCGGGTCTGTGCGCGCTCGCTGCAGCCGAGGGGGCGGCTTACAACGTGCGGATCAACCTGCCGTCGATCGAGGACGAAGCTGCGGCGCGCGGGATCCGAGAGGATCTTGCGCGGTTCTTGGCTCGCGCTCGCGAGCTGGCGGCCGAGGTGCAGGCAACCGTCGAGCGGTGCCTGGGCTGAGACGGGTCAGGGCTTCGATTCCGACTCGGCAGCCAGGCGATACCGGGCGGTGCGGCGCTGACCGCTGCGCTCGAGGACGCCGCGATCGACCATGCGTCTGAGATTGTCCTTGAGCGTGTTGCGATTGGCCCCGGTCGACTTGAGGAGCAGGCCGGCGTCGACGGTGCCGTGCTCGCGGACGGCGGTCAGGATTGCAAGCTGCAGCGGTGAGAGATCGGTGGCCGCCGACTCCTCTCTGAGGCGCGAGTCGGCTCGGGCCCGGTGGCGGTCGAGGACCTCGGCAAGGTAGTCGAGCCAGGGGTCGATCTCCGCGGTCCCGGCCCAGATACCGGCCTGGGCCTGGTCGAACGCCTCGTAGTAGGTCTCGCGGAGGCTCTCCATTTCCCCTTCGATACTGGCGTAGGGGGTGTACAGGTAGCCCGCGCGCAGCAGGAGGTGGCGAGTGAGGGTCCGGATCGTGCGGCCGTTGCCGCGCTCGAACGGGCTGACCGCCATCAGGCCCAGCGCCAGGGCGCCGATCGTCGGGACCGCATGACGCTCGGGCGCGCGCATCTCCATCTCGAACCAGGTCAGCAAGTCCTCGAGCTTGCCCGGGATCATGCGTGGGGGCAGGATCGGAATCACCCGTCCCGTGGCGTGGCCGCTGCAATCGAACGCTTCGCAATGGACCGGGGTGGTGCGCCAGGGACTGGGAGGGACCGGCCCCGCAGGATCGGCCTCCCCCCTCACGACGGCGTTCAGGCGGCCCAGGTCGACTGCCGCCAGGAGCCGCCCATCCTCGCCGATCGGGAAGCTCAGGGCGGCCAGGGTTCCCCGGACCGCCGCGGCATCGGCGACGGCGATGGTCGCGCCCCGGATCACCGCGTCCGCTTCGTCGTCGGAGATCCTGATGCCGGAGAGCCGGCAGCTGGCGGCGACCGTCTGGACCGTCGCCGAGCGCTCGATCTCGAGAAGGCGGGGGTCGTCCGGCCCCAAACCGGTTGGGAACGACCGCTTGAGCCGGTCCATCCGAGCGACGACGCCCTGAATTTTCGGCGATGTGGGGACGCTCAGGTCGAACGACACCTAACGGTCCACCTAAAGATGGCCACCCTTCGGTTGGGCGGGGGGATGGGGCGGCGGCATCCTACCCTGGAACAGGCCAGCCATGCAACCGCCTTATAATTGCTACACTGGCGGCAGTGGTCCGGGGGCCTATACATCAGGTCCGATGGCTCAGCGGAGCGCTCCCCGGTTCCAAGCGTCCCTTCCGGCTGCCGTTCGGGTGGGCGAGCGGGAATACGCCTGCTCCGCGGAAAACCTGAGCCGATCCGGCGTGCTGCTCGTCGGACACTTTCCACCAGCCGGGGCGGACGAGGTGTCGGTGAGCATCCGGAGCGCCGCCGGTGACGTGCGGGTCGAGTTGCTGGGGCAGATCGTGTACGCGCGCTACGAGACGGGCGACGCCGACAGTCGCGTGGGTCTCCTGTTCGAGGGTCTGCCCCCCGATCAGACCACGAAGCTCGACGCGCTGGTCAGCCGTGTGGTCGAGGGAAGGGCTCCGGCCGCGCTCGAAGAGCTGACCGCGGGGGCGTCGCCCGAAGTCGTGCGGGCCGCGCTGCGGAAGGTCCCTTTGCCCCATCGGGTGGCGCTCGCGTCACGCGCCGAGATACGAGAGCGCGAGTGGTTGCGCCTGGACAGCGACCCCACCGTCCTCGAAGCGCTGGCCCGGAATCCGAAGCTGCTGCTCCCCGAGGTCAAGTGCCTGCTTCGCCGCTCCGACCTGCTGCCCTCGACCCTGAACGTGATCGCCGATGACCCACGGTGGTTCGGGGACGAGGAGACCAAGATGATGATCTGCACGCACCTCAAGGTCACGTTCGCGACCGCCGAACGGGTCGTGCAGCGGCTCAACGACCTGGCGATCGACAGGCTCGTTCGCCGACCGGGACTTCAGCCCGCGGTCAAGCACAGGCTCATGCACAGGCTTTCGCTGAAGCACCGCGGCGGAAGCTAGAGCGCCTCGCCGTCGAGCAGCTGGACCACCATCCCCGAGCGCAGCTTCGGCTCGAACCACGTGCTCTTGGGCGGGAGCACGAGTCCGGCGTCGGCCACCATCATGACGTCCTCCATCCGCGTCGGGTGGAGCGCGAACGCCACGGCGTGCTGGCCCGAGTCGACGAGGCGCTCGAGCTCGGCGACACCGCGGATCCCGCCCACGAACTCGACGCGCCGATCGGTGCGCAGGTCGCCGACGCCCAGGATCGGTTGGAGGATCCGCTCGGTCAGGATCTGGACGTCCAGCCGCCGCACCGGGTCCTCGCGCGGCACGAGATGGGCCTGCGGCGCGAGCTGGTACCACGCTTGCTGCACGTACATCCCGAACGTCTCGGGAGTCGCCGGGCGTTTCGCGCGGAAGCCCGCCTTGACGTGGAATCCGGCGTCGCGGATCCGGGCGACCAGCTCTTCCGGATCGAGCCCGTTCAGATCCCGAACCACGCGGTTGTACTCGAGGATCCGCAGCTGATCGCCGGGGAAGAACGCCGCCAGGAAATGACGTGCCGGCGCCTCTTCGGGGACCTCGCCCGACCGAGCCACGCGCTCCGCGGACACACGAGCCGCGGCGGCGGCGCGGTGGTGCCCGTCGGCGATGTAGGCCACGCGAACATGGCGGAACAGCACCTCGATCCGAGACACCACGGCCGGATCGGCCACGGCCCACAGCTCGTGCGCGATCCCGTCGGGCGCCGTGAACCGGACCTGTGGCTCCCGCGCCACCACACCCGCAAGGAGCGCGTTGATCTCCGGCAGGCCGTTGTAGGCGAGGAACACGATCCCCGGATGCGCTCCGATGGTGTCGTTCAGCCGTACGCGGTCGTTTTCCTTTTCCGGCCGCGTGCGTTCGTGGCGCTTGATCCGACCCTCTTCGTAGTCGCGGACGGCGGTCGCGCCGACGAGGCCGGTCTGCGCGCGGCCGTCGAGGGTCAGCCGGTACACGTAGTACGACGGGGCCTCGTCGCGGACGAGCCAGCCGTTCTCGACCATGCTCGTGAAGTTCCTCGCGGCCGTCGCGTATACACGGTCGTGGTAGGGATCGATCTCGGCGTCGAGGTCGATCTCCGGCTTGACCACGTGGAGGAACGTGTACGGATCACCTGCCGCGATCTGCCGGGCCTCCTCGGATGTGACCACATCGTATGGGTAGCTCGGGATCCGGCTGGCCAGGTCCTCACGCGGGCGAAGACCACGGAACGGCTTGACGATCATCGGTCGCTCCTGCTGGGTATCGACTCCGCGTCCGTATATTGCCCGAATCCTGGCGCCCGCCGCCGCCTATAATCCAGCGGCCATGGTCGCATTTCGCTCCTGGGCCCGCCTGGTCGTGCTCGCTTCGGTTGCCGCCCTGTCGGCGAACGGGCATCCACGGGCTGACGACCCACCGACCGCGGGCGAGCGAATCCTCGAGGCCGCTCGGACCGACAGCCGCGCCTACGAGAAGCTGGCCTGGCTGACGGACCGGATCGGCCCCCGGCTCAGCGGCTCCGCCAATCTCGAGCGAGCAGTCATCTGGGCCGCCGACCAGCTCCGGAAGGACGGCCTGGAGCACGTGTGGACCGAAGAGGTCCTCGTTCCGCACTGGGTCCGCGGGAAGGAATCCGCACGCATCGTCGCCCCGACCGAGCACCGTCTGGCGATCCTGGCGCTGGGCGGGAGCGTGCCGACTCCAGCCGGCGGAATCACGGGGGAAGTGGTCGAGGTGGACAGCCTCGAGGCGCTCCGCGGCCTTGGTGAGCGCGCTCGGGGCAAGATCGTCCTCTTGAGCCGCGAGATGGCGCGCGGCTACGGGGTGGAAAACGGTTACGGCGCCCTCTCCCCACTGCGGGGCGACGGACCCGGCGAGGCGGGGCGGCTCGGCGCGATCGCCGCGCTGGTCCGCTCTCTCGGCACCGCGAGCTACCGGCTTCCGCACACCGGGGCCACGCGCTACCCCGCGGACGGCCCGCAGATCCCGGCCGCCGCGGTGTCGGCGGAAGACGCACTGCTGATCGGTCGCCTCCTCGCGGCGGGCGAGACGGTCCGCGTCGAGCTCGAGCTCGGCTGCAAGGCCCTGCCCGACGTCCCATCGGCCAACGTGCTGGCGGAGATTCGCGGCCGGGAGAAGCCCGACGAGGTGGTGCTGATCGGTGCCCACCTGGATTCGTGGGACGTCGGCACGGGAGCGACCGACGACGGCGCCGGTTGCGCGATGGTCCTCGAGACGATGCGCCTCGTGCGCAAGCTCGGCCTCGTCCCGCGCCGGACGCTCCGCGCCGTGCTGTTCACCAACGAGGAGAACGGCCTGCGCGGCGGTCGTGATTACGCCGAGCGCCACCTGGCCGAGATGCCGCTGCACGTTGCGGCGATCGAGACGGATAGCGGAGGCGCGCCTCCCGTGGCCTTCGGCGTCTCGGCCGGCGCAGGCGGCGCCGAGACCGTGCGCGAGCTGGTCCGACCCCTGGCCGATCTGGGGATCAAGGACGTGTTTCCGAAGGGTGGCGGGGCCGACATCTCGCCGATGCGCAAGCACGGCGTGCCCCTGATCGGCCACATGCCCGACTCGACCTACTACTTCGACTATCACCACACGGAAGCCGACACCCTGGACAAGGTCGAGCGCGCCGCGCTGGACAAGAACGTCGCGGCCCTGGCGTATCTGGCCTTCGCCCTCGCCGACGCCGAGACCCCCCTCCCCCGCCTCGAACCGGAGTAGGGGTCTGACCCCGCTCAGGGTGCGAGATAAAGCTGGGTCAGGTGGATCGAGCCGTCCGCGCTGACTGCGGCGCCGACACCGGACTCGCGCGCCACGGGATCGAGCATGGCTTGCCGATGGCTTGGGCTCGCGAGCCAGCTCTGCACCGCCACCTCGGCCGGGTCGCCCGGCTCGTTGCGGCTCCAGTGGATGTTCTCCGCGACACGCGTGTACCGGATGCCCGCGCGCTCGACCCGATCGGCAGGGCCTACCCCGTCCGGATCGACATGCGACAGGAAGCCTCGCGCGGACATGTCCTGACTGTGCGCCCTCGCCACGGTGGCGAGGGCAGTCGAAGGAGCGAGCTGAGCGAGGTTCAACGCCGCACGCTCGCGGTTCACTCCGACCAGGACCGCCTGCTCGAGGTCGGCGGGCGCAGGCGGCGCAGGCAACCCGTCGAGGAGCACCGCGACGAGCACGATCCAGCCGTCGTCGCCGCGCCGCGTCGCCACACCGACCGCCTCGTACTCGGGCGCGATCGCCTTCTTCCAGGCCGAGGCCACCCCGCGCCAGCTCGCCACGAGCCCATCTTCGGGATGCTCGTAGCCCCGCACCATCTCGGTGTGCGTGGCCAGGCTCCGGTACCACACCACGCCGGAACGGCGAAGGTCGGCGGCGAGCGGCGTCTGGTCCTTGAGCCGCTCGGCATGCGGTAGCCCCGCGATGCGCTCGGCCCGTTCGCCGGCCACGGCGTCCAGCTCGACGCGCCGCACGAGCACCGGAGCCGCGGCCGCCTCGCGCGCGCGTTGCAGCGCGTCGAGCACACGGTCGGCGACGTCGTCTGCCGCGACCCCAGCCCCCGTAGCGGGCAGGGCCAGTCCGAGGAGCGCGAGCGCAAGCCGCCGCGGGTGCATGTGAGGAAGATCGCGCGCCAGGGCGCGGCGCGCCAGGGCGCGGCGCGCCAGGGCGCTCGTTGTTCCGGCGTGAACCCCACCCTACATTCCCCGCATGGGCCGACAACGCGGCGGCGGCTTCGGACTCGTGGTGCTCGTGGTGGTGCTGGCAGTCGTGCTGCTGCTGGTAGCGCGATCGTGGCGCGCCGTTGCGCCCGCGGCGCAAGCCGTGACCAATCCACGGATCACGGACCCCCAGATCACAGGCTCCGGAGGCGACCTGCCCGATCTCCAGGAAGCCCAGCGCCGGACCGATGCGCACACGAAGCAGGTCCAGGACGCCCTGTCCGAGGTCGAATAGACGGCTGCTAGAATGGCCCCATGGCCGACGGAATCCTGAAGGTCCCCACCCCGACGAACGAGCCCGTGCTCAGCTACGCCCCGGGAACGCCCGAGCGGCGGGCGATCGTGAGCGAGCTCGATCGGATGGCCAGCGAGCCCATCGAAGTCACCGCCCGCATCGGCGGGGCACGCGTGACGACCGGGAAGCTCGGCCAGGCCGCCATGCCGCACGACCACCAGCACGTGCTGGCGCGCTGGCACAAGTGCGGCGCAAGCGAGGTCGAGCGGGCGATTCGCGCGGCGCTCGAGGCGCGCGAGGGCTGGGCCAGCCTGCCCTGGCAGCACCGCGCCGCAATCTTCCTCAAGGCCGCGGACCTGCTCGCCGGGCCGTACCGCCGCGTGCTCAACGCGGCCACGATGCTCGGCCAGTCGAAGACGGTGCACCAGGCCGAGATCGACGCGGCCTGCGAGCTGATCGACTTCTTCCGCTTCAACGTCTCCTACATGCGCCAGATCTACGAGGAGCAGCCTGCCTCGTCGAGCGGGTGCTGGAACTACCTCGAGCATCGCCCGCTCGAGGGGTTCGTGTTCGCCGTGACCCCGTTCAACTTCACGAGCATCGCCGGCAACCTGCCCACCGCACCGGCGCTGATGGGCAACGTGGTGGTGTGGAAGCCCGCCTCTTCCGCGATCTTCGCCGCGCACTACGTGATGGAGCTGCTCGAGGCCGCCGGGCTCCCGCCGGGCGTCGTGAACATGGTCGCAGGGTCAGGCGCCGACGTCGGCGACCCCGTGCTGAAGAGCCCCGATCTCGCCGGGATCCACTTCACGGGCTCGACCGACGTGTTCAAGGGCATGTGGGCCACCGTGGGCAAGAACATCCGCGAGTACAAGTACTACCCGCGCATCGTCGGCGAGACGGGCGGCAAGGACTTCGTCTTCGCGCACCCGTCGGCGAACATGCCCGCGCTCGCGACCGCCCTCGTCCGCGGCTCCTTCGAGTTCCAGGGACAGAAGTGCTCGGCCGCATCGCGGGCGTTCATTCCCCGCTCGCTGTGGTCACGACTCGAAGCGCTGCTCGTCGAGACGCTGGCCCAGGTCCGCGTCGGCGACCCGCGCGATTTCACCAATTTCATGGGCGCCGTGATCGACAAGGGCGCGTTCGAGTCGATCAAGGGCTACATCGACTACGCGCGAAAATCGTCCGACGCGACGATCCTGTGCGGCGGCAACTGCGACGACTCGAAGGGCTGGTTCATCGACCCGACCGTCGTCGTCACGAAGTCGCCCGAGTTCAAGCTGCTGCGCGAGGAGATCTTCGGCCCCGTGCTGACGATCTACGTCTACGACGACGCGAAGCTCGACGAGGCGCTGCAGATCTGCGACCGCGGCTCGGCCTACGCGCTGACCGGCGCGATCTTCGCCCAGGACCGCGCGGAGATCGCCCGTATGTCGGCCGCGCTGGTCAACACCGCGGGCAACTTCTACATCAACGATAAGCCGACCGGCGCCGTGGTAGGCCAGCAGCCGTTCGGCGGCGCGCGCGCGTCGGGCACGAACGACAAAGCCGGGAGCTACCTCAACCTGATCCGCTGGGTCAGCCCCCGCACGGTCAAAGAGACGTTCGTCCCTCCGACGGATTTCCGCTACCCGTTCATGCAGTCGTAGCCAGCCTGGCGGGGTGTTCACCACCCGGTCGCGGAGTTCGAGTCCGGCCTGGGGAGCCAGACAGAGTCCGAACGGAACGAAACCGCTGCGGGCGGTAGCTGAGAAAGTCCGCCGGTCCGCGGATTTTCTGCGCGTTTCGTGATCCCGGGGTAGGTCGTGGCTCTCTTGGCCGCTCGGGCGTCCCGTCACGGGCGT
>Ga0180085_1000530_pt1 | contig 13572 bp, 13 predicted proteins | sample EasRiv730_16_10D_FD_123013 | JGI IMG/M metagenome (GOLD analysis project Ga0180085, IMG submission 123013) | Soil microbial communities from meander-bound floodplain in the East River, Colorado, USA - East River metaG ERMLT730_16_10D | ecosystem: Environmental > Terrestrial > Soil > Floodplain ... | reverse complement strand
CGAGGCTGAAGGCTGGGAGGGGCTGTGGGGTTTGCTCACGCAGATCACGATCCGCAAGTGCGCCGATCGCACTCGCTACTATCAGGCAGAGTGCCGCGACCTCCGGCGTGAAGCGGCGTCGCCTCAGCTCGATAGCAATCCGGCCTGGCTGGAGATTGCCGGACGCGAGCCGACACCCGAGGAAGCCGCCATATTGGCCGAGACGGTTGCTGAACTGCTGGCGGAACTGAACGGTCGGGAGCGGACGATCGTGGAGCTGAGTCTGCAAGGTTATTCGACCCATGAGATCAGCGAGCAAACGGGTCGCGCCGAGCGCTCAGTGCGGCGGATGCGCGAGCGCGTGCGCAGGCGACTGGCGCAGCAATGAACGGAAACGGGGGCTCTAGGATTTTGAAAGGACGCCAATGCCGAACGATTCACACAACGTCAATCAATCCTCAGAGGGCCCGTGGTCGCGATGCGAGGAACTGATCGATGCGTTCGAGCGAGCGTGGCAAGCAAGACCGCTGCCTTCTATTGACGACTTCCTGCGGACTGAAGACTCCGAGCAAGTGGCGCTTCTCGTGGAGCTCATCCACGTGGACCTGGAATTCCGCATCAAAGCTGGTGAGGCCGCCCGTGTGGAGTTGTATTTGGACCGCTACCCGCGCTTGACGCGCGACAGCGGTGTAGTCCTCGGCCTGCTGGAGGCGGAGCATGGACTGCGTCAGCGCCGGGAAGGTGATGTCGAATTGGACGAATATGGACGGCGATTTCCAGCCTATATCGACAAGCTCCGACGACGCCTGGGCAGTGCTGCGACTCGCGCCGATAACGGATCGGCTCTGGGAATCGAAATCAGCGGGTGCGAATTGCCGGCGGTGCCGGGTTACGAGATCATCGAGGAAATCGGCCGCGGCGGCATGGGAGTTGTCTATCGGGCGCGGCAACTCGGTCTGGCACGCACCGTGGCGCTCAAAATGGTTCTGACGGGGCGCCGGACCGGCCCACAGCATCTGGCCCGCTTCCGGGCCGAGGCTGCAGCGCTCGCGCGCTTGCAGCACCCCAACATTGTCCAGATTTTCGATGTCGGCGACGCGGCCGGACGGCCGTACTTTGTGTTTGAGTTCGTGGCTGGCGGCAGCCTCACCCAGCATCTCCAGGGCAAGCCCCAGCCGGTGCGTCCGGCGGCACAGCTCGCCCTCACTTTGGCGCGGGCCGTCCATGCTGCTCATGCCAACGGCGTGATTCACCGCGATCTCAAGCCGGCCAACATTCTGTTGGCGGTCTCCGACGACATTGGCAAAGCAGGGGCCAGGGGTCAGGAGCCAGAAGCCAATAAGACCAATGACACGAATCACCTGGCTCCTGACCCCTGCTTCTTGACTCCTGGCATCAAAATCACCGATTTCGGCCTGGCTAAGCTCGTCGGCGGCGATGGGGAAGGACCCGAGCTCCACGCACCCACGGCCACTGGGGAGATTCTGGGCACGCCCAATTACATGGCCCCCGAGCAGGCCATGGTCCGGCGCCAGCCAGTTGGCCCGACTGCCGACGTCTATTCGCTGGGGGCCATCCTCTATGAGCTACTGACTGGCCGGCCGCCCTTTACGGGGGAGACTCCACTCACGACCGTCTGGCAGGTGATTCACAACGAGCCAGTGCCCGTGACCAGTCTCCAGCCCAACGTGCCGCGGGACCTGGAAACCATCTGTCTCAAATGCCTCCGCAAGGAGCCCCGGCAGCGTTACGGTAGCGCCCTGGAGTTGGCGGAGGATATCCAGCATTTCCTCCTCGACGAACCCATCCGGGCGCGGCCGGTCGGGCCGGTCGAGCGACTCTGGCGTTGGATGCGCCGCCATCCAGCGCCGACGATCCTTCTGGCTGCCGGCCTGCTCGCTCCGGTGGTAGCACTGATCACCCTGTCGTTCCTTTCAACCCGGCTGGTCCGCTCGAACGCTCTGGAAAGTGCCGCGCAGCAGGCCGAGTTATTGGAGGAAGCCACTAAGGAGTACAGCCGGAATGTCCAGCGCGTGACCAAGGCGAACTACACGGTCAACAAGACCGTCCCGCCCACGCCGGGGACCGTTCCGCTCAGCATCCCGGCTACGTTTCTGCACGACGTTGGCGAGCAATTGGCCCAGGTTGGCAGGTCAGGTGTGCGGGTGCGTCAATACAGCGACTACCCTTTTCCCTGGCGAACGGGCGGGGGTCCACGAGACGAATTCGAGCGCGAGGCGCTTGTGCGTCTGCGCCAAAGCAAGGGGCAGGCGACATTTCATGAGTTCACTGTCATGAATGGTCAGCGCGTCGTGCGCTACGCCCAGGCTCGGATCATGGAGCGCTCCTGCGTCGAGTGCCACAACACCCACCCACAGTCGCGGCGAAAGGACTGGCAGGTGGGCGATGTGCGCGGCGTGCTGGAGATCATCCGCCCTCTGGACAAGGACGAGGCACGGGTTGGCGAAGCCCTTCGCCTGGCGCTATTGCTCAGCGCCGTAGTTTCTGGCCTGTTGCTGGGGGGCGGTATGCTCGTGCTTTCAACCAGCCGCAGGCGGACCCCGGTCGGTTCGTAAGGAAGGTTGGCGGAGTGGCTCCAGGCGGGAAGTGGGGTAGGTTTGTAACCTGCCATCGCCACGTATCGACTGTTTTCTCGGTTCCACGCTCTGCGTGGGACCGCACGCACCGACGCTCTGCGTCGAATTGTGGACGCGGAGCGTCCGGGCTGACGTTCCCACGCGGAGCGTGGGAACGAGGAACGACGGGCATGCTGGCAGCTTGCCCTACGACTGCGGAATCAGTTCCAGACAAATCAGCCGCCCTTCGCCGCGCAGATACAACAGCCCATGCGAGACAATCGGCGCTGCCCAACAGGGCGGCTTGAGCAGCGGTCCCGCCTGGCCGCCGTAATCGATCATCGCGACCTGGTCGTACTTGTCCGGATTGATTTTGAGCAGCCAGAGCTGGCCATACTCGCCCAGGCAGAGAAAGTGGCCGTCGATCGAGGTCAGCGAGCAGCGGGACATGCCCGGTTGGCTCCACATCACCTTGCCCGTCTTCCATTCGATGCACCGCAGCTCGGCGTTGTGTTCGTGGCGACCGGAGCTGCCATAGAGATAGCCGTCCACCTCGATCGGCGTGTTCCAGTGCGTCTGCATCGCCCGGTCGCGGCGGCGGTCGTCGTCCTTCCAGACCACCTCGTGTTTGCCGGGAGCCACTTTGAGCAGCGAGCTGCCCGGGCCATAGGTCTCGCTGATGAATACCTTGTCGCCGGAGACGACTGGCATCGCGGCGTTGACGCTCTCCAGGCCCCGATCGCGCCAGGGATAGTGGAAATCGAGCTGGCCGCTGGCCGGGTCGAAGCCCACCAGCCCGCCGCGGCAGAAGGCAAAGCACCAGCGCCGCTCGCCGATCGTGGCCAGCTTCAGCGAGGCATAGCTCGCCAGTTCGTCGGCCAGCTTGTATCTCACCTGGCCGGTTTGCTTGTCGAATGCGACGATCCCCGTGCCACTGGGATCGACCAGATCCAGTTTTCCCCGCGGCACGCGCTGCGACTCGGGCGGGCTGCCGCCGACCATCGCGATCAGCAGGTCCCCTTCGATCACGGGTGTGCTGCCGACGCCAAAAAAATTCTGCACGACGCCGAACTCTTTGTTCGTATCGACCCCCCACAGCAGCTTGCCGTCCATCGTGCGGCAGCAGAACAATCGCCCATCGACGCCATAGGCATATACCCGGTCGTCATCGACCAACGGCGAACAGCGCGGGCCGTTGTTGTAGCCGTACATGTCCTGGTAATCGGTCGGAACCTCGCGCTGCCAGAGCGGCTCGCCCGTCTCCGCATTCAGGCAATAGAGGCGGGCTTGATCGCCGAACCGGTCGAACTGAAACAGGCGGCCGCGGCTGATCGTCGGAGCGCCGTAGCCCTCGCCGAGCGGCTTGACCCACACGATTTTCAAGCCGGAAGCGGGCCAGTCCTTGAGGATCCCTTTCTCGGGCGATTTGCCATCGCCGGTGGGGCCCAGGAAGGCGGGCCAATCGACTCCAGTCTCGCGAGTCCACAGGTTCGTCAGGGGAGGCGGGGCGTCGTCCACAGGCGAATGCGCCGCTTCGCTGGGCGCTTGACCCACCGGCGCCTGGCGAGCGGTGGATTGGCCGCAGCCCACGGCCAGCAGCAAGGCAAGTGGAACGATCGGGGCAATCCAGCGAACCATCGCAGCGCTCCGTCTGGCCATGTTGAGCGGAAGAGACGTAATATAGTCGTACTCGCAGGGCCCCTCCATGCTCCAGATCACCACCCACATCGCCATCTCCGACGACGAGCTGCACTTTTCGTTCTCCCGCAGCAGAGGCCCGGGGGGGCAGAACGTCAACAAGGTCTCAAGCAAAGCGACGATGCGCTGGGCGGCGGTCGCCTCAGCGCAACTGCCAGCCGGAGTTCGCGAGCGCTTCCTCACGAAATATGCCAGCCAGCTCACCAAGGATGGCGAGTTGGTGATCTATAGCCAGGAATATCGCGACCAGCCGAAGAATATCGAGTCCTGCCGCGAGAAGCTCCGGGCGATGATCGCCTCCGTGGTCACTCCGCCGAAGAAGCGCCGTCCCACGAAACCGACGAAGGGCTCGAAGGTCCGCCGGCTGAACGAGAAGAAGAGCCGGTCGAAGCTCAAGGAAGGACGGCGATATCGCGCAGAGTGAACCGCGCCGCGGGTCCATCATTGCCGGGATTTCAGCCAGCGCCGACCCTGATTTCGCCAGCGCGACAGCGGCCGCGGATCGTCGATTTCCAGCAGGTCATCGCTCCGCCCGACGCGCCGGAAGTACTGCTCAAAGAGCCGCGTGGCCGGCGAAAACGGCACGTTGAGCGGCTCGTACGCCCGGTCAAAGAGCCGCTCGCCGTCGGGCGCGTCGCTGTCGTAGATCACCGCCTCGGGCACGTTGCCGGAATAGACGCACCAGGCCAGATAGCCGTCGCACAGGTTGAGATAGAAGAGCGCCGGGTACGCCAAGACGGCAACCGCCGCCGATTGCCACAGCCAGCGATCGAGCGGGCTGGTCGCAGTGATCGCGGCTCGCTGGGCGGCCCCCGCCTCGATGGGTGGTTCTGCCGCGGAGTCCCACCTCCACAGCGGCTCGGTCCAGCCCTGAAAGTAGCCAAATCCGGCGACCGCCAAGGCGAGATTCCACGGCCACACGGCGGAGTTCCAGCCTCGGGCGACAAGCGCCAAGAGGACGAAGCCGTGCAGGTGAGCGGCGACCAAGGGGACGGCGCGGCGCGTGGCGGGAAACATCGCCGCCAACCCGAGCGACAGTTCGAAAACCGCCGTCCCAATTCCCAGAATCATCGCCTGGCGATCGGTCGCAGCGGGCAAGAGCCACAGCATCAGGTCCGGTCCGGTTGATTGCCAATACTCCGGACTCAGCAGCTTATGCAGCCCGGCCCAGAACCAGAGAGCGACCAAATGACAGCGGGCCAAGAGCAGCGGGCCGCGGCGCGGCAGCGTCCCCACGAGCAAAATCGCCAGGGATATAAACTCCGGTTGGATGCGAAGCTGATCGATACCAATCGCCGCTGCCAGCAATGCGCCATGGGCCACGGCGCCGATGCGCGGCCAGATCATCGCCACGACCAGCGTCAAGAGCAGCGCTTCGCCACAGGGAACTTGCAGCTGGTCGAGAAGTGCCGAATCGAAGAGCGGCAGATTGGGCGGCGCTGTTGCGCCGGTCCGCACTTGCCACAGCGGCCACGTCAGCAAAATTCCCGCGCCCTGGCAAGCTGCAATCAGCAAGCGCAACAGCGGCCGATCGCGCACATCGGCCTGGGTCAGCGGTTTGGATCGATCGCGATTCACAAGCAGCTGCGGAAGAGTGCGGGTTCGGCCTGCCAATCGTCGATCTCATCCCAGGGCCACAGCGGCCGGGGAATCTGCGCGTATTCATACTCCCAGAAGTTGGGCGGCGCACAGCCCGGGGCGCGGACGCTGTAGATCGCCGCGGCCTGCCGCTCGAACATCGCCCGAAAGCCGCAGGGGCTCTTCGCCACGACGACGGCCGCGGCATAGGGGTCGAATCCCGCGGCCCGAAACAGCTCCGGCGCAAAATGCGGCCCGCTGCGGCTGGTGACGACGATCCGCACCTCCCCAACCCGCAGCACCGCGCTTGGCCCCATGTCGATCGCCAGGTTGCGCCCCAAGTGACCGCTGAGGACGAACCGCGCCTCGAACAGCCTTTCAACCGTCGCCGTCAGCGGCAGCTTGATCCCGAACCGCCAGTCGCGGACTCCGCCGATCTCGCCCGACCACATTGCGCCGACCCCTTGTTGAGCAGCCGCCTCGACAATGTCCGGGGCTACAACCGTGACCAGAACCGGCCGCGGCCACTGGGATTTGAGCAGTTCCCGCAGAATCCAGACGCTATCGCCCGGCGCGCCGCTGGTAGTGGCGTCGGCAGCGTCGCTGAGCACGACCAGTCCCGACGCCTGGTCATGCGCCAGCCGCACGCCCTCTTCGACGGTTACCAACTCGGGCAGGTACTCGCGCCGGCGTTGCCACAACTGGGTCGCCAGCTCGCCGCACAGCCTCTTGGCCAACTCCGGCTGACCGTCGGTTGTCACCACAACGGCCGATCCGAGCTCCGGAATATCGAGCCAGGGCTGGACGGTGGCGATCCCAGCAGCAAGCACGTCCGGCCGCCGCTCGAGCGCCTGAAGCTGGCGCTTGAGATCGACGCTTACGCCAGCGGCCGCTTCGGTGTTGGCCCGCTCCGCCGGCAAGACGCAAGGAATCTTGCAAAAGGCCGTGATCGTTCGGCCAATTCGAGCGTCTGGGGAGGGCGAGGCTCCGCCGAGCCTTCACCCCGACCACTGGTCGGGGCTTTGAGCAATCGCTGGAGCACCGCGGCTCCCCGCTGGCCGGTCTCAAAAACATCGACATGCGGGGCCGTGTGAAACAGCACTAGCACATCGGAATGCTCAATCATCCGCCGCGTCACGTTGGCATGCAGATCGAGCGTCGCGACGATCGGGATCTTGGGACCGACGACTTTTCGGACCGCCTGAAGCACGTCGCCTTCGACATCAGGATGCTCTGCGGCAGCCATCGCCCCGTGCAGCGCCAAGAGCACGCCATCAACGGGCAGTGCCGCTCGCAGCGAGTTGATCAGCTCATCTCGCAGCCATTCAAACGTCTCAGCCGTTGCCCGCCCGCTGGGCCAGGCCGGCAATCGCACGAGGCCGACAATCTCCGGCCGCTCCGGCCACTGGCGCAGCGATTGAATAAATCCGCCCAACTCATTCGTCTCGGCCATCTGGGCGACGAGTTCGGCGCCGCGGAGCACGCCGAATGCCTCAAAATCCGCCCGCGTTGTCGCCAGTGGATTGAGCGTGTTGGTCTCTTGCCAGAGCTGGCCGATGGCGATGCGCATGTGTTAACCCGCTACTTCCGCCACGGCCTTATCCAGCCGCGCGAGGGCCTCGTCCACATCTGCCGGCTGCATCGCCGCACAAAATCCGTGATGGCACGGCGCGCCTCCGTAGTCGTGAAAATAAACGCCGTGTTTGATCGCTGCGGCATAAAACCGCAGGAGCAGCGCCTTATCGTGACGCTGGGCGTCGGCGTAGCTCGTCACGGCCTCGTCGGGGGCGATGCCAAAATACATGCCAAACCGGGCCCCGAGCCCTTGCACGCGGACGGGCAGGGCGTGGCGTGCGAACAGGGCTCGCAGGCCGCCCAGCAGTTGTTCCGCGATGCTGCGAATGTGGTCGTAGAAACCCGGCTCGCGATAAGCTCGCACCGCTGCCAGGCCAGCCGCCACCACCACGGGGTGGCCATTGTACGTCCCACTATGCTGGCAATCCCCTTCCGGCATGAGCCGCTGCATGATGTCGCGCCGGCCGCCGAAGACGCTGAGCGGGTAGCCGCCGCCGATTGCCTTGCCCAGCGTACACAGATCGGGCGTCACGCCGAGATACTCTTGAGCCCCGCCGATCCCCATGCGAAAAGCGCTCAGCACTTCATCAAAAATCAGCACTGTGCCGTGCTTCTCCGTCAGTCTCCGCAGCGTCGCCATGAACTCAGTCGTCGGCAGCACGCAGCCGGCGTTGTAATAGATCGGCTCACAGATCGCCGCGGCCAGCTCGCCGCCAAAGCGACGAAACGCCTCTTCCACGAGGTCCGGGCGGTTATAGGGAACCTGCACGAGGTGCTGGTCGAGGCCCGCGGTCACTCCGGTCGAGATCGGCGCAAGCGGCGGATTGAACTGCCCCAGTTCACCCTTGGCCGACCACATCACCTGGTCGTGATAGCCGTGAAAATTCCCTTCAAACCGCAAGATCTTCTGCCGGCCGGTGAACGCCCGGGCCAGCCGCAGGCAGTGCATCGTGGCCTCGGTCCCCGAGCCGGTGAAACGCAAAAGCTCCAAGCACCTGACCGACCGGCACAAGAGTTCGGCCAATTCGGCATGTAACTCAGATTCATACGAGCAGGCCGCGCCGCGATCGAGAACCGCTTCGACAGCAGCACGAATCCGCGGGTCACCATGCCCAAGCAGCGTCGCCCCGTGGCTGGTACACAGATCGATCAGCTCGCGGCCGTCGAGGTCCCAGACGCGGCAGCCCTGGGCCCGCTGAAAGAGCATGGCGTGGCCGAGCGCCTGGTTGACGCGCGTGGACGACGAGACGCCGCTGGCCAGGAACTGCCTGGCGTGCTGGTACTGCTGTTGGACGAGGCTCATCCGGCTCGATGCCCCCGAGGTTTTTGTCCGGTCTTAATTAGCGACGCACAATGCGATCGATTGTACTTGAGCAAGTCCAGCATGCATCTACAAGTCGAGGCCGACGTGACGTAAGCTGTGGAGCCAGCCACAGAGTTCCGCCTCAGAGGGATAAGTACGTGCAGGATCTGGCCGACATCGCCCTTCGCTCGCTGCTCGTCTCAGGGAGCGCGACAATCATTGCGGCCTGCCTGGGTCTGCCGCTGGGGGCGTGGCTGGGACTGGCTGACCGGCGGCTGCGGCTGTGGCTCCGCCCGCTGCTGTTTTCGCTAATGGCTCTCCCTCCCGTGGTCGTGGGGCTCGCGCTGTACATGCTCCTCTCGCGCAGCGGCCCGCTCGGTCGCCTGGAGTGGCTCTATTCGGTTCCGGCGATGATCCTCGCCCAGTCGATCCTGGCCCTGCCGTTTGTGATCGGCGTGACGATGCAGGGAATCGCCGCCGTGCCCGCCGAGCTCGCCCAGCAACTCCGCAGTCTCGGCGCGAGCGAACGGCAGGTTCGCTCGACGATCCTCCGCGAGGCCTATCCGGCCATGGGTCTGGCCGTGGCCGCGGCGCTGGGGCGGAGCCTGTCTGAGGTGGGAGCGGTGCTGATCGTCGGCGGAAACATCGCTGGCAAGACGAGCGTGCTCACCACAGCGATCTACCAGGAAACCAGCCGGGGCCACTTTGCCACGGCGATCGCACTCGGTGCGATGCTGCTGGCGATGGCTTGGACGGTGAACCTCGCCGTCGCCCTCTGGCAGCGGGAGCCAGCCGTATGACCGGCGATGGCTCACGGGAACCCTGTTATCGGCTGCGAGGCGTGGTCCGCGTCGTCAGTCCGACGTTTGAGCTGCGGATTGGCGAGCTGGCGGTGCCGCGGGGGCAGGTATTCGCCCTCTTGGGACCGACGGGGTCGGGCAAGAGCACGCTGTTGCTCATGCTTGCGGGCCTGGAGCCGCCGACCGCGGGGGAACTGGCCTGGGGCGACGGTCCGCTCTATGGGAATAGCAGACCTGCGGCCGTGCGGCAGTCGGCGACGCTGGTCTTTCAGCGGCCCCTGCCCATCCGCGGCAGCGTGCGAACGAACGTCGAGTACGGCCTGCGGATTCGCGCGACGGCGGATCTGGGTGATCGCGTAGCAGCGGTCCTGTCGCAACTGCATCTCGACCGCCTCGCCGGGCAATCCGCCGCCTCGCTCTCGGGCGGGCAGTTACAATTGGTCGCGATCGCCCGGGCCTTGGTCCTGCGGCCCCAGGTGCTGCTGCTGGATGAGCCCACCGCGCATCTCGACCCGGCGCATGTGGCTCTGGTCGAAGCGGCGGTGATCGACGACCAGCGCGAGCGCCAGACGACGGTCATCTGGGCGACCCACAATCTGTTTCAGGCCCGCCGCGTGGCGAGCCACGTGGGCCTGATGCTCGATGGCCAGTTGGTCGAACAGCAACCGACGGATTCGTTCTTTGAGGCGCCGCGCGACCCGCGAACCTGCGACTTCGTGGCCGGAAGAATGGTGTATTGAATGCAGAGGAAGCTGCGACTGCCTGTGATGGCGATACTTGTGGCCAGCGGCTGCGGTCCGGTGGCGGCGCCCGCGGCCAAGTCCATCACGCTGGCCGCCGGCACCACGCTTCAGGACAGCGGCCTCTTCGACGTGCTGCTCCCCCGCTGCCGGGCCGAAACGGGGATCGACGTGAAGGCAATTGCCGTTGGCACAGGGCAGGCACTGGAAATCGCCAGACGGGGCGATGCCGACGCCCTGCTGACGCACGCCCCAGCGGCCGAGAAAGAGTTTCTCGCCGCCGGCTGGGCCGAGTCGCGCGACGAAGTGTTTTGGAACGACTTTCTGATTGCGGGACCCCAAGACGATCCAGCCGGCGTCGGCATGGCCAAGGACGCCCTCGCGGCCTTCCGGCAAATCAACGAGCAAAAGTCGGCCTTCGTTTCGCGCGGCGACGACTCTGGCAATCACAAGCTGGAGCTTGCGCTCTGGAACGAGGCGGGCCTGGACCCTGGCGGCGCGTGGTATTTCTCGATCGGCGGGGGCATGGCCCAGGCTTTCCGCGTCGCCAACGAGAAGCGGGCGTACCTGCTGGCCGACCGCGGCACCTGGCTGGCGATGCAAAAGGAACTTGATCTGGCCGTGCTGCACCAAGGGGACCCAAAGCTCGTCAACCAATATGCCGTCCTCGTGGTCAACCCCGCGAAACATCCGCACCTGCACGCGGCCGAGGCGCGGCAGTTTGCTCAGTGGCTGCATATGCCGGCGACACGGGAGTTCATCGCCGCCTTTGGCAAAGACAAGTACGGCGAGTCGCTGTTCAAAATCGGATCGGCCAGGTAACGTCCGCCCAGCTACGTCTCCTCCCACTCGTCGATCGTTCGCGGCCAATCGTCCTTCAATAGCCGCGAGAGCGAGCGGTCGGCCAGCAGCTTGCCGCCGGTCTGGCAGCGCGGACAGTAATTCGTTTCGTTCTCGGCATAGACGATTCGCTGCACGGCGGTCCCGCAGACCGGGCACGGCTGGCGAAAGCGGCCGTGCACGGCCATCTCGGGCCGGAAGGCGGTGACCTTCTCCGGAAACTTGCCCGCGGCTTCGGTGCTGAGCCGCGCGGTCCAATCTCCCAGAACCGACCGCACGGCCGCGAACAACTGGTCGATCTGCTCGGCGCTCAGCCGGCTGGTGAGCGTCACCGGCGAGAGCCGCGCGGCATGCAGAATCTCGTCGGAATAGGCGTTGCCGATGCCCGAGAAGAGCCGCGGATCGGCCAGGGCCCGCTTGAGTGTGTGGTTCTCGCGGGTCAGTGCGGCCCGAAACTCGTCGGCCGAGCAGTCGAGCGGCTCGATGCCGCCGCGGTCGAATGCTTGCAGGTTGGCAATGCCGTGCACAACGTGCAGCGACGCTCGCTTCTTCTGGCTCGCCTCGGTGAGCATCAGTGTGCCAGTCGGAAAGGCGAAAGCCGCCAGGTCGTTCTTGCCCGTCGGCCGCACGCCCGCCTTCTTCCAGTGAAACCGGCCCGCGATCATTAGGTGAATCACGACGAACAGGTCATCCGCGAAATTCCAGACAATCCGTTTGCCGATCCGCGACACGTCGTGCACCGTCTGACCTGCGAGCGACAGCAGGTCCGGCTCAACCGTTCGCACCAGAAACGGGCTCTTGACCGCGATCTTTTCCAGCGGCTGGCCGACGATCCGCGAGCGCAGAGCGGTCAGATAGCTCAAGATGTCGGGGAGTTCCGGCATGGGCGAAAGAACCAAGAGCCAAAAGCCAAGAACCAAGGAACCAGGACCGAGGAACCCGGAGGCACTATTTTAAGTCAGGGCATTTCTTCATTTGGTTCTTGGTTCTTCGGTTCTTGGTTCTTCTGTCACCGCGCGACCCACATACAGCTCCATCACCACCCGCGGTACTCCCGGCACGGGAGGGCGTTCCAGGGCCGTGATCGAAAGGCCCGCATCGCGGATCAGCCGCTCGATCGGCCGATTCAGGTTGCAGCCGCAGGCCCACCGCTGCTGAAACGGATTGAGCCGGTCCTGCCAGCGGGCGAGCGAGCGGCTGTCGCTCCGGCCGTGCTCGGCAAATAAAAATCGGCCGTCCGGCTTGAGCACGCGGCGGACCTCGGCCAGCGCCGCGGCTACGTCCGGAATTGTGCACAGTGTGAACGTGCTGACGACGCAGTCGAACGCCGCGGACTCGTACGGCAAGTGCTCGGCCGTCGTCTGGACCGTGACCACGTGCCGTGCCCGGCAGGCGTCCATCCGCCGCTTGACCCGCCCCGGCAGCAGCCGCTCAGTATCGAGCAGCGTCAGGCTGGTCACCGAGCTTCGGTAGAACGGCAAGTTGAGGCCGGTCCCGAAGCCGATCTCCAGCACCTTGCCCGCCGCCGGTTCGACAACTCGCTGCCGCAGCTCGTTGATCGCCGGCCGCGCGAGCAGCCAGTCCATCAGAGGGACGAAGCAATAGTCGCGGTACAGTCGCATCACGGATCCAGGCGCATCAGGCCAGCCCGCTGGGGGCCGCGTCGTCGCCGAGCAGATCCTGGAGCTTCTTGAGCGACCGCGTCAGCATCACCCGCACGGCCGCGTCGCTTTTGCCCAGCTTTTCGGCGATTTGCTTGCTCGGCAGGTTCTCGACATAGCGCATCCGCAGGGCCTCGCGCTGCTCGTCGGGCAGCTTCAGCAGGGCCTCGTTGAGCAGGGCCTCGCGGGCATTGCGCGAAAAGGCCTTGCTGGGCGTCGTCATGCTGGCCACCAGCATATTGATCAGCCCGGCCGGCTGCGTGTCGGTCCCGCCGCCCGAGCCCAGCGGTACCTCGCGGCCGGCGTCGCGTTTTTTGGCGTCGAAGAACCGCCGGTGCAGATCGATGATCCGCCGCTCGGCGATCTGGCAGAGCCACGAAAACGGGTCGCGGTCGCCCATCTCCGCGGTCGGGAGCGCCCGGATTGCCTCGGCGCAGGTCTCCTGGTAAATGTCGTCCGGCTCAACCTTGCGCCGCAGGGCGGTGCCAAGCTGCCGCTCGATGAAGGCCATGAGCTGCGGCCGGTGCGACTGAATGAAGGCGGCCAGCGCGTTGGCGTCGTGTTTCTTCAGGCGGGCGATGATGTCGTCGGGCATAGCCAGGTAGCAGGCACACTCCGTGTGCCGTGAGTGAGGGAAGCACGCCGAGCGTGCCCATGACTTCCTACTGTCGCGTAGTGTAGCCAATCCGCTGCGAGTGGACTACAACGACACTGTGTCGCTGGCCCGCTCGCGTCTGCCGATGTCGCTGCATCTTACCTCCGAATCCGCCTCTCGCGCCTGGGATGATTTGGCCCAGCGGCTGGAGCGGTTTATCAAGACCT
>Ga0180085_1000529_pt1 | contig 13591 bp, 13 predicted proteins | sample EasRiv730_16_10D_FD_123013 | JGI IMG/M metagenome (GOLD analysis project Ga0180085, IMG submission 123013) | Soil microbial communities from meander-bound floodplain in the East River, Colorado, USA - East River metaG ERMLT730_16_10D | ecosystem: Environmental > Terrestrial > Soil > Floodplain ... | reverse complement strand
CGAGCTTGACCAACTTGCGATAGGCGATCTCGCGATAGTCATCATCGACCACGTCGCAGGCAAACATGTCATCGGTACCGGCGAAGACGACGTAGAATTGCCGCCCGTCGGCGGAGATGGCCGCCTCCCAGGGATTGGACATGACGAGGTTGCCCAGGAAGGCGTCCATTGGAACTCGCTTTCGCCGCGAGCCTTCGCCAGCCGCAGTTTCGACGACCGAGACGTAGGGAAACACCGAGCCTTCGCCGTGCACCGACGTGACGCGCGAGCGGATGTGCGGGATGTAGGCCTTGCCTCGCAGTGGATGGATGGCGATCTGGCGGGCCAGATTGTCGTTGCTGATGCCGGGCCACTCATCAACGATCTGCCCGCTGGCCAGGTCGATCGCCAGCACCGTGCCGCTGTAATACTGCGTCACGAGAAGCCGCGACTGATCGGGCAACAACGCAATGCCCCGCGCGAAATCGCCGGCCTCCAGAGTTCGCACGACCTTTTCCGCCGCCGCATCGATTTCGACGACCTGACCGGGATAGTCGAGCGTGACGAACAGCCGCGTGCCGGCCCGGTTGCTGACCACGCCGTAGGGTTCGTCGAACACGTCAAACCGCTGCGTGACGGCGCCAGCATCAGCGTCGAGCAGCACGACCTGGTCGTCGTCATAAACGGCCACGGCCACCCGGTGACTGTCGCCGAGGAAGCTGACCCCCTCGGGATGCTTGCCGACGGCGATCTCCGCCCGCTTGGTATGCGAGGCCAGCTCGACGATCGACACCGTGCCGCTGTCGCGGTTAGCGCAGGCCAAGAGGGTGCCATCGCGGGAGATGTCGAGCAGGCTGTTGCTGTCGCCCGCGGGTGCGATGCCCGCACCAAACAGAACAAGGCACGATACGATCCCGGCCAAAGACGTACGCATGGGAAACATCGGGGTCCAAGCAAAAAGCCCGCCCCGGCGGGTGCGCGGGGCGGGCTGGCTGTCACGCGGAAATTGGGTACTGCGCTATTCGAGAATCTTGGGCCCGTCGGCGATGATCGCCGCGACGCCTTTCTTGTTCAACTCGCCCTTTTTGAAGGCGTGGTTGACCACGACCGACTGTTTCCTCCACAAGAGGACGGTCACATCAGCGTCCTTGGCGATCTTGTAGCTCTCCGGCCCCGACTGCCCGTCAAAGATCGTCAGCGGGACATTTTTTATCCCCTGATCTTTGGCGAGCTTCTCCAGTTTGGGAGCCGCGGCATCGGCATCCTCGGCGAGGAGCACGACAAAGGCCGCCATTTGCTTCTTGCTGTTCTTGCCAACCTGTTCGTCAACCTGCTTGACCAAACTGGCCAAGTCGTCCGTGATCTCGCGAGCGAAAATGCTCACGACCGGACGTGCCCCGTACCGTCAGCGGTAGCAGAGTGAAGTGCCCTTATTCGGGCCGGTAATGTCTTTCACGTTGAACGCCCCGCAGGCTTCGCCGACCTGCAGGCCCGATTGCAGCTCGGCTGCAACCACGACCCCGGCCACGGCGACCGCCAAGGCGATCGACGGCATCCAAACTCGATGCATCGCCAGACTCCTAAGCTAGAGGTAACAAAAGGAAATGCGCAACACCCACTAACTATCTACCGTATCGACCGCCCGGTTGCAACATCGGGGCTTGTTTATTCATGGCTTTTACCATCCGAGCAGATTCGCCCGCTCGCGATTCCCTCACGGACCATCGTCCGCATCCTCATACTGCAACTTGAGTTGCACTTTCTCGGCCGGGTGCGGCCGGCCCGCCACTTCGACGTACGGCATCACGAAGAAATTCAGCGGCGGGCCAGCCTGTGGCGGCTCGAGGACAAGATCGCGACCGACACTGAACGTCACTCGGTTTTCGGTCAGGTTGCCAAAATAATACTCACGCAAAACCGGGTTCTTGTTGGCCTCCGAAATATCGACTGGCACCCAGCCGTGGCCGAGGGGCTTGAACCAGGCCCAGCAGTGATAGCCCGCGATCTCGCCCCGGCCGCGATTGGCGGGGAGCGGAAAGCCGATCTCAAATTTCGCGGGCACGCCCTGCGAGCGGGCCAGCGAAATGAACAGGCTGTGAAAATCGGAGCAATTGCCGTATTTGCTGTCGCAGGCCCAGACGGCGTCGCCCTGGCCCCAACCAGTGCCTTCCTTGCTGTATCGCATGTGGCTGTTCACCAAGTCGTACAGCGTGCGGCCAAGCCGCAACTGGTCCATGGGCAGGCTCTTCCCCGCCAGCAGGGTGAGCGGCTTACCTTCGATCGGCACGCGGGCGTCAGGCCTGAGGAACAGGGCGACGAGCGGATCGTCCATCATCACCGGCGCCTGGGCGCGGGCTTCCTGCCGCATCACCGCGTACTCGGTCCGCGCGTTGATCTGGCCAGCGGCGTCGGCCGCCGCCTCGACGAACAGGATGTCGTTGGCGTACTTCTTCTCCCGGCCTTGCTGCGACGGCCCCGGCAGATTTTGCGCCGCGACATGCACCTTCTGCTCGTCGTTATTCGGCGGCACGGGCATCCACAGCTTCGCGGACTCGGCCGGTTTGAGTCCCGTGATCGTGACGGAATAGCTGAGCCGGAACTGCCGCGCTCGGAGAACGTCAGGCGGTTCAGCGGCATGGGCTGCCAATGCGCATATGACCACCGCGGTGAAGCTGCCAAGGATCCGACGAATTCGAGAATTCATGCATGTTTTCTCCGGAAGTATCGTTGGCAGGAAAGTATAACCTGAAGACAGCCGGCCCAACCACTCGGGCCTCAATCTCGTCATGGTCAAGCGTTATGGCCAAGCGCTTCCTCCTGATCGCCAATCCCGCGAGCGGCTCGCCGCCGCGAGCGACGCTCCGCGACCAGGCGCTGGCCGGACTTCGCGCCGCAGGCGCCCAAGTCGATCTGCAAGTGACGCTCAGCGCGGGCCATTCATTCGAAATCGCCCGCGAACATGAGCTGGCCGGTTACGACGCGCTGTGCGTGCTCGGCGGCGACGGCACCATGCACGAAGCGGTCAGTGGTCTTTTACAGCGGCCGCAGCCACTGCACATTCCGGCCGGGCTGATTCCCGCTGGCACGGGGAATTCGCTGGGACTGAGTCTGGGCATCACGGACGTGGCCGAGGCGGTCCGGCGGATCGTCGCAGGGAAGCCACGCGCGGTCGATGTGGTTCGAGCCACTGCCGCTGGCGAAACGCACTTCTGCCTGAATCTCATCGGCTGGGCGGCTGGCCAGGCGATCAATGCGACGGCCGAACGTCTGCGGTGGCTGGGCGCAACGCGCTATGCGGCTGCGGCGCTCTGGCAGGTCCTGTCGGCCCGGCCCAGGCGCGCCAAGATCGTGCTGGATGGGGCAGTGCACGAAGATGAATTCCTGCTCGTCCTGGCCTGCAACTCGAAATACGTCGGCAGCCGGATGCTCGCCGCCCCGCGGGCGGCAATCGACGATGGGCTGGTCGATGTCGTGATCGTGCGCCGGGCTTCGCGGCTGCGGATGCTCAGTCTCGTGCAGCGCGTCCACGACGGCTCCCACGTCGAGATGCCCGAGGTCGAGTATCACCAGGTGCGATCGCTCAACATCGAAACGGCATCGCCGGAACCGCTAAACGTCGATGGGGAGATGAAAGGGACAACGCCGCTTGCCGCGGAGGTGCTCCCCGGAGCCATTCAACTGTTGGCGTGACTGGGTCGAGATCGTTTAGCGGGGCGAAAATCATCCGTTATGGATGGCCGTTTTCCGCCAAATCCCGACCCCTTCATCAACTATCATGGTGAATTGCATTCCGCCAACGACTTCCGATCTACTGACATTCCGCATGAACGGCCGGATGACTTCGCTCGATCAGTTTCGCGGCTACAGCGTCGCCGGGATGGTCGTCGTCAATTTTCTGGCCGGTCTGGCCGCGATCCACCCGATCCTCAAGCACAACAACACCTACTTCAGCCTGGCCGACACGATTATGCCTGGCTTCCTGTTCGCGGCCGGGTTTTCGTTTCGCCTGACCGTACTGCGGCGCATCGAGCAGGCCGGGGCGGCCGCGGCCTATCGCCGGGCCGTGATCCGCAGTCTCGCCCTGATCTTCGTTTCGCTGGCGATGTTCGGCTTTGACGGCGGCTTCCGCTCGTGGGAAGAAATGTCAGCCGGCGGCGTGCGCGAGTTTCTGGCCGGCCTCGTCAAAGCCCATCTGTGGAACGTCCTGGCGATCATTGGCGCGACCCAGCTTGTGGTGCTCCCCGTCGTGGCCGCGCGGCCCATGGTTCGAGTTCTGGCAATCGCCGGTTTGCTCATGCTGCACCTGCTGCTTTCGTGGTCGTTCAATTGCGAGTTCGTGTACGCCCGGCCCAACTGGCTGGACGCATACTGGGGCGCCGCCAGCACCCGGGCTTGGGACGGCGGGTTCTTCGGCGTGATCGCCTGGTCCGTGCCCGTCCTGGCCGGAACTTTGGCCTACGACATGTGCACCGCCGAGGCGAAGCCGGTCCGCCGACTTATCGGCTGGGGAGCCGGACTGATGGTCCTGGGCTACCTGCTGTCGTGTATGGCGAGACTGTATGAACCTTGGCCATCAGCAGCCACGACGCGGGCGACCGCCGGCGAGCCCGCGTCCGTCATCTCGCCCGTCTGGCCGCCGCTGGATCGACTCGCGTCGCGCCCGTGGACGGCGCTGGTGTCTGAGCCCCCTTTCGTCGCCCCGCCGCCGCCCGAAGTGCGTCCGCGCAGCTACTGGGCCATGGATAAGCGGGTCGTCACCACCAGCTTCACGCTGTTTGGCAGCGGCTTCTCACTGGCCCTGTTCGGCCTGTTCGTCCTGATCTGCGACGTGGGCGGCCACGAACTGTGGCTATTTCGCATCTTTGGACAAAACCCGCTGGCGGCTTATTTGCTGCTGTACCCGATCGAGAAGACGATCCGCGCGATCGTCCCCAAAGACGCGCCGCTGTGGTGGTGCCTGGTCGGGCTGGCCGCCTGTTTCGCGGTCTTGGCCATGTTCGTGCGCTATCTGGACCGGCACAAACTCTATTTGCGCCTGTGAGTCGCAGGCCGAGCGACTTACTCATCCTCATACACGACCGCCTGCGGATGGCGGCGCGTGCGGAAGGTGCGGCGGCGCTTGACGAGCGGGCCATTCCCTTCGTCGAAGTAATAGCCGCCCAGCAGCTTATAGAAGAAGAGCAATAGGAAGGCGCCGGCGGTCGCCACGCAAAAGCCGACCGGGCTGATCGGCGAGACAATGTGCCCCTTCCAGAAGTACGAGAGAACGCCGCAGCCGATGATCGTGCCGGCTACGCCCATCGCCAGCGTGGCTACGGCCCCGCCGGGGTCTTTGCCCGGCATGATCGCCTTGGCCAACAGGCCGACGATCGTCCCAAAGCCAACCCAGACCAGGATCTGGTTGGCCCAGACCTGAGCGACTTCCATGAACTGTTGATTTTCCACGGCCGGCTCCTGGCAGATAGCAAAGTGCGGGTCGGCGCGCGCCCGCACCGCCCCTGATTCGAGATCGGCCGGTGAATCGCCCTAGCTGGAACCGATTCTGCGGATCGAAACGGTTTTGCCGGCGTGCTAGCGGACTATTCGCCGGCTTGGCCGGGAAGTGAACCATAGGATTCTCCTATCGAACATATCGGAACAAAGTATTTCGCTTATCGATCGCCGGCCGCTAAAACTCTATCACGAGGCGTGTGTATCGGTCCGCATCTCAAGGTGTAATGGAGGGGCGACGCATGTGGCGCGCGATCTTCACAGTGGCGAGTCTGACGGCGGTCGTATTCGAGAGTCAGGCCGCCGAATCGGGGTCCATCCTTGGCACTTGGGAAACCATCGACCGGCACGTAGCGATGGGCAGCCTCTTCCAACCCGTGCATGGCGTCCGCAAGCGCGAGGGGGTCGTTCATTTCCGGCAAGACGGCGATCGACTGAGCGGCTACGCGATCCATGCAAATTACAAGCAAATCACGAACCAGGAGCGCTGGAAAGACGGCCGCACCGATTTCCGCAACGTGTCGTTTGCGGGCAATCGGCTCACTTTGGAATGGGACATCGGCGAGTGGCTCCCCACCGCCGGACCGATCGCAGTAGAAGAAAAGATGCTGGAAAACAAGGGGACCATCCGCGTCGAGGCAGCGCTTCAAGGCGAACGGCTCATCGGCACTTGGAAGTTGTTCGTGGCCGACGGGACCGAGGTCTTTCGCGGCGAATGGGAAGCGGTGCGGGCCAAATCCAATCTCCAACCGGGAGCAAATCCATGACCGTACGAATGGAACATGCCAACCTGTGCGTGCGCGACATCGAGGCGATGATCTGGTTTCTGACGACCGCTTTTCCCGAGTTCCGGGTGCGGGCCGACCAGGCCGACGACGATGGCTCGCGGTGGGTTCACGTCGGCAACGACGACACGTACATCGCCTTGTCGAGCGCTTGGGAGTCGGGAGATGCGCCGTTTGCGCCTTATTCGGGCCTGCCGGGCGTGAACCATCTGGGCTACGAAGTCGATGATGCTGAGGCCTTGCGAGCGCGGATGCTCGCCGCCGGCTTTGAGGAATCGACGGTGCCCAACCACCATCCGCATCGCCAGCGGGTCTATTTCCGCGATCCCGAGGGGAACGACTGGGAGTTCGTGCAGTATTTCTCGACCGATCCGGCCGAGCGGAACGATTATGAGCTGCTGGCTTAGGCGGGGCGTGTCTTAAAGTGCTCGAACGAAGTTAGACGTTGATTCGTTTGGCCGATTGGCTGCGTCGGTGGCCTACTTCAGCCCCGCCATGAATCGCTGCAAGCGGGCGTCGAGCATCGTCAGGTCGCTGCCGAACACGTCGGTGAAGTCCTTCAGCCGCTGCGGGCTGCGGTAGGGCGTGAAGGGGGGCGCCGCGGCGGTCTTGGCGAGGTAGCGGCAGTACCTCTTGGGCTCGGTCTCGCTGAGAAAGAACGACAGGGCCCAGCCCTCGGGATAGGCGTGCTGCGGGTGGGTGTCGTACAGCCGGTCGGACGAAACGAGGGCGGCGATCGCCCCGGGTTTGCGATTGCCCGACGCGGCATATTGTCGGTACCCGGCCAGGAGATTGCGGTTGATCCGGTCGGCCTGGTTCGAGTACGTCCGCGATTGCCAGACGCCGCGGGCCTCGAACATCGTCCCCAGCCCTTCCGCCACCCATCGCGGGGTCTGACCAAAGCGGCTGTGAACGCCCGTGTTGAAAGCCGACTGATGCGACGCCTCATGCACGATCGTCTCGGCGTTGACGGTCCAGTCGATGCCGCTGCGGCCGGCGGTCACGTCATAAAGCAAAATGCGGTTGGTGATCGGCGAGTAGTAGCCAAGCAAGTTGCTGCTGGGCGCGAGCCCTTCTTTCTTCGCGGTCTGGTGAAAGTCGGTCTGCCGCGAATAGACGACGGCGATCAGCGGAAACTGCGGCTCGGAGAGCTGCCAGCCGCGGGCCGCGAAGTAGTGCACGAACGAGCGATAGAGCGATTCGAACCGCGGGGCCCATTGGTCCTTCTGGCCGGCCGGATGAACGACGAGGTAATGCCCCACGCCGGAGACCTCGTAGCCCTTGCCGAACTCGCGCAAAAGTTGCCCGCGAATCTCGGCCTGCGAATAGCTCCGAAAAGCCTCGCCCAGCGGCACCTGGTCCTTGGTGTCGCGGCTGGCGAGCTCCAGGCACTGGCCGTCGCGGGCGAGAAAGAACGTCGTCTCGCTATCCCAAGCCAGCCGTATCCCATCGACCTGCCGCCCTTTGAGCTGCACGCGGACCAGGGGTTCGGCGGCGAGTGTGGGAACAGCCCACATGATTGCGACCGCAATCAAGGCGAGCAGGGGGCGTGAGCCCCCTGAGACGAACTTGGCGAGGCTCCTGCCCTTGTCGGCGGCGGTCTCGTGAATCATCTGGCTCTCCAAAGGGTTCAAGAAAAACCTAGCTCAATCACGTGACGTTCGCGCCGGACGACGTTCATCGTCCTCAGGGGGCTCACGCCCCCCGCTCGCCAATTCATTCCTCCGGCAATATCGCGGGCGGCCTGGCCCCTCCGACCGGCATAAGCCGCACCGATTCCACGAGCAGCCAATCGCCGTCGAGCTTTGCCTTCGGGGTCAACTCCACCGTGTGTTCGCCGCCGGCTGGGAGCGCGACGGTGAGCGTTTCGGTGAGGAACCTGTCCAATCCCCCGCTGGCCCGCAATTCGCAAGTCTTATGCTCTTTGCCAGCGGTGATCTCCATCGCAGAACCCGCGGCTTCGGCGGCCGTCGCGTACTTCAGCTCGACCTGAAAGAAGCCCGGCTGGATCAGGCGGAAGCGCCAGCGAGCCGCGGCGTCGGGGGCAGTCCAATTGCCCAGCACGGCGGTCGTGCCGACATGCCGCAATTCAACCCCTCCGGCAAGCTGGGCCGTGGCCGCGGCCAGCGTTACTTCGCCACTCCCTTCCTGAAGCTGAAGCGTCGGCTGGTCGGCAATCGGTTCGGGCTCCGGATCCGGCACATCCGGTTCGGGGACGGGGGTGTTCGCCGTCGGCTCGGGCTGAGGTCTCCAGCGTTGATTCATCACACCCCACGCGAGCACAACGACCAGCACGACGAGCGCCGCGGCGGTAATCGCCAGGACGATGCCCCACCACGGCGCGGCAGGCGCAGGATCAGCCAATTCGCCCACCGACTCTTGGCCAGACTGCCTGGCGACCCGCGGCGTTGGTGGTACGACGCGCGGAGGCGCGGGCGGCAGAACCTGCCGCGGCTGAAGCGTGGCCGAGAGCACCCGTGCAAGTTCCTCGTCGTAGGCCGCCTTGGCCACCGGCGATAGCAGGCAGACCTTGGCGGCGCTCAGCTCATTCAATAACGTCTGCGTAAAGCGGCCGCGCGGACCGACCTGAAAGCTGCGGACCCGGGCCATCCGCTCGTCGGCCACCGCCGCAATCTTCGCTGCATCCGACTCAAACCGCGCCAGCCCCAATAGCCGGTAGTAATCGGCCGGCTGCTCGTGCGGCGCAATGCCGAGCCACTCGCGGTAGGGATCGAATTGCTCGGTTGCAGTGGACATGATTCTCAAGGTGTCACTCAATCCTAATTCGCACTCCGCAATCAGTACTCCTGCCGCTCGGCCTCCTCCAGGGCCTTGTCGGTGCTGGTGGGATCGACCTGGCGGCAGATCTCGGTCAGCCGGTCGGCCATGTCGCGCAGCTCGACGAGCCACTCCTCGGCCGAGCAATCGGGCGGCGTGAACGACTGGAATTCCTTGACCAGCAGGATCAGCCGCAAGAGATGCCGGAAGATCACCCCTTCCTGCTTCTGAAGTCCACGGCTGGTGATGTACTTGTTGAATTGGTTGAACTGGAGCACTTCGCCGGCCGCCCAGACCGACGTGGTAAAGAGCGAATGGACGTGCGGAAATGTGGCATCGAAGAGCAACCGCAGTTTCTCACCGAGCGTCAGCGGCCAGACTTTTTCCTCGAACATGCCGCGCGGCTTTTCCGCCTCCTCCTCGGTCGGCTTGGCGCCGAGTTGCTCGGGCGTGGCCAGGCCCATTTGCAAGAGTTCGATGTCCAGCCGCGTCGTCGCCAGCGGGCCGGCGGGCATTTCGTCGTACCGCGGCACGCGCACGTACTTGGCCACCGATCCGGGCATCTCCAGCACGCTCTCAAACGCCTGAATCCGCTCCTCGCGGCTGGCGATGCCGAGCTGGTTCACCAGATAAACGCCGTACAGCGGATTGATGCCCCGGAGCTTCAGCAGGTTCGGCAGGTTCTCGGTCGAGTAGGCAAAGTGCGGCTGATATTGAGGAAGAGCGGGAGAGGGGGCGAGCGGGAGAGAGGGAGAAGGGGAGACGGACGATTCGCTGATTTCTGACCGCTCCTTGGCAAGTTGGGCCAAAGCCGCAGCCAGCATGCGCTCCGTCTCCGTCTGTTTCCTCACCGGCTGCTGCTTCTCCCCGTCTCCCGCTCCCCCACTCTCCCCCTCTGAATGCACCGGCGGCTCCGGCTCCAGCCTTACGTACCCGGCTGCCCAAAGCGTCAGCAGCATCTGGTCGAGCTGCTTCTGAGCCCCCACCATCTTGCCGCTTTCCATGAGGCGCTTACTCACGAGCTTGCGGATCGGCTCGACGTCGGGCGAAACGTCGAGCATGTGCGCGAGCAGCCGCCAGGGAATCGGCCCGCGGCTGGCGAGCTTCAGCGGCGGAGCGGCCCGCAGCTTCTCCCATTGCTCCTTGGTCCAATACTGCTCGGTGCTGCGGCGCGTCGGCTGCTTGCGCTTCAGGTCCTTCTTCATCCGCAAAAGGCCGGGGTCCTTCGTATCCTCGGGAATCTGATCGAACTTCTCGCGCCAGCGGAGGATTTTCACGTCGTCCTCGTGGGCCAGCGCGAAGACGTAGCCCTGCGTATCGAATTGCGGCCGGCCGGCCCGGCCGAAAATCTGATGGGCGGAGCTGGCGTCGATCACCTTCATCTCGCCCGGCTTTCCTTTGAGCAGCGTCGGCAGGACCACGCTGCGGGCCGGCAGGTTGATTCCCGCGGCCAGCGTCTCGGTGCAGACGCAGACCGAGAGCAGCTTCTGCTGAAACAGCTCCTCGACGATCCGCCGGTATTTGGGGAGTACGCCCGCGTGATGCACGCCGACCCCCCGCTGCAAGATCGCCTTGAGTTTTGGCCCGGCCCCGTCGGACCAGTCGTACCGGGCCAGCTCTTCCGCCAGCCGCTTCTGCTGCCCGTCGGCCAGGAGCGACTTCCCCTTCATCAGCTCCGCGACATTCCAGCACTCGTCCCGATTGAAGCAGAACACCAGGGCCGGCGTGTACCGCCGCGATTCGTCCCCCTCGGCCATCTTTTCGAGCTGCTCCGAGAGGAGCATGTCGCCGACCCAGCGGTAATCGAGCGGCACCTTTCGCTCGCGCCCTTCGACCAGCTCGATCGACCGGCCATGCGCGGCCTGGAGCCACTGGCGAAACTCGAATGCATTGCCGACCGTCGCCGACAGGAGGAGCAGCCGCACGTGCGGCGGCAACAGGCCCAGGGCGAGCTCCCAGACAATCCCCCGCTCGGGATCGGCGAAGTTGTGGAACTCGTCCATGACGACGGCGGAGACGTCCGTGAAGTCGAGGGCCGCTGGAAGCGGGGACTCGGAGCTCGGGGCTCGGGGCTCGACAGCAACCACTAGATTCGTTGCACTAGGCGCCCCTGAGTCCCGAACCCCGAACCCCGAACCCCGGCCATGCAGCAGCCGGTTGAACAAAATCTCCGCCACGACGACGAGCACCGGCGCGTCGGGGTTTACGCGGCGATTGCCGGTCACCAGGCCGACGTCGTCGGCCGAGAATCCCCACCGCACGGCGGCCGCCTGCATTTCGACGAGCTTCTGCTCGGTCAGGGCGATCAGCGGCGTCGTGTAGTAGGCCCGCGTGCGCGTGTGCAAGGCCTCGAATAGCGCCGCTTCAGCGATCAGCGTCTTGCCCGTGCCGGTCGGGGCGCAGACCAACAGCCCCTGCTCCGCAGTGAACCAGGTCAATAGCGCCTCTTCCTGTACCGGGTAGGGCGGAAACGGCAACTGATCGAGATAGAGCGACGCGAGCTGGTCGCGGCTGGGGAGCGGGTTCATCGTGCCATTGTAGTAGTGTGCCGAAACTCTCGGGTGCCGCGCACCGCTGACATGGCGGTGCCCAGTGACGCCTCCACCCTTGGCGTGGACCCGAATCGACTCACCGAGGCTTGGGCTTTTCGCCGGCTCCCGGCCCGTGAATCCCGATTCCTGATCCCGCTTCTCCACCCCCCCGGCTACCCCCCGCCTCCGTCGTCTGAGCAGGGCGCGAATTCGGCGAAGCTGACGCTAGCGCAGTCCGGCCATCGTCATCAGTCGGCTTTTGGCTGCTTGTATTTACGTCGTTTATGGAGGCGTCGCGTTCAACGACCGCCACCTGCTCACCCGAAAAGTCTGAGCAGTCCCTGCGCGGGGGATGTTGACCGTTGGATCCGCCATCCAGACCCGCGTTTCTGGCCGCCGACCGTTCGCGCTGGGCGATGCAGCTCAGCTCGAATCGCCCCTGCATCACCGCCAGCTTGCCTGCCGCGACAAGCAGCGACGGCTGGCCGCTGCGTGGCATGGTCGTCAGGGTCCCGTCGGTTACGTCTTTGGCCCGGCATTTGGAGATCGTTTGGTGCTTCTTCGATTCGCGCCAGGCTTCGGTCGCCTCCGAGTACAGAAAGTCGAGCCTGGCGATCGTTCGCCTCTCGGAGATCGACCGCCCCAACTCAATGGGTTCCGCATTCGCGTCGATCCAGGCCTGAACTTCCCGGCATATTTGCTGGACCTTTTCGCTGCGAACACCATACACACCAGCCGTTTCTTGCGGATTCCAGCCCTCCACGGCGACAAATCGATAGATGATCTGCTCCGTTGGAGTCGGCTCACCCCGCGGGCCGCGGGCAAACAGTTCGTCCGTTGCTCCGCCCTGCTGGGAGCTGTCCGCCCCGGCGCTTGCCGTTTCGCAACTGGAATTTGCTCCGCCGCCCACTGCCTCTGGCCCCGGGCTTAGATCCCTGTCGAACATGGCTCAACCTCCCACAATGCGTGAAATGAGAATTGGAAGCTCCCATTTCAAGCAGGCCCCGTGACTAGTCTGGTCGTAAGATGGGTAAACTTGCGTTGTAAACCGCTGACCGCCAAGGACTTAAAAATTCCTCGGAAAATTTCTCTCGGCTGTTGTCCGCCTGCACAAGGGCGACACTTTGCGCATCGGGATTGCCCGAGGACCGTTCACGGTCCTTACTCGCCTCAGGCCCGGCATTCATGCGGGGCACGTATTATCCGCGCCGCCGCTATATTCTGTGGCAGTCAGCCCGCTGGTGCTTTTTCCTTCTCCATTTTCAGTCCGATCCTAACTCGGGCGGCCCACGATCATCATGAGTTCGGCTGCAAGGAGGGTAATTGATGGCGACAGAAATCTGGTCTGACCTCATTGCACAAATGAAGGAGCGCGGCATCGAATTCGATGCGGGGCTGACCGATGCCGAGGTCACGACCGTAGAACCCCAATTCGGCTTCCGGTTCCCTCCCGACCTACGCGACTTCCTCCAGACAGCGCTTCCCCAAGGCGAGCAGTTTCCGAACTGGCGCTCTGGGAGAGAGTCGGATTTGCGGGACTGGCTCGATTTGCCGCAGCAAGGCATCCTGTTCGACATCGAGCACAATGGGTTCTGGCTGGAGGAGTGGGGGCCACGACCGCAATTGCTGGCAGACGCCAAGCGGGTCGCGAGCGCGTTGATCGCGGCCGCTCCTAGGCTGATCCCGATCTTTATCCACCGGATGATGCCGGATGAGCCGCATCTGCCGGGCAACCCCATATTCTCGCTTCACCAGACTGATATCATCTACTACGGGTTTGATCTGGCGGATTACCTACGGCATGACTTCCAACTTCCCGGCCGAAAGCCTTGGCCCAAAACGCTCCCTCCAATTCGGTTCTGGGATCTGGACCGCTTCCAAAACGTCCGGTGGGCTGACGGGGCTTGCGTGTTCGACAACAGCAAGGGTCAGTTGCCGTAGCGAATAGCGCCAAATAAGGCGCTGCACCGGACCGGATTGCCATACTGGTTTCGCGTGCCAACAAGCTCTTGCAGCGGCCCCGGCAGG
>Ga0180085_1000528_pt1 | contig 13597 bp, 14 predicted proteins | sample EasRiv730_16_10D_FD_123013 | JGI IMG/M metagenome (GOLD analysis project Ga0180085, IMG submission 123013) | Soil microbial communities from meander-bound floodplain in the East River, Colorado, USA - East River metaG ERMLT730_16_10D | ecosystem: Environmental > Terrestrial > Soil > Floodplain ... | reverse complement strand
TGGCCATCCGGCTTCTTCGCGACAATCTATTCGATGCCTTAGTGTTGGCTCCCATCATCCTTTATGGGGCGTTTCTTGCGGTGGGTCCTCATGTGCAGCGCCTCTTGATTGGTCTGGCTCGCCATCCGTTCTGGGGCTTCTTGGGTCCTCACCAGATCGTTCTTGTTTTGGTGGCTGCGAAGCTGCTTCTTTCGTGGCGCAGACTGCTTGAGGCACTTGCACCGCAAACCTCACCCGATGCCTATCTGTTGTCACTACCGATTTGGCGGTTCGAGCGCTACGCCGGGGTTTTTCTGTTCCGCTGCCTGAGCAATTTGGTTTTTCTTCTCGGCCTCAGCGTATTCCTGAATCTGTCTCACGGCGAGGAGCGTGAGTTTCCCTGGTTGTTGCGTCTTGCCATGGTCGCGAGCTGCGTCGAGGTTGGGCTAGGTCTTTTGAGGGTGGAAGTGCTGCCGCGGATCGCCCACGCTCTGTCTTTGAGACTCCATTCTTTGCCGACACGTCGGCGGGGCATCGTCTCTGGCGTGGGTAGGTTGATGCGTCTGGCCCTGCGGCGGCATTTGCCAGAAGGCCTTCAGGCGCTTGTGGTGCGAGATGTCCTGTTGACTCTCCGTTTCTTCTCTTTCGGTGTGGTGTTGCATTTCATCGGAGCTTTGTTGTGTCTGGCCGTCATGACGGACCTGCTAAGCGAAGTGCGAGAAGACGCCAGGGCCGTGCAGATAGTGACCGGGATGACTACGGCGTTTGGCGTGGCCTGCCTGGCCTTGCTCACTCCACGCCTTTTGAAGTTTCAACTTCCCTATTGGTGGATGGAGCGTTCGACTTCAATGCCACTCGATTTCATCTGGCGCGCCAAGATCTGGCATGCCAACATCATCTCGTTTCTATTTCCTCTGATCGTTGTGGGTGTTCGGCTTTGGATGCTCCCGGCATCCCCGTCGCAGGCGGTGCTGGTGCTAATAGAGCAAGCTCTAACGGGTATCCTAGTCGCTTCATTCGCTGGCGCCCTGATTTTTGAGACTCACCAGCAGCCTTGGCTTGGCGCGCTGTTTGCCGGTTTGGGGGCGACCGCCTTTGCCTTGATCATGGTATTGGTACACTGGGCTGTTTTCTTTGTGATTTTTCCCTACCTCATGCGACAGTTCGAAGAGCGCGGCGAGGGCCGGATCCACTTCTTGTTATCCACGCATGATTCAAATTAGTCACGTCGAAAAGCGCTACGGCGACCTTGTGGCGGTGGATGATGTCTGCCTCGAGCTCGGCGGTGAAATCTTTGCTTTGCTTGGCCGCAACGGAGCAGGCAAGTCCACTTTGTTCAAAATGCTAGTGGGGATTTTCCCTCCTGACAAAGGGCACATCGCGGTGTTCGGCCATGACGTGCGCCGCGACTCGTTGGCTGCCAAGCAAGAAGTTGGATACCTACCTGAAAATCTGAATTTGTATCCCCGTTTGACCATTCACGAGTTTCTGCTGTTCCTCGCCGGTGTTCGCAAAATGGAAAGCTCGAGACCCGGTAGCTCTGAGACGGAGATTCGGGAGCTTCTGCAATACTTCGGCCTGTGGGATCGCAAGCATATGCTTATCAGGGAATGCTCACTGGGAATGTTGAAACGGGTTGGATTAATGGGGGCATTGATTGGTCCGCAACGGTTGGTTGTGCTGGATGAACCGCTGAACGGTCTGGATGTCGAGAACATCCGGCTGCTGCGGCAGCGTCTACGCCAGTTGCGGGGACAAGGCAAGACCATTCTTATGGCCTCGCACATCTTGAGTTTTGTCGAGGAGTTGAGTGACCGGATAGGCATCATCCACCAAGGCCGGATGAAAGCCATCGGCACCGTGCAAGAGATCAAGACTTTGGCAGGCGATGCAACACTAAGCCTTGAGGAGTGTTTTTTTCGGCTAACGGCGTAGTGTTGACTGGCCTTGTAGCCTGGGGTTCAGTACTTCCCGCAACCCATCGCCGAGGAAGTTGAAAGCCAGTACCGCAAGCATTGTTGCAGCGCCCGGGAACAAAACCAGGTGAGGGGCGTCGAACAGGTGGCTGCGCCCGTCGTTGAGCATCGCGCCCCAACTCGGCAAGGGAGGCGGTACACCGAGACCCAGGAAGCTGAGAGACGCTTCCGCGAGGATTGCGCCCGCCATCCCAATACTGGCTTGCACGAGGACAGGTTGGATGATGTTTGGAACTAGGTGCCGCAGAATGATGCGCGCATCGGAAGCCCCCAAGGAACGAGCGGCTTTGATGAAATCCAGCTCTCTAACTTTCAGAATCTGACCACGAACCAATCGTGCGTAACCCACCCAGCCAACGGCGACCAAAGCGAAGATCAATTTTTCCAGGCCTGGTCCCCAGAACGCAACTAGTGCAATAGCCAGCAAGATTCCCGGGAAAGCGAGCAGTACATCCACAACACGCATCAACACTTCGTCAAACCAACCACCGTAATAGCCCGCTAGCGAACCGGCCAGCAGTCCCAGGAACGACGAAACGAAAACCACGGAAAATCCCACTAACATGGAGATGCGCGTTCCATGGGCAACACGCGACAGAATGTCGCGACCTAACTCGTCTGTGCCAAACCAATGCTCGACCGACGGCGGCTGTAAGCGAAGCGGTAGATTTTGGCTTTCGAATGCGAACGGAGCTACAACCGGAGCGAGCACCGCGATAAGAATTAGTAAGCTTCCCACCAAGGCCCCAATCAACGCCAAGCGGTTGGCCCCGATCTCTTGAAGGATGGCGCGCGTGTTCATTGATACTTGATCCTGGGATCGAGAAGACCGTAGGCCAGATCAGTCAGAAGATTCACGGTCACATACGTACAAGCGATCACCAGGAGGCAGCCTTGCACGAGCGGATAATCACGTGAGTTGATGGCCTGTACTGTCAGACGTCCAATGCCGGGCCAGGCAAAAATGGTCTCAGTGATGATTGCGCCGGCGAGAAGCGTGCCGAACTGGAGGCCTAAGACGGTGACTACTGGGATGAGGCTGTTCTTGAGAGCGTGCTTAAGCAGCACCTTGATTTCTGGAAGGCCCTTCGCACGGGCTGTTTTGACGTACTCTTCCTGCAACTCTTCGATCATGCCAGCTCTTACCATGCGGGTGAGGATCGCTGACAGAGCGGCACCCAGAGTGACCGCGGGCAAAATGAAATGTGCTGGTCCCGCACGGCCTGAAACTGGCAGCCAGCCCAGCATGATGGAGAACAAGATGATGGCGATCGGTCCGGAAACGAAATTCGGAAGCGAGATTCCCAGCAGCGTTGCGGAGGTCAACATTCGGTCCAGCCAACTGCCAGGTCGCATGGCCGCCAGAACGCCTGTTGGGACGGCCAACAAGGCTCCAAAAGCCAGGCTGAGCATAGCCAACTGTAGGGTTGCTGGGAAACGGCTGAGAATGATTTCCGTGACGGGTTCGCCGAAACGAAACGAAATGCCAAGGTCGCCGGATGTGACGTCCTTCAGATACCGTCCGTACTGGGTTAGAACTGGCTGGTCGAGTCCGAGCTTGTGACGAAGTTGCTCGACATCGGTCGCCTGAGCGCCTTCCCCCAACATGATTTGAACAGGATCTCCAGGAACCAGATGGATGAATGAGAAGACAAGGGTGACAACACCTAGGAGCACGGGGAGCGTCAACAGGAGGCGCCTGAGGATAAAGCTGCGCATAACAACGGCGTCAGGCCGGTCCGCCAGATGTGGTTGGGAGGGAGGGCGTCGAGGGCCTCATTCGAAGGTTTTCGGCCAGTTGGCTGGCCAGTCCACTGGGTAGGGCGCCCATGAGATTTCTAAAACTCTCAACGGACTCAGTGGTCAACTGCTGGAAGTCTTGCCCGGCATTTACAATCTCTTCCCATTCGTGCTCGGTGCTGGACCGACGGTCCAGAACTCGGTGAATTCTAGTGAGCAAGTAGCCACTTGTGATCTTCACACCGGTTGCGATGATGCGTAGCTTGAGTCGGAATCGTTGTTTGGCTGAAACCACTACTTGGTGCAACATCTGATTCAGCACTGCCAGGTTATTCAATTCTGCGATGTGAAAACGAGAAGGCAGCAACGGGCTGACAGGCGCCATCGCGCTCACCATGCGCGAAAACTTCATCATTTCCTTCAGAAGGCAAAGCAGACCTGGAGTGAATTCCTGAATTACTTTGCCGCCGATCCTGAGAAACCTCAGCGCTTCCTCAACGTCGCCCAACTGCTTAATGTCTCTGGCTTCTTTCATCGTCATGCGAATCAGGCTCGTGTTGTTCTCAATGCCTGACTTCGTATCCTCATACCATTCAGCCTTTTCGCCCCCAAGCAGGTTCTCCCAGTCTGAGCGGACCTTCCTCTCATTTCGACGAGCCAGAATCAGCAAGACGGCCCATCCCAGAACCAAGAGTACTGCGGGTATGATCAACCGAATCATTCTTCAAATATACCTTGGCCCAAATCAGTAGAGCAATCACAAAGAACAGGGAGTTTAAACGGCTCCCGAGTTCTCTGGCTGGCGCTCCGAATGCTGCCATTGCCGCAAAGCCGAAAGCTAACGGGAACTGCGAGAACAGAAACCCAATGAGTAGGAGTTTGTGTCTCCCGTCAATGTGAAGCCGATAAAACAGGATGGAGCCCGTGAAGACGACGAACAGGAAACAATTGGCCTGCATGATCTTCGCGTGGACGTCTAATGGCTCAGTGCCCCACCAAGTTCCCTTTTCGGCTGGAACCAACCACAAGTATAGGCCTAAGCCAAAAATGGCCATTAAGAAGAACCAATAATTGGAGCGTTGGACTCGCGGATAAAAACGAAACACGCGATGGTTAAACTCTAGCAGCACAGCGGTTTTAATGGCGTCCAACGTGAATTCCTTTGCGGTGTAGAACGAGCGGCTGGTAGCCCGGTCCTCGATGAGATTTGAAACCACGTAGGAGGACACAAATGACGTTACGAGATAGACAAAGAAGGAATAACTCAGCTGCATGTTGCGCTTTCGAAATCCAGCGAGTACGAGAAAAAACTGCAACACCAATCCCGCTACTAACAAGCCATCTTTTAGCATTGTCATTGTGACTGAATTGAGAGGAGCTCCTGACTGGAGCCTCAGTATAGTGGTTGAGCTCCTGGCGAAAAAGCGATAACTCAGTTACTGTCACAAAGGTGCCTGGACAAGAGAGCAAGCGGGTCACTCTTGTCCAGGCAAAACGGATTCAAGTTCTACGCAACCCGCGAGAGGGCTGGCGGAACCTCTTCAGGACCATCGGCAGCGAAGACAGCAGAGGGTGGCACCTCTTCGGGTCCATCAGCGACCAGGACAGCCGCAGGTGGAACCTCTTCCGGACCATCAGCAACGAGGACAGCAGACGGTGGCACTTCCTCGGGTCCATCAGCAACGAGGATCGCCGCAGGTGGAACTTCTTCCGGACCATCGGCGATGAGGACAGCGGACGGCGGCACTTCTTCTGGACCGTCAGCGATCAGTACGGCGGCTGCTGGTTTGTAATTATGCTCGGCGGAGCCAGAACTCCATTGAGGAACGGGACGGACATTGATTGCAACAAGCGCCACGAGAATGACAGCTAGGACCATAGACCTCAGGGTCTTTGTTTTCATTGGTTTTCCTTTCAAGATGTTTTAGAAGTGGAGGGAAGTAAACACACCGGCGAAACGCCGTTGAGGGGAAAATCCTTCAGAAACGCAAACGATCACCTCCTTTGGCTGTGCCGACCTAAGCGAGGGACAGTACAAAATTCAACAGGAAGCAAGAAGAAAAGGTTAGAAATTCTATTAAATAAATCTTGATTTGAATCTGACTGTTGTGCTAATTAATGACCTGCGCTGAATATAGCGCATCCTCCAGCAAAATAAAATCTAAAACCACACAGAAGGGGAAAAACTTATGAGAGGAACACGGTCTGAAATGATTGACCAGGTGTCTGACATGGTGGAAAGCATCTTGGTGCCGGGGAAATTGGTGCACAAGGTGCTTTCAGTTGTTGTCAACCTGTCAAACGCTGAGCGGGGAGTAGTCTTGGTACTAAGTGACGGTAATAAGCTGGAGATAAGGGCGTCAGCTGGCGGTAATACAAACGATGTGAGCCCAGTGAAGGATGTTTGTAACAGCTACTTGAGTGAGTTGAGCAAAGCGGTGGTTTCAACCTACGTGGCGGATACTCGAAAGGATGAGAAATTTCGCAAGATTTCTGTTCTGAAGACCAGTGACATACTGTCATTTGTCTGCGTACCGCTCAGGCTCGAGGGTTCGCTCTACGGAATTCTTTATTTGGATAGCACGGTTTCGGCTCGGCTGTTTTCCTCATTGGATTTGGAGCGGATTGGTCGATACGCCAAGCTCATCACAAACGCGATGATTCGAGAGCAAAAGCTTCCAGACATCGACATCAAAGTGGCTGCTGTGTCGGTTAACGACTATCTGGCCGAACGAAGCATCGACGAAATCGAGCGTCAACAGTTGAGCGCCCTTCTGGCAAAGAACAACTGGAATGTTACGCGTACTTCACAGGCGATGGACGTGCCCAGGCGCACTCTTTATAACAAGATGACAAAGCATGGAATTCGGCGGCCGCGCCGAGGTAAGTTGATGGCTTCAGCTAGCATGGCCTAGTGGCCGTCAGGCGGCTTCAGGAAGCCCGTTACAAAGAGAGAGTCCAAAGACTCGGACTCTCTCCGCTGTTCGTCGAGACCTACCTCCAGTTCTTCAATCCCCCTTACACCACGGAACCATGACCCACACGCTGGCTACCGATCTGTTCAGAGAAATGGTGTCCCGTCCACCAGAGCAAGTAGACTTGGCGACTGCGGCGCTATTGATTGCTCTGGACGAGTACCCAGGATTGAATGTTTCGGGTTACCTCGAGCGAATTGATGTGCTCGCAAAACGAGCTTCAGCGCAACTGCACTCTGATGCTGCGCAACGGCCGATCGAGACGATTGAATCCATCAATTACCAGTTGTTTGAGGTCGAGGGATTTCGAGGGAATCAGGAAGACTACTACGATCCACGCAACAGCTTTCTCAACGACGTGCTAGACCGAAAGACGGGGATTCCCATCACCTTGTCGGTTCTCTATATGGAGGTCGGCCGCCGTATCGGATTGAAGATCGAAGGGGTTGGGATGCCCGGACATTTCATTGTGAAGTGCAAACACAATAACACGGAAATCTTTGTCGATGCTTTCGGACAGGGCGAGATTCTGCTAGAGGAGGGCTGTGAACGGAAGCTGACCCAGTTGCACGGAAAAGACTTTCAATTCAATCGCGCTTGCCTTGATGCGGTGAACCACAATCAGATTCTAACAAGGATGCTTCACAATCTAAAAGCGATCTACTGGAATCAGCAGAACTACGCTAAGGCTCTTGGCGTCATCGAGAAAGTCCTGCTCATCAACCCAACAGCCGCTGCCGAAATCCGTGACCGCGGATTTACCCACTATCAACTCAATCATCTTTCTCCTGCCATCAAAGATTGGTCTCGCTATCTTGAATTGCGTCCAGGCGCGCCCGACGCTGCTGAAGTGTCGAAAAACTTGAAAGTTGCTGCTCAGGTACGCGCGTTCAGAAACTAAGTAGTTTGCCTGCCAATACGACAGCCTAGTGTAGGTCGACTCCATCCTCATCCCGCAAAATGATCAAACCCACCAGGGTGCAGACGATGTTTCTTTTGGCCATCCAAGAGCCAGATGCCGGTTGCGCGCGTCATACAGCCAATTTGATGAACGGGCAATCCGTCAATTTGCCTGGGGACACGTTGGCTGAGACGCTGAGGGACGGCAAAGAGCAGTTCGTAGTCCTCGCCGCCATGCAGTGCATAGTGCAGTAGAGCGTTCGGTAGGAGTTGATGTTGTCGGCCAGGTATCTTTGCCAGTGGAAGTTGGGAAGCTTCAACCAATGCTCCCACGCCGCTTTGTTCGCAAAGACGACCGAGATCAGTAGAAAGCCCATCACTGAGGTCAATCATGGCAGATGCCAGCTTCCGTTCCGCGAGGAAGCGCCCAGCGGCACAGCGGGGTTGCGGCCGCAAATGTCGACGGATGGCGGCAGACCTTGGGATTTTCTTCCTCGAACGCGAAAGCAGTTCCAACCCTGCACTAGAACCGCCCAGTTCTCCGGTGACGTAAAGCAAGTCCCCGGGTGTCGCTCCCCGCCGGGTCAGCATGTGTGTTGGCTCGACTTCGCCGATGATCGTCAAATCCAGAAAAATTCCGTGTGGCGACCGGCAGGTGTCTCCTCCGATCAAGGTCACCGCGTGTTGGCGCGCAATGGACGTCAAGCCACGATAAAGGCGAGTCACGAAGTCCGCCGAGATTTCTCGAGTCAGAGCAATCGACGTGGTGGCGTACAGCGGAGTTCCTCCCATGGCAGCGATGTCACTCAAATTTACCGCGAGGGCCTTCCAGCCAACATCTTCGGGTGAGCAGTACGTGAGATCGAAATGAATGTCTTCAACGAGCGCATCTGTGGATACGAGGGTCAGACAACCAGGACGAGCCCAAAACGCTGCCGCATCGTCGCCGATGGGAAGTGCGAGCCGACGATCTTCTGGGCGGCCAGCTATCCGCTGGATCGCACGGATCATCTGCGCTTCCGAAGAGAAACGGGGGCGCATCAGGATTTGCCGGCCGTTTTCGAGGAGGGAGGCCGCGAGGGATTCCGGCTCAAAGCGATGCTGAGAACTTGCTTCACTCCCTCAACAGGAATGATCTGCATCGATGCCCGAACACTCTTGGGAATTTCGTCCAGGTCCTTACGGTTTAGATGGGGAATGATAACCTTTTTGATCTTGGCACGGCGTGCAGCCAGAATCTTCTCCTTGAGTCCGCCGATAGGCAAAACGTTGCCAGTGAGAGTAATCTCACCGGTCATGGCAATCCCCTTCTTGACTGGTCGTCCAGTGAAAAGTGAGACCATGGCCGTGGCCATGGTGATGCCTGCCGAAGGGCCGTCCTTGGGGATGGCGCCTTCGGGTACGTGGATATGGATGTCTCGGTCTTGGAAAAATCCCTCGTCGATGCCGAGCTCTTTGGCATGACTGCGCGCATAGCTGAGCGCGGCCTGCGCGGATTCCTTCATAACGTCACCGAGCTTTCCGGTCAGCATCAGCCCGCCTTTGCCGCGCATGGCCGTGGATTCAATGAACATGATTTCTCCGCCGGTTGGAGTCCACGCCAAGCCTGTAGCCACACCAATTTGATCCTTTTTCGACATCTCATCCGGGAGTATTTTGGGAGAGCCCAGGTATTCATGAACGTTCTCTTGTGTGAGGCGTACCACGCCCCGCCTGCCTTCAGCAATCCTTCGCGCCACCTTCCTGCAGACCGAGCCGATCTCACGCTCGAGATTCCTCAGCCCGGCCTCACGGGTGTACTGGGTGATGATGGCGCGGATTCCGGCGTCAGCGAACTGGACATGCCGGTCTTTCAACCCGTGCTCGCCGAGTTGCTTCGGAATTAGATGCTTCTTAGCAATGGCTACCTTCTCTTCCTCTGTGTAGCCGGAGAGCTCGATGACCTCCATGCGGTCTCGAAAGGCAGGCTGAATGGGATCAAGCAAATTGGCGGTTGTAATAAACAACACCCTTGATAGGTCGAAAGAGACTCCCAGGTAGTTGTCGCGAAAAGTCGAATTTTGCTCCGGGTCAAGCACTTCCAGCAGGGCAGAAGAGGGGTCTCCACGGTAGTCGGCACCAATTTTGTCGACCTCATCCATCATGAAAACTGGATTGTTCGAGGCGGCTTGGTGAATCCCTTGCATAATGCGTCCAGGCATGGCCCCAACGTAGGTGCGCCGGTGGCCGCGAATCTCGGCTTCGTCATGGACGCCACCCAGACTGAGTCTGACAAACTTCCTTTCCAGGGCTCGGGCGATCGATTTGCCCAGGGACGTCTTGCCCACGCCTGGCGGCCCCACGAAGCAGAGAATCGGCCCTTTCGTATCACCTTTGATTTTTCTCACAGCCAAGTACTCGAGAATTCTTTCCTTGATCTTGTCCAAACCGGTGTGGTCTTCATCGAGCGTTTGCTTGGCTCGACGCAGATCCAGATTGTCTTTGGTAGAAACGGCCCAAGGCAGAGCGACCATCCAATCCAGGTAGTTGCGAATTGTGGCGGTTTCGGCCGAGTCCGGGTGCATGCGCTCCAGCTTCTTCAATTGGCGCTCGCACTCGTCGGTGACCTCCTTAGGCATTTTTGACTTGGCCACCTTGTCGCGCAACTGCTGGATTTCTTCTGAGAGTTCGCTGCTCTCGCCAAGTTCCTGTTGAATCGCTTTCAACTGCTGCCGCAGATAGAATTCCCGCTGTGATTTGTCGATTTCTCCACGAGCCTGTGTGTTAATTTCCTGCTGAACCGTTAACAACTCGAGTTCCTTGGCCAACAGTTCATGGATTCGTTTCAATCGTGCGGCAGGATCCACCAGATCGAGAACGCCTTGCGCGTCCGGAGACTTGAGATCGAGATTGGACCCCACCAGGTCAGCAAGACGCCCCGGGTCTTCCAAGTTGGCCATCAATACCATGACTTCGGGAGATATGTTTTTGCCCAGACTAACGGCCTTCTCCAGCGACGCACGCACATTGCGCACCAAGGCTGTCATCTCGACAGGAAGATTCTCGATCAGCGGTTCAGAAACGACCGAGATCTTTGCCTGTAGATAGGGTTTGGACTCCTCGTCAAAAGACTCCACTTTTGCCCGCGAGAGCCCTTGCGACAGGATGCGAATTCGGCCGTCAGGCAGCTTCAGCATGCGCATGATGATCGCCACGGTGCCCATGCGATACAGATCCTTGGCGGCAGGTTCTTCCTGCTCCATTTCTTTCTGTGACACGAGGAGAATGAGCCGGTTTTCGGATAACGACTGGTCCACGGCCTTGATGGAGCGGTCGCGGCTCACAAAGAGAGGCACGATCATGAAAGGGAAGACGACAATGTCGCGCAACGCCAGCACGGGCAAAACGTCGGGAATCTTGAGCTGTGACTCTTCAGGTTTTTCTTCGTCGGGCATAATGCTCCGGATGGTTATGCAATCTCAATCGGGATGATTTTCTCCTGCTTACGGCGATTGGACAGCTTTGGAAGCGTGATCGTAAGAACACCGCTAGCCAGTTTCGCCCTGGCGGAGCTTATGTCAACAGCGACCGTCAGATAGATAGTGCGGTAGAATTTGCCATAGCCTCTTTCCAAGCACAGGTACCGAACCTTGTCACCGTGTGAAGGTTGTCGTTTCTCTCCACGGATTTGCAGGTAGCCTTCCTGAAACACAATTTCAAGATCGGCCTGAGCGACGCCTGGAACCTCTGCTCTTACGACAATTTCATTGGTATCTTCGCTGAGATCAATGTTGGGAACCCAGTGGTTTGCCGGGCCTAACAGTTCGCCGGAAACTCGGACCGTGAGATCGCAAAGGAGGTGATTGAGCTCCTCCTGCAATTGCAGAAGTTCAGCTATGGCTGGATTTCGTTTGACCATCTCAAGACCCAAATCTACTTACCCTTCAACAGGTCCCTTAACTCTGACATGAATTCCTTGATATCCTTGAAGTCTAAGTACACTGAGGCAAAACGGACGTAGGCGACCTTGTCCAGCGCCCGCAGTCGCTCCATCAACATTTCGCCGATTTCGTTGGTGCTTCGCTCACGGTCACTCGCTTCCTGAACAAAGTATTCCACTTCGTTAACGACAGTTTCTAACTGATTCAGGCTGACGGGGCGCTTCTCGCACGCTTTGAGAAGGCCGTTCATCAGTTTCTGTCGATCGAATTTTTCCCTGGTTCCATCCTTCTTGACCACCATGTAGGGAATTTCGTCAATGCGCTCATAGCTCGTGAAGCGACGGCTGCACTCCAGGCACTCACGCCTTCGCCGAATGACATCGCCTTCACGACTTTCACGCGAGTCGACTACTTTGTCTTCCAGGTGTCCGCAGAAGGGACATTTCATAAGGGGGGTTCTTGGAGCTGCCTGGGAGTTCTCATGCTAACCGGCAAAGAACAAACACAATGGCGGAAAAATCAATTGCCAGCCTCTGGGGTTGAGAGAATAATAACTGCCATTTCCACAGTTGCAGGGTATCAATGGTTGCCACTGGGTTTTGCGCGCCCCGCCCTGCAACGGGTACCTAACGACCTGTTCTGGTTGTACTTGAAACAAGCATCTCAGTCAAGCCGAGACTGTCTGTTAAGCTTATCTTTTTCAATCAGTAAGGACTTGCTTGTGGTTCTGCGTTATTGCTCGTGAGACCGACAGATTCGCCAGTTCAGCTTTCTTTCGTCGCCATTGCCGACAGTTATTTTGAACCTTCACATCACTCATTGCGTTATTCCCCTTGAGGATAGCCGGGGAGCCGAATCTTGACGGAAGTGGATGCGGAAATCGTTGAGCAAGCCCGGAAGGGTGACCCGCTAGCCTGGGAGAAATTGGTCATCCGTCACACAAAAAGGATTTATAACCTGTGCTTTCGGTTCGTCGGAAGAGTTGATCAGGCAGAAGACCTGACTCAGGACGTGTTCATCAAGGTGTTCAAAAACCTGACTAGCTACAATGCAGAAAGTGGTCAGTTTGTGACCTGGATGATGAGTGTCGGAAGGAATCTGCTGATTGACCATTACCGCCAGAGCAAGGACGACCGAGTAACGGTCTCGGTTACCGCCGAGGACGATGATGAGTTGAGCATACTGGACACGTTGCCTGCCAACCAGCCGAGTGCCCACGCGGAAATGGAACGCGAGGAAAGAGCTTTGTTGTTGCGGCAAGCCTTGGACCGTTTGCCCCCTCAACTGAAAGAGGCGGTGATTTTGAGGGACTTGGAAGAGTTGAGCTACGAAGAGATCGAGGGGATACTGAAGGTTCCGGAGGGCACCGTAAAGTCGAGAATAAACCGAGGCCGCGTGGAGTTGGCAAGAAGTCTTCAAAAACTGAAAACACGTTCACGCGGATTTTCGGCTTGAGTGAAACGCTTACGAGAGTTCGTGGCCTGTTGTTCGACTTGCACCCTGGAGAGTAGCCATGAAAGTGGAATGTCCTGAGGTTGAAAATATTCTGGGTCTTTACGTCGAGGGTGGGCTAGCTGAAACCCAGTCGGCCATGGTGCGGGCTCACCTCAGTACTTGCGAGGCTTGCGCGCTGCTTGCTTTGGAAATGGAGTTCACGATTTCTTTGTGCAAGGAATTCCCAGAGCTGGAACCGCCACCCCATCTCGTCGAGAGGGTGTTGGAAGAAACCATCGGGCTGCGTCAGTCTTTGTCTTGGATGGAATATTTGCGAGAGCTGTTCCGCCCAGTCTATGCCTCGCCACGGTTCGCCACGGGGGCTTGTTTGGCGGCCATTTCATTCTTAATTGTCATGAATGCCCTGGGGGTCAATCTTGGAGAAGTCCGTTGGAGTGAGATTACGCCGCGCAACGTTGTTGACGGCTTGAACCGAACGGTCAATGTGACCTACGACATCGGCATGCGCCGGCTTAACGACCTGAAGATTCTCTATCAACTCCAGTCAAAAATTGAGGAGCTTCGGACGGACGATGGCGAGCCCGAGAAGCCATCGGAAACCGAGCCAAAGACGAAGGAGCGCCTTCAACAGAACTCGGCTACCGAGCATCGG
>Ga0180085_1000526_pt1 | contig 13615 bp, 15 predicted proteins | sample EasRiv730_16_10D_FD_123013 | JGI IMG/M metagenome (GOLD analysis project Ga0180085, IMG submission 123013) | Soil microbial communities from meander-bound floodplain in the East River, Colorado, USA - East River metaG ERMLT730_16_10D | ecosystem: Environmental > Terrestrial > Soil > Floodplain ... | reverse complement strand
CCGCCTCACGGCGACGCAGTGGCAGTCGGTTACAGGCCGGAGAGGGCGTACCTGAAGAGGACTTCCACCTCTCTGACCAAATGCGCTTTCAGGCGCACGATTCCCGCTTTCGCGGGAATGACATAAGAGGCCATCTGAGCCCGATTCCGATGGGTACTGCGACTTCTCTACAACCCGGGTGTGGGCGGCTTAATCGGCGCTTGAAACGAGAGTACACCCTTGGCTTTTGTCTTGCGCTTGTAAACCTTGTCCCCGTTAGTCACGTAAAGCTCATCAAGCGCCGGCCCGCCGAAAACCGCATTCGAAAGGGACCCTCGCTGCGGCTTGGAAATGATGGCGTTTACGCGCCCCGCTTGATCGCACACCTGCAGCCCGACCTGGCTGGCTACGTAGAGAAATCCCTGACTGTCGACGGTCATTCCATCCGCGCCGCTTTGCGTGGCGGTATCTGCCAAGTGCAGATGAAAATAAGGCTGCTTGTGCGTCAGCGATCCATCGGGTTGAATTTGGAACGAGTACACCATTTGTCCGGCACTGTCTGCCACCAGGAGTAAGCTTTGGTCGGGTGTGAGGAGCACCCCGTTGGGGCGGGCAATCCCGGTATCGACTACACGCTTCTCGTACTTCGCATTGATGAACCAAACCTGTTTGTTTGGCGGATCGGAGACATAGATCTCACCCTTGTGAGTGATCGTCAGGTCGTTGGAGTCAAGACCTTCCGCCACAACTGTTTCTTTGCCGCCCATGTCATAAGCCACAATCCGCTTTCGGCCGTTCTGACAGGCGTACAATTTCCCATCCGGCCCAAACATCAAACCATTGGCACTGCCTGTGTCTTCCTTGAAAATCGAGACCTTTCCGTCCAAACCGATCTTATGAATTCGATTGTTCGGGATGTCGGTAAAGAAGACTTCGCCCTGCGCGTTAGCAGCCGGACCTTCAGTAAATCGGTAGCCTTCGCCTACCAGCTGCCAGCCTTCACCGGGAACGAGAAGGCTCGCCAGCAGCTGTTTCGACGGGCCGGCTGGGCGAATTGGGGCTGGGTAGTCGCGCCAGAGCCATCGCAAGGCATCCGGCAAAACCGCGCCACCATGCTTGCTGTTATGGGCTCCGTCTCCCCAAACGTTCTTCACGTCGTAACCGGAAAACTCAAACGCGGAGAGCATCTCCTGGTTTGCGAGGAACCAGTTACCGCCATAGCCATTGTTGTCGTTCGAGCCATCCTGCAAAAACACTCGGATCGGCTTGGCTTCTATCTTCCGAATCAAGGTTGGATAGTCGTTGCCGCCTCTCAGACCAACGTAGGTTCCGATGGTGCTGAACACGCGGCTGAACTCTTCAGGCCGCTCCCACGCGGCTGTGAATGCACAAATGGCTCCGGAGCTGGAGCCGGCAATCGCGCGGCTGTTGCCGTCTTTGGCAAGACTGTATTTCTTTCCTACTTCAGGAAGAATTTCTTCCACCAGAAATCGCACATATCTGTCACCGAGACCATCGTATTCAAAGCTCCGGTTGAAGCGAGCCAGCGCGCTCTCGGATGGGGCAGGCACAACCCCCGGGTTGATAAAGATGCCGATGGTTACTGGCATTTCCTTTCTGTGAATCAGATTGTCAAAAACCACAGGCACACGCCAGTTGCCTTCAGGATTGACGTAGCCTGCTCCATCCTGAAAAACCATGACGCACGCGGGTTTTGCAGAATCGTACTGCTTAGGCACATATACCCAATAGTCGCGTACCGTGCCCGGGAAAATCTGGCTGGTCCACGAATACTTAGTGACCTCGCCCTTGGGAACTCCGGCTTGGACCTGGGAATCAGGCCCAAGCGTGTAGTCGTCAATGGCCGCAACAGGTCTCCCCCAAAGAACTCCCAAAATCAATGCCAGAAAACATCTGCGCAAGGACATAGGTTTCTCCTATTGGAAATTGGGCGACACCTCTCTGCTGAGTCAAATCCCGCAACCCAGCTCTGAATGAGGGTCTCGGGGCACTCACAAGAGCATTCGGCGGTGTGCTCGCCCCCTCACCCCTAACCCCTCTCCCACGTTGGGGCGAGGGGAACCGGACTCTATGAAGTTTTTTGAGGCACGCTTCCTTGTGATGCCTCCAACGTCAACAAGGGGCTAGACGCCCGAGCTTCTTTTCTTGATGGCTTCCATGGTAAACCGTGCCTGTTGTCGAGTGCGTTCAGCAAGATGGGAAGACTTGGCGGTGAAGTTCTGAATCGTTTCCAGGTCTTCGGTCTGGCCCACCAGATAGAGTCCTCTGAGAGCTTCCCATACCTGCGCATCGGAGGGCGCCAGCACGAGGATGTTCTGCCCTTCAGTGACTGTCGTGCCATCCTGGACCAGTTTCTCACTAACGAAGCCGGGCAACAGTGACCGCACCTCGAACGGTTCCGCCTCCCCGGTCTCCACTCGGGCCAGCAGCGTTCCCGTGTCTGCGGAATCGTCTTCTTTCAGCCGATAGCGCAATACTCCAGCCTTCGGCGAAACGACGACAAACGGCCGCAACATGCTGAGCAATTCGGGACGGCCTTGAGCGTCTGCAAATCGGACTAGCGCCAGGGCTGCGTTTCGGCGAACCAAAGGATTGGAGTCTTGCAGCAAAACCGCGAGCGCTTGATGAAAGTCCGCCTGCCTGGTGTCCTGGCCCATCAGCCAAGCCAGCGTGTTACGGACTTCCGGTACCGGATGAGTTACCAAGGGAAGAAGAGAGGGATACCACCGTCGGGACTGGTCCCATTCGCCACGCGCGATCTGCTCCGAAATCTGAAGCAGAGCATGTTGCGTGTCCCTGGGCCGCGCAGATCTGTCCAGGTACTCCCCCAGCTTTTGATCGCTCAGTACCGTCCCAAACCAGGTGCCTTTCCAAAACAGGAACGGTACCAACACCATCAGAAAGGCCACTGCGAAAACCAAGAGTTTGACTTTCGGGCCCGGCGGAGTCTGCGGTTTCTTTTCAGCGTTCATAAGGTTGGAACGAGAAGCGGCAGTTCAAGCCACCGCAGAGACGCAGAGAAAAACACCGATAGGGCATGCCCGTCTTCCATCTTCGCTCTTACGAAAGAGGGGCGGTAGCCTCCATTCATCTTCAAATCGAAACGGCTGGTTGTTCATATGAATCTCTGCGCCTCAGCGTCTCTGCGGTGGCCTTTTTTGCCCTCTCGGATTCGCAGTTCGCAGACGCTCACAGCTACCATCTATACAGCATCCAATAGATCACCACACCGGTTACGGAAACATACAGCCACAAGGGCAGCGTCCAGCGTGCAATCTGGCGATGCTTGTCGAACCGCTCTTTGAGCGCACGCGATAGCGTTACCAACGCCAGCGGGAGAATAACGGCCGCGAGGACGATATGCGTCAGCAGAATCGCGTAGTACAAAGTTCGCAATCCGCCCGTCCCGGCGAAACGCACCGAACCGGGCGGAACCTGGACGTGATAAGTTAGATATGACGCGAGAAACAGTGTCGACGTGACAAACGCACCCAACATGCAGCGCTTGTGGGCTGTCAATCGCCGCTGCCTGACGAAATAGAAGCCCAAGCTAAGCAAGACGGTACTGGTTGCGTTCAAGGTCGCATTGAGCGCCGGAAGCTCCGAGACAGAAATCATGTCTCGGCCTCTCGAAGAAGTGCCCTGGTGTCGTCCCGCAACTTCCGCAAATCATCCTCATCACTGCTGCTGTAGTATCCCCGCACGCGACCCCGGCGGTCGACCAAAACAAAACGAGTCGTATGGAGGGTAACATCGTCTACGCCACCAACGCGAAATCCCGACTTGGCAAGGTGGTGAATCGCGGTCTTGTCGCCTGTCAGGAAAAACCAACGCCCTTCTTCGGCCTGGTACTGGGTTGCGTACTTCGTGAGAACCTCTTGGGTGTCGAACTCGGGATCGACCGAAATCGAAATCAAGCGCAGGCCATCGTCCCTCAAATTACTCTGCAAAAAGGCCATCCGCGAACTCATGCGCGGACATGGTCCGGGGCAGCGGGTAAAAATGAAATCGGCAATCCAAACCTTTCCTCGCAGATCAGCGAGGCGCAGGTTCTGCCCACTGCGTTCAATCAAAGAGAAATCAGGCAACTGGGTGAAAACTGGCAAGGGGTTCGTTCCGAAAAAGCTTTTTCCTGTCAGTCGCAGATTCAACCAGAGTAATCCGCCTAAAGAAATCAGCATCAGGCTGATGGATGCTGCCAAGAGCAACCTGCGAAAATCATGAGGGGACAGACGAAACATATTGGTGGCGATGCAAGCTTGGCGGCAGTATACCTGAAGCTCCCTCCAGGCGGTAAGTGCTGCTTCGGGGTGCGAATAAGTCTGCGAGTGAGCCTGGCAGAGCGCTCTCAAAAAACTTCGCTTGGTCGTAGTCCCGGTTTTCCTCGGGACACCACTGTCTGCTTCCGCCTGAGGCAAGACAACGAACTCTTACAGGGACCTTCGCGACACCAGCAGGACCGAAGCGGCAATCATTCCCAGCCCGAACAGGATCGTGACACAGACCGCCGTCGTGAGCGAGCAGAGTTCCTGGATTGGGTTTACCTCGCCGAGGTACAGCACCTGCCGTAGGGCACTCATCGCATAAGTCATGGGATTGACCATCATGATCAAGCGAACCCACAACGAAGCACCCGACATCGGAAAGAGCGCACCAGACAGCAGCCACATCGGAACCAGCAGCAGGTTCATCAGAGCGTGAAATCCCTGAATCGAATCCAGTTTCCAGGCAAAGGCAAATCCAAGGGCCGCCAATTCGACCGCGATGAGGGCGACCACAGTCAACAACAGCGGCCATTGGATCCAGCCGATTCGAATTCCGAGCAGCGGTGACAGCAATAACAACAGCCCGCCTTGCAATACCGCCAGCGTGGTCACACCCAAAATCTTTCCCAGAACCAAGCTCAACCGCGAGGCTGGCGCCACGAGCACCGAGAGGAGGAATCCCTCCCTGCGTTCTTCAATGACTGAGATGTTCGAGAAGATGGAGGTGAAGAGGACAATCATCAAGACAGTGCCTGGAAAGAAGTACTCCAGGTAGCCCGTTTCGAGAGCGCCGGATGCCGGACGGAAGGAGCTGCCAAAGCCTGATCCCAGGAGAAACCAGAAGATCAAAGGAGTTCCCAAAGCGCCCACCACACGGCTGCGCTGGCGCAGAAAGCGCACAATCTCCCTTTGACACAGGCTGGCCAAAGGCAAAAAGAATCCGGGAGCAGATGAGGAAGAGTTCATCACAAAAGGAATCATGGTCCACAAAAGTGATCGGCGCACTGGGAGCGCGGACGTCTCGTCCGCATTCACGGGTGCACGCTGATCCGGACGGGAGGTTCGCGCTCCCAGCTGGCTATTGCTTGCTGCGTTCTTGCAGCATCTTGCGGAATTCCTCGCTACGGACACTCCAGAAGCAGTTGAGGAAAAAGACCAGGGCCATGACGAGACAGACGAGAGTCAAGAAAATGCCGTCCAGCGAGGCAAACTGATGGCTGATCACCAACCAGCCGGCCAGAACTAGTGACCCGATGCCCAGTAGAAAACTTGAGATCACCAACAGGACCGCTTCTACCATGAGTCTCTCCTTGAATCGAAAGGTGACGCTGCACCTGCGCAAGCCTGGTCAATCTGCTTTTGCCCAGAAATCGTGACCTGTCATGTGAATGAAGACGTCCTCCAAACTCGGTTTGGATAACGTGACCGCGTCAATTTGGCCCGGGAAAGACTCCACGAGGTCTGTAATGAATTCGTGTCCTTTAGGGCGTTCAATTCTCACCGTATTGTCCATCACGGCGGCAGGCACGCCAAAGCGGCTGGTGATGGACTGGCTCAACTGCTTGGCGTCCTGAGTTCGTAATACAATCACGTCTCCCCCCACACGACTCTTGAGCGCCTCGGGCGTGTCCATTGCCACCAGGACTCCCTGGTTCAAAATGGCCAACCGACGGCATTTCTCCGCTTCATCCATTAAATGCGTTGTGAGAAGAACCGTCGTTCCATCCTGCCGGTTTAGCGCCTCCAAGTATTGCCAGAACTCGCGACGAGCACCCGGGTCCAAGCCTGTGCTGGGCTCATCGAGCAGTAATAATCGCGGCCGATGTAAGATGCTCTTGGCCAGCTCGACGCGCCGTCTCATTCCCCCGGAAAGAACTTCGACGATGTCGGAGCCGCGGTCTGTCAAACCGAATCGCTCCAGAACCTCCGCCGTGCGTTGCCGCAGAACTCCGCCCCGCAAGCCGTAAAGGTGTCCCTGGTGGCGGAGGTTTTCAATGACCGTCAACTTGCGGTCCAGGCTTTGCGACTGAAACACGACTCCGGCAACGCTTCGCACCGAAGCAGGCGACCGTTCGATGTTCTCGCCAAAAACCAGGAGCGAACCTGCCGTCGGTGACAACAGGGTTGTCAGCACTCGAAACAACGAAGTCTTACCGCTTCCATTGGGACCCAGCAGGCCGAAGATCTCACCCGTCGAAACCGAGAACGTCACCTTCCGCAACGCCTGTACATCCCCGTAAGACAGGTCGAGGTCGACAATTTCGATGGCGGGTTGGGTATTCACACCGGGAAGGGGAACTCGGTCCAGCGGGCTCAAGCGGCCGTCGGGGTAACATCTTCGTTTCCGCCGGAACGGTCTGCATCCAGGGTTGGGAGGGGCGCATTACGGCAGCGAAAAGCAAACAGCAAAATACTGCTCATGATGGTTACCGGTGGCACCAGTAACAACAGAATCCCCCAATTCAGTGATGCTGCTGCCTCCTTGGATTGCGCAGCGGCTACCGTCTTACACATGGCACATCCTTGGGCTAGCAGCTCCGGCGCGTTCACAAGCGCAGACGCCGAAACCACGGCTGCCAAGACGAACCATTCTTTGTTGCTCAAGTGTTTCATCGGTGCGAAAGGGCTGCTACGCGCTCAACACTGAGCGTCCTTCCCGCGGAAGCGGAAATGACAAGCAAATAGTAGTCCCTGCCCAATCCCTTACCAGGGCTTCATATGCAACAGTCGGATGCTGTCCGGAAAGAACACCGACAAAGTCGAGGCCACTACAACCAAGGCTGGGACTATCGTCAGCACCAGGGTCCGTTTTTCGAAGCGCAGGTGCATGAAGTAAGCCATGATCAGTGCTGCCTTGACGAGCGAAAGTCCCATCAGCATGACAAGCATCTTTCCAACAGAAAATTGGATGTAGGCCAGGAACACTTCCACACCAGTCAAAACCAGCAACCAAGCCCAAATGGTCAAAGTCAGCTTGCTGCTCAGTCCGTGGGATTCAGAATGGGTGCTCAAGAATTGCCTCCAGAGTATGTGTTTAGAGTCCAAGCTTTAGCTTGGGTCAACTGCGGGAGCGATCCGCCTGAAGGTGGAACTCTAAACTAACTAGTGCATCTTCACAGACAACAAATATATCAGTGGAAAAACAAACATCCAGACCAGATCGACGAAGTGCCAGTACAAGCCGCAAACTTCGACGTGTTCAGCACCATATTTCCCTCTTGAAACGCCGACGGCCATGCCCGCGAGGTAGAGCACTCCCGTAAAGACGTGGAACATGTGCAGGCCGGTAATACCGAAAAAGGTCGCACCAAACTGAGGCACTCCCCAGGGATTCGAGATCAGAGTAATGCCCTCATGAAACAGGTTGAACCATTCTTTCAAATGCAGCCCCATGAACGCCACTCCTCCGACGATCGTCAGCAGAATCCATTTGATCGTCCCGGCACGGTCGTTGCGTTGAGCGGCGTTTACCCCGAGAACCATTGTGAGACTGCTGGAGAGCAGGCAGAAGGTCATTACAGATGAGAATGCGATGCTGGGCCAAAGATGAAACGGGGTCGGCCAGTTCGGTGTGGAGACCCGAAGATAGCTGTACCCAATCAACAATGCTGAAAAGGTGAGGGCGTCTGAAACAATAAACAACCACATCCCCAGCTTCTTATGACCGACGGAATAAGGCAGTACGCCTCCGTCCCATTCCGTCATTCTCAACTCCTCTGCGTGCACATTGGCCATCCGCTTACCTCCAGAAGAATAGCAATACGAAGAGATAGATCCATAGACCATCCATGAAATGCCAGTAGATGGCGGTCACGTCTGCGAGTATCCGGAGCCCTCGGGTTGCATAAACCTGACGCCAGGCCATAACTGCCAGAACCAGCAACGCCATAACACCTCCAGCCAAGTGCACGGCGTGAGCCCCAGTCAGCAAATAAAAGAAAGAGCTATGGGAGTTCGAACTCAAATAAACTCCCTGGGCCACGAGAGCCTTCCAGATGCCGATTTGGCCAGCCAGAAAAGCTGTCCCGAGCAATGTGGTGATGCCAATCCACAGCCGCGCCCCCAGAGTCAACGTTACTGTGAGCCTCCTCCGAAACATCTCCAGAGTCACACTGCTCGCAAGCAAAATGAGGCTATTCGGAATCAGAAATCCCGGAATGCTGATGGCACGCCAATCGGATGCGCCCCCCGACCGGATGACGTAGGCACTGCTGAGTCCGGCAAACAGCATCACAATCGAAGCCAAGCCCAGCCACATCGCCAACCGGTAACTGTCGGCTGAGGTCTGGTGTTCACCATCACCGGAATCCCATCGATGGGAATCGTCTCCCGGACCGCCCTTTCCAAAACCGCCATTGGACGGGATTCGACTCTTAGGTTTTCGTTCGAACTGTGGAGGTGCGAGGGTTACGGGCATAGTTAACCAAATGACTAACGTCTAAGTCCTAATGACTAATCACTAAGCCTCGTTTTTCGCCATTCGTGCTTCGTCATTCGTCATTACTTCTAAGCCTTCCCTACTTTCAACGGCTGATCGGTCTGCATCACGAAGTCTCTGGGTGCACCGGGAACGCCATATTCATAGGGGCCGTGATGGACCACAGGAATTTTGCCGGCAAAATTGTCATGAGGAGGTGGCGAAGGAATGGTCCACTCCAGCGTTGTGGCTTCCCAGGGGTTGTCCGACGCTTTCTTCCCTTTGAACAGACTCCAGAAGAAGTTGAGCAGAAAGATAAATTGGGCAACAGCGGTGATGATTGCAGCCCAGGTGATGAACACGTGATAGGGTTGGGTTCCAGAAAGGAATTGGAATTCCGTGCCCTGCGCGTAGCGCCGTGGATGGCCCATGATCCCCATGATGTGCATTGGCATGAAGATGGCGTTCACTCCGATGAACGTGAGCCAAAAATGAAGCTTGCCCAAGCCCTCGTTCAGCATGCGGCCGAACATTTTAGGGAACCAATAATAGGTCCCACCGAAGATGCCAAAGATAGCTGCAACACCCATGATCAGGTGGAAATGACCCACCGGGAAATAGGTGTCGTGCAACGGGATATCGACCGAAGTCTGACCGAGAAAGAGTCCCGTGATGCCTCCGGACACAAATAGCGAGACGAATCCAATAGCGTAGAGCATTGGGGTCGTGAAGCGGATTTTTCCACCCCAGAGCGTGCCCAGCCAGTTAAAGGTCTTGACGGCTGAGGGCACACCGATAGTTAGCGTCAGCATCGAGAAAACCAAAGCCGACATTGGGCTAAGCCCGCTCATGAACATGTGGTGGCCCCAAACAAAGAATCCCAGCAGACCGATCGCAAAAACAGCATACACCATGGCCCGATATCCATAGATCGGCTTGCGAGCGAATGTCGAGAGCAACTGGGAGGTGACGCCCATGCCGGGCAGGATGGCGATATAAACTTCCGGGTGTCCAAAGAACCAGAACAAGTGTTGCCAGAGAATAGGCGACCCGCCCGCATGCGGGATCACCTTATCGCTGACGACCAAGCCTGCCGGGATGAAGAAGCTGGTGCCTCCGATCCGATCGAACAGCAGAAGAATGCCTCCTGCAAGCAGCACCGGAAACGACAGCAGCGCCAGAATGGCGGTTGTGAGCCATGTCCACACCGTCAGGGGCATCCGCATGAGCGACATGCCCTTGGCCCGCATGTTCAAAACAGTGGTGATGAAGTTCAGCGCCCCTAGCAGCGAAGCCAGACAGAAGATCGCAATGCTGATGATCCACAACGTCTGCCCCAAGCCCAAGCCGGGACCGGCAACTTCGCCCAGAGCACTCAACGGCGCATATGCGGTCCAGCCCGAAATGGGCGCGCCTCCGGTGACGAACAAAGCTGCCACCATGACCGCCATACTGACAAAGGTGACCCAGAAAGAGAGCATGTTTAGCACTGGGAATGCCATGTCATGTGCGCCAATTTGAATCGGCAGGAAGTAGTTGCCGAATCCGCTTTGTGGCGCTGTGGTCAACACAAAGAACACCATGATGGTGCCGTGCATTGTGAGCATGGCGAGATAGAACTCGGGAAGCATCGGCCCGCCTTCAAAGCCTGCTGGAAAGATTTTCGCCAGCAGCGGCCAATGCTCTGTCGGCCAAGCCAGCCGCAAGCGAAAGATAATCGAGAGGGCCATGCCCAGAAACACGGCGATTAAGGCCAGAAAGTAGTACTGGAGGCCGATGATTTTGTGATCCAGGCTGAAGACGTACTTCCAGATAAATCCGGTCGGAGCAGCATGCACCTGATGCGCATGAGAAGTCTCGGACATTGAATTCTCCTTATTAAAAAGTACTCAGCAGTCGGCAATCGGCTCAATTCGTCGCGCGATCTTTCAACCAAGCTTCGTACTGCGCGTCGTCCATCACCATTAAGTAACCCTTCATCTTGTAGTGTCCCAAGCCGCAAAGTTCAGCGCAGGCGATTTCATACTCGCCTGTCTTGAGCGCCTTGAAATGTACTGGGATCGCCAGGCCAGGCACGGTGTCCTGCTTGAAGCGCAGCGCGGGAACAAAAAAGCTGTGAGTAACGTCCTTGGCGCGCAGAATCACTTTGATTGACCTGTTCACCGGAATCGCCATTCGATTCACACTGACGATGTCATCCTTCGCGGCAGCATCCTTGGTGTCAAGACCAACGGGGTTTTCCTGATCGTTGATGAGCTTTGGATCCGTCCTGCCGAACTTGCCGTCTGCGCCGGGGTAGCGGATATTCCAAGCGAACTGCTGACCGGTCACTTCAATTGGAACCGAGTCTGCCGGTGCGTCCTGCAACTGCAATTGTGCCCAGACCTTCTGTCCCATCGCTGCCAGACTCACAAAGACCACGGTGACAAGGAGCATCATCCCGACTTCGAGCTTCGTGTTGCCATGAGTGTAGACGGCTTCGCCCTTACCCGTGTCACGATAGCGCCAGACGTACCAGCCCAACGCTACCTGCGAAGCTACAAACGCAATGGCAACCACAATCAACGTCCGAATGAACTGTGCGTCAATAGCCGGTCCGTGTTCGGAAATGGATTCAGGAAACCAGCCGTGCTTGCCCGAAAACAGCACGACAGCGAACAACGTAATCAGCCACAACAGCACTGCGAGAGCTCGCCCCATGCTCTTGCCTCCTTTGGGATGACAATCAGAGAGAAGATGAACGATCGATCCAGCCTATTCTCCCATCTGGGAGTGACGATCCGCCGGAGTCTGCCACTTACCTTGAATCCAAGAGATAAGAGATTTCGAATCTCGCCAATCGAATTTGAGATCGAATTCGACTGGCGGCATGCGAAATCCATTCACGAGCTCAGGTTCTAACCAACCTTGTTCGCCACCATGACAGCGTAAACCACAGGCAGATAGATAACGGTGACGTGCAAAAGCATCTTGGCGCTCAGCTTCGTTCGCTCGCGGGACACGTGCCAGGCAAAAAATAGAAAGCCAAGACCCAAGGCGGCGACCGACCACATATAGATGCTTCCTGTCATTCCAAGAAGCGTTGGAAGCAAGCTCACAGGAATCAAAGCCAACGAGTATCCCAGAATTTGGCGAAAGGCAACGTCACCCTTCGGATCCCGGGCCGGGAGCATCAACATGCCTGCCCGTGCGTAGTCCTCACGATACATCCAAGCAATCGCCAGAAAGTGCGGGAACTGCCAGACAAAAAGCAGAGCGTAGAGCGCCCAAGCCCCCAAGCTGAGGCTGCCTGTCATGGCGGCCCATCCCATCAGCACCGGTGCGGCTCCCGGAAATGCCCCAACGAAGGTAGCCCAGGTTGTCCGGCGTTTTAGGGGCGTGTAGATAAAGAGGTAGCTAAGCAACGTGAGCAATCCCAAGAGACTTGTCAGCCAATTTACCAAGGCAGCCAGGTACGCAATACCCACCACGGAAATCCCAATGCCGAACGTAAGAGCTTCCCGTGCACTCAACCGGCCCGAAGGCAGCGGGCGATTCGCCGTGCGGCGCATCTTAGCATCGTGTTCGCGCTCAAGATAATGGTTGAGAGCCGCTGTTCCGCCAGCAACCAGCGCGGTACCGAAAATCGCATGGCAGAGGACGAGTAAGTCAGGCGATTCAGCCGCCATGAACCCACCCAACCCAGTCGCGATCAGAACCAGGAAGGTCACTTCAGGTTTTGTCAGACAGAGATAGTCGCTCAGCTTCGAAGGTTTGATTTGTGCAGAGTCGGGTGAACCTGTTACTTGGAGGGACTTCAAAGGTGGCGTCACAACGGCAACCGTCCCCGCTCCACTCAGGGCAGCAGACTTCACCTGCGCCATTTCAGCTCGGACCGTCATGAAGTGGCTTCCTGTGGAGCCGAAGTCACCCGCAGTTTTGCCTTTGCTGGAATCAGCAAGCGGCGGCACTGAAGTGTGAGGAGAAGACTGGTCACCAAAACCGCAGCGCCTGTAGCGACGTGAGCGGTCGTCACTGCTACCATCAAGGCACCCGGCTGAACATCTTCACGACTGGCCAAGCGTACAAGGTAGGAGCCCACTCCCAAGGAAAGCTGTGCGGCCAGCAAGATACCAAGAATCATCGCGGGGCGAAAGAGCGCTGAGACGGTTGCGTAGTATTTATAGACGCGAGCCACGGTCCAAATCGCAAGAAATGTCACAACGAACGCGCCAAGAACATGCCAGAGCAGTCCTGCTTTCGAATGCCGAAACACGGCACCGAGAAGCAGCTGAACGTAAACGGACGCACTTGTCAGCAAAACCAGAAAACGCAAAGGAACTTGGTCCGCCTCCTCTCTGGGAGCAACGCGTTCGTTTCGTGAGCTTGCCGCTACCCAAGCCAGTGCGATACCTATCCGCGCCACCGTCCACAGGACGAGCCCGGCTACCAAGACAACCACAACGGTTCGAATTGCTCCTTGATACACTGAGTGCCTAAGAACCACTCCGACAAACAGGAGCGCGTAGAAGCCACTCGTGACGGCGATGTTGGAAGGTCGCAGTGCCTTGAATAGCAAGCCGGATTTCTGCCACGAGTCGCCAGCCCAAGCAGGTCCGGTGATCCAAGCTAGACTCGCGATGAGGCAGAAAAATGTCTGTGCTAATGTAGCGTGGAGGATGGATATCGGGGCGGGCAGAAAAAATAGCACCGTGAGACCCCCCAGTATTCCTTGCGTGATAACTGCCTCCAGCGCGAGATATCCGAGTCTGTGCACCGGTTGCTCGATTTCTCGCCGCCACAGCCAAACTGTCAACACAGCAGTGAGGAAGCCTACAAACATCGCCACCATTCGGTGGCCGTGCTCATAACGGATTCCGCCGATCCACGGCGGGGTTAGAGACCCATAGGACAATGGCCAGTCTGGAACGGCCAGACCGGCATCGTTCCCGGT
>Ga0180085_1000525_pt1 | contig 13625 bp, 16 predicted proteins | sample EasRiv730_16_10D_FD_123013 | JGI IMG/M metagenome (GOLD analysis project Ga0180085, IMG submission 123013) | Soil microbial communities from meander-bound floodplain in the East River, Colorado, USA - East River metaG ERMLT730_16_10D | ecosystem: Environmental > Terrestrial > Soil > Floodplain ... | reverse complement strand
CGTCGATCCTGGGGACTCGGACGAGCCCGAAAAGCCCCTCCGCAAGCCTGGCACTCGACCCGTTTGCCATAGCGAAAGGTTGGCGTGCGCTACTTGCCGAGCAGCTTGTAGCGGGGCATGCGAGCTATTTCGTCTTTGGAGCCAGCGGCGATACTACTTCCGCCTTCGGTTTGAATGGCCATATTTCAAGTGTATGAAGCAAGGTGAGCATGCCACTGAGGGCACCGCCAACGGCTAATACACTTGAAGCAACAAACGCATGCCGGGCCGTTAAACCCATGAACTGAGCGGCCTTAATTCTGTGAGTGAACGTCCCAATCGTCACTTTAGACTTTCCACGCACGTGCCGCACGACCAATGATACAGTGTGTATCTCTGCTGACCTAAACGAGCAGTTCCATACAAACTGCAACATGCCGCTAGTGACGGCGGCCTGTTGACTCTCATCGCCCTTAACAGTTAATTCGGCTCCTAGCAACGTGACTTCCAATCCGTCATACTCACCGGAACATTGCGGAACAACTATCTCAAGTGCTTGTCCAGCCGATATTGAGTCTGACGAGAGCTTTGCAGCAGATACTTCGCCAAGCGATTCAGTTTTCAGGGCAATCGCAATGCGGAATGAACTATTAACATAAACCGTTCGTGGAGCAACCAAAAAACCGTACAGGCGCATCCCCTTTCGACGACGGCTAGTAGCTTGTACACTCCCGGACATCATTGACGACGGCGGCACTCCCATGCCAACCCCTGCACCGCCGCCAATGATTAAAAGAGCTATAATCAGAACTTGAATTATCCATGACGTATCGTCGTTTGTTCGCGTCAACTCGCACGTGTCGTCAACAATTGTAGCCTCATACTTGTGATAGACAGGCAAAACGTGAACGCCGAGGAACAACGCGGTGAGGCCAAAGAAGATGGTCACTGCTAACAAAATCCACAACATTGCATCACCTGCGAATAGGGGCTGCCCTGTAACGGTGCGGCTGGATCAGCATAGCCGCCGGAAGTGCCTCCCGCCAGCCAATCTGTCTTGGTACGTTCACTTCTTGACCTCCCGGCTCACGCTTGTCCAAACTACGAGCATGGACAAGCCAGCCGACCGCCGCGCGGGATGCGTCCACGAAGGGCGACTCGTCTATTCGCTGTTTTACACGTTCACAACCTGCGGAGCCACGCTCACTCTGGCGAGGCTTTTTCGTGCGCGGGTATAATGGGCGGGATTCTCGTTTGGCCACTGGCGAAGTGAGTTTTAGCCCTCCCCAATTCCTAGGCACCGCTCAGGGGCAGGAACGCCTTGCCGCCTGGGTCGGGTGCGATGACAATTGGTGGCATGGACCCGCGCCAATCTACTTTGCCGCAACAGATTGCCCACCTGGCTGCCACAACCCCCGCGACTGGATCTATGCGGGGCTGACGACGTGACTTTGACTCCGCGCTCTGGCGACTTTGGCCGGGACGTAATCGCGGTAAAACATGGCTGGTGGAGTGTGCGGATTATCGACCAAGTAAAAGCGTATGGCCCTGACAAACATGATACAGCCGATGATGTTCGCGCTCTCTTTGGCGTACTCTCTGCTGACCCGAAAGCAAATAAGGGCATCGTGACGACTACCGCGGAGTTCGCCCCAACAATCGAAAGCGACGCTCTGCTTACACCGTTTTTTCCGCAACGCTTAGAACTTGTGGACGGCAAGCGGTTATGTAATTACCAAGCTTGGCGACATTGCAAAGGGTTACAGGGGCTAGTTCACTAATTCACCCGCGGCGGATGAGCCACGTCGGCTATTTAGTAGGATGAGATTCTTGGTCAACTAAGATTTCCTCAGCTGCCTTGTACATGCGGGGGCGTAACTCTCTCAGTTGCTTCAGGCGAATATCCGCCAAAAGCCACTGCGAGTTGGCTTGAAACTGCCGAAGTTCCCGACGCACCTCTACGATGTCAGCGGCTAGATTCGTAAGGTCAGTTTCCTCGTCGATGGCTTTACGACGATTATTAAGCGTGGCAACAATGCTATTGAATTCCGCAAGTTTCGCCGGATCAAAACTGACATTCTTAACTTCCGCCAATTGACCGACACCGCTCGCCAGTCCAGAACTTAAGTTGTCAACACTGGCAATTACTTGGCGTCTGATTTCGACAAGCGGCAATCGCTGTAGAATCGCAAGCGAGTAATGGTGCTGCAACGCCATGTCAGCCATATCGACGGAATCGTTTGTAAATTGTACGCGCTGCGCCGTCTCCCTATCGTTCGTCTCGTTAATTAGATGCTCGGCATACGTTGCCCGCTGTAAACCGCCTATCTTTTTTAATTCTTCCATTGCGGCGGTCATGCGCTGAGACTGCTCCTGTAACTTTGCAAGCGCTGTGTCTAACATGGAATCCGCAACACTCAGTTTGCGCCCATGCTCGCTCGCCGAGTCGTTTAGCGACTTTGTTGCGTCTGCTAAACTTTGATACTGCTTTTCCTGTTCCCGACCGCTTTTGTAATGAATCCAAAAGCTAACACCGGTGCAGAGCAAAACCAATCCGGCCAATAGCCAGCCGAACGGGCGCACACGTTGAAATTGAGCCTTAGCATTATTCCAAAACCCAGGCGCGTGTGTGGGCGTTTCAGCCACGCAATGAAACCATCCACCGAACAACGCTAACAGTGCCAGGGCAAGCGTGAGCAAACCGTCCAGCGAATTTAGCATGGAACAACTCCCGACAAAGGATTAGAATTGGTAGCCCACAATTCTATGACGGCACTCCAGCCAATCAAGCCAGTGTTGGACGCGCCCGATCTTGACGCCTCGGATACGGCTTGCCAAAACTGGCCGGCATGGCGCGACCAGAGCCCACCTGCGCCACGCCACACACCGCGCTAGGGCTTGTCCGCGATGCCTGGCTCGGCGACGATACACGGCCGGTCGAGATCCGCCTGTATGGCGGCGGCAAGACAAAGGCGGTCGGGCAAGTCTTAGTTAGGTGGGGAGGGTGAGAATGTCGCGACAAAACACTAGCGACAGCATCTTGCGATACACGAAAACACGACTTTCTCAAAAGACAGTTTTGCGGCACTACCTGAAATGGCGCGAAAGCCAGTCGCCACCCCTTCCAATCCGATGCGACAATCCGGCTTGCCAGTTTTACACACAGCCGCTTGTATGGAATGGCCAACCGTTCAAGCTAATCCTTGACCATACCTTAGGGGTCAACAGCGACAATCGACCAAAGTCACTTCGCTTGCTTTGCCCGCTTTGCGATTCACAATTACCGACGCGCGGCGGCGGCAATAAGGGGCGCGTTGTGAAGTCGGAAGGCGGATTTGCTCGCATATCAGGCGACGTGCGGCATTACGACCTGTTCCCTCAAGAATCCGGGACAGTCATCGCACAGATAAATGAGTTCGACGTTAGCCAGTTCAGGTTCGACAACAACGTACTCGTGTTAGGCGCGGATGTACATATCATGTGCCGGGACGGCAATAAGCTTCCGATAATACGCAAGGACACTTGAATCACAGCCGCGGCGCTGTTTGCGGGTTGGCAGTCAGGTGAAAAATGACACAGCTCACAGACTAAAGGGTGGCTCTCCAATTGGGAAGTACATTTCGGTATTTCCTTCGCCGCGTCTGAGTGGCCCTACGACATTCTGTAGGGCCTGAACCGTCTGTTGACGCAGATCGTCATACGTAATGATTCGCATTGACGGCGTGTGACCCGCAATAGTTTGGAGCTTTCTACGGTTCTCGTCGGTCAATTCGGCAGTGCGTCCGATGACAATCAAACTGCTCGGATGCACGCTTATTCCGTCGAGTCCAAGCTCATTTTGCACTGTGCGCAGATTATCCTCTATGTATCGATACCAGTCCCACACTTGATCGATTGCATGAGTTAGCTCAGCAGTCTGAACGCCAGCTTTAGTAAACAGCTTCCTTTCATGATGTTCCAGTTCGACTAGAAGATAGTCGCCTGTTGCACGTCGAAACACAAAGTCGGTAACACGTTTGCCAATCGCAAGTTTCGGCCACACCCGGCTAGAGGTTGGCTCGATAAAACTCGGATTGCTGTGCAAGAACGATTGCATTTCCTCTTCGCGCGTTGCTGTAGCAAGTGTTTTGTCGAAGTCGTCAAGTAAAGACAGGTAATGCGATCTGAGATTGAATCGAGGGTCTAGTTTTGCGAATCGATCATTCCGCGCGTTTTTTGTCGCCGCCGTTCGCAGAATATCCATTTCCGCCCAAACGGCTGCGGGCAAACCTTCCCACTCGCTCGACGTGTGCTTATCGAAAACGTCCAGTTCGTCAAAAGCTAATGGCAATCGAACCGATGAACGAGTAATGAATGTCGTTCCATCCGACTCGTCACGGCTCGATTCATCGATTTCTCTACAGACAAGGCTAAGCTCAAACGTCGAACGGGCGTTGATAATCCTCCTAATACCGCCCGGTCTGGATTCAACATGCGATCCGCTCATACGGACGCCAATGTAAGGCGACATAACAACAAGTTCTTTCGATTCGCCATTAGGTGATTGTGATACAAGTGTGATAGTTGGCCTATCGCTTGGAGCCACCCAGCTGCCGTCGGGGATTATAAAGACGTAGTTTTGCGACACTCTTGGAAGAAAGTCGCATAATGGCATTTCGATAGCCGCCCCAACAATACCATCGCCATCATCTGACTTGTGAACTGCTACCGCCACGCCATCGCTACAACAAGTGACGGTTAATAGAACGTGGCAAGTGAAGTGTTCCGGCATTGCCGCGGCAAGGTGCATGTACCGAGTCTGGCAGAGGTTACGGCGTTCTAGTCGGTATGTGTCGATTGATCTAATAACTGACTTTAGATATTCGCGCTGCTCGCTATGCGGGCTAAGCGAGTCTAATTCGTGAAGCGTCGCATAGCGAATCAGCAATCCGCCGTAATCAAAGTCGGCACCGACGAGCATCCTGGCCATACAAGTAATACTCACTACGCCTTGCCGTGATTCATCACTGCCGCCGGCCATTTCTGTTCGGCATATCATCACTCGATGATGCCTTTGCGTTTCATAATTGTGGCCGCATAGGTCATTATAACGGATTCCACGTCATCCATCGACATTGCGTCACTGAATGAAATCAACGATTCAACGCCGCGCAGGTTCTCAAAATCCTTGATTTGGCTCCACGGCATTGTGATTAACACAGTCGCAAGGTCATGCTCGTCGGAAAGTACCCGGACCATTTGCGCCGGCGTGGCCTTAGACAATCGGCAGTCGTCCGCGTCGATTTCAGCTAGGACTGCCTTTCGCATTTCGTTCCAGGCGTCGCTTTTGCGGTCGTTGAGTTCGTTCAACCTCTGCCACCGCGCGGCGTCTTCGGCAACCTGTGCCTCGTCAATCAGGCGGCTGATTTCGTCCCGCGTAATCGTGTCGTCGTACACAATGCCAAGCGCCCTCGCGTATTCTTTTTGACGCTCTGTTGCCACTTCGACCGATTTTGGAATCTCCGGCATGACACTTGGTCCCTCAAAGTAATTTTGCCAACACGTCAAGCGCGGCCCGCGCCTTATCCACTCCGCCCAGCTTCTCGGCCATTATTTTGGCGGCAATCAACTGATCGTAGCCGGTTGCTTTGGGCTTTGCATTAGAAGCCTTGATGCCGTAAACCTGAGCCGCCGAGACCTTCACGCGCTGGGCGGCCAGCATGGCAACGATTTCCTTCGCGCTTGCGTCGGGCTTCTCTGCCAGAATCGCACGGATTCTCGCTGCTTTGTTTCGTCGCTTGGCCATCGGCTACCTCCGGCGAATGAATTTGTTCCGCATTGTAGTCAGTCAGCCGTTACTATTGCCAACAAGTGCTTTCGCTCTTTGGATTCTGACCACTGCCCGTGCCCCGCCCTCTTGAGACTGCCGTCCCCCAACCACGCCAATCGGCAGGTGTCCAAGGTCAAGCCGGCCCGCCCGCGTCGATCCTGGAGCCTCTGGCGAGCCCGCAAATCGTCCCCACGGGCTGATCGGCCTATTCTCTACAGCGCCGGGCCTAGCTCTGCAAGTCTCGCGGTCCAGTCGTGTGCGCCCGCCCTTGGCGTTGCGTGGCACTCGCGTTGAGCAATGCGTCGTAGCGCTCGATTGCTTTTTCTGTCTGCTTGGCCCGGTCGGCTTTCACGTCGCGGCGCGTCTGGTCCGGTCGCGCAAGCAAGCTCAGGAGTTTCTGAAAGATGGTCATGGTGGATTGTTCGCTGTGACGGGGCCTTCCTTGCCCGTGGATGTAACGAGCGGGCAAGGCCAATGGTTTCGGCCCGTTGTAACGAGGTGGCAATCGACCGCAGGCATTCACGGCCCGATTTGGCCTTTCTATCGCATTCCGCGGCTTGGCCGATCCGCCCTAACTCTTTCACTCAGAAAGCTTGTGCTCTTGAATTCTTAGCGGGCCAAACACTTCGGGGTTCACGCCGGGCGGTATCAGGCCGGCTCGGGAGGTGCTAAAGGCGTTCGCGATTCTGGCGGCCTAGGTCGAATGCAATAGCCCGTCGTGGATTAGCTGGGCTTGTTCATGGGCTGGTCTATCTTGGTCAAGCTCCTAAAGCCAAGTTATGCTTTGTGCCGATGCCAGCGCGCTTGCAAATCCGTTGACGCGCCCTACTTACATTGCTTTGCGGCTGATTCAGAACTGCTGCAATCTCGTAATCTGAATGTCCCTCTAACCGCAGAGTCACAATCGTGTGCTCTGTTTCAGTCTTACAGGCAGCGTGTAGGTCCTCTTGCACTTCGACAAATATTAAATGGTCTGCCTGTTTAGCCACTAGACTGTCAAGTGTATGCTCGCGTGCGTAGTTTTCAGTAAGTGTGTCATGGCGCAAGTGCCATTCTTCGCAAGCCCGGCAAGTTCCGTCGCAATCTGGGCCGCAGATGGATTTGCGTTTGTTTGCGGCCCTTTGGCGGCGAATCGATCGAGGCGACGGCCCGCATAGCGAAGAGTCTGCCAGCCATTCAGAGAATGCGTCTTTTAGCAAACGAGACACGCATTTTATGAATGCCATGTAGTTGTCGCTCCTCTTTACAATCGTCATGCACTTACGCGTAAGCTCAAGAAGTGCCGCTTGGCACAAATCGTCAACATCGCACAGTTGCAATCGCTTGCCGACTCGCCCGCGTCCTTTGTCGTGCCGCGTCGCTACAAACCGTCTGGCTCGCGACTCAACGAGCGGAATCAGTGCCTCTATTAGCGAACCGACTGGCACCTTGCCTTGGCGTAAGTGTTTGTGCGCAGTTTCGGCCGCGTCGCATTGTTGTCTGCATGTCGCCACAGTCTTGCCTCCTTAGTTTTGCTTGCATCGTTTCCGAACGTTGGAAAGATGCACCACGAAAACAAGGTTGGCAAACTAGAGAAGAAAACACCGGCCAGCGCTCTCACCGCGTTTTACGGTATTTGCTCGCCTTCTTTATAGCCGGCCGCCGCGCCTTGCCTTCTTTTTCAACTGCAAATGTCGCGACAAAGGCTTCAGATCCTGGCTTTCCTGGAAATTGTTTTTGGGGGGCCATCGTTCTCACCCCGTCACATCCTTTGGTCGGTGGTATTCGTGCGTAGAGACGGGACTACCTGTCCTCGGCGCAACCGAAAAGTCAATCGCGCAGCGACTTAAACTTTGCTCTTTGGCCAGTAAAGTGTTTTAGATGTCAAGACATTGTTGCCGGCCGTGCGTCTGCAAAACTGGCCTGACAATCGCTGCGTAGAACGTCGCGCGCGAAATTAGGGATTTAGAGTTCTAACCGCCACGTGTGTGGCGGAGTTTATGTCGGCCGCCTAGCGGCCAAGTTTGCCTCAAGCAGGCCGTCTTTCGCGAAAGGGTATTGTATGGCTACTTGTCTGGTGTCTGACGTGCGTGCGTGGATGAAGCGTTACGCAGTCGCAAATCCAAACCGCGAACAACTGCAAGTGCTGCGCTCGCGACGCTCTGAGTTGGCGGAGTTTCAACAGCGATTGGTTGCGGAGCGCGAAGTGACCGACGCGCTCGGAACGCTGCAAATGATCGATGAGGTGTTGGGGCAGGCCGGCACGCTCACGGCGATGATCGACAACACGATTGCGAGCGAACTGGTCGCGAGCTGTCCCGATGCTGCTTTGAAATCGAAACTTTCCGAATTGCTTGGCAAGCGCTCTGAGCTTCGCGGAAAGATGGCGGACTTGAAAACGAAGGAAGCTCTGGCCCAAGAGCTTGTCGGCCAAAGCACTCGCCGAATGGAAACGGCCGCGGCCAATTTCAAAAGGTTCCCCGCAACTCAACCCGAACACGACAAGGAGGCGTGTGAGCTGGCCACTCGGCAAAAGACCAGGGCTGCGATTCAGGAAGAAAATGCCACCGGGCAACGGCAAGTCGGAGATTTGGAAGTCCGCATTGAAAAAACAAAAGAGGCGATGCGAGTCGCCTAATCAGGATCGATTGTTTTCAAATCCCACCTCCGGCCAATTCAGAAGGAAGGAAAGCTTATGAGTGAAGTAAAGTTGACGCCGGCAGATATTGAGCATTGCGAGGAAATCGGAAAAGCCGTGCTTGCCGATCACGTTCGCCAAAAGGAAGAGGAGGCGGCTCAGGACGCGAAAACCGCGGAGAGAATCGCGGAAAAGATTCTCTTCGACCTTTTGCAGCACACGACCCAGCAAAACGCGTCCGCCCCCGCAAGTCCGAACGACAAGTACAAGGCTGAGTACGCTGTCAATCCGCACCTTGCGGCCCGCATGAGCGAAGGCGAATACATCCAGTCGCGGCGGATCGATGAGGGGCTTGATAAGTTCACCGCCGTGCAGCACGAACTGACGCCGCCAGATTCGATGCAATCACCGCTTGTCGGCGACGGTAGGTCGCCCTTTGGCATCGGCAGCGACTTGATCTAAGCGCCTGATTGTACCAGTCAGGCGTCGCGGCGGCGGGGACCGTCAGACTCCAAACCCCGCCGCTGCTTTTTCCTTTTTCCGACGCAACAGCGTTGATCGCCGGGCGCGCTGGCGTCGTGGTAAGTCCTTATGCGCCGTCGATGGCCGCGGGTCCTCCCCTAAGGGGGGCCGGCCATGCGGGTCCAGTGCCCGCAGGATTGTTGCGAGTTAGGGATTTTTCAAAACAGCTTTTTCTTTTCTTAAATATATATGACCGACAAACAAATTGCCCAAGCACTCGGCATGACTGACGCCGCGTTGCGGTACTACCGCGGCAGGGGATGCGCGGCAACGACTCCGGCCGGCGTGAAGAAATGGCGAGACAAAAACATTGCCGGCAATGGCCCGCCAACCCTGGCCGAGCGCGCCAAAGGCGGCAAGCCCAAGCGGGCCACGTTGCCGGCCGAGCCCCTAGAAATTGAGGAATTGCGGGCCAAGGTCCGCAAGCTCACGGCAGAGGCAGAAGAACGCGAGCTAAAAATCGCACAGCGCCGCGGCGAGCTTTACGAAGCGGCCGACGTTGAAAGCGACGTGTCAGAGCTTACCGGCATGATTCGGGCTCGGCTTGAATCGATCCCCGATGAGTTGCACCAAGAGTGGCCGCCAGAGCTACGCGAACAAGTGACGGCACGCATGAAAGAGCGCATTTATTTGATCCTTACCGCAATGGCGCAATGGTCGCTTAGTTCGTGGTTTGCCGATCCCGACGAACCGGCATCGGAATCGTAGTTACCCGGCACGGCGGCCGGTCGCGTTTTTCGTCTGTGTACGTGGCCGCGTCGCCGTGCTTTTACATTCGTCTGGCCAGTGTCCGCGGTGGCTTTGGTTTCGGCCACCGCGGCGCTGGCCGGATTTAGGAAACCTGGAAACCTAGAAACAATTATGACATTTGCGACAACTGACCCCGTGCTGTATCGCTTGCGGCGCGCCAGAGTGCTCCGCAAGATTACGGAAAGCCCTGGCATCACGCATTCCCGCCTGCTGCAATGTTTCAGCTACATGGGCGGCACTGCGGTGATTAAGCTCATCATTGACGATCTGCATGAATATAATGAAATAACAATCGACACAATTAAGCGGCACACTGGCCCTGGCCGGCCAGGGATACACTACACGGCGACAGGCTCTACAACGCGCCAAGAGCCCCCAGAATCGACGCAGGCTTATCGCGGGAAATATGACGTGCCAAGCGAGCAAGACCGCCAGCATCTCATACGGTTGATCCAGCAGTCTGATCCCGACCGGGTTGATTGGGAAACGATCCGTGATATTACTGATGAAGCTTGGGCCTAATAATTCATTATTACATTATGAAATCTTTCTCTGGGGGGTCTAGGGCTCACGGTGGCAAGGGTGAGTGAGAGTGGGTGCAGGTGAGCGTGGGTGAGAGAGTGTGTATGTAATACTAATATATATATAATTCTATATAGTAATACACACTACTACTACAGCCACTACTGCCTCACTTCTACCCTACCTACCACCGCCTGCCCGATAGGCCCCCCTGTGAAAGATTTACTAACGAATATAAGAAATAATACGAATGCCATGAAAGACGAAATCAACAAGTTGTGCCGCTTGCCGGATATCGACGACGGCGATGCGGCCGCGCTCTGGCAAGCAACCGCCGAGCTAACCCGCTCGGTGGCGACGCTCCGCGACTTAATACGACTAAGGAAACTGGATCGGCAAGAGATTCAGGAATTTGTAAGAGCAATCAGCCGGCCAATGCGCGTTAGCGGGTACGCATCGAAGGCAGTCTTTGAGCTTGCGTATAGGACTAGGCTGGCCATGCCGAGCGTTTCGGAGGTAGTGGCGACGCCAGAGCCGGCGTGTTGAGTGGTGCGGCGGAGGGCGGGCGCTGGCGGCGCTACAGCAAGTCAAAGTCAAATTGATTTGTGCCGTCCGTAACCTCGATCATCAAACCGCTCTTTCCATTAGCATATTTCGCCGGCGCACCGCTGCCTTCGACTGTCACGCTGTACTTGCCAATCGGCACTCGTTGCAAGTCGTACTTGCCCTTTACGACGAGTGCACCAACGATTTGCCCGTCTCTAATCGCATGAAGGCAAACGGTCCCATTGGCCAGCGGAGCCCCGGCGACTGCGACCGTCCCGGTTACACGCTCGCCCACTGGTGGGATCGAGAGCGACCACAACCACCAGCCTAGCGCCAGGCCGGCAACTGCGGTCAGCCACAGGATATCTCGGATGGTGAATTTCATTGTTGGTTTGGTGGCGTGCTGGCCTAAAAACCTATTTGGCTGGCGGTTTCAGTTTGGCCCGCACTGATTCCGGTAGTCTTGGATTCTGAGTAAGGCTGCGTTGCATCCACTCGTCATTGCTGTCGGCCAATGCTTCCAGAATGTCAGTGGGAGTGTTAGGGTTTCGGGCAAGCGTCATCTGAGTACCGAGCTGGTTGCGGGCGTGCAACTCTCGGAGTGTGTCAGTCGGCGTATTGGGGTTTGAGGCGATTCGATTGTCAAGTTCATAACCTGCCTGGATGCCATCGAAGTGGATTAGCTCGCTCAATCGTTCGGCTGAAGTCGCCGTACTAGACGCATCAACTAGGGCTCGCGATGACCTGACGTATTGCCAACTCGCCCAACATATCGCCGCTGCCCACAAGGTAAGTAAGACGAATGCTGCGGCGATCCCTGGCCGAGAATTTGAGATCATTGCTGGCAGCCAAGCGAGAACTCCTATCGTAAGCCAAAAGGCAAGCTTCACCAAAATGAGCAAGCACCAAATCGGCATCTGCGGATCAGGGCCGAACAAGCTCATCATGCCGAACTCGCTCAACGCCCGAATGCCCACCAAAACGAAAACAGCAACAAGTACGACAGCGTGCGTATGTCGGCCAACAGAGATTGTTGGCCGCTCGTATGAGCACCTCGTATTCAAATCGTCGATTCCTTGAATGCTGCTCATAGACCGCAGTATAGCGTTGCTCCAGGGGGAGGGGCGGTCGAAATCTGTGGCGCGAAAGCGCTCAAGACCGTCGGAGTATCGCACGCATTTTTTGTCATTTCTCTAGGTGTCAGTTTAACGGTTACAAGTGTGAAAATGAGCAAGTTGGGATGTAAAAAGAACGAAACCAGCGACGGCGTGCCGCGGCTGTTGACGACACGCCAGGCCGCCGAGCGGCTGGCGATTAGCTTGCGCACGCTAGAGCGCCTGGCCGCGTCAGGCGAGTTACGCGCCGTGCGGTTTGGCCGGTCGGTGCGAATCGATTCCGCGGACTTGGCCGCATTCATCGAGAGCCGTAAGCATGGTGTCGCTTGACTTCTACGGGCAACGAAGCGAAGCTTCGGGCCGAAAGGTACGGTGAGAAAATGGCGAGCCTGTTCAAGAAGGCAAACGGCCGTTGGACGATTCAGCTAAACGAGATTGCCGGCAAGCGGCCCAAGATCGGCCTAGGCAAGCGGCCACAGCGGTCGGCTAACGAGATTTGCGGCCACGTCGAGGCAATCGTGACGGCAAAGCTTGCGGGCCATTCTGTGCCCGACGAAACGGCCAAGTGGCTCGCGACGATTGGCGAGCAAGAGCCGAAACTCTACACCAAGTTGGCCGCGGTTGGTCTGGTTGCAGCGCGCCAGGCAAGTGAGCGAACGACGCTCAAGGGATGGCTGGAGTTCTACATTGGCAGCCGTATCGACGCCAAGCCGGCGACGGTCTTGAACTGGGGTCAGGCGAGGGACCATCTATGCAATCACTTCGGCGCAGACCGCGACATTACTACGATTACAGATGCCGATGCGGAGGACTACAAGCTCTATTTGCTTGGCAAAAAACTGGCGGCAACGACGATTCAGCGTCATTTGCGCTACGCCGGCCAGTTTTTCCAAACCGCGAAAAAGCGGAAACTGATTAGCGCTAATCCGTTTGAGGAAACGAGCCACAACGGCACGATGCCCGACCGAATGCACTTCGTCACGCGGGAGGACACGAAAGCCATTTTAGACGCCTGCCCCGACCACCATTGGCGGATGATCGTCGCCCTGGCCCGCTACGGCGGCCTGCGTTGTCCTAGCGAAGTGCTGTCGCTCCGGTGGGGTGACGTGGATTTCGACCGCCGGCGAATAACGGTCCAGTCGCCAAAGACAGAGCATCACGCCGGCAAAGGGTCGCGGGTCATTCCCTTGTTCCCTGAACTGGCCGAGTATCTCGATATATCCTACGCTCGCGCCCCTGACGGTGGCCCTGGATCGACATACGTTGTCGATGAGCGATTCCGCGAAGCGGCGATGGGGCCAGGTGGATGGGCGAATGCCAACCTGCGAACGACGTTCCTAAAAATCGTTCGGCGAGCCGGCCTAGAGCCCTGGCCGCGGTTGTTCCACAACCTACGATCAAGCCGCCAGACGGAGCTAGAGGACGCTGGCTTCTCTACCAAGGTCGTTTGCGCCTGGCTCGGCAACAGCCCAAAGATTGCCCACAAGCATTACCTCCAGGTGACGGAGGAACACTTCGCCCGAGCCGTGAAATCTCCGGCCAAAAAATCGGGAGCAAAATCGGGAGCAGACAGGGTACGAAACGAGCCGTCAGCAGCCGTCAGCAGCGACCGCGACAATAAGAAAACCGCGGAAAAACGTATAGTTCCCGCGATTAGTGAACATTTGGAGTGGTCAGGGGCGGAGTTGAACCGCCGACACATGGATTTTCAGACGGCCCTGGCCACCACCGGAAAGTGGCGTAACTGCTTACGCAGCAGCGAGTT
>Ga0180085_1000524_pt1 | contig 13626 bp, 10 predicted proteins | sample EasRiv730_16_10D_FD_123013 | JGI IMG/M metagenome (GOLD analysis project Ga0180085, IMG submission 123013) | Soil microbial communities from meander-bound floodplain in the East River, Colorado, USA - East River metaG ERMLT730_16_10D | ecosystem: Environmental > Terrestrial > Soil > Floodplain ... | reverse complement strand
TGGAGGCAGGAACGGGATAGTGAAATTACCACTTGCATCGGTTGTCCCTTTGGAATCGACCGATGTTGCAACGTTCGTGGCGGTCACTGCAGCTCCTGCCACAACAGCTCCACTGGGGTCACTGACGGTGCCCCGGATCGCGCCACGGTTAATCTGAGCGATCACCGGACTAACAACCCCAAAGCAAATGAGTAACGTGACCACTATGAGAATGAGCGTTCGCTTAGAGTTCACTATAAACCTCTCCTTATTTCCCTTTCAGCTTGCCTTCTTCAGAAGTTTTTCACTCGCATGAAATCAATTTCGGACACACACCCGCAATTGCCGAATAACATAGTCGCTCTATCGCCACAACCTTCTGATTCCCCAGAACCGTTTGGTGACATCAGATGAGTCATTGAGGCTTGATCTAGATTCCAAAAGTATTCAAATTTAGGCGCGAGGATAGGAAATTGTCACGGTAGTGTCAAGCACTTTTTTCAAAACTGGATGATTCTCCGTAATACGGAATCAATAGCTTCCTCCTTCCGTCACAGCCCTACTTTCACACTCGCCAGATGATTACCTGATAATTGGACCTGAGGTGGCTCATCCCGAGGTCTATTTCCTTCAGATTTCTGTACTTCTGACGGTGGTGGAACCGAAGCCTCCAAGGCGACGAGGCCGTCTTTCGTCTCCCAAATTCCCTTGCCTGCCAAAAGTGACTCATCCTTCCGGACTCAGCTCCGCAATGCGGAAATAACCACGAAATCAATCCATGAAATAGCCCCGACGATTTCGCCGAGCCCACGCAACAAGATCGCAAGATACTTGCCGACCCCCTCTCAACCTAGATTCATCTTGCGTCCTCACAGCAGTCCTGACAAACTTTTCGCCCTATTGTTGTTTATCGCGTCGTTCTTTGGTGCCGATAAAGCATCACGTCATGAGCATTCTTCCTTAAGGTTCGAGGATTCCCTGTAGCATTGAGGACACGATTTCATGAGCAAGACGCTAATCAAACTGGACGAAGGCTGGCGGGCTTATTTGGACTCGCTCGGCGCCAATGCCGGCTTTGTAGAAGGCCTGATTTATCAGTATCTCGAAGATCCGGCTCAAGTGGACGAGCGTTGGCGGCGTACATTCGACGGCGTGGCCTCGGGCCGGAAGCTGAACGGCGGCCAGCCAGCCATCGCGTCGGAACCCGCACCGCCACGACCACGAGAGACCTCTCTGCGCAGTGTGCCTCAACCGGAGCTACCAAAAGTATTGGACGAGACAGGTCAGGTCGTGCCGCTTCACGGCGCCGCGGCCAAGATTGCTGACAACATGCAGGCGAGTCTCGCCGTTCCAACTGCCACTTCGCAGAGGCACATTCCAGTTAAGGTTATCGATGAGAATCGGCGCTTGATCAACCAGTATCTCGACCTCACTGGCGGGGGACGCATTTCCTACACGCATCTCATTGGCTGGGCGATCGTGCAAGCCCTGAATCACCTTCCCAACCTCAACAACTCCTATCAGGACACCGACGGGCGTCCCAGCCGCGTCGAGCGCCGGCAGGTCTGTCTTGGTGTGGCAGTGGATGTCGAGCGGAAGGATAGCTCGCGACTGTTGATGGTTCCGAACATCAAGAATGCCGCAGCTCTGAGTTTTCTGGGGTTCTACAAAGGATTAAACAGCGTCTTTACCCGGGTGCGGACCGGAAAGGCGGAGACGTCGGATTTTCTGGGAACCACGATTACGCTCACAAATCCTGGCACCGTGGGAACCGTAGCTTCCATGCCGCGCCTGATGCCAGGTCAAGGCGCCATCATTGCCACGGGAGCCATCGATTATCCAGCGGAATATCACGGCATGGCGGCGGAGACGCTGACCATTCTGGGCATCAGCAAGATCATGACGATTTCCTGCACCTACGATCACCGCATCATTCAAGGCGCGGAATCCGGGCTTTTTCTCGCCAAGATTCAGGAACTCTTGCTAGGTGAAGAGGAGTTCTACGATCAGATCTTCATGGATCTGAAAATTCCCTACCATCCGATCCGGTGGACTCCTGACCGCAACCCTGCGCTCTTCGGAATGTCTTCGCAGCGCGAGGAAACAGAGAAGCAGGCCCGGGTGCTGCAGCTAATCAATGCTTACCGGGTGCGTGGCCATCTAATCGCTGATCTCAATCCCTTGGGCGTTGAACCCGCCTACCACTATGAACTCGATCCCATCAATTATGGGTTGACCATGTGGGACCTCGACCGCACCTTCATCACGGGCGGCCTCAGCGCGGCGTTGGGTGACGCTCCAACGCCAACCGCCACGCTGCGGGAAATTCTTGAGACACTGCGACAGACCTACTGCGGCAAGGTGGGTGTCGAATACATGTACATTCAGCACCCCGAGCAAAAAAGCTGGCTGCAGCTTCACATGGAGCCCAGCCGGAATAATTGGCCCGTGGACATCGAACAGAAGAAAAGAATTCTAGCCATGTTGACTGCTGCAGAGACATTCGAACGCTTTCTGCACACCAAGTTCATCGGCCACAAGCGGTTTTCCGGCGAAGGCGCCGAGACGATGATTCCCATTCTCCACGAACTGCTCGAGATGGCGGGCGAGCATGATGTGCGGGAAGTGGTGATCGGGATGGCACACCGCGGGCGCTTGAATGTGCTGGCCAACGTGATTGGGAAACCCTACACACAGATTCTCTCCGAGTTCGAAGGAAACGTGGATCCGAAGTCGGCTTTGGGTTCAGGCGACGTGAAGTATCACCTCGGCGCGAGCGGGAAGCACACCACGGCCACTGGCAAGGAAATTGTCGTGTCGGTGTCGCCGAACCCAAGCCATCTGGAAGCAGTGGATCCTGTGGTGGAAGGAATCGTTCGCGCCAAGCAGGACCGGCGCAAGCCCGACGGCAAGCAGCAATTCATCCCGTTGCTCATCCACGGTGACGCCGCCTTTGCGGGACAGGGAATCATTGCTGAAACGTTCAACCTTTCACAGCTCGATGGATACCGCACGCAGGGCACGATCCACCTGATTGTGAATAACCAGATCGGTTTCACGACTTCGCCGGACGATGCGCGCTCCACCCCGTATAGCACGGATGTTGCGAAGATGGTCCAGGCTCCCATCTTTCATGTGAACGGTGACGACCCCGAAGCGGCCATACGGGTGCTCCGCGTGGCTTATGAGTTTCGCCGGAAGTTCAAGAAGGACGTCGTGATCGACATGTTCTGCTACCGGCGCTACGGCCATAACGAAGCTGATGATCCCAGCTACACGCAACCCTTGCTTTATCAGAAGATCCGCAAACATCCTTCGATACGTCAGATCTATGCCGATCGGCTTGTTCGAGAGAAATCGCTGTCTGAGCAGGAAGTGGAGCAGATTCGCCAGAACCACGTCGTCAAGTTGGAGCAAGCCTTTGAAGACCTGAAGAAGAGTGTGGATATTTTTGTCCCCGAGGCCCTGAGCGCGGTATCTCAGGAGGAATTGGAAGCCTCGCCTTCACTCACGCCCACTGGAGTCAGCAAAGAGTTGCTCGCGCAAATCACAATGGCAATGACGACGTTTCCCGAGGATTTCCACGTTCATCAGAAACTGAAGAGCTTCTTCGAGAGACGGAGAGAGTCCGTTGACAAGAATGGAGAGGTTGATTGGGCGTTTGCGGAATCTCTGGCGTTCGGCACTCTTGTGGTCGAGGGGACTCCGGTGCGCCTCAGTGGACAAGACAGCGGCCGCGGCACCTTCAGCCAGCGCCATTGCGTGCTGTTCGATGAAATCGACGGCAAAGAGTACTTGCCTTTACAGCATCTCACACCCGGGCAGGCGAAGTTCAAGGTCTATGACAGTCTACTTTCTGAAGCTGCCGTGCTCGGATTCGAGTTTGGTTACAGTGTGGCCGATCCTCTGACGCTGGTAATGTGGGAAGCCCAGTTTGGCGACTTCGTCAATGGCGCTCAGGTGATCATCGACCAGTTCATCGCAGGCGCCGAAGCCAAGTGGCAGCAACCTATCGGACTGGCTCTGCTGCTGCCGCACGGCTATGAGGGACAGGGTCCGGAGCATTCCAGCGCCCGCATTGAACGGTTCCTCCAGCTTTGCGCAGAAAACAACATGCAGGTTTGCAACTGCACGACAGCGGCGCAATATTTCCACGTCCTGCGCCGCCAGATGCGCGGCGGAAAGGACGGCCGTGGCGTGCGGAAGCCGCTGATTCTTTTCACGCCCAAGAGCCTGTTGCGGCATCCGCGCGTGGCATCAAGCCTAAGCGAACTGGCCAGTGGACATTTTCAAGAACTGATCAATGCCAGCGAGTCGCTAGGCAAGGAGAAGGTGACTCGAATTTTGCTCGCCAGCGGAAAGGTCTGTTACGACTTGCTCGAAGCTTGTGAGGAGAAACGGGTGGATGACACGGTCCTTTTGAAGCTGGAACAGATCTATCCTTTCCCAAAGAATCTTCTTCGCAGGGAATTGCGCAAGTATCCCAACGCCACCGATGTCGTCTGGGTTCAGGAAGAGCCGCAGAACATGGGTGCGTGGTTCTTCGTCAAGGAGAAAATCGCGGCCGAACTGAAAGGACCTCAGACACTGCGGTACGTCGGACGGCAGGAAAGCGCCAGCACAGCCACGGGTGCTCTAAAGGTACACCAGAAGGAACAGGCAGCTCTGGTGAAAGCCGCGATCAGCCCAGCGGGAATCAAGAAAGGGTGAGCACGGCGATTGCACCTGAAGGCAATCAGGCCGTGGTTCGACTATGTGGCCGCCGAGGTCACGAGGGCGAATGTCATTGTCTAAGGTCCCATCCCGCTTTGCGGCGGCATGACCTATGGAAACGATTCGACGTCCTCGGCATTTCTTCGAGGACGAGGACGATTTTCATCGGGTCGAATAACCCGCCTAACCTCAGGTCAGCTTCGCTCCAACAACTCCAAATTCAGGCGTCTCTCCTGCTGAACGAGTGCCCGATGAGCCTCGGGTAGAGAGACTTCTTGAAATCGAACGCGGTGTCCCGGGCACAACTGCGCGGCCTTGGGGAGGTCGGCGGAAATAAGCACGGCAATCTTTGGATAGCCCCCAACGGTCTGTCGATCCGCCATTAGAAGCAGCGCCTCTCCACCGGGCAAAACCTGAATTGCTCCTGCCGGAGTCGCCTCTGAAATCAGTTCACGTTCAGGCGCGCCTAAGCGAGGACCTTCCAGCCGATACCCCATCCGGTTAGAGTCTGCGCTGATAGCGAACTCAGCGGCAAGAAACTGCCGTCTGGTTTCGATCCCGAAGAGTTCGCTTTGTGAGCATTCCAGCACTCGAAGCAGGAACGGATCGTGATACTCAACCAGCGCCTCCGGACAAACGGCCCAAAACGAATATCTGTCCGTCCTTCCCGGCAACTGGACGAAGAGCTCATCACCCCGCTGAAGCCGCCGACCCTGTAGTCCACCCCAGCCGTTTCGCAAATCGGTGGATCCGCTTCCCAACACGTTTTGGGCAACGAAGCCCCCGGCAACGCTGAGATAAGCTCGCGCACCACGTCTCCTTTGCCTGAAGACAAGAAGTTGTCCAGCCCTCGCAAAGAAATTTTCCCAGCAGGCAAGCGGCCTGGACTCCAAATGGGCGCTGAGGTCGGCACCGGCCAACGCCACTTCACAGTCCCTCAGAACCTCCAATTCAGCTCCAGCGAGAGTAATCTCCAGACTCAAGCTGTTGTCGGGATTTCCCACTAGTCGGTTAGCCAGGCGCAAGGCAAAAACATCCATCGCGCCGCCAGGACTGACGCCGAGGCGCTGGTAACCGTGACGTCCCAAATCCTGCAGCGTCGAGAGAAGTCCCGGCTTGAGAACCCGAAATACCGGCTCGCTCACAACGCTCCAACCTGAGAAGCAATTTCGGCAAACTCCCGGTCGCAGATGCGGCGAAACACAACCTCATCCCCCGGCGACAACAAGCAAGGCTCAACCTGTTGAACATCGAACAGCCGCAGCGGCGTCCGTCCAAGGATGCTCCATCCGCCAGGGCTGCTCACCGGATAGATGCCACACTGCCGGCCGCCAATAGCCACCGAACCCGCCGGCACCGACGTTCGTGGTGTCGGCAGCCGTGGAGTAGCCAGCAACTCAGGCAAGCCGCCTAGATAGGGAAATCCTGGGGTGAAACCGATCAAGCAGACACGGTAGGCAGCTTCGCTATGGAGCGCAATGACCGCTTCGATGCTCAAACCGCGGGTACTGGCCACCGATTTCAGGTCAGGGCCAAAATCATCGCCGTAGACCACCGGAACCTCAACCCGACGAACCGCCTGTCGTTGATGCCGTTGGTCTGACTCGACAATTTCACGGACTCGCCGAACAATCTCCATGTATCCGATCTGCAGCGGATTGTAGTGAATGCCCAGGGAGTGATAGGAGGGAGTGCATTCAAGGATGCCCGGAATACGTGCTGAGTCCACGGCGGCAGTTAAAGTATGCACAGCTTCGTTGATCTCCGGCGCAATCACCGGTTCAAACTCAACCATCACCGTTCGATCACCACAGGCACTCACTTCTGGAGTTGGCCCAAACATGCTGGCAGTATATTTTTTTTCCTTTATAATCTCAGCGCTTTTCTCGGGCAGCACACGTCAAGATACTAATCCCCATACAGCAATCACAACGATTGAAGGTTTTGCCTTCTCTCCGTTTTTGCTGGGAGGAGATTCGCAGGAGTGCTCATGCGCGTTAAGGATAAGGTGGCCTTGGTTACGGGAGCAGGAGCCGGCATTGGGAAAGCAAGTGCCCTGCTGCTGGCTAGGGAAGGAGCAAGGGTGGGGGTGGCAGACTTCGATGCAGCTGCCGCTGAAGAAACCACAGCAATCATCCGGAAAGCAGGTGGTGAAGCCATTTCCGTAGGGGGCGATGTGTCCGTCGAACCCGATTGTGCCGGAATGGTGGAAGCGGTCTTGGCCCGGTGGGGCCGGCTGGATATCCTATGCAACATTGCCGGGGTTGTGTTGGGCGGCATTCTTGATAAGACTACGGACAGAGAGTGGAACGCCAGCATGGACGTGAATCTGCGCAGCATCTACCTGTGTTCCAAGCATGCGATCCCACTCATGAAGAGCTCGGGAGGTGGGTCAATTGTAAATATGGCGTCCGTAGCTGGTTTGATGGGCGTTAAGAATCGTGCCGCTTACAGCGCCTCAAAAGGAGGCGTCATCGCACTGACAAAGAGCATGGCCATCGACTATGTCGAGGATGGCATCAGAGTCAACAGCATCTGTCCTGGAACCGTCGACAGCCCCTCGCTGCAGAAGCGGCTCGACGCTCTACCAGATCCTGTGGCCGCGCGACGTGATTTCACCGACCGACAACCAATGAAGCGCTTCGGGCGGCCAGAAGAAATTGCTTACGCCGTGCTGTTCCTGTGCTCGGATGAGTCCAGCTTCATCACGGGCACAGAGATGATTGTGGATGGCGGCATGTCCCTATGAAGCATGGGTTCCCATTTTCGGTCACAATGACCGACCACCTTGCCAACTTAGTCCACACTATTTCCAGGGGCCAATCGTCAAGTGTCTTATTCACTGCCCTGCTGAGTCCGCAACCGGATTGTCTTCGTAAGCTCCTCATACAAATTCACTTCTTCGGGTTTGCCGTCCTGCGCCCGTAGCTCAAGAAATCGCTATCGCCACTGGGTTGGCGTGCGAATTGCACTCGCAAAAGTGGAAATTCGTTTGCACTTGGCAGCACGAATTCCGGGGATGACCCATGAAGAACGATAATCCAGAAACGCGAGCGCAGAACCGAAAGAAGATGCGATCTGTCAAGTTGCCTGACCAGTCATTCAAAGTCCGATTCAAGATCTTTCGATTCGGCTTTACTGACTTTGATGTCTTTGCCCGTCATTTTACCGAGGCGGCATGCTGGCACATCGCGAACCACAATGAGCGAACGCACACCTACACTTTTCAGAACAGTTGGAACATCACGCTCCACCCGCACGGCGACATCAGCCTGTACTCGCCTTTGCTGAAACGTGAGGAGGCCGTCGACGTCTATGGAGTGATCGATGTGTTGCTCACGCTGGATGTCCGAGTGGGTGAAAACTGCGAAGTCCTCATGCATTACGAGGGTGATTTCGGCAGACGCAACAGACTTCCGTTCCTCACTGGCGTGCCCATCGTCATTCTGGCTGCGACCGCGTTGATCCTCTTCCTCGGGACTAAGACTGCCCAAATGATGTACCACCGAATCCTGTCGACGCCTGTGGTTGTCTTTTTGGAAACGGCCTGCTTCCTGTTCGCAGTCGCCTTCGCATACTTTCTCTACAAAGGACTCAACCGCAACAAAGAGTCGTTTGAAGAAGTGCTGCTTGAAGCATCCCAAACCAAGTCGCATGAGGAGTTCATGCAGAACGAGGATGTTCGGCGCAAGCAAGGCGACACGACCTCCATTCACGCCCGCGACCTGATGAAAGAGCTGAGCTTCCCGCTGGAAAACATCATGGCTTACACCCGCTTCTACAAGAATCATACCCAGCCTGACACTCAGCATTGGAAAGACCTGATGGAGATTATGGAGCAGGCCGTCCGCATTCGTGAGGTGATGAATCGAGTCGAAGCCAGATTGGTGGCGGAAGGTGATGCGTCAGGAAACGATGACGGCAACAAGCTCTTTCGGAAGAACCAGCGCCGCATGGAGCTGGTTCCAGCCGTAATGCGCGGAACCGACTTGTTGGGCGACCCCTTCGAAACGCCATCCTACACCGTAAACATCAGCTCGACTGGCGTTTGTCTCTTGCTGCCCGACGGGCTCGTCGCCGTTGGACAATCGGTAGATCTCGACTCCCAGGAGTTTTCGGTACGCGGCACCGTCCGCTGGGTTGTTGCCGGCAAGACAGGTAACATGATGTTGACAGGCATTGAGTTCGACACTGGCAAGGCCGAGCAAGCTACTGCGGCCCAATCGCCCGAGACAACCGTCGCTGTCGAATCGAACAGCACGTGCGAGCTTCCCTTCGCCGCCAGTAGTTAAGACTCGATCTCGAAAGGCTCCCGCCCACCAAGCCGCATAACCCTCACAGTTCCACTGATTTCCTGTCTTTTGCATTGAGACTCCCTGCCAACTGCACTATGATGATTCGCTTTTCATCAAGTGGGTTTCGCCCGAGGGAGATGTATGTACGAAGAGCGAACAGACATTCGAAACCTGGCTATTATTGCGCACGTTGACCACGGCAAGACCACACTTGTGGATGCGATGTTGTGGCAGAGCGGCATTTTTCGTGAGCACCAACGCGTTCAAGAGCGAGTGATGGACAACATTGATCTCGAGCGTGAGAAGGGCATCACGATCATGGCGAAGAACACGGCCCTGTTCTACCACAACGTAAAGCTCAACATCGTTGACACCCCAGGCCACGCGGATTTCGGTGGCGAGGTGGAGCGAACGCTCAAGATGGTCAACGGTGTCATGCTACTGGTGGATGCTTCGGAAGGTCCCCTGCCACAAACTCGGTTCGTCTTGCGCAAGTCGTTGGAGCACGACTTGCCCGCGATCGTCGTCATCAACAAGATAGACCGTCCTGATGCCCGGATCTCGGAAGTCATCAACGAAATTTACGACCTGTTCATCGATCTGGATGCTCGTGAAGATCAGATTGAGTTCCCCATCATCTACACCAATGCGAAGCTTGGCGTGGCCAAGCGTCATCTGGAAGATGACGCCAAAGATTTGCGCCCGCTATTCGAGGCCATCGTAGAGCGCATTCCCCCTCCTGAGTTTGACCCGCGCCAAAACCTTCAGTTGCTGATCACCAACATCGACTATAGCGACTACGTTGGTCGCATAGGCATTGGCCGCGTCAGCAATGGCTCCATCCGCCACGGCGAGTGGGTTTCTATCTGCAAGGCAAACGGCGAAGTGGACAAGATCAAGGTGACCCAGCTTTATGTCTACGACGGACTGAAGCACGTCGAGGTTAAAGAAGCGTCGGCTGGAGACATTGTGGCCGTGGCAGGCAGCAATGACATCACCATTGGCGACACCGTCGCGGACCCAGAGCACCCGCATGCGTTGCCTGCACTGAAGATTGATGAACCAACACTAGCCATGATCTTTTCGGCCAACCAATCTGGTTTTGCCGGCAAAGAGGGCAAATACGTCACTTCGCGGAATCTGAAGGAACGGCTGGACAAGGAACTTCTAAAGAATGTCAGTCTGCGTGTCGAGCCTACCGGTTCTACGGACGCTTATCGTGTTATCGGTCGCGGTGAACTGCAGATGGCAATTCTACTCGAGATGATGCGGCGCGAGAGTTACGAAGTGGAGGTCTCCAAACCAGAGATTGTGACCAAGACGATTGATGGCAAGCGCGCGGAACCAATGGAAATCCTCTTGGTCGATTGCCCTGAAGAGTTCATCGGTGTGGTGACGCAGAAAATCGGGAGCCGCAAAGGAAAGATGTTGAAGATGATCAACCATGGCAGCGGGCGCGTTCGGCTCGAATTTCGCGTTCCTGCCCGCGGGCTGATCGGTTTCCGGTCAGAGTTCCTTACCGACACCAAAGGCACCGGCATCATGAACCACCTGTTTGATGACTACGACGATTGGCAGGGCGATATCCCGACGCGGCTCACGGGCGCACTGGTGGCCGACCGGCCGGGCCGGGCAACGTCGTATGCACTCAACAACCTGCAGGATCGCGGCGAACTGTTTGTCCGTCCGGGTGATGCCGTTTACGAAGGAATGATTGTCGGTGAGAATTCGCGTTCAGTAGATCTCAGTGTCAACGTGACGAAAGAAAAAAAGCTGACCAACATGCGCGCTTCCACGTCCGATGAAGCTGTGCGACTTATTCCCTATCGAGACATGGGGCTGGAGCGCGCCCTCGAGTTCATCAAAGAAGACGAACTGGTCGAGATCACACCGAAATCGATTCGCTTGCGCAAGAAGCCTGGCGTCCGGAAGTTTGCCAAAGAAGATTAGGTCCATCCGCGCAGTCGAGTACCAGTGCGACAGGCAACGCAAATCAGGGGGCCCGCTGTGCCAGGAAAAGGAGCTTGCTGGCCGTCCGAATACCAGCGCCTGCGCGATGTCAAGACTGGCGCCGTCGTTCATCAGCTTACGCGGCACCCCTCCATCAACCACAACCTGTACTTCCTGAACCACTCGTTCACTCCAGACGGACGGACTGTCATCCTCACATCCTACCGAGACGGAGACCCAAATCTTTTCGAATTGGCTTTCCCTGATGGACAGCTCCGTCAACTTACCGCGGGACCGCAACTGCACCCATTCTCTGCTTGTTTGTCACCGTCGGGAGAAGAAGTCTACTTCACTCGCGCTGGCTCCATCTGGAAACTCGTGCGGACATCCCTCGAAGAAACCTGTCTGGCCACATTTGAAGACTCGCAGTTGGGTGAGTGTAATCTGAGCCATAGCGGTGAATGGCTTGTCACCGCCATCAAACAGCAGGGCAACTCGGGGATTGCCGTGGCCAGGACTGACGGTAGCCGTCAAGACGTGGTTCTGCGTTGGCCGCGCACCATCATTCACCCGCAATTTCACCCGCTTGACGACCAACTTATCGAATTCTCCAGCGATCCTGCTCCGCGAATGCACCTGTTGGATCTGCAGACAGGTAAGGTAATATGTCTACACCAACACGACAATGACGAGTTTGTAGTGCACGAAACATTTCTTGGCGCCACAACAGAGGTGGTCTTCACAGTGTGGCCGTTTTCTCTGAAGCGTCTTCATTTAGAAAGTCGAGATATTCGCGAGATTGCAGCCTTCAATGCCTGGCATATTTCGCCGAGTGCTGACGGGACGCGTATTCTCTGCGATACCAACCACCCGGATATCGGGATTCAGATCGTCGACGTTGCCACCGGTACCCGCCGGACCGTCTGTCATCCGCGAAGCTCCAACGGAGGCACTCAGTGGAAGACTTCGCGTTACGCAGTCGCGTCAGATTGGGCGCGCGCTGCGGAGCAACAAGTCGAGCGAAGCCAGAGCTTGAGTTGGATGGAGATGAAAACCGACACTGTGTACGGGCCGCAGTGGACGCACCCACATCCGTCGTGGAGCCCAGACGAGAAACAAGTCATCTATACTTCAGATGTCTCCGGAACTGCGGAAGTCTATGTTGCGGAGATCCCGTTTTGAAGCGTGGGATCCAGAGGGATAGGCAAGCTGTGGAAGAACCGGGAGGGCGAGGCTCGTGCCGAGCCGCTCAGCGAGCTCTTGATCAAGAACGCTCGGCTGGAGCCTCGCCCTCAAGACGCGCTGGTCATCGATCGCGGTGTAGGTTTGAAGGCAAGACTCTTGGTTGAATCGCCTTTTCGGAGGTTGTCATGACCCCAGTCCTTACTGAGGAGCGGGCCGTTATCAACGTTGTTGCAGCAAAGCAAGACGACGGACAAGTTCCGAAGGCTCCAGGTGAGCGCTATGTCTCACTGGACGCTTACCGCGGCTTTATCATGTTGATGCTGGTCTCGCATGCGTTCGGCTTGAACTCCTTGCGCAATCAACCCGGCTGGCACTGGCTGGCTGCTCAGTTCGAGCACGTCGAGTGGGAGGGACTCGTTTTTTGGGACCTCATCCAGCCCGCTTTCATGTTCATGGTAGGAATGGCCATGCCGTTCGCCTTTGCCAACCGCACCGCAAAAGGCGACAGCGTGGGCCAGATTTTTCGCCACGTAGCTTGGCGCGCCCTCATGCTGATTGTGCTCAGCCAGGTCCTGATAGATATCTCCGGTGGCAAGCTCCAGTTTCAGTTGATCAATGTCTTGTCTCAGATCGCCTTCACTTATTTCTTTACCTTCCTGATTCTCCGTTTGCCAATTCGCCTTCAGGTGCTCGCAACCTTGGTACTTTTGGCCGGACACTGGGCCCTGTTTGCTTTGTTTCCGGGACCAGAAGGCGCCTTCGCAAAAACCAGCAACATCGGGGCACGGATCGATCAAGCGCTCCTCGGGTATAACTACAGTGGCTTTTACGTCACCATCAATTTCGTCACCAGCACGGTCACTACGCTGCTGGGCGCATGGACGGCGCTCTCCCTGATGCGGAAGAAACCGCACATGACCAACCTGAAGGTCATCCTGCTGAGTTCTGCGTTCTGTTTTGGGAGCGGCCTGGTGTTGTCGCTCTTCAATCCAATGGTGAAGCGGCTGTGGACCACCTCCTTCACTCTGTATAGTGCCGGTTGGGTTTTCCTGATACTGGCAGCGTTCTACTGGCTGGTGGAGGTCCAGGGTTGGCGAAAACCGATGTTCCCGCTGCTGATCCTAGGCATGAACTCAATCTTCGTCTACTCGGTATCGATGGTCCTCTATGGCTGGCTCGACCGGGCTGTCGGAGTCTTCTCCGGCCGGTTTGCGTCTGCCGGCATTTTTTCTCCTGTGCTTCAGGCAACTGCAGTTCTGCTGGTAATGTGGTACCTCTGCTACTGGCTCTACAAGCGAAGGATCTTTCTTCGGATCTGATCTCAGTCAGGATGTAAGCCTACGCCATGACTCTGACCGCGCACTAAGGAGCGCCGCTTCTGGCCAGACGGTCTCTGAGAGATGACTCATCCTTTTTCTCCCACAACTGAAATCGTCTGGCGACCTACACTGGAATCCATTGAGCGTAGCCATCTGCAACGCTTCATGCGACAGCACGGCATCAG
>Ga0180085_1000523_pt1 | contig 13649 bp, 10 predicted proteins | sample EasRiv730_16_10D_FD_123013 | JGI IMG/M metagenome (GOLD analysis project Ga0180085, IMG submission 123013) | Soil microbial communities from meander-bound floodplain in the East River, Colorado, USA - East River metaG ERMLT730_16_10D | ecosystem: Environmental > Terrestrial > Soil > Floodplain ... | reverse complement strand
GCAGGTTCCTGGAAATCCCTGTGGATCAAGTGTCCGCCGAAAAAGAAACGCCCGCCCACGCTCCAACGCGCGGTACGTGGCGGTCACTCATCTGCGTGGAAACTCATCCAAGCGGCCAAAGCAGAACCCCCGCCCCGCTAGCTTGTTTACAGCAGTGGGGCGAGGCTCCTGCCGAGCCGCGGTGGTACCGAGTACTGGGTGCCTAGTACTGAAGTACAGAGTCCCACATTCGATCGCGCGTATCCCACTACAATCCATCATTCACCCGAAACTCTTTGACTTCCCACGTCACCGTCACCGCGTCGCTGCCGCGGCGGGAGCCCCATTCGATTCGCTGGTAGCGCTGCGGAAAGCTGTACTGCGGATCGAACTGGGCCTTGAGGATCAGCTCGGTCTCGCCCGGTTTGGCTTGTCCCGCCGCGCGGCGCTCGACCACGTCCACGTCGCGGGCCATCGTGCTGAACATCCCGGGGACGCTCCAGGTGCCGAAGGTGCGACGCTGCTTGAGCGGCTGGCCATTGCGCCACGCGCCCCTGGGCTGGCCGCCGCGAACCTCCACGCGATACGTGGCGGCCTGCGGTCCGGCAACCTCGATCTCGATGTCGTAATCGGCCGGAGCGCTCGCCTTCCACCGGGCGCTGGCCGCGTAGAACGCCGCGGGCGTCAGCAGCAGGGTTGGATCGCGGTTGATAATCCGCAGAGCGATGAGCGTGGCGACGACGCCGAGCGCCAGGCCGGCCAGTGTCCAGAGCAAGAACCTACGCAGGCCACCTGTGCCCGCGGGAGCTGAGAGGGGCCTGGAATCGTTCATCGTCGATGGCGGGGCAGATTGCAAATTACCAATTACAGAATGCAAATTGTCAATCTGCAATGTTCAATTTGCAATTTGCAATCGTTGGCATTTTATTCCAGGGGACTCGTCAGTGTTGTTTGGCTCGCATACAACGGGGCAGTATAGCCCTTTTGCGGAAACGGCTTGGCAGGCGGCAGCAAGACGCGATCCGTCCCTCTTTTTCGAGCCTGATTCATGACATCGTCCGCGCCTGCCGCCGCTGCCCGCGCCCGCACCAAGATCGTCGCCACGGTCGGCCCGGCATGTGGCACGGTGGAAATGCTGGTCAAGCTGATCCAGGCGGGCGTCAGCGTCTTTCGCATCAACACGGCTCACGGCACACTCTTGGAACGCCAGCAGAAGCTGACGGCCGTTCGAGCCGCCAGCGAACAGGTGGGCCGCCCCGTCGCGGTGCTCGTCGATCTGGCCGGCCCCAAAATGCGGCTGGGAGAGCTGTTTACCGATCCGACGACCTGCGAGCTGGGGACGACGTTTCGCTTCGTCCGGGGCGCGAAGAGCAAGGCCGCCGACGAATTGACCAGCACCTACACGCCGCTGGTCAGCGAGCTGGCGGTCGGCGACAACGTGATGCTGGCCGACGGCACGGTGAGCATGACGGTGACCGGCAAGTCAGCCGATGAAGTGCGGTGTCGCGTCACCGGCGGCGGAATTCTCCGCAGCCGCCAGGGAATTAACCTGCCCGGGGCCAAGCTCAGCGTCACCTCGCTCACCGAAGCCGACATGGCCAACGCCACGTGGGCGGCCAAAAACGGCGTCGATATCGTCAGCCTGAGTTTTGTGCGCAAGCCGGTCGATGTGCTACTCCTCAAGGAGTTGCTCCGGTCGCAGGGCTCGCAGGCGATGGTGATCGCCAAGATCGAAAAACCCGAGGCGGTGGCCCAGTTGGCCGAAGTGGTAGCCGCGGCCGATGGCATCATGGTGGCCCGTGGCGACTTGGGCGTGGAGATGGACGTGGCCGAGATCGCCGTGGTCCAGAAGCGGATCGTCAGCGAGTGCCAGCGGCAGGGCAAACCGGTGATCGTCGCCACGCAGATGCTCGACAGCATGCACCACAACCGCCGGCCGACGCGGGCCGAAGCGACCGACGTAGCCAACGCGATTCTCGACGGGGCCGACGCCTGCATGCTCTCGGGCGAAACGGCGATCGGCGAGTTCCCGGTCGAAGTGGTCGAAACGATGAACCGGATCATGCTGGCCACCGAGCCGCTGATCAAAGAGCGGGGCATTCAGCACAGCGTGCTGGCAACCGACGTGCATCCCGTGACGGCCGCGGCCGTTCGGGGCAGCGCGGCCATCGCCGAGCAGCTCGGGGCCAAGCTGGTCGTCGTCGCCACCCGCGGCGGGGGCACCTGCCGGCTGCGGAGCAAACAGCGCGATTTCGTGCCGACGATCGGCGTCAGCGATTCGGCCGAAGTCCTCCGCCGGCTGGCGCTCTACTGGGGCGTGACGCCGCTGGCCGGCGCTCCAGTTCACGACGGCCCCCAATTGCGGGCCTTCATCGACCGCTGGGGCCGCGAGCAAGGGCTGATTCAGAAGGGGGACCGGATCGTGTTCTGCACCGGCACGAACTTCTACCCCATGGCGCAGAACATCTTGGTGATTCACGAAGTTGAGTGACTCGTAGGAAAACCGTCCGAATCGGCGATGTGGACAAGCGAGACGTTTGTCCTACTTCTTCTCGAACTTCAGCAGCTCAAAATCCTCCATCTGCCGGCCGAGATAGAGGTGGTCGAAGAGGGCGGCGTTGCCATCGACGGGCGAGAAGGCCAGGCCGCTGAGCGTGAACTCGCCGAAGTCGGCAAACAGGTCGCGCGTCACGACTTCAAACTTCGGCGCGGGGAGCTTGTCGCTGATCACGAGCGACGCGCCGTAGCATTCGCCGCCGGGGCCGGCGTGATAGCGGAACTTGGCCCCTTCCCGGCCGGTTCCGCCGGGACCCCAGGTGCCGTCGTGATTGAGCTGGAGGCAGATCGAGTTGCCGCCGGCTTTTTTCCAGGCAAAGCGGATATAGCGATACTCACCCGGACCGGGATTCTCGCGGATGTTCACGCCGAGCATCGGCAAACTTGTGCTGAACCGCTGGCCCGGCGTGACGCGGAGACTGTACGAGCCGCTGTATTTGTCGCGCTGATCGGGAATTGCCCGGCCGTCCCCTTCGGTCAAGAGGGCGACGAATTTCTCATCGTCCTCAAAAATCTCCTTGGGCGGCTCGGCGGCCGGTTTCTCGCCGGGCACGACATTGACCGCCACTTCGATCGAATTGCTCTTCACTGAGGTCGTGGAAACGGGAGCAGCCACAGCCACCAGCTTGACTCCCTTCAGCTCGCCCGGCTTGCTGCCAAAGGCGAAAGTGACTGGTAGCGCGAACTCGCTTTGCTCGGCCGAAACGAGCACGGTCGGAGCCGAATAGCCCTTGGGCAGGCCTTCCAGAGTCACAATCACCGGCTGGGCGAATCCGGCAGAGCGGGCGATCTTGCCCGTGAATTTGCCCGTTTCGCCCGCACCGGCTTTGCCTTCGACAGTATTTGCGCCGGCCAGTTCAATCGTGAATGGCACGGCCGTTGTGAGGCGGCGGACGGGAGCGGCGATCGAGGCGACCGCGCTCTTCCCATCGGCGGATAACAGATCGGCGACGAGCACCAGGTCCCACGCTTGCCTCGGCAGATCGGCGGGGACGAGGACATTGACCGAGACATCCTTCTGATCGGCCGGGAAAATCGCATCGCCCTCCAGCCGCAGCGCCCGATCGAGGTCGTCCACTTCCTTATCCTGGTTGTTCTCCTTGATCTTCTTGCGGGGCATCGGCTGCGTCGTGAGCAGGCGGACGCGGACGCTGCCCGTCGTTCCCTCGCGGCGCGCCAGCGAGAGCTTCGCGGCCAGCTTGCCGCCGACGAGCAGCTTGTCGTCGGGCCCGGCGTTCCAGGCGATGCCGATCGGCGAGGCAGCGGCGATCGCCACGCCCACTTGCTCGCGGAGGAGTGGTTGATAGCGCGAGCCGGGAACTTCGCCAAACATCGCAGGCCGCGCGAGCGGCGTTGGCGATTCGAGCGCCTTGCCGATGACGCGGGAAAGCACCGCCTGCGGCGCGCCTTCCTTGGCGCTGAGCGTCAACAAGCCGATCGTCGCACCGGGCGGGATCACATTGCCGGCCAGCGTCAATTCGCTCGGCGGCCCTTCGAGCGACAGTTCGATCGGGCCGCCATAGTTCGTGCGGGCCACCTGCACCGGCACAACCTGCGTGCCGCCGGCGGGAACGACGATACTGGGGGCGGGAAGCGTGAGGGCAAAATCGGGGCGCGTGCGGTCGGCGATTTCAATCCGATAGACGTGATCGAGACCGCCGTCTCCGTTCAGATCCTTGAGCGCAATTTGCAGCCTGTTCAAATCGGCGGGGACGTCGAAATCGACCATCGGGTCGCTGCTGCTCGGGCGATCGTCCCCCGTGGCCAGTTGCCCCCCCTGCTCATTGCGAATCGCGAGCACGCCGTCGAGCGGCGAACCAACCTGCCGGGCGATCACGTTGAAGCGGAGCTTCTGACTTGGCGTGACCGCAAGCAGATACTTGTCTTCCTCGCCCTTCGCCGCCACCACGCCGCTGATGCCGACGGGGGCGGCGAAGAGTTCCTGAAGTTGACCGGCAGGCAAAGGGGACTCGACGAACTCCGCATGATCTGCGATCTCCAGTCGCGGGGCGGCTCCCGTGAATCGCTCGGCGGCCGGCAGCGTGGCGACCGCCTGGCCGGGAATCGTCACGCTCGTCGCGTCGTGCTCGGCAGTGGCCGTCAAATTCGTGCCGGCAAACTTGAGTGGCTGCTTGCCGCCGGCGGCGACAGCGAGCGGCAAGGCAAAATCGGCATACGAAAGGTCGCCGACCTTGAGCCGGAAGTAGCCGGGCCCGGCGGCACGAAAGAGCTGATCGTGCAGCTCGATCGTGTACTCGGCGTCGGCGGGCAGGATGACTTCGCAGCGGGCATCGCCGCCGAGTACAGGACGTGGCGGGCTCCAAGCAATCTGCTTGCCGCGAGGGTCGTACAGTCGCACAACCGGCTTGAGGCTGGCCCCAAGCCGCTGGGCCTCGACGTCGAGCACCAGCCGCTGATCCTTCTTGCCGGCGAATTTCGCGCGCAGAACTTGGGCCCCGCCAACCGCTCCGTGCAGCGCGATGGGAAGCTCGCTGAGCTGCTCGGTGAACGCGATCTGCGGCAAGGTATCGACCCCAATCACCACCGGGCCAGAGATGCCCTGGGCATTGGCCACGCGGATCGGAACGAGGCCCGGCTGGACGGCGGCGTCGAGCGTCACCTCGATTTCCACGCGGTCGAATTTGGCCTCGCCTTTGAGCGCTTGAGCGGCCATCTTCGCCGGGAGCAAGAGCCGCGTTTCCGCGCCGAGATCCGAACCGGTGATGATCAGCGTGGTCGGCTGGCCGATTCGCAGGCCGCGGGGCGAGACATTCGCGATGTTCGGAGTGGCTGCCAGCGGAGCGATCCCCATTCCCAGCAAGGTCAGAGCCAGCAGCGAACGGGAGAGGTGGAGGCGGACCATAACGGCTCCTCGATCAGGCGCGTCGGTGAATTCAGGTTGTTCGCGGCCAGGCGGGGTCGGTGCCGCGAGAGGCAGGATTCCAAACCAAAAAGCGCCGCCGCCTGTCGGGGCGGCGGCGCGGAAACAATCAACTGGCGGACAACTTCCTACGGCTTGGCCGGTTCGGCGAACGGATCGTCATTGGCCGGTGCGGGAGCCGGCGCCGGGGCTGTTGGCGCCGCAGGGGCGGCGGGTGCGGCAGGCTTCGCCGGCTCGGCAAATGGATCATCACTGGCCGGTGCGGGAGCCGGGGCCGGGGCTGCCGGCGCCGCAGGCGCAGCAGGCTTGGCTGGCTCCGCAAATGGGTCGTCACTGGCGGGCGCTGGCGCAGGTGCTGCGGGTGCGGCCGGTTTGGCCGGCTCCGCAAACGGATCGTTGCTGGCAGGTGCGGCCGGGGCAGGAGCCGGCGCAGCGGGAGCGGGGGCTGCGGGAGCAGCGGGCTTGGCCGGCTCTGCGAATGGATCAGCGGCAGGTGCTGGGGCTGGTGCCGGGGCAGGTGCCGGAGCCGGTGCTGGCTTCGCGGGCTCAGCGAACGGGTCGGCGGCTGGCGCCGGAGCCGGAGCAGCCGGAGTCGCGGGCTTTGCCGGCTCTGCGAATGGATCAGCCGCAGGTGCGGGAGCCGGGGCTGGCACAGGAGCCGCGGCCGGAGCGGGGGCAGCCGGAGCAGCGGGCTTGGCCGGTTCCTTGAACGGATCAGCGGCAGGAGCGGGAGCGGGGGGCGGCGCTGATGCGGGAGCAGCCGGCGTTGCAGGTTCTGCAAATGGATCGGCCGCTGGAGCCGGAGCTGGAGCTGCCGGAACAGCCGGCTTCGCGGGTTCGGCGAACGGATCGGCCGCTGGGGCAGGCGCGGGTGCCGGAGCTGGCGCGGGTGCCGCGGCCGGCGCGGGAGCGGGAGCTGCCGGCTCAGCAAAGGGATCGGCAGCGGCGGGCTTGGGGTCAACCGGAGCCTTCAAAGGTGCCGGTGCGGCGGCCGGAGCAGCGCCGAACGGATCGGTTGGGTCGGCTGCTTCGGCGGCGGCTGGCGCTACCGGAGTCGATCGGCCCGGATTGCGAATCACGTCGGACTCGGCGTTTCGGGTCGGCTCAACTCGGACATTGTCACGCGACGACTGCGTGTTGTGAGCAGCCAGCCGGGCCAGACGCCGGCTGGTCTCGATCGTCATCCGGTCGAAGCCCTGAATTCGCTCGAGCGAACGGCCCACCGGAATCGGCTCGCCGCCACCAACTTCGAGCTCGGCGCCGACCTTGAAATCAGCCTTGGCCTCGTCGGGCCGGCCGAGCTTCGTGTACGACAGACCGCGGAAATAGTAGGCCCGCGGATCGCGGCTGCCGGCGGTGATCGCGGCCGACAGCAGCTCATTGGCTTCTTGGTAGTGGCGCGAGAAGTAGGCATGGACGCCGCGTCCATACATTTCTTCCAGCAGATTGTCTTGCCCCCAGCTCATCGGGCTGGCCAGTGCCAGCGCCGCCGCTGCCAGGCAACCCAGGACGAATTTCCGAGCCATAAACGACGCTCCCTGTGCGTGTGAAAACGGGGCCGCCTGGCCGCCGGGCGACAACCGGTCGCCTGCGCAGACTGCCACCCCAAGTCCCGTCAGAACCAGGGATTTATGGTAATCGCGCCGCCAGGCAATCGCAAGCAAAGTCCCGAAGTGCGGAATGCGGAATGACTTCTTCCCGATTCCGCACTCCTCAATCCGCATTGGCCCTACTCCAATCGCTTCACCTTGATGTTCCGATACAGCACTGTGCTTCCCGGGTCATGGGCCTGGAGAGCGAATGTCCCCTCGCCCATGCGGCGGCCCGGTTCAATGCTTTTGTCCTTATCGAGAGCCGCGGCATCCTCCGTGTAGTCGGCCGTGACCTTGTCGTTGATCTTGATGACGACGTGTTTCCCCTGCACCTCGACGTCGTACTTGAACCACTCGTCGTCCTTGGCTGGGGCTTCCAGCACTTTCGCTACCTTATAGACGCCGCCCGTTTTCTGCGGATCGGGCTTGAACGTGTTGTTGACCTGGCATTCGTGCCCTGTCAGCGGCCAGCCCTCCTCCTGGTACTTGGTGTGGAAATAGATGCCGCCGTTGGCGTTCGGCTTCGTCATGACCTCAAGTTGCAAGTGGAAATTCTTGAACGGCCTATCGGCCCCGACATAAAACAAATGGCAGCGGTTGCCGTTGGCGACGATCGCCCCGTATTTAAGCTGAATGCTATCCTCGTTCTCGCCCGACTTCTTCCACCCGTCGAGCGACTTGCCGTCAAAAATCATGACAAAGCCGTCGGCGTCCGGCTTCTTGTCTTCGGCAACGGCAATCGGAGAAAGAACCGCCAGGACAACAAGCGTGAGCAAACATGGGCAACGCATGGAGAGGCTCCTAGTGAGGCAAATCGATAGGGGAACAGGCAATAGTGTGATCGGCAGCCAGTCGCTTGTAAATCGGCAGCAAACCCGAGCACACACGGTCGCCATCAGTTCGAATAGAACTTCCCCCATCGATATCCGTCCGGCAGTGTCGGGCTCGCGGCAAACTCCAGATGCACCACCCGCCGGTGCATTGTGCCGGCTTGCGATTCGCCGCTGGAGTGCAATTGCAGCGGGCGCATCGCCAGCACATCGCCCGCCTTGACGAGGATGGGCACCGGTTCGCAATTCGGATTCGCGTCGCGGCCGACGTGCGAACCAGGAACAACTTGCAAGGGACCGTTCTCCGGCGTCGCCGCATCCAGATGAATTCGCAGCGTCAGCATCTGGCGCAACACCTCGTCGGGCGCTTCGACGTGCGGCACGCCGGCCTTCGTCGTCGGATTGCGGGACATGCCGCCCACGGGGCCGTGCTCCTGCACGGCAATCGTCAGGTCGCGGTGCCAGAGGAGGCTCCAGGAGCCGTGCGGCGGCTTATCGAAGTACAGCCCGCGGACCAGGCCGAACGTCGGCCCGCGGAAGCTCAACAGCAACTCCACAAGTGGTGGACGCCACCAGAGGTCCTTTGCCGGCGGGAACAAATCGAGCAGGTTTCTGGCCCCGTAGATCGCCCCGTTGGCCCGCCGGAGCGAGGACGCTTCGTCGTCGCATGCCTCCAAAGCTGCCTGAATCTGCGACGCAATTTTGCGACATTCCTCTACCGAATAAACCGCGGCAACGGTTGTGAATCCATGCACCGCAAGAGCTCCATTTGGGTTCACACCATCACCTCTCCCGGCACGCGCTCGTCGCGAATCTTCAGGTGCTGCTCGACCTGCTGCTCGACGAACAGGCCGTGGTCGAGTTCCTCCAGACCGGTCAATAGAGTAATCTTATCGTTCGCTTTGGACTGGATGACGACGTCGAACTTTCGCCGGCCGTTTTGTTGACTCCACTGCCGCTTCGATTCGGTGCAATAAAGTTGTCGAACGTCAGTCGTTAACAGTTGCTGATTTCCCGGCCAGGGAAGCGGACCGTGCCGAATGCTTAGCTCGCCGCCCGACACGCGCACCACGGTGCGATTCAGAAAGCCGCATAGGACGGCATACGTCAAACCGGCGCCGATCGCCACGTGAAAGACGGGAAATACGAACATCAGCCACACAGGTCCCACATCTTCACCGTTGATCAAGATCGAGATGCCGATCGAATACCAGACGACAAGAAAGCCATCCCAGAACATGCAAAAGGCCAACAGCGCCCACAAGCTGTGCGTGTACCAGCGCCGCGTCAGCGTCAGCTCCGAGCCCCAATTCTCGACCTGAAAACACTTGGGCATCGGCACGGGGAGTTTCGGCCTTTCCCCTGCCCCGACGCCAATATCCCTGATGCTAAAGACGGCATCGCACGCCCCGCATTTGGCGATCGCCTTGTCGATGTTTACATCTGCTGCCGGGATCGGCTTCCCGCAGGCTTTGCATGTGAGTTGAAAGTTGTTCATCTTCAGCTCACTCTTTCTCGTGAACCTTGTCGCGGAAGGGGCCTCCTACCGGAAGTTCGTCCGCCGCGAGCCGACCTTGACCGGCCCCGCGTGGCGGGCTAGAGTCAATATATCGCTGGAACCACTGTTTCAGCACGAATTGCTGGATACCACGATGAATCTGCTCCCTCTACTTTCCCTTGCACAGCTCGCACTTGCCAACCGCAAGGCGTAGGGGAGCATTTCGTTTCAGCCTGAAACAATCCTGACCCCGAAGCCTGACCGGCTCTCGGGGTTTTTTTGTTGACGGGTTTTTTGTTGGACGTGTGTGCCATGGGCAATGTGGAAGACAACTTGGTGCTTCCCGCGCCGGCGAAAGGCCGGCCCTGCTGGCGAGCGGGTTGCGCGAGCACCCCGATTGCGCTGGCGATCGACACGGGTTCTGACCCATCGGGAGGCTGACACCTCCCGCTCGCCACCAACCACACTACCCATCCAGGAAATCACCATCATGTCCGAAACCAGACGCATCAAAATCTTCGACACCACCCTGCGCGACGGCGAGCAATCGCCCGGTTGCAGCATGAACCTCCGCGAGAAAATGGAGGTCGCCCAGGCCCTCGTCGAGCTGGGGGTCGATATCATCGAAGCCGGTTTTCCCATCGCCTCCCCCGGCGATTTCGAATCCGTCCGCGAAATCGCCCACACCATCCGCGGCGACTCCGTCATCTGCGGCCTGGCCCGCTGCAACAATGCCGACATCGACCGGGCCTGGGAAGCCCTGAAGCTCGCCCAGCAGCCGCGGATCCACGTCTTCCTGGCCACCAGCGCCATTCACCGCGAGTTCAAGCTCAAGATGACCCGCGAGGAAATTGTCGAGCGAGCCGTGGCCGGCGTGAAGCGGGCCGTCGGCTACTGCGACGACGTCGAGTTTTCGCCCGAAGATGCCGCCCGCACCGAGCGCGACTTCCTCTGCCAGGTCGTCGAGGCGGCCATCACCGCCGGTGCGACGACCGTCAACATCCCCGACACGGTCGGCTACGCCACGCCGCAGGACTACGGCAGCGTCATCGCCCTCCTCAAGAACCGCGTGCCGAACATTGACAAGGCCGTGATCAGCACGCACTGCCACAACGATCTGGGCTTGGCCGTGGCCAACAGCCTGGCCGCCGTGGAAAACGGCGCCGGCCAGATCGAATGCACGATCAACGGCATCGGCGAGCGGGCCGGCAACGCCTCGCTCGAAGAGGTCGTGATGGCGATGCGCGTGCGGCAGGATTATTACCACGCGACGACCGGCATCCACACCGAGCGGCTCGTCCCCACCAGCCGCCTGCTGTCGTCGATCACCGGCCTCCAGGTGCAGCGGAACAAGGCGATTGTGGGCCGCAACGCCTTCGCCCACGAAGCGGGCATCCACCAGGACGGCATGCTCAAGGAGCGGAGCACCTACGAGATCATGCGGCCCGAGGACGTCGGCTTTCAGAAGACCGACCTGGTGTTGGGCAAGCACAGCGGCCGGGCCGCACTGGCCGACCGGGCCAAGGCCCTGGGTTACACCCTCACCGGCGAGCAGCTCCAGGCGGTGTTCGACGACTTTAAGCGGCTGGCCGACAAGAAGAAGGACATCTACGACGGCGACATCATCGCCCTGATCGAGCAGCGCATTCACGGCGGCGAGCAGACCGAGTGGTCCCTCGTCGCGTTCGAGGTCGCCTCGGGCAGCGGACGAAAGCCGCAGGCCAAGCTGACCCTCCGGCGCGGCGGCCAGGAGCACACGGCCGAAGTGGCCGAAGGCGACGGGCCAATCGACGCGGCGTTCCTCGCCACGGAGAAGATCACCGGCATCAAGCTGAAGTGCGTCGATTACCAGGTCCGCAGTGCGACGCTGGGCCACGATGCCCTCGGCGAAGTGAACCTCTCGGTTGAGCACGGCGGCCAGACCTTCCGCGGCCGCGGCGTCTCGACCGACACCGTCGAAGCGACCGTCCAGGCAATCCTCAGCGCCGCCAACCGGATCGCGGTCACCGCGAAGTAATAGCCGGGACCAAACCTGGTCCCGGAGCGCCCAAGGACGTTCTACGCTCGGCGTTTGACATCCAGCCCGCCCGCCTGGAAAATGCGCACCCATGGACCTCGACACCGACAAGATCGACGACGCGACGCTCGCGCTGCTCTGTCTCGGTCTGCATGACGGTGCCCGCGCCTGGAAGGGATTCGATTGGGACACGATGAACCGGCTCTACGAAAAGGGTTACATTTGCGATCCCAGGGGCAAAGCGAAGTCGGTGTTGCTCACGGATAAAGGGCTGGAACGGTCCGAGCGCCTGCTGGACGAACTGTTTGGGAAGCGAGCCTGATGCTGCTTGCCCCGAAAGGACAACACTAGCCGTTGATGGGGGACATCCTCGGACAGCGCTTCCCTGGAGGGAAGTTCGCCTCCGGCTAGTGCGCGAAACGGGCGACTTCAATATGCCGGCTCCAGCGCCACCTTCGATCTTTTGCCGCTGGCCAGCTTGCCGGCCGTTTCAATGATGACTTGCCCGGCTCGCTGGCACTGGGCCTCGTTCGCGTCCAGGTGCGTCACCAGGCGCACCTGTTGCGGGCCGATCGCCAACGACAGCACCCCCTGCCCTTTCAGCTCCGCGGCGAACTCGGCCGCGCTGCCCAGTTTCGGCTCGATGCGGAAGATCACGATATTGGTCTCCACATCCTCGGGCCACAGCGACAAACCTTCCGCCAGGCGCACGGCATCGGCCAGAAGCTTCGCATTGGCGTGATCCTCAACCAGCCGGGCTCGGTTATGCTCCAGGGCATAGAGCGCCCCGGCCGCGATGATGCCGTCCTGCCGCATCGCGCCGCCAAAGAGCTTGCGATGCCGGCGGGCCTCTTGCATCAGGTCCTTCGGCCCGGCCAGCGCCGAACCGACCGGCGCTCCCAGGCCCTTGCTGAAGCAGACGCTGACCGTGTCGAAGTGCCTGGCCCAATCGGCTTCGGGGATGCTCGTGGCTGCGAAGGCGTTCCAGAGGCGGGCGCCGTCCAGATGCGTCCGTAAACCAGCTTCGCGTGCCCAGTCGCAAATCCCCACCACGTTGTCGTAGGGCTGGATCTTCCCCGCCCCGCGATTGTGCGTGTTTTCGAGCGTCACCATCCGCGTCGCCACGAGGTGATCGTTGTGCGGCCGGATCAAGCCGCGGAGCTGATCGACGTGCAGCACGCCCGCCTTCCCCTCGACCGTCTTGGCCACTACGCCGCTGAGCTGGGCGAACGCCCCTTGCTCGTAGTTATAAATGTGGCAGCCGGCCTCGCAGAGGAATTCGTCCCCCGGCTTGCAATGAATCCGCACGCCCACCTGGTTGGTCATCGACCCCGACGGCATGAACACGGCCGCTTCCTTGCCGAGGATCTCCGCCGTCAGCCGCTCCAGCCGCTGGCAAGTCGGATCGACGTCGATCACGTCGTCCCCCACGTCGGCATTGGCAATCGCCTGCCGCATCGCGGGCGAGGGTTTGGTGACCGTATCGGAACGCAAGTCGATGGGAATCATGGGTAGATTTGATCGTCGAGACGTGAAACATTGACAACGCGAATCGCAACAACGGTATGTACCAAAAACTGTGTACTCGGTACTTTCGCTTGCGCGGCCACTCCTTTCAACTAGCCCCTTCTTCAGTGGGCTCCGGCCGCGCGGAGCGAGCGGTTGTAGTTTGTCGTCGGCCGCGGGGGCTGTTTGGCCAGCGAACGGCAATAGTGGACGAGGTCAATCAGCTCCTGGGTCGAGAGGCTGGCGGCCGCGGGGTGCGGAGTGCCGGGCATGCCCAGGCAAATACGAAAATACAGCGATTCCACCGACGGCCCCCCCTTCATGGCCTCGTACACCAGGTCGCGGGGCACCGTGGGCCGGCCCGCATCGTCGAGCATTGCCGGCGCCTCCGCGCCCGTACCATCCGTCCCGTGACACTGCTGGCAGCCGCTGCGCTGAAAAAGTGACCGACCGCGTGACATCGCCTCGGCGGTGGCCTCGCCGAGTGCGGGCACCACAAGGGATGCACCCGCCTCCTGCGCATTCTCACCGCGATAGCGCGAGCGATAAAGGCGCTGGACGTCTTGAGCCAACTGGATGCGGACGCTTTCCGGCAGCTTGTCAAACGCGGGCATCGACGTTCCGGGAATACCCTGACGAATCACCAGCTCGATGTCGTCTGTGCTCGGGATGAGCGTCTGCGTGCTGACGAGTCGAAACTTGTCGGCCCGCAGGTTTCGTGGGCGAGGATAGAGGTAGCGCGACGCCGCTCCCGATCCGCCGCCGTCTGCGCCGTGACAAGCCGCACAAT
>Ga0180085_1000521_pt1 | contig 13663 bp, 10 predicted proteins | sample EasRiv730_16_10D_FD_123013 | JGI IMG/M metagenome (GOLD analysis project Ga0180085, IMG submission 123013) | Soil microbial communities from meander-bound floodplain in the East River, Colorado, USA - East River metaG ERMLT730_16_10D | ecosystem: Environmental > Terrestrial > Soil > Floodplain ... | reverse complement strand
GAAACCGCCTCTGGATCATCGCGGTGGGCGTCACCTAGTGACGGCCGTAACTCTATATAGTCCGGGGGCGTTTGAAACGTCAGTAGGTCTTGCCGAACTTTGCCGTCTCGGCCTCCTCGCGTTCAAGCCCGCCGGCGAGCATTACCTCGAACTCGAATGGGACCACGCAAGGTGCCGCGAGTCCCACGATTTTCGGCCCACGCTACCATTGGTGTTGCTTTGGTAGTCGGCAGGGCGAGCGTTCGCAGCCTAGCAACCCCCATGGTTCGGGTCACAACCCAGATCACTATCGCCCGAGACATTGACGACGTCTTCTCGTACTTTGCGGATTTGCGCAACGAGCCGGCATGGAACCGCGGTCACGTTCGTCATGTCGTGATGACAACACCTGGACCCATTGGCCGAGGCACTGCCTTCGTGGGCGATCATCCGGGCTTTGGTACTGCCACCTGGCGAATTACCGACTTCGTTCGCCCATCTCGTATTGCAATCGAGGGCGAAGTCGGTTCGGGAACCTATCGATATGTCGGCGAGCTCACGCCCCTCCAAGGCGCAACCCGCTTCCTGGGCACCGTCGAATGGCGACCCGGTGGATTTCTCAGATCCCTTAGCCCTCTATTGACCCCAATTCTCAAGTTCCAGGCTCGCCGCTCGTTCACTAACCTGAAAAATGAACTTGAGCGCTAACCCCTCGTTCCAGCGGACCGCCTGCGGCGGCTGCTGAACTCAAACGCTAGACATACACGGAGAAGCACAATGGACCAGCAAGAGTTTGGAATTCTGGAAGCGCTTGATCTCGCAGCGAGATCCGAGGCGATCAGGCCCAAAATCTGTCGTTTTCATGGACGATTAGTTCCCGATTGCCGCAAGAGATGAGGGAATAGTTTACCATTTGGCACAGGACAACGACTTTCAGGCCAAAGTAACTGGAGACGCGGTTTGTATTGGTGTTAAACATGTGCTCCCTCCTTTTGCCCAGGCGTCTGATCGGGCTTCGTCAGCAGGGCTTGGAAAACGCTGTGGTTGCCCTTGGCAAAGGAGTAAGCCGATGCCGCCAGATAGAGTCTCCAGATACGAACGGTTTCATCACTCACCAGTTTCCTGGCTTCTGGGGCGGCCCTTTCCAGATTGCGTCTCCAAGCTCGCAATGTGAGAACATAGTGCTGCCTCAAACTTTCGACATGCCGGATCTCAAACCCAGCTTGCTCTGCATGCCTCAGCAAGATATCTAACGGGAGCATCTCTGCATCTGGAAAAACATAGCGACGCAGAAACTCACGCCTGCTGGAAGCTTCGCCATAGTGAGTAGCAGCGATACCATGGTTCAGGAATGCCCCGCCCGGCTTGAGGAGGTAAAGCACCCGGTCGAAATACTTGGAGAGCTGACTGCCACCCACATGTTCGACCATGCCCACGCTCGCCACCTTGTCATAGGAAGCGGCACCACCAAGTTCACGGTAGTCAAGCACCAGGACTTCGCACTCGTCTTCAGAGAGTCCTGCCTGGCGCGCCCGCTCGCGAGCCAGTCGAGCTTGGGGCTCACTGAGGGTAATGCCCGTCGCGTTCACACGATAGTTCTGTACCGCGTGGATGATAAGCGCACCCCACCCGCATCCAATATCTAGAAAGCGCTCGCCGGGCTGCAATTTCAGCTTGCGGCAGATAAGATCCAGCTTGTTCTCCTGTGCGGCTGCCAAGTCCTGATCGGGCGATGCAAAGTAGGCACACGAATAGACCAGCCTGGGGTCGAGCCAGAGAGCAAAGAATTCGTTAGAGAGGTTGTAGTGGTGGGTGACGGCCAGGCGGTCGCGAGATTCGGAGTGCTTCCTTCCATGAAGGCTGGCTTGCAGCGAGTCAGTTCTCGATCGCAGCTTGGACCGCACGCGTGCGAGCTGCAAGGCGATATTCACTCGGTCTCCGAGCTTCCATTCGTGCTCGATAAGGTAATCTGCCAACCGGAATGCCGACTCGAAGTCTCCTTCAATATCGTAGTCTCCGTAAGCATAGGATTCTCCCAGAGCAACATCCAACGGCGGCGAGAACATGTTTTGAAGGGCTTCCGGATGGTTCAAAATCAGCGTGAATTTGGCAGGAAAAGGTTCGGCGGTGTGCCATGTCGACCCGTCCCAAAATCGGACGTCGAAGTCTCTTGGATGAAAATCCCCGACCAGTGCCTGGAACAGTGAAAATCCGGCAGTGACACACCCTTCACTCTTGGCTGGCTGCGGTTTTGTGATCATTACGATATCCTCAGTGCACGGAATCTTTCGGCCGGGCTGATGCCGACTTTGATCTGCTCAGGAAACACCACGGAGGTTCGCAAAGTCTGTTCGAACGGGTTTCGTGATGGCTATCACAGGTCATTCCTGGCGATTCGAGGCTAAGGCGCTATAATCCGTATCCAGAATCCATACTGCATGCCCGATGCCAAAGCTTTCCACTGTCAAGCGGACACCTCCCATCAAGATCAACCAGGAGCGTCTGTAATGTCAGGTTCCTGACGGAAACTGGAAGATCGCCATCGGTTAGGAAAGCTCGCAGGTGGCTGAAGAGCCTCAGTATTCAATTGAGAGTTCCCACAGAATTGAGCCCTGCAACAACGCGTACGAACGAGGAGACCTGCAATGCTTATCCGCCACCTCACATCGCTGGTGAGATGGGCGCTTACTCCAACTTTTCGGTTCGTTCCAGCTCCGAGCCGACACAACCGAACCGCCGGGGGGTCGGGCTGGCATCTCGCCATTGCATTCGGGGAAAACAATGGATGAACTTCTTCCAATACTAGAGTTCGACTCCGATCGCGAGGCGATCATTGAGCCTGCAAAAGTAATCGATGATCGGGATGTTCCTGAACATTGTTTGATCACTTTCTTCTGGGAAATGATCGGCAATGCAGCAGGAGAGCTGAAGATGCAACCAATAGCTCCATTCAGCTCCGGCGCAAACGACATTCCGATTTACTCCGCAACCTACAAGAATTGTACCCTTGCGGTGGCGCCTTGTCCTGTTGGTTCTCCCGTTGCTGCCGCCCTGCTGGAGGAGTTGATCGCCCGTGGCGGAAGCAAGTTTGTGGTATGTGGAGGAGCGGCAGTTCTCGACTCAACCATCGCAGCGGGAGACATCATTATTCCCACCTCAGCCGTGCGAGACGAAGGGACTTCCTACCATTACCTGCCCCCGATGCGTGAAGTTACCCCAACTGTGCGGGTGGTCAACCTATTGAGAGATGTCGTTGAAGAGCATAAGTGTCGGTATGTCTTGGGTAAGACTTGGACGACCGACGCCATCTACCGCGAGACACGTGGCAAGAGAGCACGCCGCTCGCAGGAGGGGTGTATCACCGTTGAAATGGAAGCGTCGGCGTTGTTCGCGGTTGCGCAATTCCGAGCCGTCGAGATCGGTCTTCTGTTGTTGGCCGGCGACGATGTCTCTGGAATCGCGTGGGATCCCAGGGACTCTGGCCGGAATCTCTCCGCCAGAGAGAAACTCTTCTGGCTGGCAGCGGAAATGTGCGTGAGACTGTAGGCTTTGGCAGGCGAATGAAGGCCCTGGCCCAAGACAGATGCAATCCGTCTTGCCACGCGAGCCGCAAGCCCGGGAGTGTTAACTTGGGCGGAGGTTCTAAACGAAGGCGAGGGGGACGAAACCTGTCCCTACATGCAGCCAAAAGGCAAACGGTATCTGGCAAGCCAGGTGCTCGTCTAAGTGGTGATGGTCGAATTTGCTGCGACGGATTTTGATCGCCAAATCACCCCTCCCTTGGGTGACACCCACGCAGGCGCACATCCGGACATCTGCTTCAGGAGATTGAGAATTGTCGGTTTCCGCCCCGACTCAATGCCCCCCGGGGTTAGGTACTCTCGCGAGAATGACGTGCCTCCAGATCTGCGAAATGCACAACCGGAGTTACCAATAACAACACTAGGTTCGAGAGAACGAGGTCCTCAAATCCGTAGTCAAATACCCCGACGGAAGAGGTTGGATCTTACGAGGAGGAACGATGGCAAGGCTCATTGAGTTGGACGCCGAGGCTCTCCGGCGCCGATGCAATCCAGACACTTTTGATTTCGATACCACAGCCAATCTGCCCACGCTGACGGAAGTGCTGGGGCAACCCCGTGCTTTGGCCGCCCTTGAGTTTGGCACGGCCATTGCCAGCCATGACTTTAACCTGTTTGCCCTGGGACAGCCCGGCTCTGGCAAGACCACGTTAATCCGCAACTATCTCGAAAGTCAGGCTTCCACTCAGCCTGTCCCCCAGGATCTGTGTTACGTCTACAATTTTGCAGACGCACGGAGCCCAGTTCCACTGAGGCTGCCGCCCGGACAGGCCGCACAGCTTAGGGACGATATCGATGTCTTGGTCGATGAACTCCGGACAGAGATTCCTCGGGCATTCGACACTGCAGAATACTCTCGCCGAAGAGACCAGATCGCACAGGACCTGGAAACGAAGCGTCAGAAAGAACTAACCGAGTCCGAAGAGCGTGTCGCCCGAGCTGGCTTTAAGTTGGTGAAAGGGCCGGCCGGGATGCTGCTAGCGCCCGCCATAGAGGGTCGGCTCCTTGCGGAAGAAGACATTGGGAGACTGACGCCTGAAGAGAGGGAGAAAGTTCTTCGAGTCAGTGGAAACCTGCAACGAGAAATCGAGGATCGCTGGCGCACGATCCGCCAGCTGGAGCGAGGTGCCCGGGATGCTCTGCACGCCTTGGACACGGAGACGGCGACTCAAGCAGCGCATCATTTGATCGATGACGTTCGTGCCCGTTATCAGGGTCAACCGGCGGTACTTGAGTACCTGGAGGCGCTCGAGGCCGACGTGATCGCGCATGCAGATGACTTCCGCAGGGGCAAAGAGGCCGAAACTCCACCGCCACCCTTTGCACCGCCGCAAGGGGCAAGCGCCGAGAGGTTGTTCTCCCGTTACGAAGTCAACGTCCTCGTAGACAACAAGGATTTGAAAGGTGCGCCGGTTGTGGTGGAAACCAATCCCACTTACCACAATCTGATTGGACGGATCGAACACCAGGCCACGTGGGGTGGGTTCTTTACAGATCACACCATGATCAAGCCGGGCGCGCTGCACCGCGCTAACGGCGGATATCTCATCATTCCGGCGCGCGAGTGTTTGATGAATCCGTTCAGTTGGGAAGGGTTGAAGCGCGCCCTCAAGGACCGTGCGCTTAAGATTGAGGAGCTCGGCGCCCAATTGAGCCTGGTTAGTGCGGTGACCCTCACTCCAGAATCGGTACCGCTCAATGTCAAGGCAGTTCTGATTGGCAATCCGATGCTTTACTACCTGCTGTACGCCTACGACGAAGACTTCCAGAAGCTGTTTAAGGTAAAGGCAGAGTTCACGACCCGGATGGATCGCACAGCCGATTCCGAGCGGGCTTACGCGTGGTTTGTCAGCACGATGACGCAGCAGGAAAAGACGATGCCATTTGACCGTGGGGCTGTGGCTCGGGTGGTCGAGTATGGCTCGCGGGTGGCAGAGGATCAGGACCAGCTCTCCACACGTTTCGGTAGTATCGCCGATCTGATCCGTGAAGCCGCGCATCGTGCCAGCAAGAACGCGCACGATGCCGTAACGGCCGCAGACGTTCAGGCAGCCGAAGAAGCGCGGCGCTACCGGCAAAACCTCGTCGAGGAGCGCCTGCAGGAGTCGATGGTGAAGGGAACGGTGCTGCTCGACACCGCCGGCACCGCGGTCGGCCGGATCAATGGGCTATCGGTCATCAACATGGGAGACTATGCTTTTGGGCACCCGGTGCGCATCACGGCTGCGGTCGGCCCGGGACGCCGGGGGGTAGTCAGCATTGAGCGTGAGGTGGAGCTCAGCGGGCCCATCCACGGGAAAGGAGTTCTGATTCTCGGGGGCTACCTGCTGCGCAAGTACACGCAAAAAGGTCCGCTGAGCCTTTCGGCCAGCCTCGTTTTCGAGCAATCGTACAGCATGGTGGAGGGAGACAGCGCATCGCTGGCCGAGTTGTGCGTGCTGCTCTCTGCGATTGCTGGAAAGCCTCTACGCCAGGACGTGGCTGTGACCGGTTCGGTCAACCAACACGGACAAGTGCAGCCCGTTGGCGGCGTGACCGAGAAGATCGAAGGGTTCTTCGATCTCTGCCGCACGAGGGGGCTCAGCGGCACCCAGGGAGTACTGATACCTTCCGCCAATCGCCGCCACCTGATGCTGCGGGATGACGTGGTGGAGTCGGTTCGCTCAGGACAGTTTCACATTTGGACAGTTGAGGATGTGGATACCCTGTTGCAGCTGCTCACCGGATTGCCGTGCGGCGAACCTGATACTGGCGGGATTTATCCGGAGGGCAGCCTGCACCGCCTCGTCTCAGATCGCCTGGACGAGTTTGGCCGCACACTACGCGCGGCTTCAGAGGGTGAAGAGAAAAAACCTCACGAGGGTTCGAGCTGACACACTCTCCGACCGTGCTGCCAGCCTACAAAGAATTACGAGCCTCCCCCTCCCAAAAACAACAGCACGATCGACAACCCGCCAGTCGAAGCTACAAAACTAAGAAGGCGGACCCGAACAGCATTCGCAGGTCGCAATGCTCCTGCTGGCCCTCCAGACAACAACGTAGCGAGGGGAAAAGCACATCAACGACTCGCAATGACCAATAACAGATGTCTTGGTACTGACAGAGTCGCGGCTAGTGGGATCCTCGCGGCGCCTCAGGCCGAATCGACATTGCTTCCTCTTCCTCGTCCTGCTTGTGAAAGTGATGCGAGACCAGCCAGATACCGCCAAGTAGCAGTACCCCAAAGGCGAGGGTCACGCTGCGCGGTATGTTCATGGCGGCGCTAATGACGATGTACGGCCCCATTACCAGTCCCGCCAACCCTACGATCATCAGTGCTTGGTCAACCCAGCTTTCCACGGGAACCGCCAGTCGTTCGCCTGCCAAGGCTCCAGCGAGAGCAGCGACAACGGCGACGCATCCAATTGTGAGTGCAACCCCGTAGTCTCCCTGTCTAAACGCGAAACTGAACAGGAACATTCCGCTCAGTCCCCCGGCCAATGTCGTCAGCACATCGATCGCAAGCGTCACCACGGTCGCAGCCACTGGCTCAACAATCTCAATCCGCTCAGCCATGAGACCAATAACAAACCCGCCGGCCAAGAAGGCGACCAGGGTGTAGACGATTGTTGCCAGAAGATTCGAGAATCCTGGCGGTGCAGTCGCCGGAATTAGATTGTGGACGATAAACAGGATGAGCAGTTGCATTCCAAACATGACTCCTACACCCACGCATAGCCATTTTAGTCTCTCTTTCATAGGCACCCCCTCCTCGAGTTCGTTGATGTATGGACTTGAAGCTCTGGGCCGTTTCACGCATCCCGTTCTTTAATTGCACGACAGCGGCCACTGTCTTGTCTTGCGTGGCGGGTGTTCGAAGGCAGGTTAGGTATCTCGAAATGAAAGACTTGAGGAAGAAGCAGCGAGGCTCGTTCGAATCGGAAACCACGGCATTTTCACCCGCCAAGCGTCAAATCACCCAAGCGATGGGGCAGGAGCAAGGATTTCCGTCCCTAGTGCGAAGGGAACGAGGAGCCTGAGTGTTGGCGAAAACTCATTCTCGTGACGAACCTCCTGTCTTTGACTACACTGACGCGTAACTTCGCACGACTTCAACCGAGCAGTGCGCGCGCGCGACGACGGCTGCTGAAACGCTGCCCAACAGAAACCGTCCAATGCCTCTCAGTCCCCTTGCTCCGACAAAAATACAATCGGCTCCCCATTGCTTTGCTTCGTCGATCAGGATTCGCTTGGGATCTCCCTCCTTAATGACGGTAGTAACCGTCAACCCCGAGGTTTGCAGCCTCTCTACTGAACTTTCAACTCGCTTCGACATCCACGCTCGTTCGTCGAGCGCCCCCCCTTCAACCCACTGCAGGGCAGTGGCTATCATCGGATCAAGAGCGGCAACCAATCGGACCTCGCTGCCAGTGGGCCACTGGCGCTGCGCGACTGTGCGAACTGCAGCCTCGGCGCCTGCAGAGCCATCCACTCCGATGACGATCCGAACCGTAGAAATGCTCTGATCGGCCTTTGCGCGAGCCACGCGAACTGAGCAGGCGGTTTCTGCAATTACTTTCTGGGAGACACTCCCAAGAAACAGATTACCCAAGGCAGACCGCCCATGAGAACCAACAATCACCAGATCTGGCTTCCATTGGTCGGCTTTTTGGATGATCGCCCAGGCTGGCGAGTCACCACGGGATTCAGCAGACACCCGCCATCGTGGGAAACGCTCCCGAAGCCGTGCGCTGGCCTCAGCTGCCAGCGCACGTGCTTCCTCTACGGCCAGCAAGGCCTGCCTGTGAGCTTTTTCAACGCTGGGAAGTTCTGGAATTGCGCTATTGGCCTCTGAGTTAGACATTGGCCACAGACACACGTCGGCCACACAAATCACAATCGCCTCCACGTCATTTGGCAAGCCCGCTCTCTCCAAATCCGCCAGCACCGCATCAGCCCCACTGGAACCGTCATACGCAATCAGGATTCTCATCGGCTGGTTCATGGTCATCTCCTGAGGAAGGTACTTCGAGAGCACCTGGCAATGGTGAAAGATTGAAATCGCGCCTGAGAACCCGCGCACTCTCCATTTGACGGGTTTATCAGCCCTGAATCAAGCTTTCGTCGGTCTCGCAGGAACAGAGAATGCCTCTTTTCTAACCGGGCACTATATCGGCCGACAGCCAGACCTTCCAGGACCGCTCGTTGATTGTATTCGGAGAATTGCGCAAACAGCGCCAACGCAACAAACATCCAATGCTCGGAGCGACAGACTGAGCAAGCAATCTCAGGCAGCGCACCAAATCATTCAAGCGCCTTCGAACCCACCTCCCGGACTGAAAACGCTGGCTCCAATTCATGTTGACGACTCCCGCCCCTCTCTGACGAGAGAAGCACCAAGCCTTCCAAACTGCCAAGGAACCTCCTTTGGTGAATCTTGGTTGCGATCTGGTTGAAAACCCTCCCCGAGTGGAGCTTTCCCTTATAATCAGTCACCAGGAGAGGTAAGGGATGCCCAAAACTCGATGAGCGCTCCTTGCTGATCGCGCCAAGGACCGGGCGTGCTGACTCCGAAGCAGTCACATACCGCGCGCAGTGGCAACCCGTGACTCACTGCCGTCTCGCGAGGATATCAGCGGCCTGTCCAGACTGAACCTCCGTTCAATGTCAAGTGATGTCCTGGTTGCACCACACCTGGCAGCATGACTGAAAACATAAAGCCACACTCCCTTGATGCACCTGCTGTTGCCAATGCATTGAACGTCAACCCGGCGTTGGGGTTGAGTTCCAGTCAGGCAGAAGAGCGCCGCAAAGACTCCGGCCCGAACATTTTGCAGAGCATTCGTCCGCGCCCGGCCTGGCGTATCCTCGTGGATCAGTTCGCCAGCCTGATCGTAGCCCTGCTCGGAGTTGCAGCTGCGGTCGCCTGGACGACGGGTGACGTGGTCGAAGCAGTTGCCATCCTGGTTGTTCTCGTCCTGAATGCGCTAGTGGGCTTTGGGACAGAGTGGCAGGCAGGCCGGGCGCTGGATGCGCTTCGTCGCCAAGCGCATGCAACCGCCCGGGTGCGCCGCAATGGAGCAGAGCGGAGCATCGATGCCGAAGCCCTGGTGCCAGGCGACATCATCATCTTGAATGGAGGCGACCGCGTCCCGGCTGACGCCCGGCTCTTCGAGGCCGCAGCACTTCGCACGGAAGAGTCGGCCCTCACAGGTGAAAGCGCCACGGTGAACAAGTCGGCAGAACCGGCGAGGGCCGAGACTCTGATCGCCGAGCGCCATTCGATGCTTTACCTCGGCACAACGATCGCCGCCGGCCGGGCAATTGCCATCGTGACGGCAACAGGAGCAAGCACGGAGTTGGGACACATTGGCCGGCTGGTGGCGGAGGCGCCTGACGAATCGACTCCGCTGGAGATCCGTCTGAACGAGTTGGGCCACCGGCTCGTCTACATCGTGCTGGCCATCGCCCTGGCGGTGCTGGTTGCGGGCTGGCTGCGGGGCGACGATTTCTGGATCATGGTGGAGGTCTCCATCAGTCTTGCCGTGGCGGCCGTTCCCGAGGGATTGCCAGCCGTGACCACCCTGATTCTCGCCCTGGGAGTTTTGCGCATGGCGCGGGAGCGGGCCATTGTGCGCCGGCTTCCAACCGTCGAAACGCTCGGAAGCACGACCGTCATCTGTACCGACAAAACGGGAACGCTCACCGAAAACCGGATGAGCGTTCGCGAATTTCACCTTTCCGACGGGAGGCGGATCGAACTCGGTGGCAGGCCGGTGTCCCTGAATGATGACGGCTTGTTGACCGATGCAGTGCGAATCACCGTTCTCTGCAACGAGGCGGCATTGCACCGGCCTTCGGCAGATCAGGTTGAAGGCGTCGGTGATCCGACAGAAACGGCCCTGCTATCTGCCGCCCATGAACTGGGCATGGATGTGGACCGAGAGCGGGCCTCCCACCCCAAAATTCATGAACTCCCGTTCGACGCTGTCACCAAACGGATGATTACGGTGCACCGTGCTAGGAACGGCCGCCGCTTTATAGCAATGAAAGGAGCGCCCGCCGTGGTCCTTGACGCTTCGACAGATTACTCGACCGGGAATTCGCGCCTCCCTTTGGATCCCGAGTCGCGGGCACGATTCCTGAATATGAATGAGGCAGTGGCGGGCCGCGCCTTGCGTGTGCTCGGACTGGCTGGCAAGTGGCTGGACAGCTTGCATTCCGAGGTGAGCGACGGCGCCGGCCTTGAGGCGGGGTTTACATTCGTTGGCCTGGTCGGAATGATCGATCCCCCGCGCCCTGAAGTGGCGGCCGCTATTGAGGGGGCCCTTGCTGCCGGCATCCGCGTGGTGATGCTGACAGGAGATCAGACTCAGACGGCACGTGCCATTGCTCACGAGTTGAGGCTGACGGGCGACGCTCCCCTGCAGGTACTCCATGCGCGCGACCTCGCCAACGCCAGCCCGGAGGACTTCGCCAGGATTGTGCGCACCACCGATGTTTTTGCGCGCGTGTCACCGGAAGATAAGCTGCGGATTGTGGAAGCCCTGCAGCAGGCGGGCGAAATCGTCGCCGTGACGGGCGATGGCGTCAACGATGCCCCGGCCCTCAAACGGGCTGACATCGGCGTGGCCATGGGCGAACGTGGAACTGAGGTCGCCAAGGAAGCCTCAGACCTGGTGCTTGCCGATGACAATTTCTCCACAATCCTGAAAGCCGTCGAAGGCGGCCGCGCCATTTATGCCAACATCACCAAGTTTGTCCACATGATGTTTTCCAATAACCTCGCCGAGGTATTGGCCATCTTTGTGGCCATTGCCGCTGGCCTGCCACTGCCCTTGCTGCCTCTGCAGATCCTCTGGATGAACTTGGTGACCGATGTGTTTCCAGCGCTGGCGTTGGCTGTCGAGCCTGCCGAGCGGAACATAATGCGGCACCCCCCGCGTTCCCCGAAAACGGCGCTGCTGTCACGCCGGTTCCTGATCCTGATTGCTTGGCAGGGAACCATGCTGGCGGCGATTGTCCTGGCCGCCTATGTCTGGGCCCTTTCTCACTATGGTGAGGGCGCGCATGCGCGAACGATTGCTTTCCTGGCACTGATTGGCACTCAGATCGGTCACTTCTTCAACTGCCGCTCGCGTACCCGTTCAGCCTTTGAGGGGTTGTCTCGTAGTCCTTTCATCTGGGTGGCTGCCGCCACCATGGCCGGGTTACAGGTGCTGGCATTTTGGCTGACACCCCTGACTCGCGTTCTCGACCTGTCCCAGCCGACGATGGCGGACGGCGCCGTTACCTCTCTCACGATCCTAGTCCCCATTGCTGTGGTTGAGCTCACCAAGTGGGTTAGCCGCCGGCAGCGACCTTAGGCGGTGTAACGCAAAGCATTCGGTCCTTGAGTGTGGTTGTCACTTTCGAAAACAAGGGGGCTTCTGGCCGATGATTGGGTCATATTGCACTCCCTTCTTTCCTTGAGGATTCTCAGATCTATATTAAATTCTGTCAGACGCGAATAAAGACCTCTTTCTTCACGACTGCTTTTCACGCTCACACTAGATCGCAGCTTGTGCAACCTGCGCAGATTCTGGTTTCTCGTCAAGTGGCCCGGAGCTTGCTCATGAAGCATCGAGTGTGAATTCTTATCAGGCGCCACACTCCTTGGCTTCATTCAAATCACCTCAGCGGAGGAAATACAATGGGACAGACCATGAAAGCATTCGTGATGAAGCAAATCGGTCAGGTGGGAGTAATGGAAAAACCGATTCCGGGGCCCGGGCCAAACGACGTCATCATCAAAACCACCGCAGCTCTCATCTGCACCTCAGATACACACACAGTAGCTGGTGCCATCGGAGAAAGGACGAACCTCACGTTAGGTCACGAGGCCGTGGGAGTGATCTACAAGATTGGCAATGCAGTTCACGGCTTCAAGGAAGGGGATCGTGTCGTTGTCAACGCGATTACTCCCTGCTTTCAGTGCGAGAATTGCCTGCGCGGATATACCTCACAATGCACCCAGATGCTCGGAGGTTGGAAGTTTGCCAACCTCAAAGACGGCAACATGGCTGAATATTTCCACGTCAACAATGCGCAGGCGAACCTGGCACCGATTCCAGACAGTCTGACTGACGAGCAGGTGGCATACTGCACAGATATGATGTCCACAGGCTTTATGGGGGCCGAGCATGCAGCCATTCCAATCGGCGGTTCCGTCGCGGTATTTGCCCAGGGGCCAGTGGGGTTGATGTGCACAGCTGGAGCGCGACTTCTGGGAGCCGGGCTGGTGATCGCTGTAGAGAGCGTTCCCCGGCGCAAGGAGTTGGCTAAACATTTCGGCGCGGATGTGGTCATCGACTTCAAAGATCAGGATCCGGTGCAAGCCATCCAGGATTTGACAGGAGGGCAAGGCGTGGACTCCAGCGTCGAAGCCCTCGGATCCCAGGCGACACTTGAGGCGTGTATCAGGGCCACTCGGGCCGGTGGGACGATTTCCAACGTGGGCTACCACGGTCACGGAGAGTATCTTCAGATCCCTCGTGTAGACTGGGGTGTCGGGATGAGCGACAAAACCATTCGAACGGGGCTTTGCCCGGGCGGCGCCGAGCGGATGAAACGCTTGATGCGGCTTCTGGAAACAGGCCGCGTGGATCCCACGCCACTCACCTCGCATCGCTTCAAATTCGCTGAGGTCGAGAAGGCATTTCAGATGATGCAAACCAAAGAGGACGGTATGCTGAAGCCTCTGATTCTCTTTGGATAGGCGTCACTAGGACTGGCGAGGGAGGCACCGGGTAGCAGGCCGAGAGTGTGCGTTGAACTATTGCAACGCCCTGCGAATAGGCGCGAGTAACAAGCGTCGCCGCCGCAAGCCGATCCGAAGCTCTTGCGAAAACCGTCCGCAGCTCATGATCCCGACTTGGCTTTAGATACAGAGTTACGCTGACTCAACGACGGGGTTGTGGAAACGGAGGATGGCGAGCTGGCCTTTGTGATGGCACGATCGCGACCTTGCCGCTTGGCTTGATACAGCGCGTCATCAGCCGCAACATAGAGGTCTCGAGGAGTTGCAATAGCGCACTGATCGGTGCTGGCGATGCCTACCGAGGCCGTCAAAGCAATGCTCCGAT